>ERZ1370068.6962-contig-5910_pt1 | contig 13178 bp, 21 predicted proteins | sample MGYA00561227_ERZ1370068 | MGnify/ENA primary metagenome ERZ1370068 (study PRJEB38410, sample SAMEA6850437) | metagenome | study: Metagenomic assessment of the ecological functions of the soil: analysis of the soil microbiota associated with the...
CATGGTCGCCGGCCGCTCGCCCGGCTCATCGCCCCGCTGACCGGCCGGCTCGCCCAACCGGGTGCGGCCGCACTCACCCGGCAACGTCGCCTGCTGGCGCGATCCATCGTGCTGCTCGCTCTCGCTGTCTCCTTCGCGGTATCCACGGCCGTGTTCAACGCGACCTACCGGCAGCAGGCCGAAGCTGATGCACAGCTCAGCAACGGCGCTGACGTCACGGTCACACCTGCTCCGGGGACCCACACCAGCCCTCGCGAGGCGGCAGTGCTCGCAGCGACCCCCGGTGTGCGGCAGGTCGAACCGTTACAGCACCGGTTCGCCTACGTCGGTGCTGATCTTCAGGACCTGTACGGCGTCCAGCCCGCCACCATCACCAGCGCGACCGCGCTGCAGGACGCCTACTTCCAGGGCGGCAGCGCTGCCCAGCTGATGAATGTGCTGGCCGCGAACCCCGATGCGGTGCTGGTAAGTGCCGAGACGGGTCAGGACTTCCAGCTGAATCCCGGTGACCTGCTCAATCTCAGGATCCAGGACGACACCACGAAGAAGATGCGCACCATCCCGTTCCACTACGCAGGCATCGTCAACGAGTTCCCAACGGCCCCCAGGGACAGCTTCTTAGTCGCCAATGCCGACTACGTAGCGCAACAGACCGGCTCCGACGCCGTGGGCGCGTTCCTCATCGATACCGGCGGCCGAAACCAGCCCGCTGTCGCGGCAGCGCTTCGCCACAAGGTTGGCACTAGGGCGACGGTCACCGACATCAGCCAAGTTCGCGCCGAAGTCGGTTCCAGCCTCACCTCAGTCAATCTCGCAGGCCTGACACGGCTCGAGCTGACCTTTGCCGTTCTCCTCGCGGCCGCAGCCGGCGGTCTGGTGCTCGCGGCAGGGCTTGCTGAGCGGCGGCGTAGCCTCGCGATCATTTCCGTACTCGGCGGCCGCCGGCGTCAGCTTCGCGGCCTCGTACTCTCTGAGGCCGCAGTCGTGACGATCGGCGGCCTGGCCGGGGAGCGCTGGTGGCATGGGGGCTGTCGGTAATGCTCGTCAAGGTGCTTACCGGGGTGTTCGACCCGCCGCCTTCGGTCATCGCCGTGCCCGTCGGCTACCTGGGCATTGCGGTGTTCGCCGTTCTGGCCGCTCTGACGGCCGCCGCTCGCCGCCGCTCGTACGTCGACCAGACCCGCCGTCGAAGAGCTCCGCGAGCTATGACCGCCGCCGCCTCCCGGTCGGGCACGTCCTCCGCGGATCTCGCCGAGGCTTCGCTCAAAGAGCGCCCCAAGCCCCGGCCGCCGTCATCACCCCCACTGGCGGCGGCCGCACGTTCTTCCCTGTCATCGAGCCAACTGCCGGTGTGGGCCGCCCGAGTCGTGTTCCTGCTTGGGCTGCTGAACATCGCGTCCGCGCTGGTGCGCAGGTCGCCCAGGCTGCTGGACTGGTCTCAGGACTACCTGCCGCCCTTCGGGGCCGTCGCCTCGGTTGCAGTTGTCGGGATTGGAGTCGGGTGTGGGCTGCTGGTGATGGCTCGCGGCTTGCGGCGGCGTAAGCAGCGGGCCTGGCTGGCAACGGTGGCGTTACTCTGCACAGCGATCGCCGTTCACCTGCTACGCGGCACGGAGCTGATCCAGGCAACAGTGTCGGCCGCCGTAGTAGCCATACTGCTGCTGGGCCGCCGCCAATTCGTCGGCCGACCTGAGCCCAGGTCTCGCGCTGCGATCCCGCTCAGTCTGTTCGTGGTCGCGGTAGCAGGCTGGCTGTTGGGTGCCATTGCCATAATCGCCGATCACCACGAACTGGTTCGGCCCTGGACCAGAGCGCAGGTACTACAGCAAAGCTTCTTCGGACTGGTCGGGATCCCGGACCATTACGGTTCGTCACTGCCGACTCCGCAGCCGAGTCCAGATACCTGCTACTTGGGCTGGGGATCTTGGCCGGGCTCGCGGCCCTGGCTGTGTTGCTGCGCAGCTCGGGCCCGTTGGAAGGTGCCCCTGACATCGACCGCAATCGCATCCGCGCGCTACTCGCCCGGCACGGCCAGGTTGACTCGCTCGGCTACTTCGCCACCCGCGACGACAAGTCCTACATGTTCTCTCCTACCGGGAAGGCAGCGGTCGCGTACCGGGTAAAGGCCGGGGTGTGTCTGGCTGCCGGCGACCCGATCGGGGACATCGAGGCGTGGCCGGGTGCAATCGAGGCCTGGCTGCAGCTCACCCAGCAGCGGGCCTGGATCCCGGCGGTGCTGGCCGCGTCCGAGACGGGGGCCGAGGCCTACCACCGGGCCGGTTTTGACGCCTTGGAGATTGGCGACGAGGCGGTGGTAGAAGTCGCCGACTTCACACTCGACGGACGCGCCATGCGGTCGGTGCGGCAGGCCGTGAACCGGGCCCGGCGGGCCGGCTATCAGGTGCGGATCGAGCCAGTCTGGGACCTTGATCCCGCCCAGCGCGCACAGGCCGAGCAGTTGTCACAGCGCTGGCGTCGCGGCGGCCGAGCGCGGGATTTTCGATGGCCCTGTCACGGTTTGCGGCAATCGAAGATGCCGACTGCCTGATCGTTCAGGCCCGCAACTTCGTTGGCGAGTTAGTGGCGGTGCTGCAGTTCGTGCCCTGGGGCAAGGACGGACTGTCCCTGACCTGGTGCGCCGTCACCCTGATCTCGAGAACGGGGTGATGGAGCTGATGATCGCCGAGCTGCTCGCGGCCGCACCCAGCCGCGGTGTCAGCCGCGTGTCCTTGAACTTTGCCGTGTTTCGCTCGTCCTTGGCGCGCGGCGAACGCATTGGCGCCGGCCCTCTCCTGCGGGCCTGGGTCGGGCTGCTATTGGTCGCATCCCGGTGGTGGCAGATCGCCTCTCTGTACCGGGCAAATGCCAAGTTTCGGCCGGCCTGGGAGCCTCGCTTCATCTGCTTCCGGCTGGCACGCGATCTCGGGCCGATCATCGGCGCCGCTCTGGCCGTCGAGGGGTTCCTCCACTGGCCGCGAATCCCTCGACACCGTACGAACTCAACTCTGCGCCGGTTGGTCATGCTGAGTCTCACGGGCAACCCGCTGCTGGTGGCCGCGATCTCGCTTGCGGTCGCCGCACCGCTACTGTTGGCGTGGTGGTGGCGACGCACAAACCAAATCCGGTTGGTTGTCGGCGCCTTCGCCCGCTGGCGGCGGTTCTCGCCTGCCAGGTGTTGGCCATCTCCGCGCTCTTTCTGTGGGTGAACAACCAGTACGGCTTCTACACCTCCTGGTCGGACCTGTTTGGGGTGCGAACCGAGCGCGTCGACCATCCAGACCAACGGCGCTCGCCCGGCCAGGCGCTGGCCGCGCTTCAGGTATTGACCGTGCCTGGACGCTCAGCCGGCGACCACGCCCGGAAGATCCTGGTGTGGCTTCCGCCCGAGTATCGGCAGCCCCAGTTCCACAGTGCAAAGCCTTCCCGGTGCTGATGGTGTTGCCCGGCCAGCCTTCCACGCCGGAGGCGATGTTCCGGCACTACGACTTTGGCCAGGTCGCCTCGACCGTGATGAACGCTGGGCGCATCAAACCGTTCATCGCCGTGTTCCCGCCACTGATGACAAACCCGCCTCGGGACACCGAGTGCACGAACATTCGCGGCGGCCCGCAGGCGTACACGTGGCTTTCGTCGATGGTGCCGAACGCCGTACACCGCCAACTACGCGCCCAACCGGGCCCGTGGTCCCTAGCCGGGTGGAGCACCGGCGCGTTCTGTGGCGCGAAGCTCATGCTCACCCAACCGAAGAACTTCCAAGCCGCCGTCTCGCTTGGCGGCTACTTCACCCCGATTACCGACCGTACGACGGGCGATCTGTTCCACGGTGACGCCGCCGCCCGGCGACGCAACTCGCCGCTGTGGCTCTACCAGCATCATGGGCTGCACGGGCGGAAACTACTGCTGATCTGCGGTCGACAGGACAAAGGGTCCTGGACACCCAACCAGCAGATGCTGGCCGCGAGCCGCGGCGATCGCGGAGTGTCCTTCCTCGACTTCACGACCGGCGGTCACAACTACCGGAACTACCGCCGCTACCTGCCCGACGCCTTGCAGTGGCTCGACCATGTCCACGTGGCGCAATGACAGCTAGCACCGCGCGCACACGTAGGCTCGCCCGCATGAGCCGGACGGACCCGCGTCCCGCTGCCGGCGGTGCTGATTGTCGAAGACGACCCCACCATTGGGCACCATCTCCATCTCGGTCTCGAAGGCCACGGCTACCCGACCGACCTGGTGCCGCACTGGCGGCGCCGCGCTCATCCACGTCGCGCGAAAGCTCAGCCCAGAATCGTTCTGCTGGACCTCGGCCTTCCCGACCTCGATGGTGTCGATCTGGCCCGCACCATCCGCCGCGACAACCCTGAAATCCTGCTCGTCATCCTCACCGCACGCAGCGGCGAGATCGATGTCATCGTCGGCCTCGACGCCGGCGCCGATGACTATCTCGTCAAACCCTTCAGCCTCACCGTGCTGCTCGCCCGCCTCCGCGCGCATCTTCGCCGGCGACCCATCTCTCCAGCAGCGGAGACCGTCCTCCAGCTAGGAGCGCTCACCATCGATCTCGCATCCCGACGGTGCCACCTCAACGGCACCGACGCTGGCGCTGCGGCCGAAGGAGTTCGATCTGCTCGCTGCGCTCGCTGCCCACACCGGCGCCGCTGTGAGCCGGGATGAACTCATGAGCGAGGTATGGGACGAGAACTGGTACGGCCCGACCAAAACCCTCGATGTCACGATGGCCGCGCTCCGCCGACAGCTCAGCGACGCCGCTCAAGATCAGCACATTCCCGACTCTCGCCTTGCCGACCGTCACTACCCTGCGCGGCTACGGGTACCGCCTCGACCCACCCCGATCCGACCAGGGGTCAGCCCAGACCCAACAGGCATAGCCTTCGCAGGCTGGCACGCAGTCCTCCGGATGCGCATCGTTCGACCGGTGAAGCTGATCATGGAACCATCACGTGATCAACAGGCCGCCGCAGTTCAGGCTAACACGCCGGGTGGCTCGCCGCTCAGGACGGCACCAGCTGACGGCCGCCGCGTTGCGCCTCCGGCCAACATCGCGTCAGCCCCACGACGTAGCCGCCGCCATCGGGCACGGCGCCGAAGGTGTCGGGCTGTACCGCACCGGAGCTCTGCTTCCTCGACAGAGCCGATGGCGCCCTCGGTTGCTGAGCAGGTCAGCGGGTACCGCGCGGTGTTCTCCGCGTTCGGCGGCCGCCCGGTCGTGGTACGCACTCCTGACGCCGGCGCGGACAAGCGGCTGGCATTCCTGGAGCGCTGCCGAAAGGCCGAATCACGCCCTTGGCGTGCGCGGATTCCGCACGGCTGCCATCCATGCGGCGGCCCTTCGTGATCAGCTGAAGGCGATCAGGAAGCTGCGGAGTCGAGATGGCCGAGGTGTGGGTCATGGCGCCCATGATCACCTCCATCGACGAAGTGCGGGGCTTTGCGGAGCCGCACATGCGGGCAACCTTGCCGATCATCGGGGTCATGATCGAAACGCCGGCGGCTGCCCTCCAGGCCGATCAGATTCTTGCTGAGAAGCGACCTCCGAGCTCTGCCAGAGAGGCGGCGCGGACGGCCTGTGAATTCAGACTCGCCCGCGTCCGCCCGCAGGGGCCGTTTCGCGCGATCCTCGACGGCTAGCGCTTGCGGCAAATGAACAGCAGGTACTCCCAATCCACGACGTAGGAATCGGCGCCCTGGTCAAAGCGCCGAGCGAGCGCCGCGAGATCGCGATCCAGCGCCTCGACCCGATCCGGATCGTCGGCAAGTGCCTCGATAGGCCGCAATCGTTGGCCCGTAGTTGGTCTTGAAGTAGTCGCGGAATTCCTCTGGAGCAGCGAAGCTGGGTGATCCGCATCGGTTCGAGATTTCGGTGCGCACGTGCTCGACGCGATCACCGAGCAGCTCACGGACGTGATCTTCAGCGCCCCACAGCGGCGGTGGTTGTGCTCCGGGAGGCGGCGGTGCGCGCGTACGGCCTCATGGTGGCGAACATCTTGGCCGATGAATCCGCTCGGCGTCCAGGAGGCCAGCCCGATGGTGCCGCCAGGACGGCAGACGCGTACCAGCTCGTCCGCGGCAGTCTGGTGGTGCGGCGCAAACATGACGCCGAGCGTGGACAGCACAGCATCGAACTCGCCATCGCGCGTACGGCAGCGCTTCGGCGTCAGCGGTTTCCCATGTCGACTCGACACCGAGCTCCTGGGCCCGCTTTGGCCAACCTCCAGTAGTTCAGGCGTGAGGTCAGAGGCTATTACCTCGGCGCCGGCCTGAGCCGCCGGAATAGCGGCGTTGCCCGCTCCCGGCAGCTACGTCGAGTACCACGATCTCCAGGCTTGATCCCGGCCGCGCGACCAGAATCGGTCCCAGCTCGCCGACAAGATCGGTGACAACGGCCGCGTAGTTGCCCGAAGCCCACATCGATCGATGCTTGGTCTTCAACGCACGATCAGCCTCGCCAAGATCCGGCTGGCTCGGATGTGTGTCAGCTGCGTCATGTGCACGTTCCTCCTTTGGAAAGGTGCTCTTCTGTGGGAGACGTTAGGCGCGCCACGTTGAGCTTCGCTCTAGTACGAGATCTGTACTAGCCGCAACACGCGGCTTCACTGTAAACCGCATGGGCCCTCGTACCACCAGTTCTGTCCCGTCGCGAAGGCGATGGAGCTGCTCGATGAGCGCTGGACGCTGCTCGTCATCCGCGAACTCCTGCTGTGGTAGCCGGCATTTCAATGACATCCGCCGTGGCGTACCGAAGATGTCGCCGAGCCTGCTGTCCAAGCGGCTGCATGACCTGACACGGGCCGGCATCGTCCAGCGCCACGATGACGGACGTCAGGTCGTTCACGCGTTGACTGCGGGCAGGTGAGGAGCTCAGACCTGTCGTCGAGCATCTCGGGGCCTGGGGAATGCGCTGGATCGGTCGGGTCGGCGACGAGGATCTCGACCCCAAGTTGCTGATGTGGGACCTGCACCGTCACGTCGACCCAGCCATGGTGCCTCCGGGCAGGACGGTGGTCAGTTTTCGGTTCGTCGATGTTCCGGCCAAGATCCGCAATTGGTGGCTGGTGATCACCGCGGAGGAAGTCGACGTGTGCGACTTCGACCCCGGCTATGACGTGGCCAGTGTCGGTTACCGGACCCCTCCGCCGGATGGTGGAGATCTGGCGTGGTGATCTTGGTTGGCCGGCCGCTATCCGCTCCGGGTCGATCGAGCTGCAAGGTCCGGAGCGGTTGCGGCGGGCAGTACCGAAGTGGTTCCCACCCTCGCAATTTTCCCGAGTACCTCGATCAACAGTCTGATATCACTGCGTTGGCCGGCTAGCCAGGAGCTCCGCGACCGTGATCGGGTTGCCCTCGGTGTCCGCAAGCTCGGCGACGCGAATCCGCTCCTCAGGCTCGTTACGCGGTGAGCTGGTGATGCGCCCGCCCACCTCGGTGGCCCGTTGCAAGCGCAGCGTCGAGGTCCTTCACCTCGAAGCCGAGACCAGTGCTGAGTCTCGCCTGCCGCTTCCGCCGGGATGCGAACGCGATGTTGGCGCCCGCCACGGTGAACTCGCTCCAGTAGGGCGAGCTGGTCCCCACATATCACCGCGAAAGCTTCGGTATAGAACCGCATTGCACGCGTCATGTCCGCGACCATGAGCATCACGGTAGGTCTTGTCAACCGGTGTGGCTGTCATATCTGGACGCTACTCATCCAGACCTGAGCTGCGACGCCGTTGCACCAACGCAACCGCGCCGGCATCCGACGTACGCAGGCGATGCCGGCTGGAATGATCAAGATCAACCAATGTGGCTGCGCCAGCTCAGCCGGCCCGGTGACATCTGGTAGGGCAACCGAACCTGGGCCGCGAGGTAGATCGCATGCGTGGCAGCAAGAGAGCCGCCGAGAACGAGCGCCGCCAGCCACGCCCACCGAGGTGCAGCAATCCCGAGCGTCGCCGCGCCGAGAATGAGCACGAGCAGCGACGCTGGTTTTGCGATGTCAGAGGGAGAGTAGTCGACGAAGATCAGCATTGCTGCGCTGGCAAACAGGCCGAACGATGTAGCGGGCAGGACGCACGATCACCACCTCGAAGCGGCCATCACTCTACCCCGCCGCGCTCACTCGACCGGTGCTGCCATTGACGGTGACGAGCTGCCACCGTCGGTAAGGGTGGTGCCGGTGCCGGTGCCCATGACCGCAGGGATGCCGTACTCCTGGCGACAATAGCGGCATGCGAGCCTGGCCCTCGGAGTCGACGACTACGCGCGGCGGCGCGCTGGAACAGGGTGGTCCAGGCCGGATTCGTGTACGGGCAGACCAGCACATCGCCCGCGGCGGCGAGCCGGCCGAACTCTCGCAGGGCCATGGATCCAGCCTTACCGGCCGGTCGCCGAGCCGCTGCTGGCCGGGATGCCCGTGATGAGTGCGTCGCGTCGGCAGTCGCGCTGCGGGAAAGACTGCGGTCGGGTCTATCAGGGCCGAACCCCCGCCAGCTCCTGCGCGGCGGGCCGATCGGGTGCGCACGGCCGAGCGCAGCCTCTCTGCGTTCTCGAGCGTCGTCAGATCGTTGATCGCTTCGAGCCTCCTCCAGCCGGAGGTGAAAGACGCGTCCTCCGGCTCCTCCGAGTAGCCCGACATCGCGCAGCCGGCGACCCATTTCCAGCAGGGACCTGCGCAAGATCGGCAGCGGCATGAGGAAGTAGAAGTGGCTGTCCTCTCGGAAAGCCATTCCCGCGCGCGCCGCTCAACCCAACGCGTAACGCGAGCGCGTTGCCCCGGCCACCGCGCAGCAGCGGGTGCTGGAGCAGCCTGTAGCAGAACGCGGTCGTTGGTCTTCCGGCGGACGTGGTGGCCTGGCGGCGAGCACCTTGATCAAAGCCAGCACCGTGTCGGGCGCGTCACGCTGCGTTGGCGGAGTGACCAGGACCGGGGTCACCGTCTCCCGATGGCCGTACTCCGCGGAGGTAGGCGCTGAAGTCAGCCTCTGAACGTCGTGGAATGCCGCTGAGCTGCCTCGGGTCGAGCGTGCTGACGGCGTCGCATAGCCGAGGTCACTCTCGCAGCGCGAGCCGCGTAGCGCCTCCAGTGGCGTGGTTGGCATCGCTGGTCCGTGTATGCGTGACAAGTAGGTCGGCGAGCAAGGCCGAACGTCCGCAGCAGCCGGAGCACGATGAAGAGGCGAAGCAATGACAGCATTGTGCCTGGAGAGATAGTCGATCCGCAGGTCGCCGATCGGCTTGACCAGGTCGAGTGCCTGCCGCGGGATTGTCTCTGAGCCATGCACCAGTGGCGATGGTCTTCAGATCCTGGGCCGCAAGGCTCTGGAACGTGGTTGAGGAACGCAGCGAACCGAGGGTCGTCAGTCCAGCGCGCGGGATCGTAGCGATGAGCCAAGGTGGCGATACGCCACGGCGCGAGCAACACCCTCGGGGTTGGGCGCGGTGCAACGGAACGAACCGGTCGACTACGCCGTACTCATCCTCACGGCAGGAACCCCTCGAACGCGTCGCGCGCAACCCGAAGGTCCCGACGACCTTGGCCATCAGGCCGGCTGGACCGTACGGCACCCAGGTGCTCATGTCGATTGGGTACGGGCGAACACGGTACGTAGTCGAGAAGGACCGAGCCTAGCATCCGCTGCCGGGCGTTGAGCTTGATCGGTGGCGGCGGGAGTGCTGTCATGGGCCGCGCCTGCAGCAGCCAGACCTCGTCCGGTCGGCGTACGCCCACTCGATGTCTTGCGGACGCCCGAAGTGTCGTGGCGACTCGTCGTGCCCAGCTGTGCCAGCTCTGCAAGCTACACTGTCGGGCAACCTCTGGGCATCGTCAGTGCCTCCGGCCTCGCGCACGACGCCGCCGGCGGCTGCGGCTCTGGATGACGACCTCGCGGCATCCCTGCTGAAAATTCCTGACGTTGCCCGCGTCGTCCAGCACATAGTGATCAGGAGTACCAGGCCGGAGACAACGGCCTCACCCAGTCCACTGGATGCATCGACCAAGATCGTCTTTCGGTCGCCGCTGACTGGATCGGCGGTGAACATCACGCCCGCGACCTCGGCGTTGATCATGCGCTGGACGACGACCGCGATCTCGACATGCCGCCTGCTCGATACCAATCCGATCGCCGGTATGCGATGGCGCGGTCGGTCCACAATGAGCCCCAGCATCTCCGCACAGCGCGTCGAGCACGGCCGCTTCGCTCGATGATGTTGAGGTACGTGTCCTGCTGGCCGGCGAACGCCGCTCGGGCAAGTCCTCGGCGGTGGCGCTGGAGCGTACAGCGACCGATCCAGCGCCGAGCGCAGCATAGGCATCGGCAATGGCCGCTTGATGTCGGCGGGCACGGCTGCAGCCTCGACGCTTGCGCCGAATTGCTACTCCCATCACCACCGGCCACCCGGTCCGCGATCTTGAGATCGAGCAGATTGACCAGCCTTCGCGTAGGCGTCCGTAGTCACCACAAACCCAGCAGGCACCTGCAGTCCTGCCCGCACGAGTTCGCCGAGATTGGCCCCTTGCCGCCGGCGATGATGGCCAGGTCCTCCCGGTCGAGATCACGCAACGACATCACGAATTCCATCCTGATCTCCTCGCCCTTGGCGGCGTGACCAGTTCGAGACTTAGTGTTCGATCTTAGTGGAACGCTCCGTTCTCTAAGTCTAACGGTTTCAGCGTCGCCAGATCTCCGCGGGATCTCCTCGCATGTGTTCGCCGAACAGGTCGTTGGAGTTCGCTCCGTGCGTAGCTGGCGAAGATCGGCTTCAGAACGCATCCCGGCGATCTCCGAACAGGTACGGAGTCGAGCTGGAGAGCGCAGAAGATCGCGGCCACAATCTGATCACTGGTGCGCGCGACAATTTCCTGGAACTTCGATCTGTTGGGGGCCGCAGGTGAAGCCCGGTACTGCCCGCCAAACGCCGTCCGCCTCAACGAGCTCGGCGCTCTCTGCTCGAAGCGAAGCCCTTGCCGGTGGCGGTCGATCGGCCCGAGGTAATCGTCTCCACGAGTTCATCGATTGCCGCGCGTGGCGGTTCGGGCGGCGGCAGTGCCGCATCGCTCTCCGACGCCTTGATGGCGTCCTCGCGTCCACGTGCACACAAAACCCGTCATCGTCCAACATGCTGAGCGCGGTGCGAGCCACGCGGCTGGTCCATCCAGTGAAAGGACTTCGAGCTGTGAAACTGGATTACTCGGAACGAGCCCAGACCAGCCGGTAGATCCCCGATGCGCGCAGCTGCCGCCATCGCATCGTTCTCGATCCCCGCCTCGCGCTGCTTGCCGGGCTGCTTCGGCGAGCATCTGCTCGATCGGCGTCGACTCGGATCGCCTGCTCAAACCATGGCGCGAGTGCAGCAGTGGGTGAACCCAGCCGGGTCCGCAACCGACATCGAGCAGCGGCGGCCGGTCCCAAGTCGAGTCCTCAACTGATCCGCGCAGAGCGTCCGCCAGCGCAGTCGGGTAGCTCACCCGGCCTATCGCGTAATAAGGAGCACTCGCGTAAGAGCTCTGGCGCCACCGTCTGCGCCGCTCGACCACCTGCTCAGTATTGCTGAGGGGTCCGCCGCCGCCATGCGGGCTTATCTGGCGGGCGGTACTGACCCGGAGTCACGGCCCGGTCGAGATGGGCCGGAGCTGGAGTGGTAGAGATCCAGTCGGCTGCAGGGTTATCGCTGCGCGCACGCGAACCAGACGTCAAGGGCGTTTCGAGCACGAACGACTGGAGAACCGCGGCGATCACGATGGGGATCTCCAGCATGCGATCTGTGCCAGCGATGCAGGCGCGCGCCCTGCGCCGAAGGGCATCCATCGCATACCTGTGACTGCCGGGGAATTGTCGCGCTGGTACGTCGAAGCGTCTCGGGTCGAAGACTTCAGGTTCGGGCCACACGGCCGCGGAATGGTGAATCCCACATCGACACCTCGACCCAGGATCCAGCCGAATGTGACAGCCAGCGAGGGTCTCGATCGTCCCGGTGCTCGGTTCATGCCGTACGCACCCGGAAAGAGCCTCATGCATTCGCGCAGAAACCGGTCGGTCCACGCCAGCTGTGGCGACGTCCTCGGCCGTCGGCGCCCGTCCAGGCAGCCAGCTGGTCCGACAATCTCCTCGCGCAGTCTGGTCTGCCACCCGGAGGAGCGCGAGCTGGGCGAGCGTACAGGGTAGAGCGTCATCGCGGTCGTCTCGCGGCCCGCAATGAGGAAGAGCAGCACCTGGTTGATGACTCCGGTTTCCGTGAGCCGGTCGGAGGGGTTCTCGGCGTCGCGCGCACAGCAGTAGGCCGAGCATGTCGTCTGTCGGACCCTCCGCTCGGCGGACCCTCCGCTCGGGCGGACTGCCGCTCGGCAACGATCCCGTCCACAATGCCGCGGACCTGCGCCAGCCCGTGAGTCACGCCTGTTATGATGCTGGCAGCCAGCGTGGCTTCGGGTGCGGGCGCTTACGCGCGGCAGCAATTCTCGTTGACGATCGAAGCGGGTGAGTTCTGGGAGCGCCCGCGACACGTCGGCTCTGAAGAGGATGCGGTCTATGATCCGCGAGGTGATCCCCACCATCTCGGATAGAGGTCGACACTGCGGCCCTTGATGCAGCCCCTTGCCAGCGCTCGACAAGGCGTTCTGCCTCCTCGGTCATGATGTGGACGTAGTCCCGAGCGATGTGGCGCCGGGTAAAGATCGGTGCCAGAAATCGACGTTGCCGATGCCAGCTCTCGTCTTCAAGCCGGTAGAGCAGGCGTTCTCGCCCAACGCCTGCCGCAGCTCTCGATAGCCAGGGCCATTCTTGGGAAGCGGTCCGGCTGGCCGAGGCGAATCTCGCTGCCAGCTCTGGCGAGGAGACAGCTGTACGCCGTGATACGCACCCGGCGGCCCGCGGTGATACGCGCAAGCCTGCCGATCTGCGCGGTTGGCGCGACGTGGCCGAGGAAGTCACACGCAGCTCGCGCATCGATCCGAGTACGAGCGAAACCATTCAGCTTCGGCACGTTGCCTCGCCGGCAGCGGCTCTCACGATGCGAGGCTATGACCGGAACGCTATGGATCGAAGTCGACCGGCCTGGCCCCGGCTGAAGGCTGCCGCCCGTGGGACATTGCGACGACGTGGAGCCTCTGCGCTGGCAAGCAGGCGGGCCGCCCCTTGGCCGCCAGATATTGCAGGTCCGGCTGGGGCGCCCGACGGACCGAGCGC
>ERZ1370068.8145-contig-7022_pt1 | contig 13177 bp, 23 predicted proteins | sample MGYA00561227_ERZ1370068 | MGnify/ENA primary metagenome ERZ1370068 (study PRJEB38410, sample SAMEA6850437) | metagenome | study: Metagenomic assessment of the ecological functions of the soil: analysis of the soil microbiota associated with the...
CCGATCGGCGTTGCCGTGTTCGATCGGGACGCCATGGTTGTGCGATTCTCGACAACGCGTGACAGTCCGATGTCACCATTTCACGCGACCGTTAACATGAGGCTGCCGCTTCTGACCCGTGCGATGGGCCGCGCCTATATCGCGTTCTGTCCCGCAGCGGAGCGCAAATACATTCTTGGTGTCCTCGCTCGCTCGGCTCATCCCGAGGATCGGGCCGCACGCCATCCGGAGGAGGTTCGCGAAATCATTGCGCGCGTGCGGCGCAACGGCTTCGCGGAACGATCGCCTGATGTCCAGCCGAAGTCAGCGAACACCTTCAGTGTTCCCATACGTCACGGGGGCAAGGTTCTTGCCACCATCGGAGTGAGTTACTTCATTTCGGCAATGCCGAAAACGAAGGCGATAGCATCTTACGTTCCTCCGCTTTTGGATCTGGCCAAGAAGATCGAAGCGAGCGTAGCTGATCTCGAAGAGTTCAATGAGCGATAGTCTGCGCTGAAGGAGCTAGGCGTCAGCAAGCAAGATGGGCTGGGCCGAATACCGACGCCGCCCGGGAGATCTCACGCCTGGCCGCCGCCGTCGAGGAAGAGCAGGGAAGGGCCGCAGAGGCGTACGATGGTCGACTTCCGGAAGAGCGGTTACCTCGTGCAGATGTTGAACACTGTTGATGTGGCCTATTCTTCGAACAGTACCTTTGGCAGGCAGGCGGAATTCAATGGCTAAATTGCATCTGAAACTGGTGGCGCCGAGCACTGAAAAACGAACAGTTACCCCGACAAGGCGTCCAAATGCCGAGCTCCGGACGCGCGAGCACCTGACCGAGACCGAGATCGAGAAGCTGCTCAAAGCAGCCGGAACGAACCGCTGGGGCCACCGGGACGGCACGATGATCCTGGTGGCCTACCGCCACGGCCTCAGGGCGAGCGAGCTGGTGGACCTGCGCTGGGACCAAATCAACTTCGCCACCGCCACCCTGCACGTCCGCCGGGTCAAGCAGGGCACACCTGCGACCCATCCGATTCTCGGCGACGAACTGCGGGCCTTACGCCGGCTACAGCGGGAGCAGGAACCGAAGTCGGCATTCGTGTTCACGTCCGAACGTAGCTCGCCGTTCAGCACGGCGGGCTTTGCTCGCATGGTGGAGCGCGCTGGTCTTCCCCGCTATCCGAGCCCTCGCCCCGAAACAACGCACCAGCGGCTCGCGCTGCGAACCGGCGCCCGCTACCGGCAACGAAAAGCCCGGCACAACCGGCCGGGCTGATCGCAAAAAACTGCGTGACGAGACGCGAGCATCAGGCGCCTGCAGAACCCTTCCCGTCAATCCGACGAAGGAAGGTCCGTAGAACTACGGAGTAGGCCGCCGCTCAGCGTTCCCGATCCTCCCATCGCGAGTCCCGGAAATCGGCCAGCGCATTGGATAATTTCACCAGCGCCGGTCCCATGCTGTTCGCCAAATCCGGGTCATCAATCAGCTTAGTCATTTCGTCACACAGCCCCAGCAGCACGCGCTCAAGGATGTACGCTGGCGCGACGGCGTCCCATTTCCCTGACATCGATCTCGATCTTGCCGATAAAGGCGGCGATGGCCTTATCGGCGGCGGCGTCGGCTTCCTGAAATTGTCGTTTGGTGCTGTCGTTCATAGCTACTCTACCTGATCGTAGCAGACGCCGCCCGGCCGTGATGCGCCGGGCTTTTCTTTGCCGGAGGTGGAACACCCCGGCGTGAGCAGCGAACGCATCAATCGTTAAAGCGGCGTCGAGGGATTCACCGGATTGACCGGCTTGGGGCCTGCCGGCAACGGTTCAGCCGCGAGCTGAGGCTCGGTTGGCGTGATGGTCGCGCCGGCCGCGCGCGCCGCTTCACCCGTGGTCGAGTAGGTAGCCATTGGTTTCATCTTTGGCTTATTCCATGGTCCATGGTCGACGTTCAACAAAGCGAGCACACCGAATGCCGCCACCGCAGACGTGACCACCAGCGGCGTACCGCCATGACGCTGCGAATGTTCCTTGGTTGAATGTCCTTTGGTTGAATGATTCTCCGTCATCGAAGACAACCAATTTTGTGATCCTGCACCGGCGGCTCCTCCTGACTATATCGTTTCATGTAGCGTTAGAGTGATAACACCTCGGCCGGCTGCCCTCGATCGGAAGGGACAACAGTAAGTTCTTGGTTGCGAACAGGTCCAGGCGAGACGATCTGCGATTAATTCTCCAAAAGCAGATTGTAATCCAGTGGCTTGAAGCATCATTCCACTGTATGGAACGCGAGAACCGACTCAGACCGCTAAAAGACACGGGATTGGATCGCGCCGCCGCTAAACCTACGCCGAACGCTCGCGCAGAAAGCTTGCTCAGCCTCACCCTGCGCATGTCAGCAGACATGACGGCCGATGGCCGATTTCGACCGTGAAGTTCATCAGCGAATTGTAGCGGGCCGGCGCGCAAAAATTTTGTAAGGCGAGGCCGCCTGTTGAGGCCCGCCGCCGTCAGACGCGGGCACCAAGTGTTGGATTACTCGGGATAAATCTCACCGCCGTCCGGCGTCGCCTTGTGGAAAAGGATGAATGCCAGGGCGTTGCCGGGCTCGGACATCGCGTCGCTGCGCTGGCCCGTTACCTCTCCGGCCACGCTGCTTGTATACTCCGCAACCACTTCGCCGAAGCTATTGCGCTGGATGGCCACCTTCTGTCCGGCTTCGACCTTGTCGTTGAGCTTGACCAGATGCTCGACGAGCCCGCCCTGCGGTTGCCAGGATCGGGAACGCACTGTTGCCGATAAAGACACTCACGTCCTTGCCTGTACGTCCCATTGGCCCGGCAATGATGCCGTGATGCTTGAGGACGTTCATTGTGCCTTCCACGAACAGCGAGATCATCTCGAGGTCCAGGACGCGCGCAGCGCCGATCTCCGGGCGTGAAGGACGGGATGCCCACGTCGATAAACGCGTTGTGCAGGACACCGGGATATACATGATTGTCGAAGATCTGGCCGACGGGATAGAGTTCCACCATCGCCTTGATCTCGGGCACATCCATGCCGGCAATATTGAATGCGGTGACATCGAATCCGGTTGTCCCGGTATGGAAGTCGATCGCGACGTCGGCGTTCGGCCGCAGCAGCCGGTTGAACAGGAGCCCGGCGTGTCGGCTGGGCGCGGTGACACCGTTCTCGTTCCCGGGCCATTCCCGATTCATATCGATCAGATCGATGCCCCTGCCGGAGTTCGGCCATCTGCGCTGCATGCCTTCCATGGCCGGGCGGGCCACGTCCGTGACCGCCATCACCGTGCCCGACATCTCGCGCCGGATCGAGCTGGTTCATCACGGTCTGGACCGTATGGATGGAACTCATCTCGTCGCCATGCACACCGCTCACCAGGACGACGCGCTTGCCCGGCTTTGCCCCTTGGCGACCGTCACGGACACATACCAGTGCTGTCCGGTCGGCATCTGCACGCCCTGAAAATACAAAAGGTGCTTCTGCCCGGGCTCCAGGTCGTTGACGTCGAGGCGCGCTGACGACCTTCTTCCCCTGGATTGTATCGCCGGTATAGACCGTTGCTGATGGCGCACCCGGTGCCGGGCTGACAGAGGAAGTCGCTGAGTCCTGGGCGTTCGCAGAACCAGCATTGGCCACGAGAGCAGCCGATGCGCCGATCGTTGCAATTGATGCGATCATGAAGTCGCGGCGATCGGGGCGTTCTTGTGAAAAGCGACGTTTCGGACACCAAGCATACAGTCGATTGTAAATCCCTCTCCTTCTTACGTAAGTGCTGCCGACGTCGCGGGCTTGCGATTTGCCGATCTCAGAACTGGTCCGCGACGCGGCTGTAGGCCGGGTGCTGCCGGTTCTTGACCTTGAGCCAGTGGTCGCAGCGGCCTGCCGCGGTAGACGCGCTCGCGATGCTTGGAGACCAAACCCTCTAGCCCCATGCGGCAGGCAGCCTCGAACAGCTCGGGCCCGATCTCGCCCTGCTGCGAATGGCGCCACGAAGATCCCTCGGCTCGCCCGCGGAGCGGTTGCGCTAGGTTGGTCTTGCGCAGGTGCAGCGGCAGCCGGCACAGATCGTCCCCGCCGAGCGCCAGGCAGTCGAAGGCGTAGAGCTGGACTTCGTGGTCGTGCTTGCGGGAGTGCAGGGCATTGAAGTCGGAGATGCCGTCGACGCCGAGCACCACGGCCTCGCCATCGATGACGAACTGCGTCTTCCGGATCTTCCGGGCGGTCTCGATCCAGGGATACCGGCCGGCCCAGTCATGTCCGCCCCTGGAGAACAGGACCTAACCCCTCCTTTCCCTCAATTGCAGTAATTTGCGTCCTGACCTGCTCGTTTGCCCTCGTTTATAAGTAGAGTCCGTTCCGGTTTCACCCGGAACGAAAAGAATCACGGAACCAGACATGACCACGTTCCTCAAACGCCCCGCCCGTGCCGACAGCATCACGGCGCCGCTCAGGCATTCGGTGTTCCGGCGCATCTGGTCCGCAGGCCTGCTCTGAACCTCGGTCTCCTGATCGAGGGCGTCGGCGCCTCCTGGGCGATGACGCAGATGACCCCGTCGGCCGACAAGGTCGCGCTGGTGCAGACCGCGGTGATTGCTGCCGGTGATGCTGATCGCGATGGCGGCCGGCGCGATCGCCGACATGCACGACCGCCGGGTCGTGGCGATGGTCGCGCTCGTCGATCGCGCTGTCTGGCGCCACCGCGCTGATCGGTGCTGAGCGTGGCTTAACCTCGATGACGCCGAACATCCTGCTGGCGCTGTGCTTTGTCATCGGCAGCCGGCATGGCGCTGTTCAGCCCGGCCTGGCAGTCCTCCGTCAGCGAGCAGGTGCCGGCGGAGACGCTGCCCGCCGGCCGTCGCGCTCAACGGCATCAGCTTCAACATCGCGCGCAGCTTCGGACCGGCGATCGGCGGCATCGTGGTCGCGACTGCCGGCTCGGTCGCGGCCTTCGCCGCCAACGCCGTGCTTCTATCTTCCGCTGCTCGTTGTGCTGTTCCTGTGGCGACCGCGTCAGCGAACCGTCGCGGCTGCCGCGCGAGCGCCTCAACCGCGCCATGATCTCCGGCGTGCGCTACATCAGCAATTCGCCCTCGATCCGGATCGTGCTGACGCGCACCGTAGTCACCGGCATGATCGGCGGCTCAGTCTCGGCACTGATGCCGCTGGTGGCGCGCGACCTGCTGCATGGCAGCGCGCAAACCTATGGCACCATGCTCGGTGCGCTTCGGCGTAGGCGCGGTGATCGGCGCGCTGAACATCGACCAGGATACGCAAGCGCATGAGCGGCGAAGCCGCCGTGCGCGGCATGCGCTGCCCTGATGGCCTGTGCGCCATCGCGGCGGTGGCGCTGAGCTGACCATCCGGTGCTGACCGCGGCGGCGCTGGTGGTCTGCCGGCGCGGTGTGGATGCTGGCGGTCACACTGTTCAACATCGGCGTGCAGCTGTCGGCGCCGCGCTGGGTCGCGGGCCGCTCGGCTGGCGGCATTCCAGGCATCGATCTGCCGGCGGCATCGCGATCGGAAGCTGGGGCTGGGGACGTCTGACGGACGCGGCCGGCGTCGAAACGGCGCTATTGGTTTCTGCGGCCCTGATGTTTGCTTCGCCGTTGCTTGGGCGGTGGCTGAAGATGCCGCCGGTCGACGCCCGCACTGAAGCCGCCGAGCTGCTCGCCGACCCCGAGGTGCGGCTGCCGCTCACAGGGCGCAGCGGGCCCCTGGTGGTCGAGATTGAATATCGCGTCGATCAGGAAAACGCCCGCGCCTTCCACAATGTGATGCAGGAAGTGCAGCTCAGCCGCCAGCGCAACGGCGCCTATGGCTGGTCGATCGCGCGCGACATCGCCGATCCCGAGCTCTGGACCGAGCGCTATCATTGCCCGACCTGGCTAGATTTTCTGCGCCAGCGCAATCGCTCGACGCAATCGGAGCGCGCGCTGCATCAGCGCGCCAGGGATTTTCATCTGGGGCCCGGCCCGGTGCGGGTCCGCCGTATGCTGGAACGGCCGTTCGGATCGGTGCGCTGGAAGGAAGATACGCCGGACCGCGCCGCCAGCGAGGTGCTGCCGGTCGCCACGGCGGCAGGCAGCAGCACGTAGTGTTCTGCGCCATCAGTGCGGGGCATCGACCGCCGGCGATGCCCCGTGCGCGTTCCGAGAGCCTGCGCAAAGTACGAGTTTATTGAGCGGCGATCTTCCTGGCTTCCTTGAGGTCGCGGTCCATCACGGCACGGCAACCGCTGCTCAGATTGGCCCGCTGCTTCATCATGCAGGCGGTGATCCGCGGAATGTTCGGGATCTCGGAGCTGCAGAGGCGGAACGCGTCGCCGGGTGCTCATCGTCACCTTCGTGACCTTCGCTCTGCTGAATCTGCTCCCGGGCGACGTGAGCCTCGAACTGCTCGGCAGCGACGCGACGCCCTCGGCAATCGCGCGGGTGCGGTCGGAGCTCCGCCTCGACGATCCGCTTGTGGTGCGTTACATGCGCTGGCTTGGCCAGGCACTCCAGGGCGATCTCGGGCGCTCCTTCATCACCGGCGAACCCGTCATGGCGGCACTCGCGAGGACTCCCGGTGTCGATCGAGTTGATGGCGCTTTCGCTTCTGCTTTCGCTTTCGCTTGCAGTTCCTGCGGGCCTGCTTGCTGCGTACCGGGCCGGACAATCTATCGACAAGCTGCTTTCCGCGCTTGCCGCACTGTTGCTTTCGGCGCCGAGCTTCATGCTTGGGCTGGTCTTGATGTTCTTCCTGGCGCTGACTCTAAAATGGCTCCGCGCCGTCGGCTACGTGCCACTCTCGGAGGGAATTCTCGGCAATCTCCGGTCCTTCGCCATTCCAGTACTGACCTTGGCCCTGGTTGAATGGCCGGTTTTCATGCGGATCTTGCGGAGCGACGCGATTGTTACTTTGCAGCAGGACTACGTTCTTTTGGCCAAGGCAAAGGGCTTGCGCAACGCCCATATCCTTTTCCGACACGTCTTGAAGCCCTCGTCCTTCACCCTGATCACCGTCGCCGGCTTGACCATTGGCACCCTGATCGGCGGCGCACTGGCGGTCGAGACTATTTGCGCTTCCTGGCGTCGGCCGCTTGCTGATCGGCTCGATAAACAGTCGGGCGATCGCCTCGTCGAGCCGATATCGCAGGAAGCTCTCATGCGAGCGGCACACATAGCTGTAGGCGCTGGCCAAGGCCGTCGGGCTCGACCCGAAAGCGACCGCGGGATTTGTAGCGCGTGCGCTCGCCTATCGCAGGATTTGAAGCAGTACGAGCTGGCGCTCGCGGACCTCAACGAGGCGCTAACCCAACTTTGCGCAGACTCTCGGGGGCGGGTTGGAGGGGCAAATCAATGGCTTAGCCGAAAAGTCGGCACTACATTTTTGACGGAGGGTTGAGGTCAGGCGCTGAGCTGCGAGGGCTGGCAGTTCGTGCTCGGCGAGGCGCATGCGCTTGGGCAGGACGATGCCGAGGCGGTCGAGAAGTGCGGCCTGGGCGGGATCGGGCTGAGTGACGCAGCGCAGGCGGATCTGGCCGTGCGTCGTGGTCGGCAACACGACGTCGTGCGACTGGATACGCGCGAGTTCTTCGAGGATCGGTGCGCGGCGAGTTTCCGAGACCGGCGCGCTGCTGCCACATCTCGAGGCTCTTCCACAGCACGAAGGCGAGGAAGCACACGAGGATGTGGGCCTGAACGCGATCCTCGCGCTGATGCCAGATCGGGCGCACGTTCAGTTGATCCTTCTGGATACGGAAAGCGGCTTCGGCCTGGGTGAGTTGGATGTAGGCCTTCCAGAGCTGCTGATCGCTCCAGTCGGCGATGTTCGAGCGCAGCAGACAGGTTATGCCGTCGTTGATCTCGCGACCATGGGCGTGGGCCATTACTCGGACAGCCGCGGAGCGAAGCGCGGAGTGATCGTTGGCCTGCTGGCGGCCGCGGCGTCCGGGTTGCTTCATCTGTTGTCGCTCGGCTTCAACGGAACTCCGCTGACCTCGGTCGCGATTCTCCTGCTCGGGCGAGCCGTGCTCGGCGGGGCGGAAAGCTTCATCATCACGGCTGCGGTGAGTTGGGGATTGGCGCTCGTCGATCCTCGGAGCACGGGCAAGGTCATCGCCTGGGTCGGGTCGGCGATGTTCGCCGCCTTCGCGATCGGCGCGCCGGCCGGCTCCGCGCTCTACGCCGCCTACGGCTTTACGGCGATCGCGTTTGCTACGGCGGTGGCTCCTCTGGGCGCACTGCTGCTCGTTGCGCCCCTTCCCGCGGTTGCTCCGGTGTCCGCACACCCGCTTTTCGTTCGCCAGAGTGGTTCGGTGCCGTATGGGTACCGGGCTTCGGCTCGGCACTCGGCAGCGTGGGCTTCGGCGCGGTAACCACGTTCGTCGCGCTTGCTGTTCGCCGAGTCGAGGGTGGGCCAACGGATGGCTCGCCTACACAGCCTACGCCGTCGCCTTCATTCTGGCGCGGATATTCTTCAGCCATGCGGCCGATGCGATCGGCGGCGCCAAGGTCGCGCTGGTCTGCGCGTTGATCGAAGCCGTCGGCCAGGCGCTGATCTGGTTGGCCGTTCGTCCCGAGATGGCGCTTGCTCGGGGCCGCACTCACCGGCTTCGGCTTCTCGCTGGTCTATCCCGGCTTTGGCGTCGAAGCGGTCCGCCGCGTGCCGGCACAGAGCCGCGGCCTGGCCATGGGAGCCTACACCGCCTTTCTCGACCTGGCCCAGGGGCTCGCAAGCCCGGCGCTTGGATTGGTCGCGAAGCGGAGCACGGCTGAACGTCGTGTTTCTCGTCAGCGCCATCACCGTGCTCTGCGCCGCGCTCGTCGCGTCTTGGCTGATGGCGCACCCGGCGACCATCGGAAGGACAGCCCGCAATGAGAACTGCTCGCAGCAACCGTACTTTCGTTCTGCTGATCGTCGCCGGCACGGCCAGCGGTCAGCAGACAACTATCCGAAGGAGCAAATGCCATGCCCACAACCGGATGACATCCGCGCCGTCGCGCCCGCCCTCGAGAAATATGCGCAAGGGCGTCGTGCTCGGCGATCTCTGGAAGCGGCCCGGGCTTTCGCGCGCGCGACCGCAGCATCGTCACGGTCGCGGCGCTCATCGCTCGCGATCAGACCGTCGAACTGCCGTACTATCTCAATCTCGCGCTCGACAATGGCGTGAAGCCGGCCGAGATCTCGGAAATCATCACGCATCTTGCGTTCTACACCGGCTGGGCCAACGCCATGGACGCCGTTCCGGCGGCGAAGGACGTGTTCAAGAGCCGCAATATCGGAGCCGATCAGCTCCCGCCGGCTTCCGGCCCTCAGCTTCCGCTCGACGAGGCGGCGGAGGCGCAGCGGGCGACGCGCGTCGGGCGAGCAGTTCGGACAGATCACGCCCAGTCTCGTCCAGTACACGACGGACGTGCTGTTTCGCGATCTCTGGCTGAGGCCGGGACTTGCGCCGCGCGACCGCAGCCTCGTCACCGTCAGCGCCCTCGTCGCGACCGGCCAGGTCGCGCAGATCACCTACCATTTGAACCGGGCGATGGATAACGGGTTGACCAAGGAGGAGGCCGGAGAGGTCGTCGGCCATCTCGCTTTCTACGCGGGTTGGCCCAACGCATTCTCGGCGGCGCCGGTCGTCAAGGAAGTCATCGAGAAGAGGCCCCGGTAGCAATGTCGTACTCGCGCCGACAAGTAATCGTCGCCACCGCCGGGTTTGCTGCGTTCGCCGCGACGAGCGCCAACGCGGAAAACTCGAACGTGCAGCGAAGGAGTTCGCCATTCACCAACGAAGAGCTGGTCGGCGAAGCGCTGGCATCCGCCCGCGACAAATAAGGTGGTCATCGCCACTGCCTCGGCTTTCGCCATCGATCCCGCGACGAGCAAGCAATCCGGAATGAACAGCCGCCCGGAGCACATCCGCGAAGTCGCCGAGGCGTCCCTCAAGCGGTTGAAGACCGACCGTATCGACCTGTTCTATCAGCACCGCGTCGATCCGGACGTGCCGATCGAGGATGTCGCCGGCGCCGTCAAGGATCTGATTCAAGGAAGGAAAGGTCAAGCACTTCGGCCTGTCCGAGGCCGGGCGCGCAGACGATCCGGCGCGCACATGCCGTCCAGCCGGTCGCCGCTCTCCAGAACGAATACTCGCTTTGGACCCGCGAGTCCCGAGAGCGACGGCTGCCCAAGCGTGCGAGGAGCTCGGCATCGGTTTCGTGCCTTACAGCCCGCTAGGGAAGGGCTTTCTGACCGGCGCGATGAACGAGAACACCAAGCTGTCGGAGAATGACTTCCGCAGCATCCTGCCGCGCTTCACGCCCGAGGCGATGAAGGCCAACCAGGCGCTGGTGGATCTCCTGAAGCAGATCGGCGAGCGCAAGAAGGCGACGCCGGCGCAGATCGCGCTTGCCTGGCTGTTGGCGCAGAAGCCCTGGATCGTCCCCATACCGGGAACGACCAAGCTCGGCCGTCTGGAAGAGAATCTCAAAGCCGCTGACGTCGAACTCACGGGAGACGATCTCAATGAGATCGAGAAGGCCGGCGCCGCGATCAAGATCGAGGGCGAACGCTATCCGCCGCACCTAATGGCGACCACCGGGCGCTGACGGAACACCGTCCGAAGCGCAGGCCGCTCTCGCCGCTTCCGGTGACCGCCCTGTCCAGACTGCATGTTGGGGTTGGCATCGGGCTGATCGCCGCTTTGACCGACCGTGTACTGATTTTGCGGCGCAGCCTGTCCGGCCGCGTTCTGCTGAGCCGAAGGCTGTTATCGCGGCTTAACGCCTCGCGAGGCGATCGGACGACGCCCTGGGGATTTTGGAATTCTTGCCCGACCTGTAGGCCGTCGGCGCATATCCGGTCCATGATTGGAAGGCGCGGGCGAAACTCTTTCGCTCTGGAATCCTACTGCTTGTGCGATCTGCTTGATCGACTTCTCCGTTCGGCGCAGAAGGTCGAGGGCTTTGTCGCGACGAGCTTCATCCTTCAGGGCCTGGAGCGATGCGCCTTCCTCGTGGAGCTGCCGGTAGAGAGTGCGCAGTGAAAGGTTGAGTTCTGCCGCCAGCGAAGCGGCCGAATGGGGGCCGCGCTTCAAGCGTTCGCGCGCCCGCTGGGCCAGCAGCCGGTCGCGGCGGTACTTCAACACGGTCAGCGGCAGCGGGCGCTTCAGCATCACAGTCATCGACTGCTCGTCGCGCCGTGGCGCAAGGTTCAGATAGCGCGCATCGAAGCGAAATCCGGTCCAGTCGGAGCTGAAGCGAACTGGCCCCGGCGAGAAGAGGAGCGGGTATACGTCCGAATGCAGCGGGGCGTCGAACGCGAAGGCTGTTTCGTCGAGGGCGATCCGGGGTCGATTAGCCAGCAGGCGTAGCCGAGAACGAACCGCACGCTGGTGATCAGGCAAAATTCGCGCATTGGGCCCAGATCGCGCGTCTCTTCGATGACCAGTTCGGCGACCCCGCCGGTCTCGGTCAATCTGTGAACGAGGTCGTCGGTCAGGAGCCGGTGATGACGACACCAGCGTTTCAACGCGACGCCGAGCGTCGGGGAGGTCAGCGAGGCCCGGCACAGCATGCCGTAGCTGCCCCAGGGCAGCCGCCGGCTGAACCATCCCAGCGCCTCGTCGTCGAGCTCCTGCATGGCCAGGCCCGAGATCGTTTCCATCTGCGACGCCGTGATCCGGCCGTTCGGCAGGCAGAGCAATTCTGGCGTGATTTGTGCCTGCCGGAGCGCTGCGTCGGGGTCTTTTCCATACTTTTCATAGGCCAAAACCATAGCCCTGACGAAGGCGACCGGCGTTGCAGCGACCTGCTTCATCCCTCTATGTTGGCACGATTTGCAACCCAATTGGCAACAAAGATGCTCCGTCGCGCTGTACTGTTTCCTTCACTGGCCAAACAAGCCAGAGGGAGGAAGAAATGGCTCATACCGAGGGCCTCGTACGTGCGCGGCACAGCGGATTCGCCGCTCAGCGATCTCACGATTGCGGCGTTGCTCGCAGAGACGGCCGCGCGATTCCGGACAGACTGGCCGTGGTATTCCGCGAGCAGGGCGTCCGCTGGAGCTGGAAGGAGTTCGCGAACGAGGTCGATGCCTTCGCCGCCGGGCTGCAGGAGCTCGGCCTTCGCAAGGGCGATCGCGTCGGGATCTGGTCGCCCAACCGCGTCGAGTGGCTGGTGACGCAATTCGCGACCGCACGACTCGGCCTCGTCCTCGTGAATATCAATCCTGCCTATCGTCTCGCCGAGCTGGAATACGCGCTTGGCGTATCGGGATGCCGGGCCGTCGTCTCCGCCCAGGAGATGAAGACTTCGAAGTACCTGGAGATGCTCCAGACGGTTCGTCCCCAGTTGCCCAGGCTCGAATGGATCATTCGCATGGGCGAAGGCCGCACGCCGGACATGCTGAACTATGCGGACCTTCTGGCGAAGGGGCGCGGCGGCACAATTCGCGAGGAACCTCTCGATTGCCACGACCCGATCAATATCCAGTTCACAAGCGGCACCACCGGAAGCCCGAAGGGCGCCACGCTCACGCATCATAATGTGGTGAACAATGCGCGTTTTATCGCTCAGGCATTGAATTTCAGCGAGGCGGATCGGCTCTGCATTCCGGTGCCGCTCTATCATTGCTTCGGAATGGTCCTGGCGGTTCTCGCCTGCGTAAGCACGGGCGCGACCATGGTATTCCCGGGCGAAATGTTCGATCCCGCCGCGGTCCTGGCGGCGGTTTCGGAGGAGCGCTGCACGGCGCTGCACGGGGTGCCAACGATGTTCATCGCCGAACTCGCGCATCCGGATTTCAAGACCTTCGACTCTATCCTCGCTGCGGACGGGGATCATGGCCGGCTCGCCATGCCCCATCGAAACCATGCGGCAGGTGGTCTCCGAGATGAACATGAGCGAGGTGACCATCGCCTACGGCATGACGGAGACGTCGCCGGTATCCTTCCAGAGCTCGACGGCCGACCCGCTGGAACGACGTGTAACAACGGTCGGGCGTATTCAGCCACGTCTTGAAGCGAAGGTGATCGACCAGAGCGGCCAAATCGTTCCGCGCGGAGAGACAGGCGAGTTGTGCGTGCGCGGCTATTCCGTCATGCGCGGCTATTGGGACGACCCTGTGCGGACAGCGGAAGTCATCAAGGATGGATGGATGCACTCCGGTGACCTAGCAATACGTAACTGAACGAAGCAGCTAC
>ERZ1370068.2183-contig-1342_pt1 | contig 13161 bp, 24 predicted proteins | sample MGYA00561227_ERZ1370068 | MGnify/ENA primary metagenome ERZ1370068 (study PRJEB38410, sample SAMEA6850437) | metagenome | study: Metagenomic assessment of the ecological functions of the soil: analysis of the soil microbiota associated with the...
GTGCGGCGACAGTAGCAAGCCGTTCAAAGTTCCACGTTCGACGTTTAATGTTCAGGGTTGAAAACTGGAAGACGCAAACCGTCGATAAGACGCGGGTTGGACGAAACCGACGAGCCCCACCTCAAGTTGTAATTACTCGAATTATGCAGTCGAGGCGATTGTGCGAAAAATTATTTAGATATCCAGGTACAACCCAAACGTGCCGCCCAAAGGGATCGAATCATGATCGATCCACAAATATCATGCTGCTGATTCCATGACTCTCTTCCTTCCCCTGAAACTCACTGCGCACTATTTTCGAAAACCGTCTAATGAACTACCCGCAGCAAGCTGACGGGGGTATCAGAAAAGTGCGTCACGCCCGAATGTTTTAATCGGAGGGGCCAGGTCCGGTCTCGCCTGGATTCCCGATAGAAGCATTCGGGAATGACAGACTCTAAGAGGTCTGGGAATAGCTCTTTACGCAGCAATCTGCGGGGAACCGACTCAAAGAGATTGGACAGCAACCATACCGCATGGACGCATTAGATAAGACGATACTCGAAACCCGAGTTTCGGTACTAGGATCAAATCTTCATCTTTGACAAACAAACGGCACTGAGAGTAAAGTCCGTTCACCGTGTCAATAGTAGAGACTTGATTCTATTAACAACCCTCGCCGTGGAGGGCGCTGAGCCTTTGATACAACGATCGGCGGATCGGTTTCGCAGCTCTACCGACGGCAGCGAACGATGATGTAATCCGAGCGTGCTGCGATGGCGAGTTTTAAAAAGACCTCTTCATCAGCTACACCCACATCGACAATCAGCCGCTGACGCCCGAACAGAAAGGTGCTGGATCAGCCGCTTTCACGCCACGCTTGAAGCGCTCCTCAGCATGCGACTCGGCCAGGCGGCCAAGATCTGGCGCGACGATAAACTGCAAGGCGAACGATGTCTTTGCCGATGAAATTGTCGATCAATTCGCGCAAAACCGCCGTGCTCGTTTCTGTCCTGACGCGCGCGCTATCTCACCTCGGACTGGTGCACCAGGAAGTCCACGAGTTCTGTGCGCGAGCCGAGCAGAACGCTGGCGGGGTGGTCGTCGACAATAAAACCAGAGTGTTCAAGGTGATCAAGACACCCGTTGACGAGCAGGAGTCGCTCCTCGGCTGCGATGTAAGGATCTTCTTGGCTATGAATTCTTCACCTCGCCGGGCAAAGTGCCCGAAGGCGCGGGGACTGCGGGTTAGATCGTGTCCAGCGCAGACCAGAGCCGGCACACAATCGGCAGCGACGGAGGTGCCCATGAGGTTTCAAGACGCACGTGTTCATCAGCTACGCCCATGCCGACAATCTTGAGGTCGGCGGGCGGCCGGGCTGGGTGACTCAGTTCCAAGAAATTCTCCAGCCCATCCTGACCAGCCGCCTGAAGAGAACCAAGGCGGAGATCTGGCGCGACAAGCGGCTGTCCGACAACGACGACTTCGACCCCGTCATCATGAAGCAGTTGCCCGACACCGCAGTGGCCTGTGGCGGCGCTGACAGACAACTATGTCTATTCCGATTGGTGCCGGCGCGAGGCCCAGGCTTTCATGCGAACTGGCCGCCCAAGGCGTGGGTGCCTGGCGCCCGCCGACAAGCAGCGGGTGTTCAAGGCCTGCAGTTGCCGCCCGAGCAGCAGGACACGCTTCCCGGCCCGATGGCAAAAGACACTTGGCACCGAAGTTCTTCGTGAGGATGGACAAAGACGACCACGAATCCGAAGACGAGCACGACACACCCATCGAGCTGACTAGCGACTCACGACGGTCAGAGGTTTGCGAACAAGCTTTACAAAGTTGGCTCAGGACATCGCCAATACGCTGAAGGCGATCGATGCCAACGGCGCAGCCGGTGCGCGTCACCACTTGCCGTGTCCGGGGCCGCGGAAGAAGCCCACGGTGTATGCCTGGCTCAGTGCGGCGAGGACCGCCACAGCGACCGAGAGGATCTGCGCAGTGAGTTGGTGCAGCGTGGCTACCCGGTGCTGCCAGACAGGCGAGCTGCCTTCGAGCGAAACCGCCCTGCGCGACGAGGTGACACGGATGCTCGAGCGCCTTCGGCGCCGTCGGTACATCTGCTGGGCACGATGCCGGGCACGGTGCCCCCGACAGCGCCGGGATGGATTCGGAACTGGTGATCCAGAATGCGCTTTCGATCGAGCGGGCTCGCGTCGCACCTTGCAGCGCGTGGTTTCATTGCCGGCAGGGACTCGCGGTGCAAAAGGCCGAACCACCAGCAGTCCCTGGAGGCGCATGCAGCCGCGATGCCGCCGTGCTGGGCATGGGCCGAGCTCATCGACGGCGACCTCGAGAAGGTGAAAGCCGCGATGCTCTTTGCGCTCAAGCAGATCGAGGCCGCACCGCCGCCGCCCGTGCCTGAGGCGGCACCGGCACCCGGTGCCGCGGTGCAGGCGCTCGCTGCCCGCGTGATCTTCGACAAACCCGACCTCCTGCCCACCGGCGATTTGCGCGACGCCTTGGGAGAACACTCATGATCAAGCCCATGTTCGAAGGTACACCGGAGACCAAACGCGAGGCGGACAAGGAGCGGCTGACCGAGCGCGACGCGGTCCTGGTCTACTACGGCGAAGGCACCGACGGCTGGATGGATAGTGTCTTGAGCGAGGTGGAGCAGGCTGTGGCGTGGCGAGCCGGGCGGCCCTATCTGCGAAGTGTACCAGTGGGTCGCCGGACCCGCCGACAGACGACAAGCTCGACAAACTCAGGAAGCCCAGGCCAACGTCATCAATGCCCTGGAGGGCTTCTCCACGGCGCTGCTCGAACCGATCATCAAGACCTTGCGCGGGGGCCAACCATGAGTGAGCCGACGGTTGGAGACCGTACGCAACCCGTATCCGGCTTGCGCCCGTTCCGCTCGGACGAGAAGCACCCTGTTCTTCGGCCGCGAGCAACAGGTCGACGCGCATGGTCGACAAAGCTGGCCGACACACCACTTCCTGGCGGTGGTCGGCAGCCTCGGGCAGCGGCAAATCGCTGCTGGTCAACTGCGGGCTGCGCCCGGCCCTGCACCGCGGCCAGCATGGCGAGCGCCGGTGCAGCCTGGCGCATGGCCCAGTTGCGGCCCGGCAGCGACCCGATCGGGGCGCTGGCCCGCGCCCTGGCCGCGCCCGGCGTGCTGTTTCGACAAGCTGATGAGCAGGCCTGACGTTCGGGCGAGAGCGTTGATAGAGTCGACGCTGCGCATGGGCAGCCTGGGACTTGATCGACATGTGTCGAGCAGGCGACCGCCCAGCGGCACCCAGGTGCTGGTGGTGGTGGATCAGTTCGAAGAGCTGTTTCGCTATCCGGCAGCTAGGTGCGTGACGCAGCAGCCGGGGCGGTTTCAGCGCATCAGCGAAGATGCCGTCGCCTTCGTGAACTTGCTGCTGGAAGTCAGGCTGAGCAGGCGACCGTGCCGATCTGTGTCGTGCTGACGATGCGCTCGGACTTTCTCGGCGACTGCGCCCAGTTTCCCGGCTTGGCCGAGGCCATCAACGCGGGCAGTACCTGGTGCCGCGGATGACCCGCGACGAGCGCCGCGCCGCCATCAGCGGCCCCGTCGGGGTGGGCGGCGCGGAGATCGCGCCCGGTGTTGCTGACGCGGCTGGTCAACGACGTCGGCGACAACCCGGACCAACTGTCGATCCTGCAGCACGCCTTGAACCGCACCTGGGCGCGCTGGCAAAACGAGGGTGGTGGCAAAGGGCCGCTGGACCTTGACGCATTACGAGGCCATCGGCACCATGGCCCATGCCCTGGATCAGCATGCCGAGCGGGCCTATGCCGAACTGGGCACCGCGCGGCAGCAGCAGATCTGCGAGAAGCTCTTCAAGGCGCTCACCGACAAAGCGACAGACCCCCGCGGCGTACGGCGCCCGACCACCCTGGGCACCTTGTGCGTCTCTGGCCGACGCGACGGCAGCGGAAGTCACGGAGGTGATCGACGTGTTCCGCGAGCCGGAGCCGTTCCTTTCTGATGCCGCCGGCCGGGGAGGCGCTCGAGCGCGGAGACGGTGATCGACATCTCGCACGAGAGCCTGATGCGGGTGTGGCAGCGGCTCAATACTTGGGCGGATGAGGAAGCCCAGTCGGCGCCAGATGTACCGCCGCCTGGCCGACGACGGCAGCTCTGCACGCGGCAGGCAAGGCAGGCCTGTGGCGCGACCCGGACCTGCAACTGGCGCTCGATTGGCGCGACAAGAGCCAGCCGAATGAGACCTGGGCCTCGCGCTACGGCGCCGGGTTTCGACGATGCCCGCGCATTTCTGCGCGATAGCGAGGCGGCGACACGCGCCGCGGAGCTGGAAAAAGAGCGGCAGCAAGCCGAAGCCGAACGGATAGCGAAGGAACGTGAGCTGGAACAGGCAAAGAGCGCTGGCGGAAAGCGCAACGACAGCGCGCGAAGCCGACTCGTCATCCGGTGCAGCGATGGTGTGCAGTGCCTTCGCGCGTCTTTGCGCTCTACATGTGGTGGAACGCGCGCGGCAGAGCTCGGCGACAGGACGCCACTGACGCTCGAGATCAGGCTCGCACAGGCGGAGACTGCGGACTCTCAAGCGGAGAAGGAAGCCAAAGGCCTTAGGGAGGTCGCTGAGAGAAAGCGAAGAAGAGCAGGAGCTCCGCAAGACCGCTGACGGTGCGAAGGCCAACGCCACGGCCGCAGCGACCGAGGCGGCCAAACAGGCCCGCCTCGCTCTCGGCGGCAAGGTAGCCGCGCAGAGCATCCTTTCGCTGACCCAACGTGTGAACGTTCCGCTGGATACCGCAGCGTCTCGCTCGCCATCGCTAGGCTATCGACTCCAGCCCAGCTTCGAGGCACGCCGTGGCTGTTGATGCACCTATGAGCCGGCTCGCTCAGGTTCGCAAGATCTCTCGCTTCGCCGACGGCGCCGAATGGCGTCGCATTCAGCCCCGAACGGAAAGACCATCGTCTCGGCAGGCGACAATGGGATGCTGATCCAGTGGGACGTGGAGACGGGCCGGCAGCTGCGCACAGCTGGCAGGCGGCCACCACGACGCCCGCGCTCTGGGCGGTGACGTTCAGTCCCGATGGCGCCATGATCGTCTCAGCGAGACGACCAGCGGAGCCGTCGCGTTCTGGGACGCCGCATCGGGCAAACTGCTATCGGGCCCCGAGAAGAATCATCAGAAGTGGATAAACAACGATCGTGTTCAGCCCCGACGGCAGAACCATGGTGTCGGCGAGCGACGACGGAACCTGGTCTTCTGGAATCCCGCGACGAAGAAGCCCGACGGCGAGCCGCTTACGCGCACGGAGAGCGGTGTGAACTGCGGTTGCCTTCAGCCCCGACGGCAAGCGGCTCGTAACCGCGCACGCCGACGGGCGCGCTCGTCCTGTGGGACCCAAGCGACCGGCAGAACGCTGACGACCTGAGAGAATCGCGACTGGCGGTGCGTTCGCTGTGGCGTTCAGCCCGAACGGACGAGCAGATGGTTTCAGGAGCACGCCGACGGGACCGGTCGCATTCTGGCGGCGAGACGAGGGACGGCAAGTTTCGCGCGGCAGCGAAGGAGCGCGAGCACTGGATTGGGTCTGGAGCCTGGCGTTTCAGCCCTGACGGCAGAAAGCTGGTCTCCGCGAGCAAGGACGGTACGATCGTCGTCTGGGATCCGGACCAGCACAAACCCGTTCGGAGCAGGTACTGCGAGCGCATAAGAACGAGGTGCGGAGCGTCGCGTTCAGTCCCGACGGCAAGTCGTTCGTCTCGGCGAGCTACGACAATTCGCTCATTCTGTGGGAGTGTCGACGCGCCGATTACTATCGGTCACGCATGTGGACGCGCTCCCGGGTGCCCTCCGGGCTTGGCTTTCAGGCCCGACGGCAAGACCATAGTCTCCGGCGGTCAGCGACGGAACTGAAAATCTGGGATGCGGCGACCTCGACAAACAACTCACAGACTGACGCGCAACCGTCAGAAACGACGAGGTGTTGAGCGTCGCTTTCAGTCCGTGACGGGAAGCTGATCGCCTCAGGCCGCAGGAGCGGCGCGTTGAAACTGTTGGACGGCGCCACGCTCACTACCGTCCTGCGCGAAGTCGCCGGTGGCGCACAAGGGTGGAACATTGACCGTGGCATTCAGTCCCGACGAAAGAATCTCGCGTCCGGCGGCGAGGACAAGTCAAGCTTGAGGTCGTGGGACCCAGCGACGCCCAGCCGCGCCCGAGCGACCCGGCGTCCGGTCACGACGGACTGGTGCAGACCGTCGCCATCAGCCCCGACGGAAGTCGGTCGCCTCCGCGGGCGATGACCTGATCGTGAGGTTCTGGCGGCACCGGGACTCAAGAGAATCGGAGAAACGCCGCGCAAGCACACGACCGCGATGTCAACGCAGTGGCATACGACCCTACGGCAGGATTCTCGCGTCGGCTAGCGACGACGGTACGGTGCGTGCTGTGGGACGTCGGCACCCGGCGAGCCCTGGGAGAGCCTCTGCGCGGGCACTCGCGGAGCCGCTCAGTCGGACGGCGTTACGAGCTTGTCATTCAGTCGGGATGGAAGATGCTCGCCTCCGGGGCAGCGGATGCGCACGCATCATCCTTTGGGACGTCGAAACGCGCTTACCGCTCGAGCCCTTGCGCGGTCATAGTCGCTGAAGTGCTGGCGGTGGCCTTCAGTCCCGATGGCCGGACGCTGGTATCGGGCGATAAACATGGCGACATGTTTTTCTGGGACGTGGATCCGAAGTCGTGGCGGCGCACGCTCTGCGCAAAGCTCACCCGCAACCTGAGCCAGAGCGAATGGGACACGTACGTCGGGAAGAACGTCCCTTACTCAGGAACAGTGCGTCCCGGCCTGCCCAGATCGAGCACCTGAACGAGCGGGGCCTGGGATGCGATGATCCGGACCCATTAACGCTCCCGACTCCTAGTCATCGGGGTCATCACTGTGGCCAGGAAGAAACTATGGGGGGTCAAGCCTGATGATTTGCTCATTGCAGAACAAGCTTCCAAGGTCAAAACGTTAGCCTGTTGCGTGTCCAGATGAACTGCTGTCGTGATCCATGGGGTGACTCTCACTGTTGGTGAGTTTTTCATAGCTTAAGGCTGAGCAGAGTTCAGCTCCAGCGCGTAGGCCGGGAAGTACTGCTAGGTGCAAGCTGCAGATAACGCGCGCACAGCGCGCGAGAAAAAGAAAGGTGGATGAAATGAAGCGAAAAGACTTGAACGCGCATCTATTCGGACCCGGGACCGAAACGTATCCTCGCCCTCGACGGCGGAGGGATCCGGGGCATTCTCACCCTGCAGCTCCTGACGCGGATTGAGAAGCTCGTCCGCGACCACACCGGCGACGACTCGGCGGTGCTCGCCGACTACTTCGATCTGATCGGCGGAACCTCGACCGGTGCCATCATCGCCGGCGCGCTCGCCATCGGCTGGCCGGTGGAGCGCATCGACAAGCTCTATCACGAGCTCGGCAACTCGATCTTTCAGTCGAGCTCTCTTTCGCAGCGGGCCTGCTGACACCGAAGTTCTCGGCAGAGCTCGGTGAAAAGGCCCTGGAAAAAGCCCTATGGCGAGACCCGGCTCGGCGGACCGGAGCTCAAGACCGGGCTCGCCGTCGTAGCCAGCAGCGTCTCGACACCGGTAGCCCCTGGGTCATGCACAACAATCCCAAGGGGCGCTACTTCAACCAAATCCCAGGCAGCACTGCCACGCCAAACAAGGGACTACCTGCTGCGCGACGTGGTGCGGGCGAGCACCGCGGCGCCCACCTACTTTGAGCCCGAGAAGATCAAGGTGGCCGACGACACGGAAGGCGCCTTGTCGACGGCGGCGTCAGCCCGCACAACAACCCTGCGCATGCAGCTCCTGATGCTCGCCACGGCTCAGGGGCCATGGGCTCTGCTGGCCCATGGGCGCCGACCAGCTCCAGCTCGCCCCTCTCGGCACGGGCTCGAAGACGGTGGCGCTCCGCCAGAACGACGTCATGAACATGCCGGCGGCGGAGCTCGGTGTACGCGGGCTTTCCTCGCTGATGGACGACGCCAGCGCGCTCGAACGAGCTGTTGTTGCAATGGATGTCGTCGAGCGAGACGGCGCACCCGATCGACAGCGAGATCGGCGATTTGAGCGGCGACATCCTCGGCGGCGGCAAGCCGCTGCTGACGTACCTGCGCTACAACGCACAGTTCGACGAGGCCTGGCTCAGGACAAGCTGAAGTTGACTCTCGACGGCAAGCAGCCTGCGTCGATTGCAGAGATGGACCGCGCCGAGAACATGGACACCCTGGTGCAGATCGGCAAGGCCGCGTCGGTTCTGATCGAGGACAGGCACTTCGGCCGGGGCTTCGACATCGAATAGCCCGAGATCGCCTCATCGAGGGAATCAAGGATGACCAACGGCAAGAGAATATCGCCGCCGCGCAAAAAGCTCGCGCGAACGGCTGGCGGCGCCCTCGGAGGAAGGAAGAATAATGGCCGAGACATCACCCAAGAAGACCTGCTTTGTCGTCATGGGATTTGGCAAGAAGACCGACTTCCAACAGCAGAAGACCTACGATCTTGACAAGTCCTATCGCATTATCGTCAGACAGGCCGTGGAGTGATGCCGGCCTCGAATGCATCCGCGCCGACGACGTCGTTCAGTTGCGGGGATTAATCGACAAGCCCATGTACGAGCTGCTGCTGGGCGCCGACGTCGTGGTGGCCGACCTCTCTGACATCCAATGCCAACGCCATCTACGAGCTCGGGGGTGCGCCATGCCTTGCGGCCGCACACCACCATCGTGATCGCCGAAAAGAACTTCAAGTTTCCTTCGACATCGAGACGCTTGCTGGTCCGGGCCCTGCACTCATCTCGGTGACGTGGATCGACGCCGAGGACGCCGAAGCGCCTCGAGAGGCTGAAGAAAGCCATCCGGGAGCTCACCGGAACGAAGAGACGGACAGTCCGGTCTACACCTTTCTGCCAACGCTTTGCGAACCCACCGCGGGCCAAGCCAAGGAGGTTCCGTCGATCGCGGCGGCACCGGCCACGACCGCCGCGATCAAACGGTCAGCCTGCTCATGGATACGTTTCACCACGCTCGGGGCAGCTTCAACTGGCCGGGAGCGAAGATGGCCCTGGAGCAACTCCAAGACCAAGCTGCCGGGTGAACCGTTCATCCTGCAGCAGCTTGCTCGGCCACCTACAAAAGCAAGCTGCCGGGACTCGAAGAGCGCCTTGGAGGAGGCGCGGGAACATCCCTCTCCGAGCTTACACCCACGGACGAGCAACGACCCCGAGACCCTCGGCATCTGGGGCGCCATCCACAAGCGGCTGTGGGAACTGGACAGCAAGCCCGAGGATCTCGAGCGAGTCGATCCGCTCCTACGGCAAGGGTTCTACTTGAAGGATGACCACTACAACGGCATCAACTACGCCTTCATGCTCAACGTCCGCGCCAGCGTGTCGACTGTCTGAAGCCGGACGCGATCGCGGACTTCGTCTGGGCCGAGCGCCGGTGCGCCGTCGCGTCACCCGGAAGTTGTGCGAAGCAGCGGCTCTCGCGGCGGGCGTCAAGAACGATGAGGAGCAAGGTCGACCAGTGAGCGGCCTCTTGGCTACAGGCCACCCTGTGATCGAGGCCCTTGTCGGCAGCGGCAAACCGATCGTGCCGCGTCGCTCAAAGGGACGAGGCCATCGAGCGAAGCTCCCGGAAAGGTGGGATGGCCGGAGATCTTCAGAGACCAAAGCAGAAGCTCCGAAGCAGCTGCACCATGCCGCTCACCCCCTCACTAACCGGACAGAGCAACTCGGCGCGAAAGAAAGGAAATGACACTCTGGCTTTTCATGCGCCGGTTGGGTTTTTGCACACAACGGCCTCAAGGTTCCCGCACTTCACGCTGCTCGACCTTCTTCCAAACGCCATTGACCAATTGCGACACCTGTAATGTGCTAGATCCCTGGACCTTTGTAATCTTTCAATTCTTTGCGCACGAGCACCGGCGCGCCATCCCTAAACACATAGACGTCTGTCCCATAGCGAGTCGCGCCGTCACGCCAATCCGAGCGGATCTCGCGGGTCGCGGGGTCGAACTGCGGCGACGTGATCGCGTTGAGCGCACGATTTTCGACAAAGCGCCCCGATGCCGGGTCAAACAACCAATTGAGGTAGGGAACATTCGGTGCGGCAGGCTGGAACTCGACTGAGACGGATGTCACCATAGCCGTCAAAATTCATATCCAGTAACGGCAAGCCCGGGCGTGTCCGTGGATAACGGCGTTGCGGTATCGAGCCCTCAATGACCTGAAACGGTTCGGTCTCTCCTCCGCGCCGGATCTCGATTTTCTTTACGCGCAACGTTGCGCTGGACTCGGTGGATCTGTCACCGACCAAGGTAAAAGTGAATTCAGGGAGGTTGGGATGAATGCGGAAGCGAAGCGTCGGGTCGCCTGCCGTTTGCTCCTTCGTCGTCGCGGTCGCGGCAGACTTCGCGGATCCTGACACCGTTGATTCTTTGCCGCGGCAGGCACCGAGCGCAGAGGGAACATGCCAAGACAGCGACTGCGAGGCAACGGTGGTTCATTGCGTGATACCGAGTACCGCCTTGGCCCTGACAAGATATTCGATGCGGTCATCCAAACCGTTGAAACCCCCGTTGATCGTCTTTGTTACTGCCTTGACATCATCCTTTGCTCAGCGAGGGTTGTTCATCCTGATGCTTATTCCAGAACCGAGCAAGCGACATCGACGGCCACGAACGGATCCGAGGCGACCAATTCCGGTTTGGCCACGTAGTCAACGCCGCTGTCCTTACTGTATGCCGCGTAGTTAGTGCGTCCGGTCAATTGGATAAGACCACGCCCCTTTGAAGCGTTTACCGTCTCCGGCTGCGTATTGCCGAGATCGCTTCGCCCTTCGTAGGCTGACCTGTCAGCGATCTCTTCAGCAAAGAGGAACGAAGCGGTTTCGTGGGCCGATCTGGGCAATGAAATGGGCCATCCGGAGATTGCTGGTGATGTCATGTTTCTTCATCCCTGCAACCAGGGGATCGTAATACAGATTGATCTTGGCTGGCAACGCGCGGCATCACGACCGATAGCTTCTCTTCCGATGGCCCCGCTGGGAGGCCCCGCAGGAGGGCCTCTACGGTTGCGTCTCCCGGGGCCAGCATGCCATCTGAGCTGGCGAGCTTCATAATGGTGGTCTCGAAGCTCTTAATGGCGTTGATGGTGTTGAGCCCGATCCGCCCATCGGGAGTGAGTTTAGCGGGCTTGGGATCCGGGAAACGACCGATGTTCAGGTTAAACAGGATCTGGAACACCATGACATCGTCAAGTCGTTCCGACCGCTTTGACCGACGCTTTTGACTATGCACATAATCCTAGTTCCTCCTGATTTTGTTTATCCATGGTTCGATTTGCATACAAATGGAAACCGCTGTCAACAGACGCAGCAAAAGGTTAGGCTGCGTCCCCGGTCCTCTAGGATTTCTTCTCCGTCTTCATATCGCGTTTTATCAACAACAGTTACTGATCTTTTTAGGTTTGATGAAATACGCCCAATCCATTCTCGGAGAGCGGTTGCTCTCGCTGCAACTTTGATACGCAAACGGATCCGCAGGGTCGTTCCTAATCAACACTCCAGTCACGTAGGAGATTGAGTCAAGATAGTACGGGGCAAATCTTTACCTATGACATTCACTCTCATGCACGTTGCCACTATCCGCGAGTCCGACGGCTGAGTTGCGCTTCGTGATCTCCAGCGCAGGGCGTCGGGGCAATACTTGGAGGCGACCATCATGAGCTCCCTGACAGTCCGTGTCACTGCAGTCTATTTCGTAAAGACCAGCCGGCGGGTCGCCGGGCCACTGCTGATGACTGGCGCACCCGCGAGAACATCGTGGCACGAGAGATCCGGGTTGCGTGCTGTCGAGCTGGCAGGCGCGCGACTCAGCTTTCTAAACGAAGATAGTCATGCGGCGAGTCTATTCATGGAATGCATGAAGAGATCAAACCGGAATGGATGGCGGTAGCAAGCTTCTAATGGTCGAGGTACCCTTGAACAGCTCTTATGCCGGTGGGCGATATTGCCGCGCACGCAGTTAAGTTCTCCCGAGAACTGGAAAACGGAGTCTCATACAAGGCCGCGATTGCGGCCGGAGTCAGTCTTAACTTTATCGAGGCTCACCCATGAGAAAGCTGGTTTTCTACCTAAGCATGTTCGGAGCTGTTCTGGCTCCTCCGTGTGGAGTTCCCAGCATGTATCCCACGCTCAGGATTTCTATGCCGGGAAATCCATCCGAATCGTCGTGGATTTCCAGCGGGAGGCGGCTTCGACACGTATTCCCGATCATGGCCAGGCATATCAGCAAACATATACCGGGCAAATCCGACGGTGGTTGGCTGATAACGTCACCGGGGCGGGCAGTCTCATCGCCGCCAACTCGATTTACAAGGCGACCAAGCCGGATGGTCTGACCATCGGAAATTTTATTGGCAACTCTGATTTCCCAACAACTTTTCGGGGGTAGTGGAATCGAATTCGATGCGCGAAAGTTTGAGTGGATTGGGTGCCAGTAAAAGATCAGTGTCGTTTGTGCCCTTACAAAAGCGAGCGGGATCACTAGTGTTGATGCATGGATGGCGGCGCAGGCTCCGGTCAAACTGGGTGGCAAAGCGCCCAGGTACCACCAATGACGACAGTGCTAAATTAATCAAGGCAGCGCCTCGGCCTTGCCATCCAATCCTGGTGATTCGGGTTATGGCGCGGGCACGGCTCCAATAAAATTGGCCGCAGAGAGTGGTGAAATCGACGGCGGTTGCTGGGGCCTGGGAGCTCGACGGTAGCAACGTGGCGCCAGAGCCTGGATGCCGGCGAGGCCAGCATCGTGCTGCAGGTTGTACCCAAAGCAGTCGCTGACTCCGCCCAAGGTTCCTGTGGCCATCGACCTCGCAAAAACAGACGAGGCGCGAAGGCTCATTCAGGCGCGGGGCATCCGCTGACACCGCGGCGATTACTCCGTCCCTCTATGCCTTGCCTCCCGGCACACCCAAGGACCGGGTCTCGGGTCGCTGCCGCAAGGGCCTTCAGAGGAAACCATGACTGAGCATGGGCTTTTTAGCCGAGGCAGTCTAAATCCAAACTGGATGTCGATCCGGTGAGTGGAGCAATACGTAACTGAACGAAGCATAC
>ERZ1370068.5584-contig-4603_pt1 | contig 13160 bp, 13 predicted proteins | sample MGYA00561227_ERZ1370068 | MGnify/ENA primary metagenome ERZ1370068 (study PRJEB38410, sample SAMEA6850437) | metagenome | study: Metagenomic assessment of the ecological functions of the soil: analysis of the soil microbiota associated with the...
GGTGCGTTGCCATGTGCGGCGTAGCTTCTAACTTCCAGGAGGGAATCAGACCATGAGATCAAACGCCAAAGCGTGGCGCCAGGCATTCTGGACCGCAGGCGCAGCCGCCCTCTTGCTGGCAGCGGGCCTAGCGTACGCGCAACAGCCCGCACCCGCAAGAAGGCGCCGGCAGCAGCCGCAGTGACCGAGTCGCAAGCTCAGGCAAGCGCAATTCTGATGCGCATGGCGGACTTTCTCGGAGGAACGCAGCGCTTCAGCGTCACCGTGCGCGCGGGCTACGACGCGGTACAGAAGTCCGGACAGAAGATCGAGTTCGGCGAAATCCGCAAGGTCACGTTGAGTCGGCCCGATCGATTGCGCCTGGAAGGCGAGCGCAGCGACGGGGCGAAGACGCTCACCGTGTTCAACGGCAAGGAGATCGTGCTGATCGACGCGGCGAGCAACGTCTATGCGACGGCGCCGCAGCCCGGCGGACTGGACGACACCATCGTCTATTTCGTCAAGGATCTCGGCATGCGGCTGCCGCTCGCCGTGCTCTTGGTGAGCCAGCTGCCTGCGGAATTGAAGGATCGCGTACGGTCGGTCGACTATGTGGAGAAGACGAGCATCAACGGTTCCGCCTCCCATCATCTCGCCGCGCGCACCGACATGGTGGATTTCCAGATTTGGGTGGCCGATGGCGACACGCCGCTGCCGCAGCGTGTCGTGATCACCTACAAGAAGGACAAGGGCGAGCCGCAGTTCTGGGCGCAGTTTTCCGACTGGAATCTGGCGCCCGCGATCTCGGATTCGACGTTTCTGGCGAAGCCGCCGGACGGGGCGCAGAAGGTTGCGTTCGCGGCGCAGCTTCCGCGCCTATCGCCGGCGGCTCGCAAGCCGATCTGCGGATAAGGAGCCAAGTGATGAAGATCACGTCATGGCGTGGTGTCGGGACGGGACTCGTTGCGGGCGTTTTCATTCTGGGGCTCGTTAGCGAGGCGGATGCGCAGAGAGGGGGCGTGGAGGCGGGCGGAGGCGGGGAGTCGCGAAGGCGGAGCGGTCGGAAGACGGTGCTTCTCGCGTGGCGGCTCCGCATCGCAAGGAGGGCTGTCCTCCGGCGGCGGGCAGCGCAGGCGGGTGGCGGACGGGAACAGCCTGCGGCGAGTCAGCGGTAGGCCGGTGCCGGCGCTTCAGCAGTCTTCCGCTCAGCAGGGCCAGTTCCAGGGCCAGGCCAACCAGAATCAGGGCCAGCGCCAGGATGCGGCCAACCAGAACCAGGCCCAGCGCCAGGGTACGGCCAGCCAGAACCAGGCTGCCAGACAGGGCAACTACTACGGCAGTAGCGGCGGTTGCGGCAACAACTGCTCGAACTGGGACAGCGGCGACGCGGCTGCCGGCCTCGCGGTTGGGGCACTCGTTGGCGGTGCGGTGGTCGCCGGCCACGAGCCAGCCAGCCACGACGACAGTCGTCGCACCAGCGCCCGCGCCGCGCGCCAGCTCCCGCGCCCGCCCCCGCATCCGGTGGCCCCACCGTGCAACGTCGCCCCCATCCCCGTGAGCGGCGTGCCGTACTACAAGTGCGGCCCGACTTGGTACACGGCAGGCTACGGAAGCATGGGTGTGGTCTACATGCCAGTGCCGCCGCCGCCGGGATACTAAGGGGTCGTCAGACAGCGCCTCAGATCTGCCCACGTCCACGAGGCGTCCGCCACCTCGCCAGCGCGCGCGCGGATGCGCTCGGTCTCGTCGGGCGGGAGCGGGCCTGCGTCGAGGAAGCGCGGCGTTGTCCCTCCAGCTGCTCCGGCTTCGTCGTGCCGACGATGGCCGTGTGCACTCCGGGCGCGCCCAGCGTGAAGCGCAGCGCCGTCGAGACGGCTCCACCGGCGGCGCCTCGCAGGAACGGATAGTCGAGGGCCCTGAGCCTCGTCCAGTAGTCCTGGTAGTACGGCTCGGCCGGCTTCCGCCCGTAGCGCCACGCGACGTTGGCGATCGGCCGCTTGGCGATCACGCCCAGTCCGCGCTCGCGCGCCAGCGGCAGCGTCAGCGTGAGGCCTTCCTGGTCGGCGATGCTGACGGAGGTCTGCAGCGTGTCGAAGCGCCCGCACTCGATGGCGTAGCGCGCGGCATCGCCGTCACCGCTGTAGCCGATGAAGCGCGCCCAGCCGCGCTCGCGCGCGCGCTCGAGCGCGGCGATGACGTCACCCTTGCGGAGGTGCTCGCAGCGAGCAGCTGTGCAGCTGGATCAGGTCGAGCCTGTCCGTGGCGAGCCGGCGGAGGCTTCGCTCGATGCTCTTGAGCAGCGAGGCCGGCCGCCAGTCCGCGCGTCCCGAAGCCCCCGGCGTGGCCGCACTTGGTGAAGAGGTAGAAGTCGTTGCGCCGCCCGCCCACCGCCTTGCCGATCAGCTCCTCGCTGTTCTCGTAGCACTCGGCGGTGTCGATCACGTTGAGCCCGGCGTCGAGAGCGCCGCCGAGCAGCCGCGCCACCGTGCGGCCGCTCGCGCGCTGATAGCCGATCTCCGAGCCCCCGAAGCCGAGGACGCTCACGAGCATGCCCGTCCGTCCGAGCCGCCGCTCGTTCCATCGGGGTCAGGTCTTACAATCCGACATTCTCGCGCTATCCGGGCGGCTTGGCGGCGCCGGCCGCGGAGCGCGGAGGCCCATGACGCGCTTCGGCGGATACGCTCTGGAACGTGGCGAGATGGGCGCGCATGCCCTCGCGCAGCACTTCGAGGTAGGCGAGCTTCCGCGTGAGGTAGCTGTGGGTCTCCTTGGGGTCGAGGTAGAGGTTGAAGAGGCGCGGGTAGGTGTAGCTGCTGCGTGACGCCGGTGAAGCCGCCCGGGCCTGTGCACGTCGGTCGGCGTCGTCGCTGGTCGACGACAGCATCCACTTTGTACTCGCCGACGCGCAGCGCCGAGAACGTGTCGACGAGCCAGTAGTAGTGGTACTTGCGGCACGAGAGGCCGTCGGGCGCGAGCAGGAACGACGCCTGGTCGACGCCGTCGATGTAGCGGTCGGCCGGCACGCGGTCGGCGCGCGCCGGCGAGCGCGTCAGCGCGGTCGGCAGGAGATCGCTGAAGTTCAGCAGGCCGTCGCTGACGCGGCCGGCCTCGATCATGCCCGGCCAGACGAAGAGCGCCGGCACGCGCACGCCACCCTCCCAGGTCGAGCCCTTTGGCGCAGCGGAACGGCGTGTAGGCGGCGTCCGGCCACGTCTCCATGTGCGGGCCGTTGTCGGACGAGAGGACGATCAGCGTGTGCTCGAGCTGGCCCGTGGTCTCGCAGCGTCGCGCACGAGCCGGCCCACGATGTCGTCGAGCTCGATCAGCGTGTCCTTGTACGGATGCCGGGCCGGCGACGTGCCGAGGAAGCGCTCGAGCGGGTAGTTGTCGAAGTGGCGCCGCGCGTGCAGTGGTAGAGGAGCCACGGCTTGCGGCTCGTCCGCCATGCGCCGGATGAACGTCGGTCGAGTAGCTCGCACCACATGTCGTCGAGCCGCGAGAGGACGGGGATCGTCACCTCCTCCACGTTCTCGCTGCGCTGCCGCCGCGCGTCGCGTGCACGAAGCACTTGTTGAACGGCATGTTGCGCATCCACTCGGTGCGCGCCGCCGAGTAGACGATCTCGGGAAAGAACGTCGGGTCGCGCCACTCGCTGTACATGTCCGACACCGAGAGAAAGCCGTAGAAGTCGTCGAAGCCGACGTTCTGCGGCTGAGACTCGACGTTCTCGCCGAGATGCCACTTGCCCACGGCCTGGGTCGCGTAGCCGGCCTCCGAGAGAAGCTGCGGCGAGCGTCACCTCGCCCTGCAGGCCTCCCGGCTCGCCGTACATGGGCGGGCGCTGGAGCCCGTGGCGCCGCGGCAGCCGGCCCGTGAGGAGCGTGCCGCGCGACGGCGAGCACGACGGCTCCGAATAGCACGAGGTCAGGCCGGAGACCGCGCCGGGCCAGCGCGTCGATGCCCGGGGTCGGCGCGCCCACCGCCGACGCCGCCGCCGTAGCAGCCGAAATCGCCCCAGCCCACGTCGTCGAAGAGAATCACCAGAATGTTGGGCTTGCGGCCGCTTCGCGGAGAACGCGGCGAGCTTCTCGATCGCGCCGCCTCCATCTGCTCGGGGAAGACGAAGGCCGGCTCGCGATGCGAGGCTATGCGGACGGTCGGGCTCGCGATCGGATCGAAGGGCGGCACGCCCCGACCATATGCGGGCGCCGCCCGATTTCAAGCGGATCATGATGGCGAGACTAGGGCCGCGTCCGGGCTTGTCGCAAACAAATAGGTCCCTGAGTTCCCGTTCGATTTCGTGGTCTAAACAAGCTAAGAGAGTGGCGCGACCGCCACTTTGGCTGCCCGTCGACGCTCTACCGGGCCCTGAAAACCATCGTGTCATGGCTGATCGTGCCCCTGACAACCCCAACTGGCGTACCGGACCGCATCGCGCCAACAGCGATTGATATACCTCGTCATCGCCTATTCCCCGGTGCGGTCGTCGGCTCCGACGCCGATGATCCCTTCACCTGGGAAACGAGGAGCGACCACGCGTTACCGCGGAAGCTCCGCCGCAAATGCTGCGCCCAGCGGTCGATGCGTGAGTTCGATGGGATCCGCGGATCGGACCGGCTGAAGCGGACGCCCGCGATCTTGTCGGACCACGCTGAGGAACGCCGCCGCGCCATTGGTCGTCGGCGAGGAGCCCATGCAGATAGCACCCGACCGCCCGGCCCTGGCGCCAGCCCATCTCGGCACCGGCGCCGTCGAAGAGCGGATCGCCCCCGCCCGTGCCGCTGCTTCGCCCGTGGTGGATTTCGTAGCCCACCAACGAACGCCCGGGCACGGGCCAGGCTACTGACGCAGCGGCTCTGCCGGGTCCGTTTCTCAGCCTCGAACACTGTTTCGATCGGCAGCAATCCCAGCCCCGTCCCAGGATCTGGGCCCTCCTTCTGTTCCGGCCTCGATCGTCGAGCCCCTCACCCAGCATCTGATAGCCGCCGCACAGACCCAGGACCCAGCTCCCGTGGCTGTTCGCCTCGCGGACGGCTTGGGCCATGCCGGATGCCGCGTGGTGGATGAGATCCGCCACGGTCGCCTTCGAGGCGGGGAGAATCAGCAGATCCTGTTCGCGCACGAGACGAGGATCGGTGATCCAGGTGACGTGCACGTCTGGTTCCGCGAGCAGCGGCGCGAGGTCCTCGGTATTGGACACGGCATGGGCTCAGGAGGGCGCCAACGCGCAGCAGGTCGGCCGGCGCCCGGGCGTTCACCGGGATGGGCAGGGGCTCGGTCTTCCTCGTCGAGGCCGTGATCCAGATGGGGCACGACCGCGAGCACCGGGAGTCCTGTCATCGGTTTCCAGGATGGCGACTCCGTCCTCGAACAGCGCCACGTCCCCACGGAATCGATTCACGACGAGGCCGAGCACGCGGCCGCGATCTGCAGCGGGAAGCAGGTCCAGCGTCCCCTTGACCTGGGCGAACACGCCACCCTCGATCGATGTCGGCCACCAGGATGATGCCGGCGTTGACGAGGCGAGCCGCCCGGAGGTTCACGAAGTCCCGGGGCCACAGGTTGATCTCGACGGGCGATCCGGCGCCCTCCAGGACAATGACGTCGTGATGATCCGCGAGACGCTGGAGCGCTGCCTCCGCAATCGCGGCGAGTGCGCTCGTATCGTTGAAGTACTGCCCGCGCCTCGACGTGTCCCCGTGACCTTGCCCAGCACAATCACCTGCGCCCCGGTCTGCGTTACCGGCTTGAGCAGGATGGGGCCCATGTCGACGTGAGGCTCCTGTCGAGCCGCGAGCGCCTGCAGGATCTGGGCGCGAGGCATTTCGAGCCCGTCGCGTGTGACGCCGGCCTGATTCGCCATGTTCTGGGCTCTTAAAGGGCGCGACATCCACACCGGCATCCGCCAGCAGCCGGCATAAGTCCTGCCGTCACGACGCTCTTGCCCACATCCGGACGCCGTGCCGAGCACGGCAAGAGCGGCTTCACTTCGTGAACGCTTCGGAACGGATGGAGCCGAGCGAGGAGCTCGAGTCCGTCCACCACCCGCGGCCCGTAGTGGTGCTATCAGATTGCCGTCCACCGCCGTGGTCTGCCTGTGGCCGGGGCATGGAAGGCGGGATCGATAAAGTCGGGTCCCACCTTGAAGGCTTGCACGGCGAGGCCACGACGATGGAGCGCCTCCAAGAGTCCCAGCGTCATCGTGGGTTTTCCCGCGCGCTCGAGACCCCGGCGATGACGAGGGCGGGTACCATCTCTGACGCGCTCATTGTCCGCTCGGACACCTCCGCTCACTTGAAACTAGTCATCTCGTTCCTCGTCAATAGCCCATTCTGTCTTCACGCTCTGTCAAGGCCCAAACCAGCCGGGTTATCAGCGAGGCTGAGCTTGCGCCGTCCCCAGGTCGATCTCGCGCAGCCCGCGTACCTTGATGGATTCGGGAGCGAACCGTCCGCCCACCGCCACGCCGCCCGGCAGCGGGCCGTAGAGCTTCGATCCCGATCGAGGCGATCGGCATCGATGGCCCGCCGGGCCCTGCTCCGTCGGCGAGCTTCACGGACACGATGGCGAGGATGGGGCCGCTGTCCTCGGCCAGATCGGGGAAGCGGCTCGCGGTCGAAGGTCTGGTTCGGGAACACGGCCTTCATCGCTCTCTGGTGAACGTCCGAGCGATACCACCCGACCAGCGCTTTCTTGCTCTCGAACCACGCGAAGATGACCTGCCGGCCGCTCGAGGTCTGCCCGGTCTCCACCCCGAGGCATCCCGGTGTCGCCCTGACGCGCGCTGACCACGTTGGGGAAATAGCCGCCGGGAGCCTGGGCCGCGGCGACGGTCACGCTCGTCGCAGAAGAGCGACAGGGCAATCGTCCCGGCCATCAAGTCAACTCACGGCTCATGCGCATTTCTCATGACGATCTCCTGTCAGCCTTCGAGTACCCAGCCGTACTGGGTCAAGCTCGGTCTCGGGCCCTCTTCGCAGGTAGGCCGCGCTGCAGCTTCGACACGTAGTCGGGGGGTACCGGATTGCGATGCAGCGTTCGGATCGATTCCGTAGACGCGCGCGGCGCTGAGGCCGAGAATCTGCGCCTTGACGTCCGGGCGTGAGCGGACGGTATCCGAACCGCTTCATGAGCGACTCGGGCATGGTGAAGCGGCGAAGCGCCTCGATCTGCCACTGCGGCGAGCCCCACCAGATGGAGTCGGTGCCCCACAGCACGTGATCGGCGCCGAACGTCTGGACGAGCATGCCGAGCACGTGGCCGCAGAGCAGCGGCGAGGTGATCACCATCTGCCCGAACGTCGAGCCGAGCTCGGCGTAGATGTTGGTCAGGCTCGGGTTGCGCTGGCGGATCTCGCAGAGGTCGGTGACCCAGTCCACGCGCGCCGAGGTGCGGAACTCGTCGCGCGCGGCGCCGATGCAGCCGGCAGGAGCGAGTGGAACGCCGAGTGATAGACGATGAAGTTCAGGTCGGGAAAGTCCTTCGCGGCGCGCTCGAGATCCCGCGGATGCCAGTACTCCTCGACGCCGCCCTGCAGCGGCAGCCCCTTGTGCAGGCAGATGTTCTTGATGCCGAGCCGGCGCGACGCCTCCAGCATCGGGTACGCGACCTTCTCGTCGTCGACGCGCCACGGCTTCGGCGGGTCGCCGAACGGCAGGCCCGTGTAGCCCTTCCACGCGCTGATCTTGAGCTCGGCCGCCTGCCGCCGCATCTCGTCCAGGTCGCGCCGGGCCCTTGTTCGGGGACACGAGCCCGTGGGCGACGAGCCGCTGCGAGGCGGCCAGGCGATTGATGACGTCGCGCGTCTCCGCCATCTTGTCGGGCGGCAGGATGTTGCTCGCGTCGGTCGCGGACGGGATGCCGCTGATCACGGCCACCGTCGTGTCGCTGTCGAGGAAGATCTCCTTGATGTAGTTGCTCGAGGTAGAGCTCCTCCATCGTGCCCGCGGTCCTTCGTCGAGCGCGCGGTTCCAGGGCGCCCAGCCGGCGCAGGCCGAGGAGAGAACGGAAACTGGCGCGGCGCGGCGACGTGATGCGTCTGGATGTCGAAGACGAACTGGTCCGGCGTGGTTGCGCTCGTCCGCCGCCGCCGACTCGAGCGCCTCGACGGGATCGACCTCGAAGAATCGTCCGAAGACCGCGTTCAGCGCGAGGAAGGCGGTGGCCATGCCCGCGCTGGACGACGAGGAACTCGCGCCTGCTCACGCCCGAGCCGGCGCGCGCGTCGCTCGCGCGTGTCTCGTCGAGCAGCGCGGCGACACGCTGCCTGCTCGCGCGTCTGAGCCAGCGGGAGGTACTCCTCGTTCGAGACCACCTGCGTGGGGAGCGGCGAGAATCCGTCCGTCGCGGCGTCCCGGCTCCACTTCCGGACCCAGCGTCGCTCGCGCATGCCCATCCTCCTCATGTCCCCCAAGGTTGGGCTCGATGACCGATGGAGGCCAGTGAGACTCTTGTATAGTGTTGACAGTGTCAACATGCAAAAAGTATCCTGGGCTCGGCCATGGAAAAGCCCCCTGGCGCCCGAAGCGGTACCACCATGGCGACCTGCCGCGCGCGCTCCTCGACGCGGCGCTGCACATCGTGGAAACCCAGGGGACTGAAGCGCTGACGCTACGGGCGGCAGCCCGCCTCGGCCGGCGTCTCGCAGGCGGCTCCCTACCGGCATTTCGACCAACAAGGAGGCGATCCTGGCCGCGGTGGCCGAGGAGGGCTTTCGGTCGCTGATGGCCGCGATCCGCCAGGCAGCGGCAGCCGGTGAGGGCCCTCTGGGGCGGCTTCGAGGCGGTGGGAATCGGCTACGTGACATTTTGCCACGAGTCATCCGTCGCACTTCCGCGTCATGTTCGGACGCGAAATGGCCGACCGGTCAGCCTCCCCAGCCCTGCAGCCGCCTCGCGACGGACACGTTCACGCATGCGTCGTGGAGGCCATATCGGACTGTCAGCGCGCGGGACTCGTCGCGCGCGGAAGAGCCTGGCGGCGGATCTCGCGCTCATCGCCTGGTCCAGCGTCCACGGACTCTCGGCCCTCCTCGTCGAAGGCGTCCTCGACAAGCCCGCTCATGAAGCGTCGCCGAGATGGTGACGCGAGATCTGTTCCTGGGCTCTGGGGCCCGCGAAACGTCAGCTCCCCGTGCGAATGATGTCCTCGAGTCGCCCCGTGCGCGCGGTCCCAGTCGAAGCGCGAGGTGACGAAGTCCTGGCCCTGCGCGGCGATCCGGCCCCTGAGAGCGCGATCCTCCACGATGCGCTCGGAGACAGGCACGAGGGCGGCCACGTCACGGCGCGAGCGCCACGAGCGCTGTCTCGTCCGTCCACGGCGTAGTCGCGGCAGCCGCCGTTGTCGTAGGTGACAGAGCGCGCGCCGCAGGCCATCGGCCTCCATGGGCGGCATGCCGCAGGCCCTCGTCCCAGGACGGGCAGAGAGTAGATCGGGCAGCGGCTGTAGAGCCAGGCGAGCCGCTCCTGGGGCAGGTTCTCGTGGAACTCGTCGTAGGGCAGCGCCTGCGCGTGGGCGGCTTGACGCCAAAACCCACCAGCAAGACTTCAGGATGCGTCACCCTGACCGCGGCGATCGCCTCCAGCCCCTCGCCGCACGCCCTTCCACGCGTAGTCGTGGTGGAGCATGAGGACGCGCAGCGCCGTCGTCGGACCGCGCCTCCGGCACCGGATGAAACAGGTCGCGGTCCACGGGAGTGACGAGGACCGTCCGCCGGCGCTGTCGAAGCGCTCCGTCATGATGCCGGCGAGCCACGTCGAGATCACGATCTTTCTCAGCGGCAGCGCGTAAGGTGGCGTCCACGCGCTGGGGCTCGCCGTGGTAGAGGCTCTCGTAGTGCTGGACGAGGTAGAACCTGGCGCCGGCAGCGCGCGGGCGCCTGGGCAACGGCATCGGCCGACACTGCCACGCGGTGGCGACGAGGGCGTCGGCCCTGGGCAGCCGCGCGGGATCCACATGCGGACACCCAGCGCACGCGTGCGCGGAAGCCAGGGCATCCACGTCCGGCCCGGCGCCGCGGACGTTGCGCCGACCAGCGCGCGCCACGGCCGCTTGGCGAGCACGACCACGGTGACGTCGTGGCCGCGACCCGCGAGGCGGTCGGCGTAGGTCAGGATGGCGCGCACGCCGCCCGCGATGCGGATATGCGGCGCGAGGAAGGTGATCTTCAAATGGCCATGGAGACCTGGCCGCCGCGACGGTAGCGCGGTCGGGTCGGGACGACGTTGATGCACGTCGACGTCGCGCCGAGCCCATGGCGCGCTCGAGCGCGGGGCGCGAGCTGCTCGGGCTCGGTCACCTGCACCCCTTTGCCCCCGAGCGCCTCCACCATCCGGTCGAAGCGCGTGAAGGGCAGCGAGGTCGCCACCTGGCGCTCGGCGCCGAAGAAGCGAGCTGCGGGTTGCGGATCTGCCCCCAGCCGCCGTCGTTGCCGATGACGACCGTCATCGGGCAGGTTGAAGCGCACGGCCGTCTCCATCTCCATGCCGTTCGAGTCCGAAGGCGCCGTCGCCGGCGATCAGCAGCACGCGCTCGGCCGGGCGCAGCAGCTTGGCCGCGATGGCGAAGGACGGGCCCACGCCCAGGCAGCCGAAAGGCCCCGGGTCGAGCCACTGCCCCGGGCGCTGGAGCGAGCACGATCTTCGACGCGCAGCCGACCACGTCGCCGCCGTCGCCAACCACCGTCGTCTGCGCGTCCACGACGCGCCGCGATCTCGTGGCCGAGCCGGTAGTGGCTGATGGGCACGCTGTCCGAGAGCCGCTCCGCCATGAGCCGCTCCTGCGCATCGGTCCTCCTTCTTCCTGACCGTCGGCCGCCACGCCTCGAACGCGCGCGGCCAGTTCTGCGGCAGCGCCTCGGCTAGCGCCTGTCGCAGCGTGAGGCCGATGTGGCGGCGCAGGCCCGAGCTCGAGAGGCCGGTTGCGCCCCAGCTCGGCCGGATCGCAGTCGACCATCACCACCTGCGACGTTCTCCGCGAAGGACGGCGGCCGTCCATAGCCCAGCCGGAAGTCGAGCGGCGTGCCGAGGACCAGCACGAAGTCGGCCTGGCCCAGGGCGAAGCCGCGAGCCTGTGAGAAGGCGAGCGGGTGGTCGTGCGGGCAGGCTGCCGCGGCCCGCGCCGTTCATGAACACGGGCACGCCCGCCGCGCTCGGCGAAGCGCCGCGAGGTCGGCTTCGCCGCGTCGTCCCAGTACGACGCCGCTGCCCGCCATGACGATGGGCCGCTCGGCGCGGCGCGAGCAGGGCGGCGAGCTCTGGACAGAGCTCGGCATCGGGCGCGAGCGGGACGCCGGTGGACGTAGGCGGTGCGGGATCGGAGCCAGGCGGTCCTCGACCATGGTCATCGAGGAGATCCACCGGGATCTCGACGAAGACCGGCCCCGGCCGCCCGGTCAGCGCGGTGCGGATCGCCGTCGTGAGCACCTCCGGGATCTGGCGCGTCTCGGCCACCGTCCACGAGCCCTTGGTGATCGGGCGCAGCAGGTCCACCTGCTCCACCTCCTGGAGCGAGCCCAGCCCGCGCAGGCCGAGCGGCGCCGGCGCCGCCGATCAGCAGCAGCGGGCTCCGCGCGGAGTAGCGCATTGGCGACGCCGGTGACCGGCGTCGGTCACGCCCGGCCCCGCCGTCACCACGGCCACGCCGATATTGCGCGTGAGCCGCGCGTAGGCGTCGGCCGGCGTGCGCCGCCGCCTGCTCGTGGCGCACGTCCACCACCTGGACGCCCTCGGTGATGCAGCCGTCGTAGATCGGCAGGATGTGGCCGCCGCACAGCGTGAAGATGTGGCCCACGCCCGCCTGCTTGAGCGTGCGCGCCACCGGGTGCCCGCCGTTCAGCTCCGCCATGCGCCTACCAGAACTTCTCCCACTTGACGCTCTTGCGGTCCATGCCCTTCTTGACGAGGGCGTCGCGCACGGCGTTGACCGTGTCGCCGCCGCCGCACACGTAGACCACGAGCCGGTCCACGCTGTGGACGAGCCTGTCCACGACGGCCGCGGCCTCGCCCGTCTCGCCGCGCCAGCCGGCGCTGCGCTTCCCGCACCGCCGGCATGTACGTGAAGCCCGGATAGCGCCGCGCCAGCGAGCAGGAACTCGGCGTCGTAGAGGAGCCACGCGAGGATCGCGCGCCCAGTAGATGAGGCTCGCGGGCCGGCCGAATCCGGTCTCGTACAGATCGGCGAGGATCGAGCGCACGGGAACGATGCCGATCTCCTCCGCGACGAAGACGGCGCGGCGCGGGATCGGCGCGGTTGAAGGTGAAGCCCCCCGTCGGCCCCTTGAACTCCACCAGGTCGCCCGGCTTGAGCGCGCGCAGCCACCGCGAGCCCATTCCCCCGGGCGCCACGTCCACCGGCCAGGGTGATCGTCCACCTGCGCGTCGGCGACGACAGCATGCTCCACGCCCGCACGGTCTTGGGCCCGAAGGGCACCGGAAATCCACTGCCCCGCCTCGAAATCCAGCTCGGCAGGCTCCACCATGCGGAGATCCACTTCGATAACCTCAGGCCGCGGCCACCGAATGGCCGCAACCTCGGCCCGGCACTCGCGAGCTTTCGTCGCCACTTACCGACCTCACTTCCCGGCCTCTCCTGAGAGGGAGGGGAGACTTTTCGATTCCCTCGCCCCGGAGGGGAGAGGGTAGGGTGAGGGAGTGCGGCGACACCACTTACGCCCCGGAACTTGGGAAGGATCTCCGCGGCGAAGGTCTCGATCTGCTGCGCCTCGTCGGCCGCGTCGCAGATCGCGTCGAAGCACGAAGTAAGTGCAGCCGGCCTCGATGTAGCGCTGGAGCTGCTCCGCGCATTGATCGCGGGCGTGCCGATGATGCCGTACTTCTTGGCGAGCGGCCCGAAGTCCTGGGCGTAGCGTTTCGAGAGCCGGTCGACCCACGCCCGCTCGGCACTCTCGTAGTCCTTGCCGAGCGTGATGAAGGTCAGGTGCCCCTTCGCGAATCCTTCGAGTGAGCGGCCGGCGGCCGACGCGGCCGCCTCGATCTTGGCGAGGCTTTGCTTGAAGCGCTCCGGCTGGACGACGTAGGAGATCCAGCCGTCACCCTGGCGCCCGGCGCGGGCAAGGGCCGCGTCGGAGCGGCCGCCGACCCAGATGGGCGGCGCGGGCCTCTGGACGGGCTTGGGGTCTATGCTCACGCCCTCGAACTGCGCGAAACCGTGACGCTGCGTAA
>ERZ1370068.5853-contig-4858_pt1 | contig 13160 bp, 19 predicted proteins | sample MGYA00561227_ERZ1370068 | MGnify/ENA primary metagenome ERZ1370068 (study PRJEB38410, sample SAMEA6850437) | metagenome | study: Metagenomic assessment of the ecological functions of the soil: analysis of the soil microbiota associated with the...
CTGAAAAAGCCTGACGTCGATTCAGTCGACGGGCTTTCCCCGGCAATCTCGATTGAACAAAAGACGGTATCCCGCAGTCCGCGCTCGACGGTTGGCACGGTCACGGAAATCTACGACTACATGCGGCTGCTGTTTTCCTCAATTGGCCAGCCGCATTGTCACAAGTGTGGCGCGGCGATCACGCGGCAAAGCGTCGAACAAATTGTGCAGAACGTGCTCGGCCTGACCGAAGGCGAGCGAGTGATGATCCTGGCGCCAATCGTGCGCGGCCGGAAGGGCGAGTTCAAAAAGGAGCTGGAGAAACTCGCGAAGGATGGCTTCCTGCGCGCCCGCGTCGATGGCGAGCTGCTATCGCTCGACGAAGAGATCAAGCTGGACAAGCGTCGTAACCATTCGATCGAAGCAGTAGTTGACCGGCTGCTGATCAAGCCCGGGATCAAGGAACGGCTGTCGGAATCGGTTCGGACGGCCCTGAAACTCACCAGTGGCGCCGTGCTGGTTTCCGTCGTCGATGGCGAAGAGAAACTCTACTCGGAACGCATGGCCTGCGTGATTTGCGGCATCAATGTGCCGCCGCTCGAGCCACGCTCGTTTTCTTTCAACTCCGCCTATGGCGCTTGCAAACGCTGCCATGGCTTGGGCTCGGTACTCGAAGTTGATCCGTCAAAGCTGATTCCTGACTCGAAAGTTGCCGCTGACAAACTCGGCTTCATGGGTCCGCTTGACCGCCAGGGCTCGGCCTACCTCAAGAGCGCGCTAGCCGCTGTCGCGAAACACTTCAACGCCGACGTGAAGCGGCCCTTCGCGGAGTTACCGAAAGAAGTGTGCGACGGATTTTTCAACGGCGTTAGCGGCCAGTTGAGTTTTCGTCAGGGCCTGTACACGTATCAAAGCCCGTGGAAAGGCGCGCTGCGCTGGCTGCGCGATCGGCTCAACGAAGCGCCCTCGGAAAAAGTCAGAGTCACTCTGGAAGAACTCGTTTCGCCCTCAGCTTGTCCCGATTGCAAGGGCCGGCGACTCCGGTCTGACTCGCTCGCCGTGCGTTTAGGTGGACGGGGCATTGCAGAATATACGGCACTGGCGATTGAGGATTCCGTTGCCGCGTTTGAGAAGATCAAGCTCAACGCCCGCGAGGAGCAGATCGCCGGCCAGATACTTCGCGAGATAAAAGTCGACTGCGATTTCTCGAGAGTGTCGGCCTCGGGTATATCACCCTTGACCGTCCGTCGGCGACTCTGTCAGGCGGTGAAGGACAGCGCATTCGTTTGGCGACCCAGATTGGCTCACAACTTCGCGGCGTGCTCTACGTGCTCGACGAACCTTCGATTGGCCTCCACCCGCGCGACAATCAAAAACTGCTGGACACCCTGTCGGCGCTGCGCGATCTCGGCAACACCGTGCTGGTGGTTGAGCACGACGAAGAAACCATTCGCCGCGCAGACTACGTGGTGGATTTGGGTCCCGGCGCCGGCGCGCACGGCGGTGAGCTGGTAGCCTACGGCAGCGCCGAAGATGTCGCCAATAATCCGCGCTCGATCACCGGGCTGTACATCAGCGGCTCGCGGAAGATTGAAGTACCGCTGCATAGGCGGGCGGCGAACGGCAAGTATTTGACTGTTCAGGGCGCACGGGCCAACAACCTGAAAGAGATCGACGTTTCATTTCCGCTCGGGTTGTTAACAGTGATCACCGGAGTTTCCGGTTCAGGCAAATCTACGCTGGTCGCAGACATTCTTTATCCGGCGCTGGCGCGGCATCTCTACGGCTCGCTCGCTGAGCCGGGCGCGTGCGCGGCAGTCGAGGGCCTGGAGCACGTCGACAAAGTAATCGAGATCGATCAATCGCCCATTGGCCGTACGCCACGCTCCAACCCAGCCACCTACACCGGCCTCTTCACGCCGCTGCGGGAGCTTTATGCGATGCTTCCCGAATCTCGCGAGCGCGGCTACAAGCCCGGACGGTTTTCCTTCAATGTGAAGGGCGGGCGTTGCGAGGGCTGTGAAGGCGACGGCATGAAGCGTATCGAGATGAACTTCCTGCCTGACGTTTACGTGCTCTGCGACGTTTGCCGCGGCGCGTCGCTACAATCGCGAAACGTTGTCGGTCAAGTTCAAAGGGAAGTCGATTGCCGAACTGCTCGATACGACCGTTGAAGAGGCATTGCCCCTGCTGGAAAATGTTCCGCAGATTCAGCAGAAACTTCAGACGCTGTTGGATGTTGGGCTTGGTTACCTGAAGTTGGGACAGTCAGCGACGACACTCCGGGCGGCGAAGCGCAGCGCATTAAGTTAGCCAAGGAATTGTCGAAGCGCGCGACCGGTCGGACCGTGTACATGCTGGACGAGCCCACCACCGGCCTTCATTTTGCAGACGTTCACAAACTGCTCGATGTGCTCCAACGGCTCGTGTCCATGGGCAACACCATTATTGTTATCGAACACAATCTCGACGTCATTAAGTCAGCCGATTACATCATCGACCTGGGACCGGAAGGCGGCGAAAACGGTGGACGCGTGGTGGCGGCGGGCACCCGGAAGACGTTGCGCGCTCGCGCCGTTCGCACACCGGCCAGGTACTACGCCCGCTCCTCAATGGCCGGCTCGGGAAAACGGCAACGGCAATTCCCGTCGCGAAGACAAGAAGATCGCGTGATATACTGCGCGCGAATCTAGATAGCTTCGACTCCAGACGGCAGCCAGTGAAAACCCTCTACTTTTTGTTGCTTGCGTTCTTTTGTCCAGTTTCTTCCGGCGCTGCGCCGTCGTTCCAGTGGGCTTCCGGCAAGAACTCTTCTCAGGAAACTCAGACCGATAAGCCACAGTCGACCAAGGCCAGAGTAAAAGCCAAGTCTCTCAACCGCCTTGCCCAAAAGAAGCCAATGAACGGCGGGTGCAGTGGCGACGATTGTTTTGAAAGCCATCTTTAGGTCAACGGGAGAAGTAACGGACATCAAGTTTGGCGACGGTCAGACCAAGCGGTCTGCCGGACGACCTCGTGAGACAGCTCACCGGAAGAGAGCATGAAGGCCGCGGCGCAGATAAAATTTGAGCCCGCAACGAAAGAGGACGTCCGGTTTCGATATTATGCAACTCGAATACAATTTCACCTGTTACTAATGCTGAACCGCGCTTTATCCGAGAAACGCCACCATCTGTGTCAATCTACGACGGATAATCTGCGCCCGTTCGAGTCTAGATGGAAGTTGCAACCTACCCGCTCGCCTCAGACCGAGCAAGGTTTCGCTTGCGGACTTTGCCTCGTCCGGTTTCGGCAGATTCCTCGCTCAAAGATTTTCTCGCGAGTCTCCCAAACATTCTTGCCGTTCAGAGTCTGCGGGAAATTGCGGCGCGGATGCAGCACGCGCGCGAGTTACAGAAACCGATCATCTGGGGCCTTGGCGGCCACGTGTGTGAAGACGGGACTCGCGCCGCTCATCATCGATCTCATGCAGCGCGGTTTCGTCAACGCTATTGCCGCCAACGGCTCGGTGCTCGTTCACGATGCGGAGATCGCGATGGTGGGTTCAACTTCCGAAGACGTCGACGCCACGTTGGGCGAAGGTGCATTCGGCGGTGCGGATGAAACGGGCAAGCTTCTTGAACGGCGCGGCCCGGAAGGCGCAGGAAGGCATTGGCCTGGGCGAAGCGACTGGTCGCGCCTTGCTTGCCGTCAGTCCAAAGCACGCCGACTATTCCTTGTTGTGCGCGGCCTACCGGGCGCGAGTTCCCTTACCGCTCACCTGACGATCGGCGGCGACATCGGACACTTTCATCCGCAAGCTGACGGAGCGGCGCTGGGAGCGACCACCCACACAGACTTTAGACTGTTGTCCGAGCTCGTACGCCGGATGAACGGCGGCGGAGTCTACCTGAACATCGGCTCGGCAGTGACGTTGCCGGAAGTTTTTCTGAAGGCCGTTACCCTGGTTCGCAACCTTGGCAACCCGCTAACCGACATCACCACCGCAAATTTTGATTTCATCCAATCTTATCGGCCGCTCACAAATGTTGTTCGCCGCCCAACCGCGAATGGCGCAGGCAAAGGCTATTCAATCACCGGCCATCACGAACTGACGCTTCCGCTCCTGGCAGCGGAGTTGATCTCCAGTTCCGAGAAGTAACCGGCCTGCTTCAACTGGATACCAGTCCCGGCGCAATAACCAGCATCGCGATCCGCCTGACGCTCAAAGTTTTTTGCAACCCCCATCTTGACAGCCACTCGCCTCCTGTCTTATTCTGCCTAATTGAAAACGGATTTCAATTTCAATTCATCCCAACAGTCTCGGACAGCGATCCCCCAATTAGGGGCAATGCCAATGTTTCGTAGGAATCTTTTAGTTCGGCTCTGTTGCCTGCTTGGCCTTTTCCTGATTGCGGGAACCTTCTCATCCTTGAACGCCAAGGAGACCAGCGTTCGCGCGTCTCTCCGAGGACGCGTGCTCGATCAGAATCGCGCTGCCATTCCCGGCGCCACAGTCCGCCTGGAGGGGTCGCGATTCCCAGCGGCGTTTCAGCGGTTACCGATCAAAACGGTGAATTCTCGCTAATGCTTGAGCCCGGCGAGTACACAGTCAGGGTAACGGTCAGCGGCTTTTCCGCCGCTGTGCAAATCATTCGTCTGAATCAGGACAGCAATCCGTTTTTTGAAGTGATTCTGCAGGTGGCAGGGGCCGACAGCAGCGTGACCATCGTCGATGTCGGTGGTTATCAGACCGAAGCGATCCGAAGCGCCACTAAGACTCTGACGCCGCTACTCGACATCCCCCAATCAATCACGGTCGTCCCGAGTGAACAAATCAAAGATCAGATGCTGATGAGCATCAGTGACGTGGTGCGATACATGCCGGGCATTACGGCTCATCAGGGTGAAAACAACCGAGATGACGTAGTAATTCGCGGCAACAGAAGCAGCGCGGATTTCTTCCTCAACGGCGTCCGTGATGACGTGCAGTATTATCGCGATCTCTACAACCTCGATCGCGTCGAGACCATGAAAGGCCCGAACGCTGCGATCTTTGGTCGCGGCGGGGGCGGTGGGGTCATTAACCGGGTAACCAAAGAAGCTCAATTCTCACCGCTACGTGAGATCTCTTTTCAAGGGGTTCGTTCTCCAACAAACGGGTGGCGGGAGATTTTGACCAGCCCATCAACGACAAGTTCGCGTTTCGCGCCAACGGTCTTTATGAGAACTCGGGTAGTTTTCGCAACTTTGTCGGTCTCGAACGGTACGGCATCAATCCTACATTTACGATTCAGCCAGGAAGCAAAACCAGGATCACCTTCGGCTACGAATATTTTCATGACGGACGCACCGCCGATCGCGGAATCACGTCGTTTCAGGAAAGCCCGCCGATGTTCCGATTGAAACTTATTACGGCAATCCCGATGACAGCCACGTCAAAGCCAACGTGAACCTGCTGTCCGGAACGCTCGATCATCAGTTCGGCAAACTGAACATCCGCAATCGCACGCTGTTTGGTGATTACGATCGGTTCTATCAAAACTACGTGCCTGGTGTGGTCAACGCCAGCAAGACTCTGGTTACCTTGACGGCCTACAACAACGCCACGCACCGGCGCAATCTTTTCAACCAGACAGACCTTAGTTACTTTGCTTCAACGGGAGCAATCAAACACACCCTGGTAGGCGGTTTCGAGTTGGGCCAGCAGCGAACCAACAATCTCCGCAACACCGGATTTTTCAACAACACCGCAACTTCAGTTCAAGCGCCATACGACAATCCGACCATCTCGATTCCGGTCACGTTCCGCCCTAATGCCACAGACGCGAACAATCGGCTGCGGCTAAATCTCGCCGCCGGTTATTTGCAGGATCAGATTGAGGTCAACAGATATGTGCTGGTAATCGCCGGAGTGCGTTACGACCACTTTGACCTGCAGTATCACAACAATCGCAACGGCGACGATCTGCGACGTATCGACAATCTTGTCTCGCCGCGTTTGGGGGTAGTCATAAAGCCGGTGACTGATGTCTCCATTTATGGCAGTTACAGCGTCTCTTATCTGCCCAGCGCCGGTGATCAATTTGCCTCGCTGACATCGATCACGCAGCAGGTGAAGCCCGAGAAGTTTACCAACTACGAGGTTGGAGTGAAGTGGGATGTACGGCGCTTTCTATCGTTGACCTCAGCGGTTTATCGATTGAATCGCACCAATACGAGGTCGACCGATCCTAACAATCCAGCCGCGATCATCCAGACCGGAAGTCAACGCACCAACGGGTTTGAGGTGGGCGTGAATGGCAGTATCACGCGGGATTGGAGCGTCGCCGGCGGATACGCGTATCAAGACGCCTTCATCACCAGTGCCACCACGGCCGCGGTCGCAGGTAAGCAGGTGGGCCAGGTGCCGCACAATACGCCTCGCTTTGGAATAAGTATCAGATCAATCCGAAACTCGGCGCCGGCCTCGGAATCATCAACCGGTCGGAGATGTTCGCCGCGGTTGACGACGCCGTGACGCTGCCGGGCTACACGCGAGTGGACGCCGCGATCTTCTACACCTTCAACGAGCATTGGCGTTTGCAGGCAAACTTTGAAAATATCTTCAACCAGAAGTACTACGCCAATGCCGACAGCAATACCAATATCTCGCCGGGCGCACCGATCGGCGCCCGGGTGGGTTTGACGGCCAGGTTCTAAAGTTGCTTCGCCCGCGGCTGACGAACTGCGCCTGACCTCGAGGTCTACGGAAACCTGAATCCATCTCGGGCGCGTTACCCTAAACAAAGTCTGTAGGCTATAATCCGTTGCCTTCAGGAGACATCGGCAGGAGAGTCGTACGCGGATCGAAGACCAGGGGGACCAATGCAGCCTGAGAAACTAACCCACTTCAAGAAGATTCTTCTGGACGAGCTTCAGAAGCACACCGAACACGTGCGCAACGATCAGGCCGCCGCACTCGAACTCTCCGACGACGGCGTTAAAGACACTGTTGACCTCTCCTGCAGGATGTTAGCAAGGAGCTGGCCCTGCGTTTGGGAGAACGCGAATCGCAGATGATCGCCGACATCGACCAGGCACTGCTGCGAATTGAAGAAGGCTCTTATGGCACCTGCGCGCGTTGCGGCAAACTAATCGATGAGCGCCGCCTCGAAGCCCTGCCGACCGCCCGCTACGACGCCGCCTGCCAGGCAATCATCGAAAGCGCCAACGGCGACGATGAACACGCGACGCTGTAAGACGGTGAAAAGTGAAAGGTGAGAAGGATTCGGGGCAGCTCCCAGGATCGCTTTCAGCCCCAGGATCTCTTTATTGAGCGATTCGCAGATCCTCTCGCTGTTCGACGTATTACCTTTCACTCTTCACCTTTCACTCTTCACCGCCTTCAGGCTTTCGGATGCGCCTTGTCGTAAACCTGGATCAGCTTTTCCATGGAAACGTGCGTGTAGATTTGCGTGCTTGAGAGGCGCGCGTGGCCGAGCAATTCCTGAATGTCGCGCAGGTCGGCGCCGCTATCAAGCAGGTGGGTCGCAAACGAGTGGCGCAGCGCGTGCGGGCTGATGTCGTATCTTCCAGCACAAAGGCGAATGTACTTCTCCACCACGCGCCCGACGGATCGAGTGGTGATTCGCGTGCCCTGATAGTTCAGAAACAGCGCCTCCGGCTCACGTTCGGAAATCGGGGCCGCTTCCAGAAATCCGTCGCGCACTCCCAGATAAACCTTGAGCGCCGCCAGCGCGGGTTCGCCAAAGGGCACTATGCGTTCCTTGCGACGCTTTCCAGTCACGCGAATCAGGCGGTTCCTGAAATCGATGTGACCAAGATTCAGCTTGGTCAACTCCGCTACGCGCACTCCGGTCGCGTACATCAGTTCCAGCATCGCCCGGTCACGTTTGCCCAAATCGGTTTCCAGGTCGGGAGACTCCACAAACTTGAATCGCTTCTTCAATCGAGAGGTGTTTCGGAAGTTTCTTTTCCAGACGCGGCGTGGATACAAGCTTGGCCGGATTCATTTCCAGCATGCCCTCGCGTACCAGGAACTGAAAAAACGTACGCAACGCAGCCAGCTTGCGGGCGATCGAAGTTTTCTGTTTTTGTGCCGTGTGAAGCGTCGCCAGCCATTCACGAACGGTGATGTGATCTATTTGAGTCAGCGCCGGTTCAGTTCTCTTCCCGGTTTTGGCATTGGCCGGCGCCAGAGTAATCGTGAAACTGTTCGAGGTCGCTCTGGTAGTTGCGTAGAGTGTGCGGGCTGAGGTTGCGCTCGTAGCGGGAGGTGCTCGAAAACTGGGTTAACAGTTGCTCCATAAGGCGCTGCGAAAAGAAGCTCGTGCGAATCGCTTTGAATCTGAGATCTCAAATCTGAGATCGTCAAATTTCAAACTCGGGACTCAGGACTCCGGACTCGAAACGGAACGGACTACCAATCACTCGCCGCAACGTTCGTTGCCTTGGGAGAATAGTATCCCTTGCGCGCCCGCACGCTGCACGTCTTTTCGGGATCTGATCCGGAGATCGATCACGTGAAAGCTACCATCGCGGCGGTCGTTACCGGGTAGTAGCTCAGCACGTATTGTTGCGCGAGGTCGGCGGCGATCTGCTCAAACGCCTGATCAAGTTCGGCTGGTCGTCTTGGGAATGTAAACGGCGCCCCCAGTTTGCCCGGCAAGCTGTTCCATCCTCCGCTCGGCGGCGAGCGCGCGCGCACGTTCGCGTTGTCGTAGAGTCCCGTTTGCACGATGAAGATCTGACAGTCGTCAGCGAGCACTCGTTGGATCGTCGCTTCAAAATCATTGCGGCTGGTAGTGTCCGCGCCGTCTGAAACGATCACCAGCACTCGCCTGCCGGCATAGGGACGCAAGTAAGCTGCGGCATCAATGATTGCGTCGAAGAGCGACGTAGATCCTTCCGGCTTATTAAAACCTGCAATCGTTCGCTGCAACAGACCGATGTCGCTCGTCAGCGGTTGGACCAGGTAGCTGTCCGACCCGACTGAATAAATTGCGGCCTCGTCCGTCGGTCGCATCACCGCGCGAAAAAATGCATCGCCGCCTGCTTCTCAAACTCGCGCGAGGCATGCAGGCTGCCGCTATTGTCAAAAAGCATCGCCATCCGCACGCTGGTTTCCGAGCGCGTCAGGTCGCTGATCGCTTCGCACCTGGCCGTCAACGCGCAACTCAAAATCCTCCAACGTCAGGCCAACGATGGCAAAACCCTTGGGATCGACTACGGAAGCGGGAATCGGCACCAGGTTGGAAACCACTCGCACGGTGTCGTCGGGATCAAGTTCCCTCCCCATCTTTTTCCGGTGTCTTTGGGACGAGACTGACCCGACGTGGATGAGTTACCGCTCGGATTGGCGGGAGACTTACTCGGCTCGGCGATGGGACCAGCCGTTCGACTCCTGGTTTGGGAGTCTTGTCCTTCTGACGCCCCGATTGCCCGATGACAACCGACGAGAAGGTCAGACTCGCCAACACGAGAACGGTTAGCGTTAGGGAAAGTCAGCGGAAGCCGCCAGCGAAAGCTGGGAGCACGAGACCACGAACGTTGGGGCAGACAGCGCGTCTGTGCTGCCAGGCTTTCCAAGCTTTCATGCGAAGGCGGGAAGAGCCGGCGACTGGTCTTGTGTTTGCTGGAGCCAAGTGTCCCATTCTTTCAACGCTAGTTCGACCTGCAGTTGATGCCTGTCCCGTTTTCTACGAAAGCGCCTGCGATCTTGTTCTCCGAGCGGCTCCAGCAAGGCAAAGGTGATGTTCACTGGTTGGAAATTTTTGGTGTCAGCGCCGGAGACATAACGCGCCAACGCTCCCATCGCGCTCAGCCGCGGTGCGCGAATTGGGTCCCGGCCTGAAGACAGCCGGGCCGCATTCTGTCCGGCGAGCCAACCCATCGCCACCGATTCGACGTAACCTTCGACCCCGGTTATTTGCCCGGCAAAAAGATCTGCGGCCGGTCGCGCATTTGCATCGTTGCGGAGAGCACACGCGGCGAGCAGATGTACGTGTTTCGATGAATCTGCCCGAACTGCAAAAACTCCGCCTGCTCCATCCCCGGTATCAGCCGCAGCACTCTCGCCTGTTCGCCGTAACGTAGATGATTCTGAAAGCCGACAAGGCTGTACGCGTCAGCCATTAAATTTTCCTGGCGCAGTTGCACCGCCGCATACGGCTCGCGGCCGGTGCGCGGATCGAATAGTCCGACGGGCTTCATCGGGCCAAAGCGCAAGGTGTCGACACCACGACGAGCAATCTCCTCAATCGGCAAACAAGACTCGAACCAACGCGTCTCTTCAAAGCGCTGTAGCGGCACGCTCTTCGCCTCAATCAGGGCGCCGTAAAAGCGCGCATACTGCTCCTCATCAAACGGGCAGTTCAAATAGTCGTCGCCGCCTTTGCCATATCGAGCGGCCGGAAACGCAATGGAGCGATCGACTGAGTCCGCAGCGACGATTGGAGCGATCGCGTCGTAGAAGTAGAGCTGATCGCTGCCGGTGAGCTTCATAATCTCGGCAGTCAGCGCGTCGGATGAAAGCGGACCGGTAGCGATGATGGAAAGCTCGCCTTCGGGAACCTGCCTTACTTCGTCGCGCACCAACTCGATGTTGGCGTTTCGCTCAATTCGCTCGGTGATGAGGGCGGCAAACTTCTCGCGATCGACTGCCAGCGCGGCCCCGGCAGGCACTCGCGTGGCAGCCGCGACGTCCAGCACCAGCGATCCCGCCCGGCGCAGCTCTTCCTTTAAGAGATAAGGCGCGCTGCCGGGTTCGTCAGACTTTAGCGAATTGGAGCAGACGATCTCCGCGAGCTTGTCGGTGCGATGCGCCGGAGTCTGCGTCAACGGCCGCATTTCAAAGAGGCGCACTTGCGCGCCCGCGCGAGCGGCCTGCCAGGCGGCTTCAACTCCTGCCAAACCACCACCGATGACATTGACCTTGCTCATATTCTCCAACAGCACCGTTTAGAGGCGGGCATTGCGCCGTCTCAACGTTGAACCGGTGGGCGGTGCCCACCTTCTAAACCTCGCTAAAAACCTCGAGTAGATTAAGGCTTCTTTTCTGCGTCAGTCTTCGGCGCGTCGAGTTTGTAGTCACCGACATCGCCCGAAAAATGTTTGTAGTCGCTCCACTCGATGGTCTGATTGTAGTCGCCGCCCCCAAACAACAGCACCTTCACCGAAAGATTGATCTGAGCCAGCCGTGGCAGCCAAACGCCTTCCAACATACGCGTCTGCTCCATCACCAAGGCGGCGCCGGGGCGCAAATTAACCAGCAGACCGCCACCCATCTTGAATCCTTCAGCCAGTCGCGCCTCCAGCCGCATCACTTGTTTGTCGGCCGGATCGATCCAGCACGACGCCCACGAGTTTCGAAATCAGATCTTCCTGGCGATTGCTCGGACTTGAAGCCGGGGCGCGGGCGAAAGTCGAAGACGATCGCTTCGCGATCGCGAAAACGCTCACGACGCGGCGAGACAAATTCACATACCCGCAGGAAAGTGCGAAACGTCTACCTCGTCATCGTTGCCTTCTTTGCCGCTCGCTGCCTGCTTCTGCTGACGTTCGGCACGCCGCTTTTGTTCGCGTTGCTCGTCCTTTCCTGCTCGCGCTCGGCCTTTGCGAATTCTTCTTCAACCCGCTTCTGCTCTTTCGCAGCGCGTTCGCCCGCCAGCGGTACGCCATTCTCACTAATCAACTTCATCACCGGCTCGCGATGCGCGATGGGAAAGACTTCATACACCTTGACCGTTTCCTTTTTCACTTCGCCCTTGCTATTGATCTCGCGGCCAGTTTCCTTCTGCACGAACGAATACTCATTGAAGCGTTTCTCAAGTTCGATTCTGATTGTGCGCGACGTCGATCAGCAAGTGCGCGACGTTCCAACGCTTCCGCAGCCCGCGGCGGATCGAAACCTCGTCTCGGCTATCCCCGTGTTGTAACTCGACGCGCTGAAGCAGAAACGTCAACTCGCCCGTGCCGCCAGGGTTAAGCATCACTCGATGCGGCTCAAGCATATTCCTTCCGGGCGATAGTCTTCGAAACGCGTGTTTGTCTTGCGAGCATCGTCCTCAACTCGAGCAACAGCTTCGTGGTTGGGCTGAACAGATACCGCAACCGCGCACCGCTGCGTAGCGGAGAATTCCACGACGTAGGCAGCGTCACCTTCGGTAGCTCTCAGCGAAACAACCCGCGCCAGCACATTGTTCTTCTTGATATTCAGCAAACGGCTGGCATCGAGAATGGCTTGCAGTCGTGCCGCTGCCGCTTCGGCATCGGTGAGCGTATGCAGTTTTCCGTCGAGGCCGCGAGTCCAGGCAGACCTGGCATTTGCCGCTGAGGTTACTGCCCGCATTGCCGAAACGCATTTCCGTGCGGACTGACGCACAGGAGTCTCTGCTCTGCGTTTTGGCGAGTCCATCGGCTGGTCTTTCAGTCGGATCTCGTCCAGTCATAGGTCGCATCGCGAATCCGTGCCACGTTCTTCTTCGCCGCCGATCGGCTTTCCAAGTAGCTATCCACTAACTTTTCTCAGCCGACGGCAACCTTTGCTCGGCAGTTCGCGCGTCGCTGATGCGCCTGACCAGCAACGCCTGGATAGCGACTGCCGAGCAGCAAAACCAAACGAACGCAGAGAAAGCCCCGCGCGACGGTGCGCGCGAACAGTCGCGATGCGATGGCGCGACAAGCGACCGCCGACCGCCGCTGATTCTGTTGCGTCCAGATAGATCATCGATCTAGCCTGCGCGCTTTGCTTCGCCGCTTGTTGCCTTTAGCGCCTTCTTTGTCCTTTTTCCGCCGCTTTTCGACTTTCTTGTGCGCTGCCGCCAGTGACCTGCGCCACCTGCTCGGCTCTGGTCAGTCGCTTCGTTCCGCCACCTCTGTTCCTCGGGTGCTCCTGCTCCGTCATCTCGCCATGTTGTTTTCTGGTACTCAAATTCATTGACCTGCGTGGCGCCAATTTTCGAAATCTCCGAGGTTTCTCATCTGCTCTCTGCCCATCGTTCCAAATCCTCCCCTTTTCTATTTCGCCTGCTTGACACTGCAAACTTCACGTTCGTATAGTGCCAGGATTCACGCGCGCACCGACACGGCTCAAGTGGCTGCAATCAAAGCGGCTTAGCTCAGTTGGTAGAGCGTCTGATTCGTAATTAGAAGGTCGCCGGTTCAACTCCGGCAGCCGGCTCCAGAAATCCAATTTCCCA
>ERZ1370068.4759-contig-3813_pt1 | contig 13153 bp, 20 predicted proteins | sample MGYA00561227_ERZ1370068 | MGnify/ENA primary metagenome ERZ1370068 (study PRJEB38410, sample SAMEA6850437) | metagenome | study: Metagenomic assessment of the ecological functions of the soil: analysis of the soil microbiota associated with the...
GGCGCCTGATCCCGGCGGGCACGGGCGGCATGCTGCGCCGCCTGCGCAAGGAAGCGGCCAAGCGCGACGAGCTGATCGCCAGCGAGAAGGCGAAGTTCGACGCCGAGAAGGCGCTGGCCGCTCCCGCCGAGGGCGGCGGCGCGTCTGCGTCCGCCCGAGCGCCGCCGCCGCCGCACGCGAAGCCGCCGCGGAGTAAGGCTAAGCGTCGTCCCGGACCCTCGCGTCCGCGACTATTGCGCGACCAGGCGTCTGTGCTGGGGTCCTGATGTGACCCGAGTGCCGGATGACGTCACGTCACCTCCAGCACGACCTTGCCGATGGTCGTGCCGCTCTCGAGCTGGGCGTGCGCGCGCTTGAGGTCGGCGGCGCTCAGGCGCCCCAAATTGCTCGTCATGCGTCGTGCGCAGCGACACCCCGGTCGACGAGCGTCGGCCGTCTCGCTCGAGCAGGCGATGCTGCTCGATCATGTCGGGCGTGCCGTAGCGTCGAGCGGGTGAACATCAACTCGGGATGGATGCTCACGCACTTCGACCACAGCTGCGCCGTGTCGAAGGCCTTGAGCGAGTCCATCGCCTCGATCAACGCCGATGCGGCCTCTGAGGCGATACGACCTCCGTGATCTGCGCGGCGTTGCGTGCGGTGTCCCGTCGAGCGCCAGAGACGATGTCGACGCCTGCAAAGCCCGCCGCCTTCAGCTGCGGGGCGAACGGCTTGCTGTGGTCGATGACATGGTGCGCGCCGAGGCTCCGCACCCAGGTCCTGCGTCTGCGGGCGCGAGGCGGTGGCGATGACGGAGAGACCGGTGAGCTTGCGCGCGAGCTGGATGGCGATCGAGCCGACGCCGCCGGCGCCGCCGACGATCAGCAGCGAGCGGCGATCTGCCCTTCGCCGCGCTTGCACGCCGATCCGGTCGAACAGCAGCTCCCAGGCGGTGAGCGTGGTCAGCGGCAGCGCCGCAGCCTCGGCGAAGCTCAGCGACTTCGGCGCATGGCCGACGATGCGCTCGTCGACCAGATGGAAGGGCGCGTTGGTGCCGGGCCGGTTGATGTTGCCGGCGTAGTAGACCTGGTCGCCCGGCCTGAACAGGCGGCAGTCAGTGCCCGACGCCCTCGACGATGCCGGCCGCGTCCTATCGCGAGGATGACGCGGCTGCGGCCTCGGTGCCCTGCTTGCGCATGCGCACCTTGACGTCGACCGGATTGACGGAGCACCGCCTGCGCACGCGCACCAGCAGGTCGCGATCGCCTGGCTGCGGCACCGGCGTCTCGAACTCGAAGAGCGACCGGCTCGTCCGATATCGGCAGGCTTGCTGGCGTAGCCGACCGCCACCATCTTCGCCGTCATGCGCCGTTGCCTCCTGTGCTGGATCGATGCGCGTGAGTTAGACCGGCGTGCGAAGAACGCGCAAGAGCGTCCTGCGCGACCGGCTGCTGGCCGAGCGGTCGCCCGACGCCGATCAAGCGCATGGCCAGTGGGCTCGATACGCTCGCAATGCGCGGCAGGCGTTTCGTCCAGCAGTGCCGGTGCGCAACGAGCTGTGGCGAAATATTTCTTTCCCCACGCCCTTGCGAGGTGTTGACCGGGCGAGACGGGCTCGTATATAACCCGCCCACTCTCGCGGCAGGCGGTAGGCCGTTGCGTCGGCGTGGGTGATGTCGTCCCCGCCCTGGCCTAGACGCTGCCGTCGTCAAGCAGAGGACATATTCAGGCCAAGATCCGCGAGTTCGCGCGAGCGAACCGGCTGGATCCTCTGGAATATGTGAGCCGGGCGCCGCTCAGGCGGACCTCGGCGGCAGGTTTTGGCGTACGGGCTCGCGAAATCGCTGGCAGACAGGTGAACGTGGCGCATGCCGACTATTCAGCAACTGATCCGCAAGCCGCGGACGCAGAAGACCTACCGCGAGAAGGCGCGCCATATGCAGGCGTGTCCGCAAAAGCGCGGGGTTTGTACGCGCGTCTACACCACGACGCCCAAGAAGCCCAATTCGGCGCTGCGCAAGGTCGCCAAGGTACGCTTGACCAACGGCTTCGAGGTGATCGGCTACATCCCGGGCGAGGGCCACAATCTGCAGGAGCATTCGGTCGTGATGATCCGTGGCGGCCGCGTCAAAGACCTGCCCGGCGTGCGCTACCACATCATCCGCGGCGTGCTCGACACCCAAGGCGTCGCCGACCGCAGGCAGAGACGCTCGAAATACGGAGCCAAGAGGCCCAAGTAGTGGGCCTCTTTGCATAGTCGTCCTGCCGAGCCGATCTTGAGCGGCGTGGGCCTAGCAACGAACGAAGCAAGTTTGACCGATTGAGGAAGAGAGCAAATGTCGCGCCGGCACAGGGCTGAGAGACGCGAGGTCAATCCGGACCCGAAGTTCAATGACTTGGTGATTTCCAAGTTCATGAACTCGATCATGCGGCAGGGCAAGAAGTCGGTCGCCGAGCGCATCGTTTACGGTGCGCTCGACCGTATGCAGAGTCGCGCCAAATCCGATCCGATCCAGATGTTTCACTCGGCGCTCGAGAATGTGATGCCCGCCGTCGAAGTGCGCTCGCGGCGCGTCGGTGGCGCCACCTACCAGGTGCCGGTGGAGGTGCGCACCGAACGCCGTCAGGCGCTGGCCATCCGCTGGCTCATCACGGCCGCGCGCGGCCGCAACGAAAAGACCATGGAGGAGCGGCTTTCGGGCGAGCTTCTCGATGCTGCCAACAACCGCGGCACAGCGGTGAAAAAGCGGGAGGACACGCACAAGATGGCGGAGGCGAACCGAGCCTTCTCGCATTACCGCTGGTGATCAGGACCCATAGGCGAGCATATGCCGCGAACGCATAAAATCGAGGACTACCGCAACTTCGGCATCATGGCCCACATCGATGCGGGCAAGACAACGACGACCGAGCGGATCCTCTACTACACGGGCAAGACCTACAAGATCGGCGAGGTGCACGACGGCGCCGCGACCATGGATTACATGGAGCAGGAGCAGGAGCGCGGCATTACCATTACGTCGGCCGCCACCACCTGTTTTTGGGCCGGCAAGCGCCTCAATATCATCGACACGCCAGGCCACGTCGATTTTACCATCGAAGTGGAGCGGTCGCTGCGGGTGCTCGATGGTGCCGTGTGCGTGCTCGATGGCAATCAGGGCGTCGAGCCGCAGACCGAGACCGTTTGGCGGCAGGGCGACAAGTACGAGGTGCCGCGCATCATCTTTGCCAACAAAATGGACAAGACGGGCGCCGACTTCGATCAATGCGTCAGCGACATCAAGGTGAAGCTCGGCGCCAGGCCGGTGCCCCTGCAGTTGCCGATCGGCGCGGAGTCGAGCTTCAAGGGCGTGATCGATCTTGTTGGCCATGAAGGCCCTGGTTTGGGAAGGCGACGACAAGGGTGCAAAATTCCACGAGGCGGCGATCCCCGCCGGCCTTCAGGCCAAGGCCGAGCAGTTCCGCGCCGAATTGATCGAAGCAGCCGTCGAGATGGACGACGAGGCGATGGCGGCTTACCTCGACGGCAAGGAGCCGGATGTGGCAACGCTTAAGCGCCTGATCCGCAAGGCCACGGTGACGCGTGCCTTCTATCCCATGCTGTGCGGCTCGGCGTTCAAGAACAAGGGCGTGCAGCCGCTGTTGGATGCGGTGGTGGATTACCTGCCCTCGCCGGCGGACCGCGAGGCCTTCGAGGTGATCGACGTCAAGACCGACCAGCCGACCGTGCGCAGGCCGGTCGACACCGAGCCGCTTGTCGATGCTGGCGTTCAAGATCATGGACGACCCGCACGTGGGTTCGATCACCTTCTGCCGGGTCTACTCGGGCACCGTGAAAAGCGGCACGGCGCTCGCCAACACCACGCGCGACAGGAAGGAGCGGGTCGGCCGCATGTACCTCATGCACGCCGATGAGCGCGAGCAGATCGAGGAAGGCTACGCCGGGGATATCATCGCGCTCGCCGGGCTTAAGGATACGCGTACCGGTGAGACCCTGTCAGATCCGCTGCGGCCGGTGCTGCTCGAGAAGATGGATTTCCCCAACCCCGTCATCGAGATGAAGATCGAGCCGAAGACCAAGGCCGACGTGGAGAAGATGGGGATCGCCCTGCAGAAGCTGGCGGCTGAAGATCCATCCTTCCGAGTGACGACCGACCAGGAAAGCGGCGAGACCATCATCAAGGGCATGGGCGAGCTGCATCTGGACATCAAGGTCGACATCTTGAAGCGCACCCACAAGGTCGAGGTCAACGTCGGTGCACCGCAGGTCGCCTATCGCGAGACCATCGCGCGTTCCGCCGAGGTCGACTACACGCACAAGAAGCAGACCGGCGGCACCGGGCAGTTTGCCCGCGTCAAGCTTCGCCTTGAGCCGAATGGACCCGGCAAGGGCAATGAGTTCGAGACCGAGATCGTCGGCGGTGTCGTGCCGAAGGAGTACATTCCCGGTGTCGAAAAGGGCATCGAGTCGGTCTGGGACAGCGGTGTGCTGATCGGCTTCCCGATGGTCGACATGAAGGCGACGTTGTTCGACGGCGCCTATCATGAGGTGGACTCCAGCACCATTGCCTTCGAGATCGCGGCCCGCAACGCCATGCGCGAGGGTGCGGCCAAGGCCGGCGTTAAGTTGCTCGAGCCGATCATGGATGTTGAAGTGGTCACACCCGGCGACTTCGTCGGCAACGTCATCGGCGACATCAACAGTCGGCGCGGCCAGATCAGGACCCAGGAGATGCGCGGCAACGCCACCGTGGTGCGCGCCAACGTGCCGCTCGCCAACATGTTCGGCTACGTGAGCCAGCTGCGCTCCATGAGCCAGGGACGCGCAATGTATAGCATGCAGTTCGCCCATTACGCGGAGGTTCCGCGCAACGTGGCCGACGAGGTGAAGGCGAAGTACGCGTAAGCATCGAGTGGCGGCCTCGCGGGTGAGGCGAGGTGAAAGGTAGGAGAGCCGAAAATGGCCAAGGCGAAATTCGACCGGACGAAACCGCATTGCAACGTAGGCACGATTGGCCACGTTGACCATGGCAAGACGACGCTGACGGCGGCGCTGACGAAGGTGTCTGCGGACAAGGGTTGGACGTCGACGGCGGTCTCCTACGACCAGGTGGCGAAGGCATCTGAGAGCCAGGGTCGTCGGGATCCGACGAAGATTTTGACGATTGCGACGTCGCACGTTGAGTATTCGACGGAGAAGCGGCATTACGCGCACGTGGACTGCCCTGGTCATGCGGACTACGTGAAGAACATGATCACGGGTGCGGCGCAGATGGACGGTGCGATCCTGGTTGTTTCTGCGGTTGACGGTCCGATGCCGCAGACGCGCGAGCACATTCTTCTGGCACGTCAGGTCGGCGTTCCCTACATCGTTGTTTTTCTGAACAAGTGCGATGCTGTAGACGACCAGGAGCTGATTGAGCTTGTGGAGATGGAGGTTCGCGAGCTTCTGTCGAAGTATCAGTTTCCGGGCGACGATGTGCCGGTGATCCGTGGCGCTGCGATCCAGGCGCTGAACGGGGAGAAGGGCCCGTTGGCGGACGAGGCGATTTTGAAGCTGTTCGAAGCTTTGGACACGTATATCCCGCTGCCTGAGCGCCCGAAGGACCAGCCGTTCCTGATGCCGATTGAGGACGTGTTCTCGATTTCTGGGCGTGGCACGGTGGTGACGGGTCGCATTGAGCGCGGGACGATCAAGGTCGGCGAGGAGGTTGAGATCGTCGGCATCCGTGACACGCAGAAGTCTGTGGTGACGGGTGTTGAGATGTTTCGCAAGCTTTTGGATGCTGGGCGAGGCCGGAGACAACGTCGGCTGCCTGCTGCGCGGCATTGACAAGGATGCGGTCGAGCGTGGTCAGGTGCTGTGCAAGCCGGGCTCGATCAAGCCGCACAAGAAGTTCAAGGCGGAGGCCTACATCTTGACGAAGGAGGAGGGGGTCGGCATACGCCGTTCTTCACGAACTATCGTCCTCAGTTTTACTTCCGCACGACGGACGTGACGGGAGTTGTGTCGCTGCCGGAGGGGACGGAGATGGTGATGCCGGGCGACAACGTTGCGGTAACCATCGAGTTGATCACGCCGATCGCCATGGAGGAGAAGCTTCGCTTCGCCATCCGCGAGGGCGGTCGCACCGTCGGTGCCGGCGTCGTAACTTCCATTATCGAGTAGGGGCTTATAGAGGCGCTCGATCGCAGGCGGGCGCTTCTCACTTTTGGGGCTAGTGGACGTCAGATGCAAAGTCAGAACATCCGAATTCGGCTCAAGGCCTTCGATCATCGCGTGCTCGATGCATCGACGCGCGAGATCGTCAACACGGCCAAGCGCACGGGAGCCGAGGTTCGCGGCCCCATTCCGCTGCCCACTCGCATCGAACGCTTCACGGTCAATCGCTCGCCGCACATCGACAAGAAGAGCCGAGAGCAGTTCGAGATGCGTACGCACAAGCGTCTGCTCGACATTGTCGATCCGACGCCGCAGACGGTCGACGCGCTGATGAAGCTCGACCTGGCGGCCGGTGTCGACGTCGAGATCAAGCTATAGGAATTGTCGGGTCTGGGGCTACACGTCAGCCCGCCACAAAGCAGCAAGGAAGGAATGCGAACGACATGCGTTCCGGAGTCATAGCGCAGAAAGTCGGCATGACCCGTGTCTTCACCGAGGCGGGGAGCATATTCCCGTGACCGTGCTGAAGCTCGAGAATGTTCAGGTGCTCGCGCACCGCACCGACGAGAAGAATGGCTACACCGCCCTGCAATTGGGCGCCGGCCGGCGCAAGGCCAGCCGCCTCACGCGCGCCGACCGGGAGGGCTTTGCCGTCGCCAAGGTCGAGCCCAAGCGCAAGCTCGCCGAGTTCCGCGTCAGCCCGGAAAACCTGATCGAGGTGGGGGCGGAAATCACCGCTGATCATTTCGTCAAGGGTCAGATGGTCGACGTCATGGGCACCAGCCAGGGCAAGGGTTTCCAAGGCCCGATGAAGCGCTGGAACTTCCACGGCCTACGCGCCAGCCACGGTGTCTCCGTCGTGCATCGCAGTCACGGCTCGACCGGGCAGCGCCAAGACCCCGGCAAGGTCTTCAAAGGCAAGAAAATGGCCGGTCACATGGGCAGCGAGCGCGTTACGACGTTGAACCTCGAGGTGGTCGACACCGACAAGGACAAGGGGACCTGGTGCTGGTGCGCGGCGCGGTACCCGGGACCAAGGGAGGCTGGGTTTTGGTGCGCGATGCGGTCAAGCGGCCGCTGCCCAAGGAGGCGCCGCATCCGGGCGCCTTCCGCAAGGCGGGCGATAGCGCCGGGGCAGCCGCGCCGGCGGGTGCACAACAGGCGGAGCAGCAGTCATGAAGGCCGCAGTCACCACGTTGGATGCGGCGAGCGCCGGTGAGGTTGAGCTCAGCGACGCCATTTTCGGGCTCGAGCCGCGCACGGATTTGATCCACCGCATGGTGCGCTATCAACTGTTGAAGCGCATGGCTGGTACGCATCATGCCCAGGATCGCTCGGAAGTCACGGTCACGGGCAAGAAAGATGTACAAGCAGAAGGGGACCGGTGGCGCGCGTCACGGCGACAAGTCGGTGCCGCAGTGGCGCGGCGGAGGCAAGGTGTTCGGACCCAAGCCGCGCAGCCATGCGATCGAGTTGCCGAAGAAGGTGCGGGCGCTGGCGCTGCGGCACGCCCTGTCGGCTAAGGCTAGGGCCGGCGAGATCGTGGTGCTCGAGAAGGCGGAATCCTTCCGACGGCAAGACCAAGGGCCTCAAGGAACGGTTCGGCAAGCTCGAACTCACCAATGCGCTGATCATCGACGGCGCCGACATCGAGCCGGGATTTCGCCCGGGCCGCGCGCAACATTCCCAACATCGATGTGCTGCCCGTGCAGGGCATCAACGTCTACGACATCCTGCGGCGCAAGCGCCTGGTGCTCACCAAGGCGGCCGTTGAGGCCCTGGAGGCGCGCTTCAAATGAAGAAGAAGAGATGCTCACGACGTCATCCGCGCTCCGGTCATCACGGAGAAGTCGACGCTCGTGTCCGGAGCACAACCAGGTGATCGTTCAAGGTGGCGCGCGACGCTTCCAAAGCCGGAGATCAAGGCGGCGGTCGAGAAGCTGCTTCAACGTCAAGGTGAAGGCCGTCAACACGCAGGTGCGCAAGGGCAAGATGAAGATCTTCAAGAACATTCGCGCGCGCCTCAGCGACGCCAAGCGCGCGATCATGACCCTCGAAGAGGGCCATTCGATCGACGTGACGACCGGGCCTGTGAGGATACGACGATGGCACTTAAAGACATATCCGTCCGATCACGCCCGGCCTGCGCCAGCTGGTGCTGGTCGACCGCAGCAGCTTGTGGAAGGGCGCGCCGGTCAAGATGCTGACCGAAGGCAAGACCAAGTCCGGCGGCCGCAACAATCGACGGCCGCATCACCACGCGCCACATCGGCGGCGGCCACAAGCAGGCCTATCGGCAGCGTCGATTTCCGCGCGTGAAGCACGACGTGCCGGCCAAGCGTCGAGCGGTTGGAATACGATCCCAACCGCACCGCTTTCATCGCGCTGCTCAAGTATCAGGACGGCACGCTTGTCGTACATCCTGGCGCCGCAGCGCCTCGAGCGTCGGCGACATGGTGCGTCGCCGGCGTCAAGGCCGACGTGAAGCCCGGCAACGCCATGCAGCTTGCTTCCATGCCGATCGGCACCATCGTGCACAACATCGAGCTTAAGGCGGGCGGCGGCGGCAAGATCGCGCGCTCGGCGGGCGCCTACGGTCAGCTGGTCGGCCGCGACTCCGGCTGGGCCATTCTGCGCCTCAACTCCGGTGAGACGCGGCGCGTGCGCGCCGAGTGCATGGCAACGGTCGGCGCCGTCTCGAACCCCGACCACTATGAACGAGGTCGACCGGCAAGGCGGGCCGCACGCGCTGGCGCGGTACGCGCCCGACCGTGCGCTCGCATCGCCATGAACCCGGTCGACCATCCCAACGGTGGCCGCACCAAGGGCGGCAAGCACTGGGCGACCCCTGGGGCAAGAGCACCAAGGGCGCCAAGACGCGCAAGAACAAGGCGACCGACCAGCTTCATCGTCCGGCCGCGCCAAGTACGGGCAAGTGAGGAGCACAGCGACGTGGCACGCTCGGTCTGGAAGGGTCCGTTCGTCGACGGCTATCTTCTCGAAGAAGGCCGAGAAGCGTGCGCGCGTCGGGCCGCAACGAGATCATCAAGCATCTGGAGCCGGCGCTCGACGATCCTGCCGCAGTTCGTCGGCCTGACCTTCGGCGTCTACAACGGACAGAAGCACGTTCCCGTCAACGTGACCGAGGACATGATCGGCCACAAGTTCGGCGAGTTCGCGCCGACGCGCACCTTCCACGGTCACAGCGGCGACAAGAAGGCCGTCAGGTCCAAACCGGCGGCCAGAGGGTAACACGTAGGCGAAGGCGAAACACGATGGGCAAGGCGAAGCGGGAGCGGGTGCTCTCCGAGAGCGAGGCGCAGGCGGTGGCGAGGAACCTGCGCGTTTCGCCGCAGAAGCTCAACCTGTGTCGCGCAGCTGATCCGCGGCAAGAAGGTCGACGACCGCGCTCGCGGACCTGGAGTTCTCGCGCAAGCGCATCGCCCAGGACGTGCGCAAGTGCGTGATGTCGGCGGTGGCCAACGCCGAGAACAACCACGGCCTCGACGTCAACGATCTCGTCGTTAGCCGAAGCCTACGTCGGCAAGAACTTGGTGATGAGGCGCTTTCATGCCCGCGGCCGCGGCCGCATGAGCGCGATCCAGAAGCCGTTTTCGCAGCTCACGGTCGTCGTGAAGGAGAAGGCGCAAGAGGCGGCGGCGAAGGAGACCGAATAATGGGTCACAAGGTCAATCCGATCGGTCTGCGCGTCGGCATCAACCGCACCTGGGACAGCCGCTGGTTCGCCAGCCGCGGCGAGTACGGCAAGCTGCTGCACGAGGACATGCACATCCGCGACCATATCATGAAGCAGCGCCGCCAGGCGCGGCATCGCTAGCGTGGTGATCGAGCGCCCGCACAAGAAGTGCCGCGTGACGGTGCACACGGCGCGCCCGGGCGTGCTCGATCGGCAAGAAGGGCGCCGACATCGAGAGCTGCGCAGCGAGCTGGCCAAGCTGACGCAGTCGGAGGTGCATCTCAACATCGTCGAGGTGCGCAAGCCCGAGATCGACGCCACGCTCGTGGCCGAGACCATCGCCCAGCAGCTCGAGCGCCGCGTCGCCTTCCGCCGCGCCATGAAGCGCGCGGTGCAGTCGGCGCTGCGTCTGGGCGCCCTCGGCATCCGCATCAACTGCTCAGGCCGGCTCGGCGGCGCGGAAATCGCGCGCGTCGAGTGGTACCGCGAGGGCCGCGTGCCGCTGCACACGCTGCGCGCCGACATCGATTTCGGCTACGGCGTCGCGCAAGACGGCCTACGGCGTCATCGGCGTCAAGGTGTGGATCTTCAAGGGCGAGATCATGGAGCACGACCCGATGGCCGCCGAGAAGCGGCTCGTCGAGGCCCAGGAAGCGGGCGGCGGCGGCGGCCGGCGCCGGGGCGGTGGCGATGCCGCGACGCTGGGCCGAACGGCAGGCCGAGTAGCCGAGAGAGGACTGAAAGATCGATGCTGCAGCCTGCACGCACCAAATACCGCAAGGCCTTCAAGGGCCGTATCCACGGCAACGCCAAGGGTGGGACGAGCGCTGAATTTTGGCTCGCTACGGTCTCAAGGCGGTGGAGCCGGAGCGCATCACGGCGCGCCAGATCGAGGCCGCTCGGCGGGCGATCACGCGTGCCATGAAGCGCGCCGGCCGCGTCTGGATCCGCATCTTCCCGGACGTGCCGGTGACGAAGAAGCCGGCCGAGGTGCGCATGGGCTCGGGCAAGGCGCGCCCGAACTCTGGGTGGCGCGCGTCAAGCCGGGCCGCATCATGTTCGAGCTCGACGGCGTGACGGAGCGGCATCGCGCGCGAGGCCTTGCGTCTCGGGGCGGCCAAGCTGCCGATCAAGACGCGTTTCGTCAGACGGCAGGCCTGAGGCAGGACAAGGAGCGAGCACGGAGCGGGCGAGATCGAGTATGAAGGCGGAAGAGTTCAGACACATGTCGGTGGACCAGCTCGAGGATCAGCTGCGGTAAGCTAAAGAAGGAGCAGTTCAACCTGCGCTTCCAGCGCGCCTCCGGCCAGCTGCGAGAACACCTCGCGCGTGCGCGAGCGTGCGCCGCGACATCGCCCGCATCAAGACGGTGCAGGTGCAGAAGCGCGCCGGCGCAGCACAACAAGGCTTGAGGATCTAGGGCATGCCGAAGCGCGTACTGCAGGGCGTGGTGGTGTCGCGACAAGAACGCCAAGACCGTGGTGGTCGAGGTCGAGCGCCGCTACACGCACCCGCTGTTCAAGAAGACCGTGCGCCGGTCGAAGAAGTTCCACGCGCACGACGAGGAAGACACCGTTCAAGGTGGGCGACATCGTGTGAGATCGAGGAGAGCAGGCCGATCTCCAAGAACAAGCGCTGGGTGGTGCTGAAGGACCGTAAGGTCTGGAAGACGCTGGGCATGGCTCGCTGAGCGCACGAAGAGCCAGCCTGCAGACGGAGGACTAGGACGCGATGATCCAGATGGAGACCAATCTCGACGTGGCCGACAACTCGGGCGCGCGACGCTTGCAGTGCATCAAGGTGCTGGGCGGCTCGAAGCGCAGAGTACGCCACGATCGGCGACACCATCGTCGTGACCGATCAAGGAAGCGATCTCCGCGCGGCCGCGTGAAGAAGGGCCAGGTCGATGAAGGCCGTAGTGGTGCGCACGGCCAAGGGTGTGCGCCGTCCGGACGGCTCGCTGATCCGCTTCGATCGCAACGCCGCGGTGCTGATCAATCCGCAGGGCGAGCCGGTCGGCACGCGCATCTTCGGGCCGGTCACGCGCGAGCTCAGGGCCAAGAACCACATGAAGATCGTCATCGCTCGCGCCGGAGGTGCTGTGATGTCGGCCGCCAAGATCAAAAAGGGCGACCAGGTCATCGTGCTCGCCGGCCGCGACAAGGGCAAGCAGGGCGAGGTGTATCAGGTGATGCCGACGCGAGAGCCGCGCGCTCGTGCGCGGCGTCAATATGGTGCGCCGCCATCAGCAGCCAATCGCCGTCCCAGGAAGGCGGCATCATCGCCAAGGAGGCGCCGATCCACTTGTCGAACCTGGCGCTCGAAGATCCCAAGGACGGCAAGCCGACGCAGCGTCGGCTTCAAGATTTTGCCCGACGGACGGCAAGGTGCGCGTCGCCAAGCGCTCCGGCGAAGAGATTGCAGAGAAGAGATAGCCATGGCCGAAGACGATAAAGCCGCAAAGCCAGCGAAAGCCGAAAAAGCCGGTCCGGATGGTGGCAAGCCCGCCAAGGCGGCCAAGGCTGGCGACAAAGCCAGGCCCGATAAGGCGGCCAAGGGCGAGAAGGCGCGCCCAAGGGCAAGGGCAAGGCGATCAGGGCGGCAAGGCGCAACCGAAGGCGGACACGACCGCGCGCACCCACGGCCGAAGGACTACAAGCCGCGCCTCAAGACCCACTACGAGAAGGTGGTGCGCGAGGATATGACCGAAGAAGTTCGACTACAAGAACCCGCTGCAAATTCCGCGCGCTCGAGAAGGTCGTGGTCAACATGGGCATCGGCGAGGCGGTGAACGACCGCAAGAAGGTCGACCGCCGCGGCTAAGGATTTGGCGATGATTGCGGGGCAGCGTCCAGTGGTCACCGCGCGCGCGCAAGTCGATCGCGACTTACAAACTGCGCGACGGCATGCCAATCGGCGCCAAGGTCACCCTGCGCGGCGATCGCATGTACGAGTTCCTCGATCGCCTGGTGACCATCGCCTTGCCGCGGGTGAAAGATTTCAGGGGCTGAACCCGAAGAGTTTCGATGGTCGCGGCAACTTTGCCCTGCGGCCTTCGCGAGCACATCGTGTTCCCGGAGATCAACTACGACGAAGTCGATGAGATCTGGGGCATGGATGTCATCGTCTGCACGTCGGCAGGAACCGACGAGGAAGCCCGTGCCCTGTTGCGCGGCTTCAATTTTCCATTTCGCACTTGAGGACCCCGACCTGAGGACGGTCGCTGGAGGAATGCATGGCTAAGATCAGTTCCGTCAAGCAAGAACAACCATCGGCGCAAGTTGGTGGCGCAGTATGCGGTCTAAACGCAAAAA
>ERZ1370068.1303-contig-11193_pt1 | contig 13151 bp, 18 predicted proteins | sample MGYA00561227_ERZ1370068 | MGnify/ENA primary metagenome ERZ1370068 (study PRJEB38410, sample SAMEA6850437) | metagenome | study: Metagenomic assessment of the ecological functions of the soil: analysis of the soil microbiota associated with the...
TCGACGGCGGGTCCCTTACCGGTTTCGAGAGGATCTGCGGGCCGTGGTGCGGCAGAGAATGGCGGAGCTGAAGGCCGCGGGCAAGCACTGACAGAGCGTCGGATCATGACAACCCAACCGAGACGCATTGCCATAAACATCGGTGGCGGCTACGTCCCCGGGCTCAACGCCGTCATCGCGGGCACGGTACTGGCGGCGAGCGAGCTCGGCTGGGAGGTCGTGGGCATCCGCGATGGCTTCGAAGGGCTCCTGTTTCCGGAACGCTATCCCGGCGGTGGTCTGGTCAGCCTCACGCGTGAAACCGTGGGGCACCTTTCCGGTGCCGCGGGCGCCTTCCTGGGCACGGCCGCCCGCAGCGATCCGTTCCACGTGCGCTCCATCAATGCCGAGCATCAGGTCGAAGAGATCGACCGCTCCGATGACCTCCTGGAAACCATTCGCCGGCACAACATCGAGGCGGTCATTTCCGTGGTGGGCTCGCGCGCGCTCAGTATCGCGTTCAAGCTGCACCGCAAAGGCCTCAAGACGGTCTGCGTCCCGAAGTCGGTGGAGAACGACATGGCGACCACCGCGCTGTCATTCGGCTTCAACACCGCCTTGAGTTTCGCCGTCGATACCCTGGACCGAGCCCGGCAGGCGGCGGAGTCGTCACGCACGATCGGTGTCGTCGAAGTGCTGGGGGAACAGGCGGGCTGGCTGGCGCTGCAAGCGGGCATGGCGGTGGGCGCCGACGCGGTGCTGATTCCCGAGATTCCCTACGACCTCGACACGGTCGCGGCCAGGCTCCGCAAGAAGTTCCAATCCGGGAGGACATCGGCGCTGGTGGTGGTGGCCGAGGGCGCCGGGCCCAGGGACGGAGACGCGGGCCCAGACCGGAGCGCCCGCGGCGGATTCATTCAAAGCGCTCGTTGTCGCCAGGAGCCACGGCCAGGCCGGGTCGCACGTCATCGAGCGATCCGGCCAGGAGGCGGAGACGGTGGCGCGGCAGCTGCAACGTTTGACCGATCAGGAGGCCTACCCGCTCGTTCTCGGCCAATTGGTCAAAGGCGGCCTCCCACCGCCGTCGATCGCCAACTGGGGTTGGGCTACGGTGCGGCGGCGGTGCGTGCGCTCAATGCCGGCCAGAGCGGCGTGATGGTGAGCTTTCAGCCGCCGGATTTGAAATTCGTGCCGCTCGCCGAAGCGATCAACAAAGTGCGGACCGTGCCCGCGGACAGCGTGTTCGTGCAGATTGCGCGTTCGCTGGGAATCTCCCTCGGCGAGATTGAGGTGAACCGATGAGCAGTCCACCCAGCGGCGAGCAGTCTCTGACGGGGACCGTCCTCAACATCCAGCATTTCTCGATCCACGACGGGCCAGGGATGCGGACGACGGTGTTCCTCAAAGGCTGCTCGTTTCGCTGCAAGTGGTGCAGCAACCCCGAGAGCATCCATCCCAAACCGGAGCTGGCCTACAAGATGAGTGCCTGCATCGGCACCAAGGAGTGCGGGTTCTGCCTCAAGGAATGTCCGGAGTCGGCCATCTTCACGGTGGATTCCGACCTCCAGGTCCGGATCAACTGGGACCTCTGCACCAACTGCAGCAAGTGCGTGCCCGTCTGTCCGCCCAAAGCGCTTTACCTGTTCGGCGAAGCGATGACGGTGGACCAGGTCATGGCCGAGGTCGAGCAGGACAGCGCCTTCTACCGTGAATCCGGCGGCGGGATCACGCTCTCCGGCGGCGAGTGCCTGCTCCAGGCGGACTTTCGCCGCCGCGCTGCTGGCCGAAGCCCACCGCCGCGGCATCAACACGGCGATCGAGACGGCGGGGAACGTGCCCTGGGCCTTCATGGAAAAGGTCCTCCAGCATGTCGATCTGGTGCAGCACGACATCAAACTGACCGACCCGGACACGCCACAAGAAATGGGTCGGCGTGGACAACAAGCGATGCCGCGAGAATTTCAAGCGTGCCTATGAAACGTTTCCCAACACCAAGTTCATCTGCCGTACGCCGCTCATCCCCGGTGTGAATGACGACGAAGAGCACATCCGCGCCACGCTCGCTTTCATCAAGCCGTACAAGAACGTCGTTGACTACGAGCTGCTGCCCTACATGCGCTTCGGCGAGGGCAAGTACGGGTTCCTCGGCCGGGTCTATGAAATGCAGGACTACAACCCGCCGTCGCCCGAAACGCTGGCGCGGCTGCGGGCGATCATCGACGAGGCGTTTGGCCGGAGTGGCACGCCGGCAAAGGCGGTGCAAGCATGACGAAGAATGAAGAAGAGACACGAACAGATGCGGCTTGCTCCACGAAAGGCTCACCGCAAAGGGGAGTGAACCGTCGGCAGTTCGCGACGAACACCGGAGCACTGCTGGGCATGCTTGCGGTCGGGGAACCGGCCGTGGGCTCAGGCGCCGGTCGCGGAGGCCGGGAAGGGCGGTACTTCCACCGGTCCGTGGGACAACCCTGCGCTGGCGAAGTTTCGTGAATGGGACCCGCTGTGGGTCGAGCAGTGCCTCAAGATGTCCGGAGATCCGTGGACCAGCGGCGTGCTGCCACGCAAAGACGTCGAGCTGATCAGCCTGGCGGTGAATGCTGCGTGCACGAACTTGAGCCCCGAGGGAACCCGCCGGCATGTTCGCGGCGCACTCGAAGCCGGCGCCAGCCGCGACGAGATCCTGATGATCCTGAAGATCGGGTCGCTTCTGTCGCTCCATACCGTGCAGCCTGGGCGCACCCATTCTGTTGGAAGAAGCGAAGGCGGCCGGTGTGAAGCCAACGCCGAAGGCGGCGGCGACGCCGGTCTGCGACAAGATGAAAGCCGCGGGCCAGTGGAATTCGGCGTGGGACGCGTTCTTCGAGATTGCCCCGCATGGACGGAAGCGATCATCGCCGCGAGCCTCCCGGTCTACACGAGCGGCGTGTTCTCGCCCAAGCTGGCGGAGCTCCTGAGCATCGCCGTCGATGCGTCGATGACTCATATGTACGCGCCCGGAACACGCCGGCACATCCAGACGGCCCTGAAGCTCGGCGCGACGATGGAAGAGATCATGGAAGTCCTCAAGATCTGTGCCGCCCAGGGTATCCAGGCGAGCAATCTCGGCGTTCCCATCCTCGCCGAGGAACTCGCGAGAAGGCAGAAGTAGGGCGCGTCCGTCATGGACATCCTCAGGGCATTTCTCGAACAACAGCTCCTGCTCTTGATGTTTCTTGTCATCGGGCTGGGATACGCCGTTGGTGCAGGTGAACATCAGAGGGCTTCAACCTGGGCGTCGGTGCGGTGCTGTTCGTCGGTCTCGGAGTGGGCATGCTGGTGCCCAACGGGGCGCCCCCGCGCTGCTTGGCTCCCTTGGGCTGGTGATGTTCGTCTATGGGATCGGGATTCAATACGGCAAGCAGTTCTTTGCCGGCCTGACCAGCCCCTTCGGCCTCAAGGTGAACGCACTGGCCCTGTGTTCCACATCTTGTCGCCATCGGCGTGTGCTACGTGGCCTACGCCGCCTTCTCGGTCGCGCCGACGCATGTCGCCGGCTTGTTTGCCGGCGCATTGACGAGCACGCCGACACTCCAGGCGGCCATCGGCGCGGCCGGCAACAATGACCCGGCTCTCGGCTACAGCGTGGCCTACCCGTTCGGCTTGATTGCCCCGATCCTCTGCATGTATTTCGCCAATGTCTGGCTCAAGCCGAAGCTCGCAGGCGGCCACGAGCGCCGGTCTCGAACTCCAGGAAATCGTGGTGCGCAATGCGCAGGTGGTTGGGCGTCCGCTGTCGGAGCTCACCGCTGCCTTGCCCGCCGGCGTGCAAATCGTCGTCGTCCGCCAGGCCCAGCGAGAACCGGGTTCCCGCGCCCGACATCGTGCTCGCTCATGGCGACGTGCTGGCACTGACGGGCGAGTCTGTGGAAGCCCTTGAAAAGGCCCAGGCGCTGATTGGGGAGTCGGCGACCGGCCGGATTGCGAAGGACCGGCTGGATCTCGACTACTTCCGTTTCTTCGTTTCCAAGGGCACCGCGGTCGGCGTGAGGGTGGGCGACCTGAAGATCGCGGGCGTGTCCGAGTATTCCATCGTGCATGTGCGCCGGGGCGACGCGGACCTCCTGCCGCGACTCGACCTCATTCTGGAGTACGGCGACCGCGTGGGAGTGATGGCCAGGCGCGAGGATCGGGATGCGGTGCGGGCGTATTTTGGCGATTCCATCAAGGGCACGGCCGAGTTCAGTTACGTCTCGCTGGGCGTGGGCATGGCGCTCGGCGTGCTGCTGGGCATTCTCCCCATCCCGGTGCCTGGTCTGGGCACTCTCAGCCTCGGCGTGGCCGGTGGTCCGCTCGTGGTGGCGCTCATCCTCAGCCGTTTCGGGCGCACGGGAAGCTGGGTGTGGACCATGCCTGTCTCCGCCAACGTCACTCTGCGCAACTTCGGCCTGACGATATTTCTTGCCCAGATCGGGCTGGTTTCGGGGCCCAAGTTCATCGCCACGGTTCAGCAGTTGGGGCCGCTCTTCCTGGCCGTGGGCGCGGCCATCATCCTCACCCCGATGCTCTTCAACATGCTCGGCGGGCATTTCGTCCTCAAGCTGCGATTCGATGATCTCCTCGGCGCCGCGGCGGGCGGGGTCGGCGGCAACCCGGCCATCCTGGCCTTCGGCTCCAAGCTCGTGCCGACCGATCGCACGGATATCACCTACGCGACCACGTTCCCGGCCGCGACCATCACGAAGATCGTCCTTGTCCAGGTGATGCTGGCCATGATGGGGAAGGACTGGCTCATGAAGACTCTGGACATCGCGCTGAAGATCTCCCTGGTGCTCTTCATGGTGGGCAACCTGCTCGACATGGGTCTCCTGCTCAAGGTCCAGGAGGCCATCGGGGCCCTGCGAAACGTGCGCTTCGTGTCGCTGGGCTTGCTGTGGGGCTTCATCCTGCTGCCGGGTCTGGCCTATCTCCTCACCGTGGTCGTCCCGCTGGAGCCTCCGTATGCCATCGGGCTCCTTCTGCTTGCACTGGCGCCGTGTGCGCCGTTCCTCCCGCCGATGGTGGACAAGGCCCGCGGGGACATGGCTTACACGGCGGCCTTCATGCTGCTTGCATCGGTGGCCACGGTGGCCTACATGCCTTTAGCGGTTCCGGTGCTGGTCAAGGGCTTCTCCGCCGGCGCCTGGACCATCGCGAAGCCCCTGCTGTTCTTCCTGCTCGTGCCCTTGGCGATCGGGATGGCGATCCAGTCCCGCTCGGCGTCCGTCGCGTCCAAGCTCCAACCGATCGTCAAGAAGGTGACGGGGATCGACACGCTCCTGATGCTGGGTCTGTGCGTGGTGATCTACGGCAAGGCGTTTCTCGGGCTGGTCGGAAGCTATGCCATCGGGGTGCAGATTCTATTCTTCTCAGTAGCGGCCGTCGGTCCGTATCTGCTCGGCTTCGGGCTGCCCCAAGGTCAAAAGATCGTGTTGTCGCTCGGCATGTGCACGCGCAATATCGGCGCCGCGCTGGCACCGTTGTTTGCCGTTCCCGATGTGGATCAGCGCGCGATCGTGATGGTCTCATTCGGGGTCCTGATGCAGGCCGCTTTCTCATTCGCCGCGGCGACCTACTTCGGCCGCCGCGCCGGGATCGCGCAGCCGGGCGCAGCGCCGGCGGCACCATGATTCCCTATCAGCAGATTTTCCGAAAACAACAGGAAATGGGTCGAAGGCAAGTTGGCCGGAGACAAGGACTATTTCGAAAAGCTGGCCAGGGATCAGAATCCCGGACTATCTCTATATCGGTTGCTCGGACAGCCGGGTGCCCGCAAACGAGATCATGGGACTCGAGCCGGGCGAGGTGTTCGTTCACCGCAATGTGGCCATTAATCTCGTCATCAATACCGACAGCAACATCAATGCCGTCATTCAATACGCCGTGGAACATCTCGAAATCAAACAGATCATCGTTTGTGGTCACTACGGATGTGGCGGGGTCAAGGCGGCGCTGAATCCTACGGACATGGGCCAGCTCAACAGCTGGCTGCAGACCCTTCGCGATGTCTACTCGCATTCATCAGAAACGAACTGAGCGGCATTGAAGAGACAAGCCGAAGAAGTTCGACAAGGCTGGTCGAGACTGAATGTGATTGAGCAGTGCGTGAACATCATCAAGATCGATCACGTGCAGAGGAGTTTTTACAAGACCGGTTATCCGCAACTGCGCCTGGGTATACGACTTGCACAATGGACTGTTGAAGGACCTGGACGTCAACATGGGCGAGTACGTTTCGCAGTTTCAGATCCATCTACGATCTGAAGCCCAGGCAAGGCGGAGGCATTCCTGCCGCGAGCCTATCCCTGCGCTTACCGCCGCCTCTGGCTTCAGGCTCGTTGAAACCGGGGAGCCGGCGTGCGTCTGATCCTGTCCGCCGTCGGGCCGTCGCCCAGGAGAGCCAGCCCTCCCCGACGCCAGCCCCACGCCGGCGCCCGTGGAGGAGGAGCGCTCCACCGGACTGCCCAAGAAAGGGACCTGGACGTTCAACCTCGACGTCGGTCTCGGCGCGTTCGGCTTCGCGAACTCGCCTGTACACCAACGTCCGGCCCGATCCGTCGGGTGACCTGAGCGACAACTGGGCGGAGAGCTACGCCAAGCCGCGTCGATCTCCGGCCAGCTTCGGCCTCGGCCGGAGCGAGCTCTACGGCAAGGTCAGCGCCGTCGGCGAGCGCACGCATGCGCGCGCCCCCGCCCCCTGGTCGGAGAGGAGGCCTCGTCGTTCAAGATCGAAGACCTCTCCCTGGGCTGGCGCTCGGGCAAGTCCCCTGGGGACGTCCGAGAACCTCCTCGACTTCACGGTGGGCCGCACGCCGTACACGATCGGGCACGGACTCCTCCTTCTGGGACGGGGCGGGGAGGGCGGCAGCCGCGGCGGCTTCTGGAGCAACGCGCGCAAGGCCTGGGAGTTCGCGGCCGTCGGCCGATTGAAGCCCGGGAAACATACGCTTCGAGGTCTTCTACCTCGATCGCGACGAGGTCCCGGAGAGCGACACAGGGACCCGGCTGTGGGGCGCGAACTACGACTTCACGCCGTGAGAGACACCTCGACCTTCGGCGCGTCCTATCTGAAGTTCTACTGCGGACCGGCCGCTCGCGCGCGACCGCGACGGCCTGAACGTGTTCAACGTCGCGGGCGTTCACCAGCCCCTTCCGGAGCCCTGCCCGGCCTCTCCTTCGAGCTCGAATACGCGCAGGAGGAACAACGGCGACCGGCTCGGCCCGATGCCTTCACCGGACTTGCGGGCTACGAGACGATGAGCAAGGTGGCCTGGAGCCCCAAGCTTTCCTACCGCTATGCCGTACTTCAAGGGCGACGACCCCGCGACGCGCCAAGAACGAAGGCTTCGATCCACTCCTGCCCGGCTTCTTCGACTGGGGCACCTGGTGGCAGGGCGAGATCGCCGGAGAGTACTTCCTGTCCAACTCCAACCTGATCTCGCACCAGGTGCGCTCCACCTGGCGCCCAGCGAATGCCGTCGGAACGGGGCTGATCTTCTGCAAGTTCCTGGCCGACCGGCCCGCGGCCTACGGCCCCGAGGTGACGTCGCGCGACGTGGCCGTCGAGCTGGATTGGTACCTGGACTGGAAGGTCAACAAGAACTTCACCCTCAGCTTCGTGGGTGCCTTCGCCGACCCGGGCGCGCTGGTGGAGCAGGCCAACAACCGGACGAAGAACTTCGCGTACTGGCATGGTCTCACGTGGTTTACAGCTATCGAGCGGCCACGCCCGCCCCGCCCGGTCCTAGCGGGAGCGGATGAGTCCCTGCTTCTTCATCCGGCCGCGGCGGCGGCCGACCAGCTCCTTTGATCAGGGTCTCGACGTTCCGAGGTATTGGTGCTCTCGCTCAGGCCGGCCCAGACCAGCTTGTCCGCCTCGAGGTCGTAGACCATCGTCTCGACCCCTCACGATGGTGTCGGTGTGGGATGCGGGTCCCGTCGTTGACGGCGTTCCAGCCGTAACCGTAGTACCCGACTCCCCAGAACGATCCGTAGGAAGGGATGCTCCAGTAGCCGCCCGAGGATCACGATGTCGTGCTGCGCGCCCGCGGCGCGCAGCACGACCACCCTGCGATGCCGGCCTGGTTGAAGAGGGCCTTGGCCCGGTCCTTGTCCCGGGTCTCACTCTGGGAATCAGGTCGTAGGCCGGGATGCCTCGACGCCGCGCGCCTTCAGCTCTTTCGCCAGCAGCTCCTCGGCACTGAAGCGCGTCGCCGTGTTGTCGCTCATGACGAGGGCCGCGACCTTCCGGCCCTGGAAGTTCAGGGGCCCGGCCTCCGGCGCTTTCCACGTGGAGTCGAAGCGGGTCGTCGATGCGCAGGCGACCAGGCCGAGAGGCCACCGCCGCGGCGAAAGCGCGCGTGGACAGGAAGGCCACGACGCTGCGGGTAGACCGGCCCGCCGTGCCAGCCGCCGGCGTACGGGCCACCACGCAGCCGCCCCAGCCGCCGGGGTAGCCGTAGCCGACGCCGACGCCGACCACGGCTTCACAACCCATGGAGACGACGGCGAGGGCTCAGGGCGAGAACCGAGCCCGGCGACACGCATCGAAAGACGGGGAGTTCATCGCTGTCTCCTTCGCCGTCACGAGAGCGGCCACTTCTGCAGGGCGAGGACGGCGCCGCTGGGATCGGCCACGACGGCCAGCGTGCCGTTGCGAATGTCGGGCCGCGGGCGCCAGCACGACCTTGCCGCCCAGCGACGACGACGCGTCCGGCGAGGGCGGCCGGATCCTCCACGCGCACGTACGACAGCCAGTTCGGGCGCACGTTCTCGATCGGGATCTTCATGAGTCCCGCCCGCGGGCGTCCCAGGGTGAGGACCTGGTAGGGTCCCGCCGGCGTCTCGCGGGCCTGGCTCTCATAGCCGGCGAGGCCCTTGTAGAAGGCCAGAAGCGGCCTCCGGGTCCTTGGCCAGGTACTCCATCCAGAAGAAGCGGCCGACGATGGGGAGGGCTCGTCGGCGGGATCGCCGCCGGCCCGCCGGAGGAGGCCGACGGGAGCGCCCTGCGGGTCCACCACTACCGCCGCCCGCCCGATCGATCCGACCTGGCGCGGAGCGACGAGGGAGCGGCCGCCCGCCGCCGCCACCTTAGCCGCGGCCGCGCTCACGTCCGGCACCGACATAGCGGCGAGCCACTGCGACAGGTCCTGGGTCGCATCCGGAGGCACCGGCGACGATGCCGGCGACGTAGTGCCCGCCCGCGCGGGCGACGATGTAGGGCTTATCGGCGCGGTGGGTGTCCTCGAACTCCCAGCCCAGGAGGGCGCCGTAGAAGCGCCGGCACGCCTCCGGGTCCTCGGTGATGAGGTCGTGCCAGACGAACTTGCCGGTCAGGGGCGAGGAGGCGGTGGGCACGGCCGCCGGCGCGACGCCCTTCGAGCCGCTCGCGCAGGCCACGGCGAGGATGACGGCCAAGGCCGGCGCCGAACACCGCGGCCAGCGTCCTTCTCTGCATCGCAGCCTCCTCTGACGCGCCCATTTGGCCTTGGGACCGGGCTCCAGGTCTATCCAGAGAACTGCGGCGAGCATGAATCGGACCACGCGGCCGGGTAGGAAGGGGGGCTGGGCGCCGGGCGCCGCACGGCGGCGATGTGCAGCTCGGCCGCGATGCGGGTCAGGTCGACGATGGACTCCGCCTCGAGCTTCCCACATGATGCTGTGACGGTGGGCCTTGATCGTGCGCTCGGCCGATGCCGAGGTCGAAGGCCACCTGCTTGTTCAACTGCGCCGCCGATCAGGCGCGCGAACAACCTCTTCGCTCGCGGGGGTCAGCCGCCCGTACCGAGCCTGGATCTCACGGGCGTGCGCCGGCGCCGGCCGCTGCTCGGCGTCGCGGGCGAAGCGCTGCGGGCGACCGCGGCCAGCAGCGCGGGGCCGGGGACGGGCTTGGTCAGAAGTCCACAGCGCCGGCCTTGATGGCCGCGGACGCTCATCGGGATGTCGCCGTGGCCGGTCACGAAGACGACCGGGAGCCCGTCCGCCCGCGCGCGATCCCGTCCTGCAACTCGAGGCCGCTCATCCCTGGGAGCTGCACGTCGAGCACCACGCAGCCCGGCTGGGCCATGGAGGCCTTCGGCGAGGAACTGCGCCGAGGACGCATGACTCTGCACCGCGTGACCGGCCGACCTCAGGAGCCTGGCCGTGGCGCGCCGCACGTCGCCGTCGTCCTCGACGATGTGTGCACCACCGGGGCGGCTCGGACCCCGGCTTGCCGGAGGCTGGGCGGAGCATCCCGAAGGCTATTCGGGAGCCGGACGGGGAGTCGGCCATCGTCCGAGGCCGCCATCGTCGGAAACGAAAGCGGCGGTGCCCTAGAGCGGCTTGCGCAGTCAGGCCACCGGCGCCCCGGTCGTGCCATCGTGACCGGCCAGTGCCTATGGTGACGGGAGGGTCGACCGTGATCGCCAGCCGACCACCGTGCGTACTGCTGGAAGGCAGCAGGGCTCGAGGGCGGCGGCGCATCGCCGGAACTCCCGGCGGACGCGTAGCTGCTCACGTCGAATCCCGCGGCCCGGAGGATCCGGCCGAGGGGCCGTGCCTCGTCGGCGTCGTCCTCGATTACGGCGACGAGCGACGAGAGGGCACCGCTCTGGACCTCGCCTCCTGGCGTCACCAGGTGTAGGAAGCCCGGACGTATCCCCACACCGCCCGATAGCTCCCGTTGGCCGCGTTCAGGAAGAACTGGCTGGGGATGTAGTTGCTGAGGCCCTCCGTCCCCGAGTCGTCCACTCGATAGCGCTCGTACCAGCCCCCGAGCGCCAGACCCCATCGGCGGAGCCGGTACTTCAGCTCCGCGCTGACGCTGGTCAGCTTCGTGTCGTCGTAGTTCGGGATGTCGCTTGATGCCGCCGACGGCGACGCGACCGGCTGTCGGGGCACCGCCCGCAGGGGCGAAGAAATCGTTGTTCCCATCGACCTCCTGCCAGCGCGCGAAGAGGTTGAGCGACCACTTCGAGGGGACGATGGTGATCGTCGCTCCCGCCCCGATCGGAGTTGATCTTGTCGTCCACGTTGGAGGTCCAGTCGTCCAGGGGTTCACGGAGATGGTGGACCTCGCCTGGCGGCCGTGCAGGAAATCGCTGTTGCCTTCCCAGGTGTAGAAGCCGTAGACGCTCCACTTCTCGCTGGGCGTGTAGTCGGCCTCCGCCGTGAACGAGGTGTAGCGGGCGAACTGGAGGCCGAAGGCCGAGTCCTCGAAGTTCGACTTGTCGTAGATGTAGGAGAGGTCGAGAGGACCAGTGTCCCGCGGGCGTGAGCTGGGCGAGGGCGAAGGCCTTGTTGACGTGGCGCGGGGCCTGGTCGAAGCGGAGGTTGCAGACCAGCGCCCCCGCGCACACGCTCGGAGAAGGGGCGCGCGTAGATGTTGGCGGGCTCGCCGGGGTTGACGAAGGACGCGTCCTCGCTCCGCTCGATCTCCAGGCCCGAGAAGTCGCGGCTCCCGAACTCCGTAGCCGCCGTGGAGCACGAACCAGTCCTTGCGCACGTCGGCGGCCAGGCGGAACCCGTTTTCGGTCGTCTTCTCGGTCTCCCGGAACTGCGCGGGTCGATGCTGTTGTACTTGTAGCCGCCCTCGATGCTGAAGGCGCCGAAGGTCGTAGCCCAGGGTGGCGTCGAAGCGGCCGTTCTTGTTGCCGTAGGGCACGCTGATCCGCGGAGTGGCCTTCCAGCTCCCGTCGAAGGGCACGTAACCCGGGAAGGTGATCCGCGCGCGTGTCGTTGGCGAGGTCGTAGAGCCGGTAGCGCGCGTTGAACCTCAGCTTGTCCGCGGGACGGGCCGAGAACGCGGCGTTGAAGGAGGTCACGTTGATCTTGCCCGCGAGCTGCCGGCGCGGGCAGGGCGGCGAGGTCCGTGGCCACCACCGGAGTCGTGATCGCGGTGTTGGTCGAGTAGGCGATGAAGGGCGTCTGGTCCTGGTTCCAGGTGCTGTGGGAGACGTCGGCGCTGGAGACGCGTCGTCTTCCCGGAACTTCAGGGTCGTTCCTGCCGAGCCCACGATCGCGTCGTTGTCGGGGGGGCGAGAGGAGTCCGCGCGCGGGACCGAGGAGCAGGGACGAGCCGACTGCTGTCGGTGGCCAGGAAGGGGTTGTCGAAGGACTGGGAGGGAATGGAGCTGCGGAACCAGTTGCAGTGCACGCCGGCCCGGGCCACGCCCCACTTTCCGGTGAACTCGGCGTCCCGCGCCGACGTCCTGGGTGAGGTGACTGGGTGTCCTCCGGCGTCTCCACCGCGTTGCTGAAGCCGAAGGAGGTGCCGATGCCCCCACGGAAGCCCCGCCGCTGCTCGTTGAAGTACCCGGCCTTCACGCTCAGCGTCGGGGAGGGTGAGAGGGTGACCAGACCGTTCGCGCGCTGCCGGTCGAAGCCCAGGTCGAAGGGAGAGGCGGCGGCCAGCGAGGGCTGCACGAGGGAGTTGACGAAGGGATAGGTCGTTGTTGTTGGTGGTCTTGATGACGGCCTGGTGGGCGGCCTGGAGCGCGTCGCTGACCACGAACTGGCCGCCGCCGGTGTGGTTCTCCAGGCTCAAGGCGCCGTTTCCGAAGGTTGTGCGGGATGAACTGGTAGGACCCGTCGAAGCGCAGCCAGCCTCTTCTCCAGCCCGAGGCGGTAACGCTGGTCCCTCTCCCGGGCGTCCGAGCCGAAGAGGTTGTAGCGGAAGCCGTCCTTCTGTCCGTCGGAGGCGGAAAAGGGCAGCACGAAGCCGTTGGGGATGTCGCGGTACTCGCGGAACTTCGAGGAGTTCGTGTCCTCGCTCCGGGCGGAGGCACCGAAATCGATCTCGCCGAACTGGAAGTTCGTGGGGACGGCGTCCTGCGCGAGCACGGGCCCGGCGGCGACCGCGAGCACGAGGGAGAAGACAGGCGCGCTTCATGGCTACCTCCCCAGGTAGGCGCCCGACGGAGCGTTGGAGCCGTGGACGTTCACGTGACAGTTGCGGCAGGAATGTTCCACCGCGCGGTTGCTGAGCAGCCCGCCTCCCACCGTGTTCTGCCCGTCGTAGAGCGAGCCGGGATGGCGCGTGTTCAGGTGGCAGCGCTGGCAGAGATAGGGCGGCTTGGCGATGAGCATCCGGTCGTGGTTGGTGCCGTGAGGATCGTGGCAGTTGAGGCAGTTCTCACGGACGGGGGCGTGCTCCCAGAGGAAGGGCCCGCGCTTCT
>ERZ1370068.2063-contig-1224_pt1 | contig 13151 bp, 24 predicted proteins | sample MGYA00561227_ERZ1370068 | MGnify/ENA primary metagenome ERZ1370068 (study PRJEB38410, sample SAMEA6850437) | metagenome | study: Metagenomic assessment of the ecological functions of the soil: analysis of the soil microbiota associated with the...
GGGCGCCTTCCTGCGCTTCGATACGGTATTTCCGGCAAACTGTCGGAGATCGCCATCCTGGTCACCGCGCGGCACTGACCGTCGCATTACGAATGGTACGCCCACGCGCGGCTCGCGCTGAAGGGCGGCATGGATCCCAGATCATCGAGGATATCCGCAATCGCCGCACGCCGCGTGTCGACGACCCGAAGGCGCCAGATGATCTACGACGTCGCCAAATCGCTGCACGAAGGCCACGGACTTTCCAGGGCGCTTTACGACGAAGCCGTGAAGATGCTCGAGCGAGCGCGGGCTGGTCGAGATCATCGGACTGTGCGGCTATTACACCATGGTGTCGATGACGCTGAACACGTTTGGACTTCGAGTTGCCGGAGGGGAGGTTTCCGGAGCTAGCTTAGGTCCGAGACTCTCCTGAAGAAGGAGACACTTCCATGCCCGAGACCTCCACACCCATCGTCGCGGGAGCCCGCATCGGGCATGTTCATCTCAAGGTGGCCGATCTCGATCGCGCGCTGGCATTCTATTGCGGCGTGCTCGGATTTCGAGCTGATGCAACGCCTGCCGCTCGGGCGCGGCGTTCGTCTCGCGCCGGCGGCTATCATCACCACATCGGGCTCAACACCTGGGAAAGCCAGCGGCGGCCGTCCGCCGGCGCCGCGGCACGCACGGGACTTGTTCCACATCGCCGATCCTCTATCCGACGCGGCCGGCGCTGGCCGACGCCTTGTACCGGCTGATGCGGGCGGGAATTCACGCTCGACGGCGCCAGCGACCACGGCGTCAGCGAGGCGCTTTACCTGCGCGACCCCGACGAGAACGGCGTCGAGCTGTATTGCGACCGGCCCAAGCGAGCAATGGCCGCGCAAGCCGGACGGCTCGCTTCGCGATGTTCACGCGCCGGCTCGATCTTGCTGACGAGCTGCTGCGCGCCCGCGGAAACGTAGTTCTCCGTCATTGCGAGGAGCGCAGTCGACGAAGCAATCCAGGTCTTTCTTGGCTGGGCGTGGATTGCTTCTCGCTGCGCTCGCAATGACGGTCAGGCTTTCGGCCTCGACGGATCATAGAAAAACGCTCGCGAAACACCTTGTCGCCGCGCCATTCCTGCAGGCTCACCTCGTCGATCCGGTGCACCTTGCCGGATTTATCCGTCAGCTCGAAAATCCAGTGAATGGCGACGCGTCGGTCAGCCTTCGACCACCGACGAGACCGCCTTGGAATAGACGCGGCTCATGCGCGCCAGAACGCCGCGCTCATGGGCGACCAGCAGGTCGCGGCCGACCCGCGGCGGCTGCCGCATTCTCCTGCATGCTGGAATCCTCGGTATAATAGCGCTGATGGCGCTGGCGTGATCGCCGGACTCGACAACGGCGATAAACTCATTCAGGCGTTCTCGCGACGGCATCCAGCCACCTCCAGCGCTCTCGCAATGACGGACTCAATCTACTGCTCAATCTCAAGTCAGGAAGACCGCTTCGATCGCTCGAACACCAGGGTCAGGTTGTTGGCGGGCATCTCGACGGATCTGACGACAAGCTTGAGGCCGGCGCTTGCCGCGAGTTTCTGGACATCGTCGATATCGCGCACGCCCCATGCGGCGTTCTGGTCGCGCAGGCTTTATCGAACGCGGCATTGCTGGGCGCGGTATGCTTGCCGCCGCGCTTGAACGGCCCATAGAGGAACAGCCGCCCCCGGTTTGCAGGTAACGCCCGGCGCCGGCAAACAACCCTTCCGCGACGCGCCAGGGCGCGATGTGAATCACATTGGCGCAGAACACCGCCAGCAAATTTGCGGGGCCGCTGCCATTGTGCATCTCGGGGCACCATTCCGGATCGGAGAGGTCGATCCGCAGCGGCGACCGGATATTTGCAAGCCCGGCATGCGCCCGCCACGCCAAAATGCTCTTGAGGTGCTGCTCGTTGAGATCGCTCGGCCACCAGGTAACTTCCGGAAGATGGCTGGCGAAATCCACCACATGCTGACCGGTGCCGCTGCCGGCTTCCACCACGTCACCGGATTTCCCGGCAAGGGAATGGCTGCAACACCGCGCGGATCGGGCGATGGTTGCGGTGAAACGCCGCCGCGTCGAGATCGACCGTCGGCTTCGACCGGCCGGCCAGTCCTTGCCGAACTCCACGACATATTCAGCCATGACGTCCCTCTCATTTCAGATCGCCGTGATCGATCTCCTCGAGCACTGCAACATGTGCAATGCCCGCTTGTCGGCGACGACTATAATCTCCTAAAAGATGCGGTGCGCACCTAAAAATTGCGCTATTGTTTCGCGAGAAAGCGGCGGCACCGGCCATGATCTTTCGCCAGCTCTTCGACAGCGTCTCGGGAACCTACAGCTATCTGCTGGCCAGCCGGCGCCGGCGGCGAGGCGCTGATCCTCGATCCGGTGCTGGAGAAGGTCGACCGCTACTGCCAGCTGCTGCGCGAACTCGATCTGCAAGCTGGTCAAGGCGGTCGATACCCATCTGCACGCCGACCACGTCACCGGGCTCGGCGAGCTGCGCGACCGCACCCACTGCGTCACCATCATGGGCGAGCAGAGCAAGGCCGACGTGGTGGCGATGCGGGTCGCCGACGGCGACAAGGTGATGATCGAGGGCCTCGAGCCTCGACGTGCATGTACACGCCCGGCCATACCGACGATTCCTACAGCTATCTGATGGGCGACCGCGTCTTCACCGGCGACACGCTGCTGATCCGCGGCACCGGCCGCACCGATTTCCAGAACGGCAGCGCGCAGCGCGCAATACGATTCGATCTTCAACCGGCTGTTGAAGCTGCCCGATGAGACGCATGGTCTTTCCCGCCCATGACTACAAGGGCGATACCGTCTCCACCATCGGCGAGGAGAAGCGCTTACAATCCGCGGCTGCAGGTGCGCTCGGTCGACGAATATGTCGAGCTGATGGACAATCTGAAGCTGCCCAATCCGAAGATGATGGATGTGGCGGTGCCGGCCAACATGCATGTCGGCCTGCATCAGGACGATCTTGCCAAGCAAGGGCTTGTCGCTCACCGCGCGCGAGGCGATCGCGAGCCTCGGCCGGCCCGATATCCTGCTGGTCGATCTCCGCGAGAACAGCGAACGCGCCAAGCACGGCATGCTGCCGGGCGCGCTGCACGCGCCCTATCCCGGCGATCGGCGAAAGCCTGCAAGCCCGGCGGCATGCTGCGCGAGGTCGCGGCCGCGACCGGCCGGCGCGTCGTGTTCTTCTGCGCCTTCGGCGAGCGCTCGGCGATGGCGGTGGCCGCCGCCAAGGAGGCGGGCCTTGCCAACACCGCCCATATCGAAGGCGGCATCGACGCCTGGAAGAAAGCCGGCGGGCCGGTGGTGACGGGGTGAGGCATCTAGTCGTCGTCCTGAGCGAGGCGCGCCCTCCGCGCGCATCTCGACAGGATGATTAGTCCGCAAGACCATCGGAGACGCGGTGCCGCTGGCACGACGTCCGCAGGCATGACGAGCTCCTGTGTTACCGCCCCACCCGCTTCAACTCCGCAGTCAGCACATCCAGCGCGTCCGCCAGCATCACGCCGCCGCACACGGTCAGCCGTTCCGGGATGACGATGCGCTTGGCCGGCGGATAGAAGCGCTCGAGCGCCGGATGCAGCAGGAACGCGCGGCCGTCATCCTCGGCGCGGTCGCCTGAGCCTCCGCCACCAGAAGGAAATCGGGCTTCAGCTGCACGATCGCTTCGCAGCGAGGCGAAGCCGCCGCGCGGCGACGCCGAGATCGCCGGCCGCGATTGAGCAGCCCGGTCTCGGTCAGCAGCGAACTGACCAGAGCTGTCGCTGCCCGACACCCAGCCGCGCCGCGACAGCGGCAGCACGCGAGTAGTGCTGATCCGCCACGGCGCTGGCGCGCGCGCGCGATCGCCGCATCGAGCCGGGCGATCTCGACGGCCGCGCGATCGGGATGCTGCACGATCTCGCCCATCTCGCGGATCTGCGGCCTTCACCTCGTCGAGATTGCGCGGCACCGCGAATTCGGCGAGATGAAGCGCCGTTCTGCCTTCAACAGCTCGCGCGTCGAGCGCTTGTCGAACAGGCTGGCGACGACGACATCGGGCTTCAGCACCAGCACGTCCTCGGCGCCGCCGGACAGGATCCGGATAGCGGCCGCGCGTCGTCGGCCGCCAGGATTGCCAGGCGTCGCGCGAGTAACGGCTGAGGCCGAGGATCTGCTCCGGGATCGGCCAGCGGCAGCAGCAACTGGTCGGTGCAGACATTCATCGAGACGATGCGCGGCAGCCGGCCGCGACCGGCGAGCAGCATTGCCGCCGAGCGCGCAAGCGCTGCGACCGATCGAAGGCCAACCGCCAGCGCATCAGATTTCCGCCCATGGCACGATCACCGCCTCGCGCTGGTATTCGGCGCGATAGGCGCTGATCCGGAACACATCGGCCATCACCTGCTTCCGACAGCGCTCGCGCCGGGCGCGCCCTGCGACACCAGGCGGCCGCTCCGACAGCACCAGCACCGTGGTCGGCAAACCGCGCGGCAAGCCCGAGATCATGCGTCACCACGATCACCAGCACGCCGGTGTCGGCGGCCCGCGCGCAGGCATTTCATCACATCGATCTGGTGGCGCGGATCGAGCGAGGCGGTCGGCTCGTCCGGCCAGGATGACCGGCGCCTCCACCGCGAGCACGCGGGCCAGCGCGACGCGGCTGCGCTCGCCGCCGGACAGTTCGGTGACGCGGCGCTCGCCAGAACTCCATGACATCGGTCGCCTGCATCGCCCGCAGCACCGCCTCGGCGTCGCGCGGGCGACAATCGCGCCGGATCGGTCGCGCCATGCGGATAACGGCCGAGCGCCACGATGTCGCGGCGCCGGCAGCGGCCAGTGCACGATGTGCCCCTGCGGCAGATAGCCGAAGCGCTTGCGCGCGTTCGCGCAACGACAGCGACGACAGCGCGTCGCCGCCGACCTGGATGGCGCCGTCGGACGGGATCAGTCCGGCCAAGCGCGCGCAGCAGCGTGGTCTTGCCGGCGCCGTTCGGCCCCACCAGCGCGACCAGATGGCCCGACGACAGCGACAGCGAGATGTCGTTGCAGCACAAGGCGGCCGGCCAGCGCCACGCGCAGACCTCTGCGCGGTGAGCAAGCGCCGTCATGCGACGCCTCCGCCGAGCGCGCGGCGTTCGCGCATGATCAGATAGAGGAAGAACGGCACGCCGATGATCGAGGTCAGCACGCCGACCTTGATGTCGCTGGTCGATGGGATGATGCGCACGGCGATATCGGCCGACAGCAGCAGCGCCGCGCCGGTGAGCGCGCTCGGCACCAACAGCCGCGCCGGATCGTGGCCGATCAAGGGCCGCATCAGATGCGGCGCCGACCAGCCCGATGAAGCCGATGCGTGCCGGTCACGGCCACCGCGCCGCCGACGCCGAGCGCGACGCCGAGGATGACGCAGCAGCCGCAGCCGGCCGACATCGACGCCGAGGCTTTGCGCGGTCTCCTCGCCGAGGCTGAGCGCGCGAAAGGCGTTGCGCTGGCTCGATCAGGATGATCGCGCCCGCGACGATGAACGGCAGCGCCAGCATGACGTGGCTGAAAGCTGCGGTCCTCCAGCGAGCCGAGCAGCCAGAACGCGATTTCCAGCACCACGAACGGATTGCGCGACAGGTTCATCACCAGCGCGGTCGCGGCGCCCGCGAGGCTCGAGATCGCAAGCCCGGCCAGAATGAGGATCAACAGCCCGGCGTTGCGGCCGGCGATCGCTCAGCAGCACGAACACCGAGGCGAACGCCATGGTGATCGCGGCGACCGGCAGCGCATAGGAGCGCACATCGGCAAGACCCAGCGCGATCACCAGCACCGCGCCCGAAGGCGGCCGATTGCGGCGCGCCGAACAGCGACGGCGAGGCCAGCGGATTGCGCAGCAGCCCCTGCAGCGCCGCGCCGGACAGTCCCAGAATGGCGCCGATCGCAACCGCCAGGATGGTGCGCGGCAGCCGGATTTCCCGCACGATCACCTGCGCACGTCGCTGCCGCCGCCGAACAGGGCCTCGATCACGGCCAGCGGCGACAGCCGCACCGGGCCGATCCCGAGCGAGATCAGCGCCAGCAGCACGACGAGGACAACCAGTCGCCGGCGTCGCGCCGGCGCGCCGCGCGCGGCGATATCGGCCGCCACCATCGACGTTCGTGAATGCTCATCCGCCATGCCTCAACCGGCGATGTCGATTTCGGCCAGGCACAGAGCGTCATGCGGCAAAAAGCGCACTCGTCCAGTCAGGATTCCGACTGCCGCACATCATGGGATTGACTTCCGATCTCGACAAACTTCTACCATGATTCCCGACGGTTCCCTGTCTGGGGATCAAAGGGAATGCGGTGCGGGAAACTTCCCCAATGCCGCGGCTGCCCCCGCAACTGTAAGCGGTGAATCTTTCGTCATAGTGCCACTGGGAATCTCGGTCCTGGGAAGGCGACGCAAGGTATCGACCCGCGAGCCAGGAGACCTGCCGTCAGCCGTGGTCACACGCGAAGATGTCGGTCGGGGAGTACAGACATTAGCTTCACCTGAGCTGCGCGAGCACGATGGTGAGACTTGGTTCGCTGTGACGTGCCACTGACGTCATACCGAGGTCTGAACCATGTCTCCCACCATCCTGGCCGCACAGCGGCGTCGCAGCTGTCTGCTTGCCTCCACTTTCCTGGCACCTGTTCTCTCGCTGGGTATTTCCGCCGCCAATGCGCAGCAGCCGCCATCTGCGAATCACTTGCCGCCGATCGAAATCAGCTCGCCCGGCGACCAGAACCGGACCCGGGCCAAGCCCGTCCCGATGAAGGGTCCGGCGCGCGCCGCGCCGCGCCGAGCGTCGCGACCGGCCAACGCCAACGTCGCGCCGGCGGCCCGGCTCGACGCACCGGCAACGGCGCGGCGGCAGTCCAGCAATTCACCGGCATCGTCGGCTATCGCCACGCCGGTCATCACGGCCGACGATATCGCGCATTCGCCGGCTCTAACCGTGCAGGAAATCATCGCGCAGGCGCCGGGCGTGCAGCTGACGAGTCCTGTTTGGCGGCGTCAACGGCGCCAAGACCAGCGTCGACCTGCGCGGATTCGGCGCCTTCGCCACCTCCAACACGCTCGTTCCTGCATCAACGGCCGACGACTCAACGACATCGACATGGCCGGTGTCGATTTCTCGACCATTCCGCGCGATTCGATCGAGCGCATCGAAATCATCCAGCGGCAACAGCGGCGCGGTGCTGTACGGCGACAACGCGATCGGCGGCGTCATCAACATCGTCACTGAAGAACGGCGTCGGCGGACCGCCGGTCGCGATCCGCGGCGAAGCCGGTGTCCGGCTCGTTCAACCAGCGCGCTGGCGACACGTCTCGGCCGCGACCAATTCCGGACCGTGGTCGACATCGTTCTATGGCAACGCGCATCAAGTCCGACGGCTACCGCGTCAACAACGCGCTCGACCAGCGCAACGGCGTCGGCAACCTCAACTACACCACGCCCGACCTCACGGCGTTCCTGACGGTGACCGGCGACGACCAGAAGCTCGGCTTCCCGGCGGCCGGATCGTCGATCCCTCGATCGGCGTCAACGAACTCGTCACCGACCGCCGAGGCGCCGCCACGCCGTTCGACTACGGCAACCAGCAGGGCGCCAGCGCCACCGCCGGCTTCACCAAGACCACTGTTGAACGGCGTCGACCTCATCGTCGACGGCGGCGTGCGCGACAAGAACACGCAAGGCGGCTTCTTCGGCACAGTGCCGTTTGCGTCACCGTTTATCAGCTCCTCCTCAACCTATAACGATGCGGCATTGCAGACCTGGTCGATCACGCCGCGACTGAGCGTCAAGAACTCGATCTTCGGGATTCCCTCGACGATCCTGACCGGCATCGACTATTACGATGCGACATTCCACCAGGAACGCGGCGCGTTCAAAGGCGTTCCGCCGATCCACACCTACGATCTGTCGCAGCAGACGCTGGCCGGCTACTGGCAGCACACCGTCGGCCTGTTGCCGACGACCGACTTCGCCTATGGCGCCCGGGTGCAAAACACCAGCGCTGAGTGCCCGGGACGTCGCTCAACGCATCCGCTTGCGCCATTTTGCTTCGATGCGCAGCGCCAAACTTGCCGCTGGACAGCAGCGAAACGCAATACGCGCTGCATGTCGGCGTCGAGCATCGCTTCAACGACGTGTTCTCGGTGTTCGGCCGCGCCGCCCGCGCGTTCCGCACCCCTGATGTCGACGAGCGCGTTGTCGACCGGGCCGGCGTTCGACGCCTTCTTCAATGCCGATTCCGCAGAACTTCCAGTTGAAGACCCAGACCTCGCACGACGTCGAAGGCGGCTTCCGCATCAAGTCGGGCGGATTCCAGATGCAATCGAGCATCTACAACATGGACCTCGAGAACGAGATCCATTTCAATCCCGGTGCTGTTCTTCAACGTCAATCTCGATCCGACCCGCCGCTACGGCTCCGAGACCAGCGCCTCGCTGCGCGTCAGCGACAGCCGTGCTCGCTGCGCGGCGGCGCGGCCTATACCCGCGCGGTGTTTCGCGAGGGCCCGTTCGCCGGCAACGACGTTCCGCTGGTGTCCCGCTACACCGCCAGTGGCGGCGTGACCTGGAACATCTGGCAGAACTATCTCGTGGTCGATGCGACGGTGCGCGACTGGAGCGAGCGCTTCATGGACAACGATCAGGCCAACACGCAGCGCCTGATCCCGGCCAACGCAACGGTCGATTTCAAGCTGAGCGGCGAATACGAGCACTTCTTCTGGTCGGTCAGCGTCAACAATCTGTTCAACGCGCTGTATTACGATTACGCGATCGCGAGCTCGTTCACCGACGGCCGCTTCAGCGCCTATCCGCTGCCGGGCCGCGCCTTCCTGGTGAGAAGGCCGGCGCGGCCGATTCTGGCGTCAAGCCGGTCCAGGACGGCTTGTCCCGGACAAACGTCACCAGACGATATTCTCCCGGCTCAAAATGCCCGGGAGAATACGCTCCTGCCCATGCCGATGCATCGGACCTGCGCAGGCGCCACCGCGACGATCTGCTGCAGCCGGGAGATCGCCAATCCCGATACGCAATGGAGCCTCGGTACCTTCGACGCCATCGCCGAGATTCTCGCGCGAGCCCGATGAGCCGGTCACTCCTGCGGCAATCCGATACTGGCGCGTCTGCGGTCACGGCGCGCGGCGGCATCGCCATCAGGCCGATCCGCGCAACCGCCCCTTCGCCTCGGAAAGCATCACCAAGTCAGGCTGGAACCAGCGGATCGCGTCTCTGCCTGCCGGAAGCCGATTGCGCGATGAGCCGCCGGACCGTGCTGACTGAACTCGGCGCCGATAGGCCCTGCGCTGCGAGCGACCGCAGCATCCGTCCTGTTCGATCTCGGTCTCGGCGCCACAGGCAGTTCTGCGTCCGTATCGACGATCGCGACACAGCCAGCGCGATTGCGCGCGCATGCCGGCCGCGCCGTGTTCGAACCCGGCAATCCCGCGATGGGAGTGATCTCTTGCGGCCAATCCGCATCGCGTGTTCATCGGCCAGCTCGGCCGTATCGAAGTCTATCAACCGATACCCGCCGGCATCGGGCAAGAGCCCGGAAGGGCCGCACACCCATGTGCTGCCCAAACTGCTGACAACCGGCACGGACGCATCCGCGACCGAGCCGTTCCGACGGGCTGGATGCCCTGTGCGCATCTTTATCCGCGCATCCGGTGCGCGATGCGCTGGGCGCGCGCCCGGCCGTTCGATGCGGCTCGCCATGATGCATTTCAGCTCGATGATCGAGGGCGTTCGGAGATCCCGAGAACCTTGCGATCAAGCGGCGCGTCGTGACCGCGATCGCGGCGGGAGAGCCGCCATCGGCGATGGCGCGGGATCGTCACGGCCGCGCCGGCATCCGGATCGCCCTGCGGCAGTTGAAGGCCGCCGGACATCGCCGCCGGTATTGCCGCCTGGCTCGCCGCTCCGGCAAGGCCCGGACAGGCGACGACGCGGCCCTTCACCACGAGGGCTGATTCCGCCCCGAAAGCGGCTGTTTTGCCTCTCCATATCGGCCTAAAATTGCCCATTCCCAGGTGCGATGCATGGTAGAATCTGCGCGCGAAGGTCGCCACCGTTCGATGCGCGCCGAATGTTTGAGGCACAACAATGGATGAAGAACCGAAAGTCCGGCCGAGATGAAGGAGATCAGGCTGAACCGCAAGGGCTCGCCCAGGACGCCGGCATCAAGGCGATGGCCGATATCGCCGCCGCCGACATCGCGATCTGCAAGCGCACCGAGCCTGCGTGCGGCCCGGCTGGCACGGAAGCCGCCGACCTCGCCAAGCCGCCGGAGCCAAGGCCGAGAAAGTCAAGCCGACAAGAAAAAGAAAACGACTTGAATGACCAGTGAAGACCGCAACCGCGCCGATGCGCGTTTCAACAGGCGGCACGCGCCGCGAGCGAAGCCAAGACCGTCGAGAGCGATCGCGACGTCGCCGCCAAGGCCGTGCTCGACAATATGGCCAAGCTGGAAGCGTTGCGGCTCGCGCGCGAACCGCCGCACCGCCCGCGGCGGTCAAAGCCGCGCGCCAAAGTCGTCAGCGAAGAAGACTACTGCGGAAAAAGGCCCGGCGCTGGCGGACCTGGCTGGCGGGGCAGCAGAGCGGCGGACGCCGGACCTAGACCGGCGCCGGCCATTCGATCATCGACCGCGTCTTGGTCGCGGCATCGTAAACCTGCACCTGAAGCATCTGGTACTGGTTCTTCAGCGCCATGCCCGCCTCTTCGGCGGCTTCGACGGTGGCGTGGTGCGACTTGAAGTGGCCGTCCACGACCAGCTGAGTAGCCCTCGGTCGGCGCTTTGTCGGCGCGGATGATTTTGCGCGGCTGCTGTTCTTCGGCCTCGATCTTCGGCTTTCATGCGTATCTCCAGATCATGATCCGATTGGATCGGATCGCGTCTTCTCCGTTTGAGCGATCTGAGCGTGATCTCCGGGCAAAACCGGCCAGGGAAAGAGTTCCGTTCCCACTGCTCCGGCTACGTATCCCCTTACACCGAACATCGGAAAGGCAGGGTATCCAACGCGGCTAATATATCCGTAAGGGCGGTCATATCGAGGTCAATACGCATGATTTCGACTGGGTCGCCGCAGATAGCGCCATCCATCGATCAAAGGGAAGCCAGCATGGGCGGATTCGGCAAGAAAAAGTGGGCCAGCCAAGCAAGGACGACGGCAAACCGAAAGAAGCCGCCGCCAGCGCCGCACGAGGATGACGAGTTCGAGGATGGCGACTTCGCCACGCCGAAACCGCGACCGCCACGGCAACGACGACGAGCCGCTGATGGATAGCGTCGATCGACCCCATATCGCTCGTCCGGCGAACGCGAGACCATAGCCACCATCGTGTACGGCAAGTCGTCAAGCGGCATCGCTAAGCCGTGTCCACCCGGCATGGTCCCCCTTGCGGGACGAGGTGGCACCGCGCAGCGACGCCGAATCGCAGAATCGGACATCGGTCAAACTCTCGCTCTCAATCACCGGACGCTCCGATATGAGCAGATGCTAGCGTCCAGCCGCCATCCGATCTGACCCCATGCCAGGCATCATCCCACGCGCGGGGCCTTGTCTCGAATTAGCGACGATCACATTTCGCCGTTCGCGGGGCGCCATGCAGCGGTATTCATGGACAAATAACCGCGCAGCCGGTATTTTCGGCCGCGCCTTGCCGGGCCGTTATCACAACGGGGTTTTGATTAAGACATGGTCGACGTTCTCGCCGCACCGCAGCAAGTCGAAGTCGGACGCCGCGCTGCGCACGCTGGCGGGGATTTCGGTCGCCCATTGGGTCAGCCATTTCCATCTGTTCGTGCTGCCGATGCTGTTCCCGTTCCTGAAGGAGCAGCTCGGCGTCGGCTATATCGAGCTCGGCTTTGCGCTGACCGTGTTCGGCGTCGGTGTCCGGCCTGACCCAGGCGCCGATCGGCTATCTCGCCGATCATATCGGCGCCCGCAAGGTGCTGCTGATCGGCCTCACCGCTCGGCGGCTGCGCGCTGATCATGCTCGGCCTGCATCTGAGCTACCCCTGGCTGATCGCCAGCGCCGCGCTGCTCGGCCTCGCCAACAGCGTCTATCATCCGGCCGATTATGCGATCCTGTCGGCGCATATGGACGAAGCGCGGATGGGCCGCGCGTTTTCGATCCACACCTTTGCCGGCTTCCTCGGCGGCGCGGTCGCGCCCGCGATCATGGCCACGCTGGTGTGCAACGGTCGGCGGCCTCGGCGCCCTGATCGTGGCCGGCGCGGTGGGTCCTGCTGGTGGCGCTGCTGCTTGTTGTCGTCGGCATTCCCGATGCGCAGCGCGGCGGACCGCAAGGTCGACGGCGTGCATGCCGCCGACAGCAAAACATCATCACGCCGGCCATCATCGTGCTGACGATCTCTTCTTCATGCTGCTTGGCCTGTCCAGTGCCGGCATCGGCACTTTCGGCGTGGTCGCGCTGATGAGCGGCTATGACGTGTCATTCGCGGCCGCCAACTGTCGCGCTGACGGCGTTTCTCGGCGCCAGCGCGGTCGGCGTGCTGGCCGGCAGCGTTCTCGCCGACCGCACCAGCCGCCATGGACAGGTCGCGGCCGCCTGCTTTGCGATCAACGCGGTCATCGTGCTGGTCGATCGCGACGCTTCACGCCTGCCGTCGCTGCTGCTGACGGCGTGCTGATGGCGGTCGCCGGCTTCCTCGGCGGCGTGATCGCGCCCTCGCGCGACATGCTGGTGCCGCGACGCCGCACCGCCGGCGCTGCCGGCCGCGTGCCTTCGGCATCGTCTCCACCGGCTTCAACTTCTCAGCGGCATCTTCGCCCGCTGCTGTTCGGCTGGATCATGGACCAGAACCTGCCGCACTGGGTGTTCGGCGCCTCCGTGGTGTTCATGACTCCTGACGGTGCTGCTGGCGCTGGTCACCGACGCGCAAGCCGCAAAGCCCCCAAGGGTCCGATGCCAGGCTTCCGATACACGGCTGATGCATTCCCTGAACCTCATCCCGGACGGTTGACAGCATCGGGGAGACAACCCATGATGCGGCAACAAAACTCAGCATCGGGATAAAACGCCATGACCTCGCAATCCAGACCTTGTGATCCCGGCGGCAATATAGCAATACGTAAC
>ERZ1370068.8933-contig-775_pt1 | contig 13106 bp, 10 predicted proteins | sample MGYA00561227_ERZ1370068 | MGnify/ENA primary metagenome ERZ1370068 (study PRJEB38410, sample SAMEA6850437) | metagenome | study: Metagenomic assessment of the ecological functions of the soil: analysis of the soil microbiota associated with the...
CTTGCCCTCGTGGAGCATCAGGCCGCCGATCAGCTGCACGTCGTAGGGCACCATCTCCCAGGGCGTCGGGATGCCGGCCACCAACCAGCGTCTTGCCGCACATGCGCCGGCAGGTCTCCCGGACCGCCGCGAACGCCTCCGGCAGCAGCTCCGTCGAGCGTCTCCCGCTCGATCCGCTTGCGCTCCTCGGGCTCGGTCACGCCCTCCAGGGCGGACGCCAAACGACCCTTGAACTCGGCGGTCTTGCCGCGGAGCTCGTCGTCGGACAGGGCGGCGAAGCTCTCGCCGAGCTGGTTGATCTCGTCCACGATCGGCTGGGCACGCTTGACCTCGCGGTCGTGCTTCGAGCCGAACAGGGACTTCATTAGATTTTCGAGCACGGGCCCCACTATAGATGTGGTGTCAAGAAATGCCCCGAGCGGGACGCGGCCGCCAGTAACGCGGCGCCCTTACGATGCTCGAGGCGCGCGATCGACTCGACCGCGTCGTGCGAACGATGGCGGCGTAAACGACTTGTCGCAGCAGCCATGGCGGACGCTCTCCCGCGCGCATGGCGCGCGCGTGAGATTGGCGCTCGCAGGCGTTACCGGCTGGGACGGATCGCGTGCGCGAGTGCACGTCGCGATCCGCCCACGATCGATCGACCGTCAGCGCCCGCGCAGCGAGGACGAGCTTCCGGCTGACGACGTGCCCGCCCGCGGAGCCGCGGTAGAAGTAGAGACCCCGGGGCACCTCGCGGCCGTCGGACGCGCGCCCGTTCCACATCAATGCTCGCGCGATCCCGCGGGTCCTGCGGGCCGGTGAGCAGCGTCGCGACGCGGCGCCCCGACGACGTCGTACACTCGCGACATCCACGTCGCCCGGTCGATCGAGCGATGAGCGCGAAGCGCGTGACGACCCGTCGGTCGGATTCGGGCGGCTCTGCCCCAGCGTCAGGTGGGGCGGCCGCGCCGAGCTCGAGGCCTCGGCCGGCCGAGCCGTCGGCGATCAGGCGCACGCCGTCGCGCCCGCTGTAGATCCGCGCCGAACGGAGCGCGACCGTTCCACCGGCGTCTGCTCCCGCGCCGCTCGCGTGAGATGGAGCACCAGGTCGAGGACGTCCGGGGTCCCGGCCACCATCTCCTGCGCGCGTCTGGATCAGGCCCAGGACGAGTCGGTTCGACGTCGAGTGCTTCGTGCAACATGGAGCCAGCCGATGGTTCGTGGCGAGGCGCGCTTCGGCGTCGTAAGCGATCGCGGGACAGCCTGCAGCGTCAAGCTGCGCGCCGCCGATCGCGCTCCGGCGCCCGGTCAGGCGTACCGGCATGCTCGACCGACTTGGTCGCGCGAACGACCGGCAGCGCCGAACGCTGACACCGATCCCGGACTCGGACCGGGCGGTCGGTGTCGGTCGGGCACTGCGCGACACTGATTCGCGCAGCAGGCGCGTCGCGCAGCAGAGCACGTCGTCGAGCGTGAACGTGCTGTCGCCGTTGCAGTCGCCGCGACCGGGCAGAACGATGCACGGTTCGTTCAGGCAGTTCACCATCAGCACCAGATCGCGCACGTCGAGCGACCCATCGTGATTGAAGTCGCACGGCGCGCTCGCGCACACGACCGCGCCCTGCAGCGGATCCTCGGTGGATCGAATCAGGCACGCCGGCACGCCGTGGCCCTCCGGGTCCGCGCCGAGCAACGACGTCGCGAGCACGTTCGTGCGATCAGGAATCGCCACCCCAGGGATCGCTTCGAGGCGAACTCGAAGGATGGGTAGAAGCGCGGGGCGCGGGCTGGCGGGAATCTGTTCGCCCGGCGCGTCCGCGAACAGCACGAAGTGAGCGCCGCCGGCCGGCGAAGGCGTCCAGCTGACGTGGAAGCTCTCGGCGACTCCTTCGGTTTCGATCGACGTGATGTGGAGACCCGGAGGATCCGAGGTCGAACTGGCCCTCGAGCCCGGCGAGCGGCAACGTCGCTCGCGACGCCGAACGAGAGATCCGCAGGCTGCGTCGGTGAAACCTGCGCATCGCACGTGCTCGGCCTGCGATCAGTGATGAAGTCCGCGTAGAGACACGGCTGCCGCGCCACAGTCCACCGACGCCGAAGCCCTGAATCGTTTGGAACACGCGACTGGGGTCGATGTCCCCGCCGCACGTCACGACCGCCAGCTGGACGATCAGTCCGTATTCGCCCGCCGGCAGTGGTGGAAGAACCGTGGACGCCTCGCCAGGGAATGCTGTCCTCCCGACAGAGGCGCCGGACACACCCGATGTTGTCGTCGACGACGACGCGCACGATCGGCGGCTGCGGTCCCGGGCCGACGATCGGGCGACGGCAGCTGCTCGATTCGCACGAGACCGAAGCAACCGTTCGGGAACGCACCGCTGATGCAGACGCCGATGCTGTCGGTTCCTGCAGAGGACCACGGTCGCGGGACGACACGGTGGGGCGGGCGTGATGCCGATCGTGCTCACGTACGGCAGGGTGTTCGTACCGACCGCCGCACGTCGGTTCCACCGTGAACGCGAACGGCTCCGAGACGATCTGCGGCGGCCTCGTTCGCGTCGGCCGAGTACACGCCGAATCTCGACGTCCACCGAACGAGGTCCGGCGGGTAGCTGGCCGAGATCGAACTCGCGCCGCCACGGCTGACTTACGTCGCCGCAGGCGGTGTCCTGCGTGGCGAACGGGCGCAGGTTCACGATCACGCGCTCGGCGCCGAACTGCTCGGCGCCCAGCACCCGCCCGCAGGTGGTCGCGAACATGCCGTCGATGACGAGGTGCGTTGTCACCGTTGGGCACGCGGGATCCGGATTGGTGGAGATGAGTGACGAACGGAAGGGTGGCGAAGGCGGGGCTCGCGAACGAGGCGAGCATCCACACCGCGAGCGAGAGAGGACCGGGCAATCTCATGGCGACTTCCTACCGAGCCGGCTTTCCGGAGGAGCCGGAGCCTCGAGTGGTCCCGGGCCCGCGACCGGGGTCCGGGGTGATCAACCGTAGCTCCCGGTCGGAGCCAGTGCCGAGGAGTGTCGACCCTCCGCGACCGGGGGTCAACACTCCAGTTCAGGCGCCGGGCACGACTCTCTCGGCCACACCCGCGGTGATCGGCCCTAGCTGCCAACGAGGACCAGCCCGAACGAGGGACGAGCCCCCAAAGAGTCGCGGCCCGATGCCGTGTCGCATCGGGCCGCGCTGTCCGGGCGTGATCGTCAGATCTTCACGACGTGTGCGGCTTCAGAGCCGCGCCCGCCGGCTTTCACCTCGAACTCGACTAGTTCCTTCGCTGGTAAGGCGTTCGAAAGCCGTTGCCCTTCCTGATCGCGGAGTGATGGACGAACTACGTCCGGTTGACCTTCCGCAGCGCTGTGAGCCAGCAGCTCCTCGTGGATCACTGAACCACTTGACGGGTGCCACGCCGCGCCGTGTGTGGTCCTCCCTGCTTTTTCCAGTTGCGAGCAGGAAGGCCCGGACGAGCGACAGCTTTCCCCACTCGGGGCTCGGGTCATGAGGCTTTGCTTCCCTCGATCGCCGTGCGCCGCCGGCGCGTCTGGCGACGCGTCCATCGCGTGTGGAGTTGCAACGCATTCGGGTGGTGCGGATCGGCCTGGAGGACGAGCGATACCTGCTCGAGCGCCTGGGTCAGATCGCGTCGATCGCCCCGAGCGCGCGCGCGAACTCGACGCGCGCCGCGTGATAATCCGGGATGGAGCTCGAGGGCCTCCGCGCGAACGACGCGACCGCGTCGTCGCCGTGGCCGGCTTCGGGCTCGGCCTGCCCAAAAAGCGGGCAGTGAAGGTCCGCGCAGCCTTCGTGCCGGCGCACGGTCTCGCGCAGCATCTGGACTGCGTGCTCGGGCCGGCCCTGCGCCATCAACGCGTGATAGTTTGTGCACGGCGTCCTCGATCCGCGTGTCGTTCACCTGCTGGAGCGCACGTTTGAGCAGCGCGCCCGCTTCTGTCCCAGTCGGCGCGCTCGAGGCTCTTCAGTCCCCTGCTGGAACGCGCGCGCGGTGCCGGACAGCGCCGGATCCTCCCCCAGCCGCGCTGGAACGTCTGGAGCGCCTCGCCCAGCAGCCCTTCGCGCGCGTCCAGCAGCACGCCAGCCCGGACTTCGCGCCGCGACGTAGCGGGGATTCAGCTTGAGCGCCGCTTCGAGCGAAAAGCGTCGCGCCGCGGGCACAGCTGCTGCCTTCGCAGCTGCACGCACGCGAGCTGGAAATGGAGATCCGGATAGTTCGGCGCGATCTGGATGTGCCTGGGACAGCGCCCGCTCCGGCGCTCGCGAGATCGCCGGTCGTCTCCGCCATGCGCGCGATGCGGCCGGGCTGCGCGCCTGCGGCAGGATCGAGCGGTGCTGGACGTGGAGGCCGCTCTTCTCGAGCAGCGAGGTGAGGCCGGCCAGCGCTTCGGCGTGGCGGCCTTCGCGCGCCAGCTCGAGCGCACTCCCGCGATCGGCGGTGACTCGGGTTCGCGTGGCCGGGGGCTCCATCCCTGAGGCTCCCAGCAGCTTCATGGTGCAACCGGCGAACAGCGTCATGCCCAGGTTGTCGTCCAGAGGTATCGGCAGCAATTCTGATCCAGACCTTGCCACCAACGCGCCGGCCACCGCCACCGGCCACGCGACCCAGCCCCGCGGCGGCGCGGGAACGCCGCCCACGGCAGGCATGCCGCGAGGCCCGCGGCGGAGCCCTGGAGCGTCTTGCCGAACAGCCGCCTGCGCCCATAGGCTCTTGCCGACCAGCGCCGCCATCGCGTCGCCGAGGATCGTGAAGCCGAGCGCCGCGGCCGCGATCGCGGCCGCGGAAAGATCTCGACCGCGAGCAAGGCGGCGATCAGGAGATACGTCGAGCCGAGCAGGTTCACACGCTCGTGCTCGCGGATCAGACGGCCGGAAGAACTGGCGGAAGTAGCGGCCGATGCGCCGATCGTGAATTCGCACGACGTCGATCGCCATCGCGATGAGCGTGAGCGAGAGCAGGAACCAACGCCACTCGACCTTGCCGCGCGGCCACGGCAGCCATTGATAGAGGAGCCCGAGCGGAACCAGGATCGATCCCATGTGGATCGCCTTGCGTTGCGCCTCGGACAGCCAGCGCTTCGTACGCAGCGGCTCGAGCGGATCGCTCGGCGGTGCCGGTGGCGACAGCCTTCGCCGAGCCGGCTGCTTGGGCGAGCGGGAACCGCGAGCTTTCGTCGCTGCCAGGAGCCTCCAGCAGAGCGCTGCGGGGGCTCGCTTCGTCAGCCTCGCTCGGGCTTCCGCCACGCGAGCGTCCACCGCCAGAGCGGCCGCACGCGAACGCGCGCGCCGGGCAGCGAGCGCACGGCGGCGCGCACGTCGGGAATCGCTGGATGGCGGTCGCTCGCATCGTGGATGCGCCAGGCTTCCTGGAGTTCCGCGCTCGGTTTCTGCTCCGACGCGCGCGCGCTCGAGCACGCGCGAAACGTGTCCACCACGCCGCGCTGTACAGGAACCCGTCGAGATCGTTCGTCCGTTCGAACAGGTCGATCACGAGCATGCCAGCCGCCCGGCCGCACCCACGACGCGGCGCGTTCGGAGCGCCGGCGCCAGCGGCAGATGATGAAACGTCGACACCGAGGTCACCACGTCCGAACGATGCGAGAGGCAGCTCGATCGTCATGAGTCGCCGACGAGGTATTCGGTGTTCGGCGCGGAAGTGCTGCGCTCGCGCGCGATCTCGATCATCACGGGGCGAGAGGTCGAGGCCGATCACGTGATCCGCGCGAGCCGCCAGTCGCCGACGACCTCACCCGTTCCGCAACCGAGATCCAGCGCTCGTTCCACGCGCGCGGGCAGGTGCGCGAGCATCTCGCCGTGGAAGAACGCGCTCGCGTCGTAGCCCGTGCGATAGCCGGCGTCGGCGATTCGATCGAATTCCTCGCGCACCCGCTCGGGCGCGTGGGTCACGGGGTCGGAGCGCCGGCTCACTCCCACTCGATCGTCGCCGGGTGGCTTGCTCGTGCACGTCGTAGCACCACGCGGTTCACGCCGCGCACCTCGTTCGCGATGCGGCTCGCGACGCGCGCGCAGCAGCGACGCGGGCAGCCGCGTCCAGTCGGCGGTCATGCCGTCCGTCGCTGTCGACCGCGCGCAGCGCGATCACGCTTCTCGTAGGAGCGCTCGTCGCCCTTCACGCCCGACCGTCGCGCACCGGCAGCAGCACCGCGAACGCCTGCCAGGTCGCGTCGTACCAGTTCGCGCGGCGCAGCTCCTCGATGAAGATCGCGTCGGCCTTGCGCAGGATCGTCGAGATCGCGTCGCGTTCGACCGCGCCGAGCATGCGCACCGCGAGGCCCGGGCCCGGGAACGGATGGCGGTCCACGAGGTGCGTCGGGCAGTCCGAGCTCGCGGCCGAGCTCGCGCACCTCGTCCTTGAACAGCTCGCGCAGCGGCTCGACCAGCTTCAGGTGCATGCGCTCGGGCAGGCCGCCGACGTTGTGGTGGCGTCTTGATGCACCTGCGCGCCGCCAGCCGGCCGAGACGCTCTCGATCACGTCGGGATAGAGCGTGCCCTGCGCGAGGAACTCGATCGGCCCGAGCTTCGTCGCTTCCTCCTCGAACACCGCGATGAACTCGGCGCCGATGATCTTGCGCTTTCGCTCGGGGTCGCGTGACGCCCGCGAGCTTCGCGAGGAACTGCTCGCGCGCGTCGCACCACCGTGCAGGTTGAGGCCGCGCTTCTCCCCAGCTCGCGCGCGCACCTCCTCCGCCTCGCCCTGCCGCAGCAGGCCGTGGTCCACGAGCACGCACGACGAGCCGCTCGCCCACCGCGCGGTGGCAGAGCGTCGCGACCACGCGTGCTGTCGACGCCGCCCGAGAGCCCGCACAGCATGTGGCCGTCCTCGCCGACCTGCGCGCGGATCTCGGCGACCGCCTGGCGCAGGAAGTCCTTCATGCTCCAGCCGCCGCTTCGAGCCTCGCGATCCGGAACAGGAAGTTCGTGCAGCACCTGCTTGCCGTAGGGCGAGTGCACGACCTCGGGATGGAACTGGATGAGATGGAACGGCAGCTTCGTCGTGGCGCGCGGCCGCGAACGCGCAGTTCGAGGTGTGCGCGACCTTCACCCAGCCGCGGCCGAGCGACTGCACTTCGTCGCCGTGGCTCATCCACGCGCTGGAAGCGCTTCGGCACGCCGGCGAACAGCGGCGAGCGGCCGGTCCGACGACGAACGTCGCGGTGCCGTATTCGGCGCGCTCGGCCTTGGCGACCGCGCCGCCCAGGAGCTGCGCGCGTGGCCTGGAAGCCGTAGCAGATCCCGAGCAGCGGCTTCCTCAGCGCGTAGATGCCCGGATCGGGCAGCGGCGCCGCGTCGCGGATAGCCGCTGGCGGGCGAGCCGCCGAGAGGATCAGCGCGCTCGGGCTTGCGCGCTCGGATCTCCGCGAGCGGCGTGGTGCCCGGCACGATCTCCGAGAACACCCCCAGCCTCGCGCACGCGGCGCGCGATCAGCTGCGTGTACTGCGAGCCGAAGTCGAGGATCAGGACGAGCTCTCACGAGTCGTGGGCCGACGCTGTGCGTTTCCACCACCTTGCCTTCTCGAGAACCGCGCTCACATCACCCCCGCGTTCGATTCCGGACCACGGCTCCACTGGATCGGCTGCCACCATCGGCTCGGCGCTCGCGTTCGAGTTCGCGCGCCAGGAACTCGCGGAGCTGCGTCTCTCGCACGCGCGCGGATCGGCCTCCGTACTTCCTCGCCGCGATCAACTCGCGACACCCCGCCAAGCGGCACGAGGAGAATCACCAGTGGCGCGAAGCCGCGGCCCGAAGTCACGTTCGCCGCGGAAATCCCCGCGAACGAGCACCGCGAGCAGGGCGACGAACCAGAACATCCGCAAACTCGTCATGGGGCCGAAGCGGACGTCGACGCGCGGTACCCCTGCGCGTCGGCGGCGACACGTGCCCGCCGCGCGCGGTCTGGAAACTGTTCCGGTAGCGAATGCGCATGCACAACGAGAATCCGCGTCTCGTTCACGCCGCCGTAGACCGGATTCGATCCCTCTCGCCGCGCATGAGCGTCCGGGTGGAGAACAGCCCTCAGCGCGAAACGGTCTCTCCTTCAGCCGGCGGACGCACTCATCCGGCCCGAGCCGCGTGCCGCGCACCCGGCTGGACGCGGCTCAATGCCGGAACGTCCGGCGATCGGTGAACATCATCGCGACTAGCCGTGACGGTCGCACGCGGCGATCACCTCGGCGTCGCGCACCGAGCCGCCGGGCTGAACGATCGCGGTGATGCCGGCTCGGCCGCGTGCTCGACGTTGTCGGCGAACGGGAAGAAGCCGTCGCTCGCGAGCGCCGACGCCGCGCACGTCGTGCTCCGCGCGGTGCGCCTTCATCAGCGCCACGTCCACCGCGTCGACGCCGGCTCGTCTGCCCGGAGCCGAGCCCGATCAGCTGCCGTGCCGCGCGCGATCGCGATCGCGTTCGAGCGCGCGGCCGCGACGACCTCCCACGCGAAGCGCAGCGCCTGCAGTTCCCGCGGCGGTCGGCGCGCGCTGTCGTCACCGTGCGCCACGGCGGCGGCGGTCTGCCGCGGCTCGCGCTGCAGCAGCGCCCAGGCGCCCGACCGGTCGCACGGTCCACGGGTCGGGCGACGCGACGTCCTCGCAGTCAAGCGACACGAGCTCGCAGGTTCTTCTTGCCCGCGAGCGCGTCCTCGGCCTCGGACGTCGAGCGCGGGCGCGCGCGACGCACTCCGACGAACTGGGCGCGCGATGCGTCGCGGCGGTCGCGCCGTCGAGCGCGCGGTTGAACGCCACGATGCCGCCGAACGCCGACAGCGGGTCGGATGCGAGCGCGCGCTCGATACGCGCCGCGACCAGCGTTGCCGCGCTCGCGGCGCGCCGCACGGCTGGTTGTGCTTCACGATCACGCAGTCGGGCTCGCGCGAACCGCCACGCCAGCGTCACCGCGGCTTCGAGGTCGAGCAGGTTGTTGTACGAGAGCTCCTTCCCTCTCTGCCATGCGCAGCGAGCCGCGCCGCGCTCCGGCGCGCGGCGTAGAGCGCGGCCGGCTGGTGCGGGTTCTCGCCGTAGCGCAGCGTGCGCGCACGCTCGAGCGCGAGCGAGTGCACCGGCGGGCGGCCTCGTCGTCCGCCGCCGCGCGCCGCGCCAGCTCGCGCCGCGATCGCGCGCGTCGTAGCGCGCGCGTGCGCGCGAACGTCGGCGAGCGCCCAGCGCGCGGCTGCTCGGCGGCGTGACGCCGCGCTCGAGCGCCTCGCAGCACCTCGGCGTACTGCGCGGGGTCGTGCACCACGATCACGTCGGCGTGGTTCTTGGCCGCCGCCGCGCAGCAGCGCCACGCCGCCGATGTCGATCTCCTCGACCGCGCCCGCGTCGTCGAGCGCCGGCCGCGCTGCCTCGAACGGGTAGAGCGTCACCGCCACCAGATCGATCGGCTCGAGCCCGCGCTCGGCCAGCGCCGTCGAGGTCGCTCGCGCGACCGCGCGGCGCGCGAGGATGGGCGCGTGCACGTGCGGATGCAGCGTCTTCACGCGGCCGCCCAGCAGCTCGCGCGAAGCCGGTCCACTCCTCGACCGCGCGTCACCGGCGACGCCGGCCTGCGCGAGGTGCTGCGCGGTGCCGCCCGAGGCGAGGATGCGCGTGCCGCGCTCGGCGAGCGCGCGCGCGAACTCGGCGGCGCCGCGCTTGTCGGACGAGCGAGAACAGCGCGGCCGTCGGGCCAGCGTGTCACGCCGGCGCCTCCCGGTCAGCCGCCGCATCGCCTCGAGGTAGCGCTCGCTGCGTCTGCGCGCACCACGTCGTCGGGCAGCGCCGGCGCCGGCGGCTCGTGGTTCCAGCCCGACTGGTCGAGCCAGTCGCGCACGAACTGCTTGTCGAACGACAGCAGCCGGCCGGCCTCGTACTCGGCGCGGTCCCAGTAGCGCGACGAATCGGGCGACAGCGACCTCGTCGATCAGCGTGAGCGCGCCGTCGACGCGGCCGAACTCGAACTTGGTGTCGGCGAGCACCAGCCCGCGCTCCCAGCCCAGCGCGCGCGCCTCTTCGTAGATCGCGATGCTCCGCGTCGCGCAGCGCCTCGGCGGTCGTCGCGGCCCGACGATCTCGATCATGCGCTCGAACGAGATGTTCTCGTCGTGCCCGGCGTCGTCCTTGGTGGCGGGCGTGAAGATCGCCGGATCGAGCCGCGAGCCGTCGTGCAGTCCCGCCGGCAGCGCGATGCCGCACACCGCGCCGTCCGTGCTGGTACTCCTTCCAGCCCGAGCCGGTGAGGTAGCCGCGCACCACGCACTCGATGTCGACGCGCTCGGCGCGCCGCACGCAGCTGGCTGCGACCCGCGAGCGCGGCCGGCGTGCGCGCGGAACGGCGCCGGGAACGTCGCGCGGATCGTCGCTCACGGTGGTGCGGCGCGGCGCTTCGCGAGCATGCGCATCCAGAATCGCTCGATAGCCGCGTGAGGATCCGCCCTCGCGGGGATCGGCGTCGGCAGCACGAGTCGTACGCCGACAGACGGTCGCTGGCGACGATCACGAGATGCTCCGGCCCCGCCTCGTACACCGAGCGCACCTTGCCGTCGCCAGCGGCGTGATGCCCGGCAAGTTCCACTTCCATAACCCATCGGTCGCGCACGGCTCCATGGGTTTCTGCGGATCATCGGGCGAGCCGCCGGGGTCGGAATCGCGGCCGTGTCTCGAGCGAGCGCGGTCGCCGCGAGCAGCTCGGCGATGCGGCGATCGCACGGCGACGCCCGGGCGTCGCGTAGTCACCGGCGTCGGATCGATCAACACGAAATGCATGCCCGCCGAGCGTGCGCGCCTCATCCACGCGAGCGAACGTGTCGCCGACGTAGAGCGCGCGATCGGCGGGCGACGCCCGAGGCGCCTCGAGCGCGATCTGGAAGATGCGCGGATCGGGCTTCTCGACGCCGACGACGTGCGAGTCGACCACGAACTCGACGCCGGTCGAGCAGACCCCGCGTCATCGCGATGTGCATCCCGCTCCGTCCGTCGGAGTTCGAGACGACCGCGACGCTTGAAGCCCAGCGCCTCGACGACACCGTCGAGCGCCTCGCGCGCCCTTCCATCGGCGCGCGCCCACAGTCCGGCCCGGGCTGCTCGTGGCGCCGAGGAGATCGACACGACCTCAGAGGCCCGATCGAGATGCGGCGCGGCACGCCCACGCCGGCGAGCGTGCCGCCGAAGTACGCGCGCATATCCGCCGCGCCAGGCGCCGGAGTCGCGCTGGCGCCGGCCGCTCAGCGCTCTGCGCGCGGCGCTCGCGTCGTAGCGCCGCCGGCCCTCGACCTCGCGCGATGCAAGACTCGCCGCATCCGTCGCGGAATGCCGTGCGCGCGTCACGCTGCCGCCGCCGATCCACTCGGAAGTCGAGCCGGCACGAGCGTGCCGCCGGCATCGAGCAGCACCGCGTCGAGCACCGGCGCTCAGGCCACGCGGCGCGCGCGCACCGAGCCGTCGAATACGATGCCGACGGCCCTCGACGGCGATGCGCCTCCCCGGAGTAGGCGGCGCACCGCCCAGGGATAGAGCGCGGTGCTCCGCCTCGTGAACGCGCGAGCCTCGAGCGCTCCCGAGCGAGTCGCCGTCGGCGCACCTCGACCGCCGATTGCGCGACGATCGGACTCGCCGTCGAGACTCGGCGTCGACGACGTGCACCGTGCAGCCGGTGACGCGCACGCCGTGCTCCCAAGCGTGGCGGATCGCGTCGAGGCCCGAGAACGCGGGCAGCAGCGACGGATGGATGTTCAAGCACGCGATCTGCAGGAACGCCGTCGAGCAACGGCGCGTGCAGGCGCCGCATGGAAGCCGGCGAGGAGCAGCACCAGTCGATGCCGCGCTCGACGAGCGCGCTACGCCAGCGGCGTCTCGTCCTCGGATCTCGCGTGCGGTGGTCGACCTGCAATCGGCAGCACGCAGCGCTTCGACTCCCGAGGCTGGCGCGCGCGATGCTCGAGCGCGGGGGCATCGGCGACGGTCGCTGAGCAGCACCGCGGACGCGGGCGCCCAGCTCTCGCTCGCGTCGCGAGGCGTGCGCGCGAGCGGCCTCGAAGTTCGTGCCGCGGCCCGGAGGCGAGTACTGCGGAACCAGTGCGCATGGTGGGTTGGGGTTCCACGCCGCAATCTAGCAGCGGCGTGCGACCTGGGCAAGGCGATGCGGCCTACGACCACGATGTGTCGCTGGAACTTTCGGTCAGCGCACGAACGCGACCCGTCGCGTGAAATCTCCCCCTTTGTCGTGATTCGCACGAAGTGATGCCTGACGTAGAAGAGGCCGTCGGATTCCACTGGAGCCTGATGATCGCCGACGTCGAGAAGACCGGTGAAAGGCTGCGCAACCTCACGACCCTGGAGATCGTAGATCGCGGACGTGAGCCATCCTGATGCGCGATGTGCGGAAATCGATCCGTACCGGGCCGCGCGCCGATCTGGCGTCACCGACAGATACGTTACCGTGTTGCCGGGGATCGGCAGGCCGCGGGAGTTCGGCAGATCGACGACCGCGAAGCCGTGACGGGCCCATGGTCCGAACGACGAGAACTGGCCGCCCACGTACCGCGACGCCGTCATGCACGAGCACAGCGTGCGGGAGGTCCGAAGGTGCCACATCCACGATCGCGGTAGTCCCTGACGACGAATCGATCGCAGCCAGCCAGGTCACACCATAGCCACCGATGTGGAGGAACTGGCCACCCACGATGACGTCGCCTCCGTAAGGCGCGATCGTCTCGGCCGCCTCGAATTGCTCCAAGTCGGGAGTTCCACGGATTCTCGTGCCCGAGGATCGGATCCACGGCGGTTGAAACGTGACGAGTGCTTCCGCCCATTGCTGTAGAACCAGCCGCCGAGATACACCACGTCTCCGTGTGGCACGATCGTCTGGACGATGTCGAGAGTAGCCTGGCCGGAGACCGAAGGATTCCACGCGTTGACGTGGCCCGTGACCGGATCGAACGCGGCGGCATTGTTGCGCGTCTGCCCTTCGATGCTGGGAAAACTCGCCACCGACGTAGATGGCCGTGGGCGTCGTGGCCAGCGCGGTGATCCTTCCGTTCGGCTGCGGAAGGTGCGCATATTCGCGTGGCGTTCCACGTCGAACGAGGTGAGCAATACGTAACTGAACGAAGTACAA
>ERZ1370068.2325-contig-1480_pt1 | contig 13105 bp, 14 predicted proteins | sample MGYA00561227_ERZ1370068 | MGnify/ENA primary metagenome ERZ1370068 (study PRJEB38410, sample SAMEA6850437) | metagenome | study: Metagenomic assessment of the ecological functions of the soil: analysis of the soil microbiota associated with the...
GCGGCCGGCGGCCGGGCGCCCGGTGTTTCGGGTTGACAGAGTATTTTAGCTTAGGCTAGCCTAATCACGCTCGTCGCGCGAGCCGTTGCGCGCGCGAGCGCACCACGACCCTCGACTGCCGGAGGACGTTCATGCACAGAATTTGCGCAGCCGCCGCATTCGCGCGCAGGGGGAACCGATGAAAGCCGCCTTCGACGTCCTCGCCAAGGGTGGCCTGGTGATGATCCCGCTGGGCCTGTGCTCCGTGCTGGCGCTCGCCGTGGTCATCGAGCGAGCCTTCCGATGGCTCAAGCTCGGCGGCGTCTCGGAGGCCGATCGCGTGCTTGCGCTTGCGGGGCGCGGGGACTGGGACGAGGCGGCGCGGGCGGGGAGGAGTCGAGCTCTCCGGTGGCGCGCGTGCTGGCCGCCGGTCTTCGGCACCGCAATCCCGCGGCGGGACTGGCGATGGAGGCGGCCGCCCAGGATGAGCTGGCTCGCCTGCGCCGCTACCTGCCCTTGCTGGATACGGTCATCACCCTCGCCCCGCTCCTCGGCCTGCTCGGGACGGTGACCGGCATGATCGGGGCGTTCGGCATCATGTCCCAGGCCGGACTCAACCAGCCGACGGCCATCACGGGAGGCGTGGGTGAGGCGCTCGTCGCGACCGCCGGTGGCCTCGCCGTCGCCATCGGCGCGCTCGTGCCGTACAACTTCTTCCTGCGCCGGTCGGAGGCGATGGCCGAGGTCATCGAGCGCTACGGCTCGAAGCTGGAGCTGCTCCTCGCCGAAGCGCGCCACGTAGCCCGACGCGAGGCGTCGCAGCGTAGGCGCCTCGGCGAGTCACGTAACGCGCTGCGCTAGGGAGCTGTCGTCTGCGGTGGCCCAGATGGCCGCTCGAAGGAACGCCGGCTGCTGCCGGACGCAACCTGTCTCTGGACGCAGCTATCGAGGAGGCCGTCGAGGCCTCCTGCCGATGACTTAGCGGGGTAGGCCGGGGCGCGATGAGCGGGCCGGGGGCCCGCGCCCGCCTTGACCTTCTGGATCTCCTTGGTCGCCTGCTCCTTCGTGTCCGGGAACTGGGCGGCCCGCTCGAAGCGCCTCGAGCGCGCCCGCCGTGTTGCCCAGGCGCACGCGACCACGCCGAGGTTGAACCACGTCCGGCCGTTCTCCCTGAGCGCCACCGCCTTCTCGAAGGCCACCGCCGCACCCGCGAAGTCAGCCCGTGTCGTAGGCGGCGCGCGCCATCGCGAGGTGCACGTCGGGCAGCTTGGTGTTGCGCTCGCCGAGCGCCGTCAGGTGGGGCAGCGCCCGCGCCTGCTGATTGGCATTGACGAGCATGATCGCCAGGCGCACGCGGGTCGTCGTCGTCCTCGGGCCGGGTGGCGAGCGCCGCCTCCAGGGCGCGGGCGCGCCTCGTCGATGCGCCCGAGCTGCTGGTAGGCCGCGCCGAGGTCGCGCTGGGCCGAGGCCGCGCCCGGAGTAGAGCGCCGTCACCTTGGCGAGCGCCTGCGCCGCGTCCTCCCATCGCGACTGGGCGAGGAGGCCTGACCCAGCAGGGTAGAAGGCGAGCACGTGCTCGGGATAGGCCGACGTCGCGTCGCGGGCGAGGGCGGCGGCCTTGGCGAAGTCCTTGGCGTCCATGGCATCGACGCCCTGGCGGTAGAGGACGAACGCGGGGTCGTCCCACATGCTCTGCGCCGCGGCCGTGCGCCGGCAGGAGCCAGGCGAAGGCCACGGCGGCCACGGTGCCGCGCAGGGTCGGGCGAGAGGCGGAGGGCGATGGCGACCATGGCGCTCAGGCGTCCGCCCAGGTGCGAAGCAAGTTGTGATAGCAGCACGTGAGCGCCACCACGCCCGGGTGATTGGGCACCGTCTGGTTCACCTTGTTGATCGCCATGTCGAGGTCGAAGAGCAGCGTGCGGTGGCTGTCCTCCCGCACCATGCTCTGGATCCAGAAGAACGAGGCCAGGCGCGCGCCGCGCGTCACCGGGCTGACCCGGTGCAGGCTCGTGGCGGGGTAGAGGATCATGTCGCCCGCGGCCAGCTTCACCGACTGCGTGCCGTACGTGTCCTCGACCACGAGCTCGCCGCCGTCGTACTCCTCCGGGCGGCTCAGGAAGAGCGTGGTCGACAGATCCGTGCGGACGCGGAACGGCGTCCCCGGGACCTGGCGGATGGCGTTGTCGACGTGGGCGCCGAAGTGCATGCCCGGCTCGTAGCAGTTGAACAGCGGCGGGAACACGCGCTGGGGCAGGGCGGCCGAGATGAAGAGCGGGCTCCGCTCGAGCGCCGCCAGCACCATGTCGCCGAGCTCGCGGGCCTCGGGCGTCCCCTCCTTGATCTGGCGGTTCTCCTTGACCAGCCCGGACTGGTGACCGGCCGTGACGCGGCCGTCGACCCACGTCGCCCGCTCCATCACCTCGCGGGCGTGGGCGACCTGCTCCCGGTCAACACCTTCTCGATGCGCAGCAGCACAGCGATGTCCTCCTCCCCTTCCTCGCTATGGGCCTGTCGGAGAGCGTCGGCTAGAGCGATGAGAAGGGTCCAGCTGCGCGGCGGCGCCCGACGCCCGCACGCGAGGCGTAGTCTCTGCTACGTTGAGCCGTGCGGCCGAGGGCGCCAACTCGCAGATGGGCCTTTATCAGCTCGCTGCTAGAACGTGAAGTTCCCGCTGAGGATGAACGTCCGGCCGTCGCCCGGAATGACGTGGCCGGGATGCACCTGATCGAAGTACGTCGTGTCCATCACGTTCTGGATGTTGAGCCGGACCCCGACGTTCTTGTTGACCTGATACGCGCCGGTGAGGTCCCAGCGCACGTAGCCCGGCACCTGGCTCGTGTTGGCGTTGTTGCCGAAGCGGCTGCTCGAGTAGAAGATGCCGGTGCCCGCCTGCCACTTCGTGGAGGAAGTCGTACGTCGTCCACAGCGACAGCGCGTGGTCCGGGGCATTGGCGAGGTCCTTGCCCTGCGTGCCCACCTCGAACCCCTCGAGGATGTCCGTGTCGAGGAACGTGTACCCGAAGAAGATGTTCCACTCCGGCACGGGCGGCCGATGATCCCGAGCTCGAGGCCCTGGGAGCGCACGTTGCCGTCGAGCGTGGCGACGCCGGTGATGGGATCGACGGTGCGCGCGTTCGCCTTGTTCGATCCGGAAGAGCGCGCCGGTCACGCCGAGCGCGTTGTTGAAGAAGCCGAGCTTGGCGCCGAGCTCGTACGAATCGGTCTTGCTCGGGCTCCACGCCCTGGTTGGCGACGTTGATCGAGTTGAGCTGCTCGGCGGAGGGGTTGAAGGACCGGCCCCAGGCGAAGTAGTACGTCTGCGCGCTCGTGGGCTGCACGACGAGCGCCGCGCGGGGCGACCAGAACTGGTCCACGCGGCTGAAGCTGGACGCGAGGGTGCCGTCGGCGTTGAAGTTCGTGATGTCGGAGTTGAAGTTGTCGTAGCGCGCGCCCGCGATGAGCTTGAGCCACGACAGGATCTGGACGTCGTCGACGACGTAGGCGCCGACCGACGTGGCGTCCGCCTCGAACCGCACGCCGTTCGTCGTGGTGTAGATGCCGGGGGGAAGGGGTCCGGATTCGTGAGCGACGTGTTCGGCCCCGGCGTGAGCGTGAGCGTCTGGCGGTCGTACGTCTGGTGCGCGACGTCGACGCCCGCCACGAGCTTGTGCTTGAGCATCCACGTGTCGAACTTGAACAGGGCCTCGCTCTGGTTGGCGAGGATCGACTCGTTCTCGTCGCGGCCCGCGCGGTTGCGGGTGACGACGATCGACGACAGCGGCTGCCCGGCGCGTGATCGGCTGCAGGATGCCGCCCGGCGTGACCTTCGACAGGCGGTCCGAGCACTGGTAGCGGAAGATGTTGTGGACCGCGATGTCCTCGTTGAACTTGTGGTCGAACGTGAGCGTGCCGCGGTTCAGGTGCACCTTCTCCTCGTCCTGCTGCACGAGCCCGTAGTAGTTCGACGGGTCCACGTCGGGCGGCCCGCCGATCTGGCCGGGGAACGTGACGATCGGGATGCCGCGGTCCGGCTGATTGTTCTCGTGGTAGTAGTAGTAGCTCGCCGTGAACAGGGTCGGCGTGCCCACGCCCCACGCGAACGACGGCGCCACGCCGAAGCGGAGGAAGTCGACGTAGTCGCGCCCGACGGGCTCGCTGTACTGGGCCAGCGCGTTGAGGCGGATCGCCATGCTGTCGCCGAGCGGCTGGTTCAGGTCGACGGTGCCGCGGCCCAGCGGCCCGTTGCCGCCGCTCAGCGTGCCGTCGTAGAAGCGCTCTTCCTGCGGCGTCTTGCTCACCTGGTTGATGACGCCGCCCGTCGACCCGCGGCCGAAGTACACGGCCGACGGGCCCTTCAGGACCTCGACCGCCTCGAGGTTGAAGACGTCGCGGTTGTACTGGCCGGTGTCGCGAATGCCGTCGAGGAAGATGTCCGTGCGCGCCGGGAAGCCGCGCAGCGAGAGGTTGTCGCCTTGCCCGCCGCCGCCCTCGCCCGCCTGCAGCGAGATGCCGGTGACGTTCCTCAGCGAGTCGCGCAGGTTGAACGCGGCCTGCTCGCGCATGAGGTCCTGGGTCACGATGGTCATCGATTGCGGGATGTCGAGGTAGTTGTCGGTGAGTCGGAACAGGCCGGGGTTGCTCGGCAGGTAGCTCCGGCGCGCTGGGCGCCGACCTGCACCCCGGGAAGAGCGATCGCCTCGGGCTGCGGACCGGGCGCCTGGCCCGTCGTCTGGTCGGTGCTCTGGCCGGGGTCTGGCCGAGCGCCGCGGACGCCGCCACCAGGGAAGCTCATCCCGACCGTGCCGCCGACGAAGGTTTTGACGGGCGCGGAGCTTGCGCCAGGCCTTCCAGATACGTCGTGGACCCATGCTCGCCTCCTGAGAGAGTTGTGTGCTGAGCGCTGGCGGGCTCGGTCGTCGACGGCACCTGGCTGGCATTGACGGCGCACCATTAGGTACACCTAATGCCTGAAGGATGTCAACCTTAAATTCGGAAGGGAGGCGGGAGGGGACCGTCACCTGGCGGCCTTGATCCGATCGATCTCCGCGGTTGCCTGCTCGCGGGTCGCGGCGTGGGCCACGGCGTGCTCGAAGGCCTGGAGCGCACCCGCTCGGTTGTCGAGCCTGAGCCGCACCACGCCCAGATTGAACCATGCGTGGGCCGTCGTCGCGCAGCGCCGTCGCGCGCACGAACGACTTCTCGGTGGCCGCATAGTCGCCCTTGTCGTAGCTGTTGCGCGCGAGCGCGATCCACACGTCCCGCGTTCGTCGTATCGCGGTCGGCGAGCTCGCGCAGCAGGACCAACCCTCGCGCCTCGCGCCCGGCCCCGAGCAGCAGGAAGCCGAGGCGGGCGCGCAGCTCGTCATCGGTCGGGCTCAGCTTGAGCGCGCGTCTCGTAGGCGCGCGCCGCGTCGTCGGTGCGGCCGAGCTCCTCGCTGGCGATGCCGAGGCTCTTGAACCCGGCGATCGAGCCCGGGTACAGCTCGGTCACGCGCGTGAACGCCGCCACGGCGGCGTCCCATCGCGACTGGGCGAGCGCCGCCTGCCCGCGCAGGTAGTGCGCGAGCACGTGGTTCGGGTACTGCTTGATCGCCTCGGCGACGAGGCGATCGGCAGCCTCGTAGTCCTTCTTGTTCATCGCCTCGACGGCCTGGCGGTACAGCGCGAAGGCGCCGTCCTCCCACAGGCCCTGCGCGCCCCTGCCGTGCCCGTGCCGGCGCCGGCGATGGCGCAGAAGGCCATGCCGATGGCCGTCCAGCGCCGGCCGGAGCGCCGGATCTCCCGGGTCACGGCCGGCCGGGTGGGAAGGCCGGCATCAGTTGTGGCGTCAACTGGAAGCGAACGGGAATCGTGACCCATACGGCGACCGCCTCCTTGCCGCGGCGAGCGGGCTCGAAGCGCCAGGTCTTGACCGCTTCGATGGCCGCGCGGTCGAGATCCGGATGGCCCGCCGATTTCTCGACATTGACCGTGCCGACGAGGCCGTCGGCCAGCACGACGAAGCGCAGCAGGCTGACGCCCTCGATGCCCGCGGTGCGGGCGCTCTCGGGATAGCGAGGAGTGGTCTGGTAGCCGCCCAGGGGGCGCGCGAACGACGTCACGCCCGGCGCCCGACGCATCGCTGGCGCCGGCCGACGCGAGGCCCGAGCCCGCGCGTCCGCCGGCACCGCTTCCGCCGCCCACGTCCCCGCCGGGACGCACCGCCAGATCGCCGGTGCCGAAGAGCTTGCCTGCGCCGGCCGGTCCGCCCTCGCGCGGTCCCCGTGACCACGGGTGCGGTTCGGTCAGCATCGCATTCGCGGGGACGTTCTCCGACAGCCGGGTCGGAGCCGGGGTGTCGAGCACCGCCGTGTCTTCGATGAGCTTCGAGGGCTGGATCGGAGCGGGCTCGCGAGCCTCGACCGCGCTGCACTGGCTTCGGCGCCGGCCGGCGCTCGGGCTTCGGAGGGGCGGCGGTGCCGGTTTCTCCTCGGGGACTCTCACGACCTCGATCGGGACCTGATCGGCGGAGGGCGGCGCCGCCGTGGCCGAGGGCGAGCGCCGCCGCGGCCGCGAGGCCGGCCACGTGGGTCCCGATGGACGACGATCACCGCCCAGCCGAAGAGCGTGTCGGTCATCGCTGGCGCTCGGCTCCAGGCGCCACCGCGATGGCGATCTTGCCCACGCCGGTCTGGCGCAGCTCGTCGAGCACGTCGACCACCCGCGCGTGGGTGACCTCGCGGTCGGCATTGATGATGACGGCGAGCTCGTCGGTTCTTCGCGAGCGGCCGGATCCGGAGCGCTCAGCATCGCGACCGTGATCCGGCTCGCGGTTGAGGAAGCTGCCGCCGTCGCGCGGACAGCGTGATCGCGGCGCGTCTCGGCGGCGTTCCGCTGGCCGCCCTCGCCGCCTCGGGCAGGTTGACCGGGCAAGCCCTGGTAGATGGTCATGGCCAGACCTCGCCATCATGAAGAAGACGAGCAGGAAGAACACCACGTCGATCATCGGAATGATCTCGATGCGAGCCCGTCGCGGGGGCGCGCGTGAGCGGGAGGTACCATGGCGTCGCTGGCGTGCCTCCTTTCGCGCCGGCGGGACCGACCTGAGGGCCCGTCCCGCCGGAGCGGTTGTTAGCCTGGCCTAAGTAGATTATTTGTCAAGCCGAAGCATCCGTTCGGCGGCGTCCGTGGCGGTCACTCCCGGGGACCTGGCGCTCGAAGCGCATTCGGCCTACTATCACGTCATCGGTTCGCGGACGCAGCCCCGGAGGCCTGTGTCCGCTCGGGACCGGCGACGCTCGAGAAAGGGACGGTTCCGACGATGCGGCCAGTGGCGGTGGGGTGGGGTGGTCCTGAGTGGCGCTGGCGCTCGGCGCGTGCTCGAGCGCGGGCAAGGCCAAGTTGAGCAGCAAGGCGCTGTGCGAGAATGCCGGGGAGCCGGTACGCGGAAGGCGTCTGCCAGCCGGGCACGGCATCCAGGCATGCCGCGGACATGTGCCAGGGCTTCCGGCGACTCTACCTGGTCACCAGAAGACCTGTGTCAGCATTCCACGCCGTAGCTCCGACGCGCACCAGGGCCGGGCTGCAGTCCGCCGTGACGCGCGCCAGCCTGGCCGTCGTGCTGACTGCCGCGACATCTGACCGGCGCCGCGTGGGCGGGCACCCCGACGGAAGACCTGAAGCGGCAGACGGATCGCGTGGTCGAAGTCCTGCGCTCCCGACGCCTGACGCCGGCTTGCGCGCGGAATGCTGCTCGCGAGGTCGCCGCCACGACTCGTTCGACCTCGCCAGGAGACGCGGCGCGGCGGGCGCTCGGGACGCAGCTGGCAGGGGCGGACGCCCGCCGAGCGGGAAGAGTTCGTGCGCGTCTTCGCGCGATCTGCTCGAGCAGACGTATGTCACGCGGGATCGACGAGTACAGCGGCGAGCGCGTCGAGTACGTTGCCGAGCGGCGTGGACGGCGATTCTCGGCGATCGTCAAGGCGCAGATCGTGACCAAGTCGAGGGACCACCGTACCGATCGAGTCGCGCGTCAACCAGCGGGACGGTCGCTGGCTCACTACGACGTCCTGATCGAGAACGTGAGCCTGGTCGGCAACTACCGAGTCCCAGTTCGACTCGGATCATCCCGCACCAGCTCCTACGACGAGCTGGTCGCGCCGGCTCAGGAGGCGGGCGGTGCAGCTCAAGCGACAAGCCGGGCACGCCCGCGAAGCCGTCCGGGCCGCGGCACGCGATGAGGGGCCCACCGCCATGTTCGATTCCGGGCGGATCAAGGCGCTCACGTTCGATGTCTTCGGCATGGTGCGTGGACTGGCGCGAGCATCATCCGCAGGGGCAGAGGCGCTCGCTCGCACCAAGGAGCCTCGACGTCGATTGGGCGAAGTTCGCCGACGCCTGGCGCGAGGCTCTCACCAGCCGGCGATGAATCGCGTCCGGCGCGGCGGCGGTCAGGTGGACCAAGCTCGACGACCTGCACCGGATGGGCCTCATGAAGCTCCTGGGCGACTTCGCATCACCGGCCTCACCGAGGCGGAGGTCGACGACTTCAACCCGTGCCTGGCATCGGCTCGATCCGTGGCCCGGACGCGCGTTCCCGGTCTCACGCGGCTCTCAAGCGCCGCTTCATCCTGGCCACCCTGTCCAGTGCTGGCAATGTCGCGCTGATGGTGAACATGGCCAAGCCGCGGGGGCCGTGGGACGGATTCTCGGCGCCGAGGTGGCGCGGCACTACAAGCCGCAGCCCGAGGCCTACCTCACGACGGCGGCCTTCTGCTGGGCCTCGCTCGGATGAGCGCCTGATGACGCAGGCGGCGCGGCAGCGACCTCGCCGCCGCCTCGGCGCAGGTTCCGCACCGCCTTCGTTCCGCGCTCCGCGGGCACGGTCGGGTCAGACGCGGGACGTGAAGGCCGAGCGCGACTAGGACGTGATAGCCGCCGACTTCGTCGACCTCGCCGGCAAGCTCGGCTGCTGACCGCCACGAGCACCTTTGTGCATGCGGATGCGGAGGGGCCGAGCCACCATGTGCCCGGTTTTCAACTCCCGATATGCCACGGAAGGCTCTGATGCGCTCGCGTCCGCCTGCGACGACGCTGCGCACGAGAGCGGAGGAACCGATGGCGCGGCCGGGCATCCGAGATCTCGTCGGGCGGGCGATGATCGACCGAGAGTTTCCTCGCCAACCTCGTGCGCGAGCCGGCGCTCATCCTCGCCGAGTTCGAGCTGTCGTCCGAAGCGCGCGGCCATCATGCAGGCGGTGGGCAAGACCGGGGGAGCACGGGCGCGAGCGAAGCCGCGCGCTCCAGGTCGTTGCTGATGAAAGCGCTGGGCGACCTGAGACGCGCGGGCGAGTGCCCGCGCACGTCCGGCCCCGACGGGATCCCGCTGAGTGTGCCAGTCGCTTCACGGACGTACGCCTTCCTCCGCCAGGTTCCCGTCTTCAAGGACGTCGAAACGAGCAGGTGCTGCTCGCCCTCTGGCCGAAGCCTGCGCGAGCGGCAGCATGCGCAGGGGCGAGGTGCTCTTCCGGGCGGGCGACGCGGGCGTCGAGGCTCTTCCTGATCTTCTCCGGCTCCGTGGTCGTGTCGAAGCCCGTGACGGGGCGCGTCTGAGCAGGTGCTGAACACCGGCTCGGGCGGGGCGAGGTCTTCCGGGGAGATGAGGCGTGTTCGGCGACGAGCGAGCGAAGCGCTCGGCCACGATCCCGAGGCCGAGACGGACTCGGTGCTGCTCTCGGGCTGCGCCGGGACAGCCCCGCTCACCGCTTCATCGAGTCGAGCCCGAAGGATGCCGCCCAAGTTCTTCCCTCGCGGAGGATGGTGCGGTTCACCTTCGAGCGGCTCCGCGATACCTCGCGGACCTGAGTGGCGGGCGGCGCCGCGCTGGGGCCTCAGGCCACCGGGCTGGAAACCGTGGGAGCATCGGTAGACCGGCAAATCGTCCCGACGACGTGAGCGGGCAGGAAGCCGCGGGCGCCCCAGAAACAGGCCCCAGCGCGGACGCGGATCGAGCTGCTCGAATCCGCACCGGGACCGGCGGCGAGGCTCCGGGGAACGCGGGAGATCCCGAGCGCCTCGGCCTACCTCGAGAGCCGGCCCGGCAGCGCATCCAGGTCGCGGACTTTACGAAGCTGGCGCGCCTGCCGAAACGAGCAGCTCGGGGCACGACCGCACTACGTCCTCAAGAACCGCCAGAGGGCGCCGAGGACTACACGCCATGCTCACGGACGCAGGAGAGCGTTCCTCTGGGAGCAGATGGGCAGGCGCGCCTCCCTGCAGGAGACCTCCGCGCCACGGCGCCAGCGGCATCCTGCCCGCTACGAGACGCAGCACTCGACTTTCAAGGCGATCCCGGTGCTGATCAGCAAGCTCCGGCGCAGCGCGAGCTTCCTGATCCATGCTGCGCCCAGCCTCCTGCGCCTGCGCGAGGTCCTCGCGAGAATCAGCGGAACCCGGCGGCGCGGGCGGCGGCGGCAGCCCTGCACGCGCTGGAGAGGCTCACGGTCACGAGCCGCACGGTCGCCAGGTGCACGAGGTCTTCGCGCGGATCTGTACCGGTACAGGGGATTCCTGCTGCTTCACGCCCGCAGCCGTTTCCTTGAAATGCCTCACCGTGCTCGTCCGATGCTTTCGGCGCGCTGAAGCGCCAGCTCAGAAGCTGTCGGGCAACAAAAGCGGCGAAGGCGACCAAGGAGATCCGCCGGCACGCCCTCGTCGCCATCCCTTCACTGCGTCAGCTCTGCTTCTGGCTCACCGTGAGTGAGCCACCAGCTCGTGCACCGCCCCTGGCCTGCGTGCACTACAACGGCACGCGATGCGCGCGAGTTCGGCTTCACCATGCTTCACGGGTTCGTTCCGACCTTCTACGCGGACGTCACCGACATCTTCATGGCGAAGCCGCCGTGCGCGCATCGCGTCAACGCGCTGTCGGGGCCGCTCGTGCACCTGTTCCTCGGCGCCCTCTGTCTCTCTGGACGGCGAGCTTTCGGGAGACCGGGGACTCCTCGAAGGCGTTCCTCGCCGCCTCCGCGATCCCTCCAGCTCCAGATCACTTCTTCATCGGCCTCCATCCGTTTACTGCTTCCTCCTCGAGGATCGGATCGGCTACCACATCCCTGGTGAGACCACGATCTGGCTTCCCGCACGCTGAACCACGGCTCCGTCCGCGTGCGCGCGCAGAGTCCCTCCGGCCGCCGCATCCTGATGCGGCCTGGAAACCTACCTGGCGAGTCGACGGGAGATTTCGCCTGCCTCGCGTGTTTTGTTACTCTCTCACTCCTCTCGGTGGCGGGCTTCGTCCTGCTGAACCTGTGGCTGATCGTGCGCAGTGCAGTCTGACGCCCCACCGATAAGGCCGTGCATTTCGAAGGTGGGTAGTGCTTGCCAGAGAGTCTTGCCCCTCCGATCTGAGGGCCACAGCTCGGTTTCTGAAGGTCCGCAGCGCGGCGCGGCGAATCGCGCGCGGCCTCGTGGCGGCGTTTCTAACTCAGCAGCTTAGCGTCCGAGATCGACCCGCTTCACTCCATGCGCGGCGCCAGCGGGCACGCCCGACAGTTGGCATGGTGCTTTGCTCCTTTCATCTGAAACTGAACGCACAATACCTGACTCGACACCGGCGAAGGAGATCCCTGTGAGCTTCGATTCAACAGGATCACCTCAGCATACGCGCCAGTCCTCTTCATCCTCAGACTCCTCCTCCTCACCCCCACTTGGGGTCTCTTTTTAGAGTCAACCAGAAGCCCCGATCTCGTGGTGAATCCCCTCGCGTGTCATAGGCGGAGGTGATGCTACCCGGGGTTTGTAGCTATCGTCACGGCGGCAATCACGAACAAGAGGCGCGACCCGCGCACCGGCCTCGGTACATTAAGTTCTTCCTCGTGCCGCCACCGGCCCCAGGAAGAGACTCAGGGGCGACACAAAACGTCGATCCCCCTTGCCCCGGGAGCCAGCGGCGCTACGGCAGTGACCATCTACTCGATACCATTCCCGGTTATTACTTCCCAGGCCTGCGCGCCAACCGCGGCGCGACCGGAGGTGGTGAAACCAGCGCCACTGACGTGAGCAACTGTCTGACCGCGCCCGGGACTTTGATCATTGTCAGCGACGTGCCGGACCTCGTGATGAGATCGATCGCGAGCCGCCGCGCGAAGGTGCCGCAGGGGCAGGCTTCGAAACGTTTATGGAGTGAAGAACGCAGGGGCTGTAATACTTTGGCCGCGTCTGGTCAAGTTCTCCTGGTGCGATCGTCGGCGCGACCGGGATCGTTTGAAGATCGCGGATTCCCCGAGGAGGTGCGGGGCCCCCTCGGCCCGGGCGGCGCGACGTTCGCGAACACCGCTCACCTTGACATGCGGCCGGAGACCGTGCCGTTAGCAACGTACGCATGAAGGCGTGCGCAGGTTTACCATCGTCGCCGACTGACCCACGACGCCATCGACCGCGACGCGAGCGACAGCTGCCGTTTTCAGTCGGGACGAGTGGAAGTGACGCCGCAGTACACGATCTCTCGTCAAAGAGGTGACCGTGCCGCAGACCACGCTACCTCGCGACCAAAGGCGCGTCCCTCGCATCAATCTCTGGTCTTGAGGGCGACGGCCTGCTGGAGATGCCGTGCAATCGACGCTTCCGAGCTTCGCCTCATCGCCAACGGTCGGCTTGCCCGCAGGAGGCTTGGGAACGGTGGCGTGCCCGAGGAGATGCCCCAGGGCGCGAAGGTGACGCTGCGGTACCGCCAACCGTGGATGACAGAACCGAACCCGGCTCTATCGTACGGGCTCTGCGCTACGGGAACCTGGTTTGCGGATGGCTCAAAGAAATGACTGCGACGATCGCCCAGGGCGGCGACGGTGAGGGCCTACCGTTCTCTCGCCGGTGATCAACCTGGAGGTGACCAGAGCTGACGCCGCCACTTCCGGCAGCGAGCTTGCACCGGGCAAGACGTTCTCGCTGACGGCCACCGTCGGGGGTTTCAACAGCTCGGGGCCGAAGCCCACCACCACGACCAGGATTTCAATCACCCGTGAACGCCGCGAGGCGAAGGTGATTAACCTCAAGGAAATTCAGATTCTCGAAAGATCGGTCCGAAGCAGGCGAGATCAGTAAACGGCTGATCACCGTCGAGGTGAAGTGGAGATCAGCAATACGTAAC
>ERZ1370068.7534-contig-6447_pt1 | contig 13101 bp, 15 predicted proteins | sample MGYA00561227_ERZ1370068 | MGnify/ENA primary metagenome ERZ1370068 (study PRJEB38410, sample SAMEA6850437) | metagenome | study: Metagenomic assessment of the ecological functions of the soil: analysis of the soil microbiota associated with the...
GCGGAGAGCCGCCTCTGATCCGGGTGGCTTGGTGTCCCCACTGGCCGACTGAAGGGCACGGCCCAGCGAGAGGGTGGTGGTTCACGCGACCGGCACGTCGCACACACGACGTTGTGGCTGGCCCGTGAACCGTCTCCTCACCGAGAAGGGCCGTAACCTCACTCGACAAGCTGGTCGCGCCGGTCCTCGTCCGGCGTCTCGGGGATCCGCCGCAGGTACCGGCGGATCAGCGGGCCGGCCATGGCCGAGGTCACCAGGGCGACCAGCACGAGGATGGTGAATCCTTCTCTGGTGATGAGTCCGAGACGTGACCCGGCGGCCGCGACCACGAGCTGAACCGTTCCCTCGAGCGTTGAGCGCCGAGGACACCGCCATCGCCGCGTCGTGCTCGAGTCCGGCCAGCCGGCTGCCGCCGTACGCACCGACGGTCTTGCTCAGTACGGCCAGGACGACGGCGGCCGCGGCCACGAAGGCCAGCTGCGGATCCCGGAGTGCCGTTAGGTCGGCTGCCAGGCCGTTGATGGCGAGGAACAGTGGCGCCAGGACGCCGAGCACCACGGTCCGCAGCGGCCTCAGCTGGGCCACCGGGACTATCCGTCCGGAGGCGACGATCGGCGCCGCAGAGGAACGCGCCGAGGGTCGAGTCCAGTCCGATCCCGTCGGTGATCACGGCACCGAGGGTGATGAAGCCCGCCGCCACCAGGCAGGAGGCGCCGATCCCAGGTTCGCTGCCGGGCACCCGGACGGGCCATGACGCCGGTACGCCTGGCGACCACCGTCAGCAGGGCGAGCGCGACGACGGCCGCGAGCGTGAGCGCGACATCGCCGACCAGATCGTCGGCGTGGTGAAGGTGTACGGCCAGCTGCGATGATCGAGAGCCCGATCCACACGACTGCGTCATCGATCACGGCCACGCTGAGTGACAGCTGGCTCAGGTTGCGGTGCAGGACACCCAGATCGGCGAAGATCTTGACGATCACCGGCACCGCGCTCACCGCCAGGGCGAGGCCCGCGTACGCCGCGAAAGTCCACATGCCCGCCTCGGGTCCATGCAGCCGAGGGTCGGCGGCGAGGGCGAGGACCACGGTCGAGACCAGCGGCACGCCCAGCGCGCCCAGGCTGATCAGCCCCACGGTGCGGGCCCGCGCCCGGACGAACCCGAGGTCGATCGTTGCGCCGGCCACCCCGACCAGCAGCACACCGCAGAACGCGGCGATGCCGCGCAGGAACTCGTTCTGACCGGAGGTCGGCGCGAAGAGCCAGTCGCTGCCCGTGCGCAGTCGCGACAGCACCGAGCACCGACGGACCGAGCAGCAGACCCGTCGCAAGTTCGCCGGCCGTCGCCGGCAAACCGATCCGCTCCGCGAGGCGCCCGAGCAGGAAGGCGAGGGCGAGCAGAATCCCGAGCTGTAGCAGCAGGATCGCGGGATCGAAGCTCGGCATGCGGACCGGCCTAGGTCCGGCTCGTCGGCGCGCCTGAGATCGCCGCCCGCGCAGCGGCGCCGGCTGACCGTCATGGCGGTCACCCTACCGATGGTTCGGTCGTCCGGTCCGGCGGCGCCGCGTGCGGGTCTCCGCCATTGCCCTCGGCCGAGCCGGGAGAGGAGAATGACAGGCTGGAGTGTCGGCGACTGAAGGGGACACGCGGATGACCCCGGATGATCAACAGCCGGGCACGGAGAACGGTCGGCCGCCTGCGTGATCACGAGGTCGCCGAGCAGCTGGCGGCGGCCGATGCGGTCCTGATCGCCCTAGGCCGGTCCTCCTCGGATGCCGGCGCCGTGCTCGCTACGGTGGCGGAGAGTGCGCACGCCGGCTGTGCCGGTGTCAGGGCGTCCAGATCTACTTGCTGCACGGCGACGAGTTCGAGCATGGCCGCGACGGTCGGCCTGTCGCCCGAGTTCGAGCGCTACGTCGCCCAGCACCCGATCCGACGGGACCGCGAGACGCATGGCTGGCCGGGTCGCCCTCGACCGGCGGATCCACCAGGTCACCGACGTACTCACCGACCCCGGGTACGGCCGCCGCGACGTCCAAGCAGATCGCGCGGCTTACCGGACCTTGATCTCAGCGCCGCTCATCCTCGACGACGAGGTGGTCGGCGCGATCAGCCTGTGGCGGACCAAAGTGGAACCGTTTGACGAGCGGACCACGACGATGCTCCGGGCGTTCGCCGCCCAGGCCGCCGCGGCCGTCCGGAACGTCCACCTGGTAAGGAGCACTGGAGGCTCGGCGGCTCGAACTCGCCCGCAAAGTGCGAGCAGCTGCAGGCCCTGAGCGAGGTCGGCGAGACGGTGAGCTCGACCCTGGTGCTCGACGAGGTGCTGTTCAAGATCATCCTCAACGCCGTCCGGTTCGCGGAGTGCGACGGCGGTTCGATCATGGAGTACGTGGAAGCGGACCGCTGCTTCCTGGCCAGGACGACCTATCCCAGCCAGCCCGGACCTGCTGGCCGGGCTGCGCCGCCTCCGACATCGAGCTGGACGAAACTCTGGTCGGGAGGGCGGCCCAGGAGGGGCGGCCGATCGGGATACCAGACATCGCGCTGGTCGAGAGGGACGTCCATCTGCAGCTCTTGTTCGAGGACGGCTGGCGGTCCGTCCTCGCGGTTCCGGTGCTGCGCGGCGGCCAGATCATCGGTGCCATGGTGGTCCGGCGGAAAACCCCCGGCGAGTTCACCGACGAGGTCAAGGAGTTCATGGAGACGTTCGCCAGCCAGTCCGCGCTGGCGGTATTCAACGCCAGGGTGTTTCGCGAGCTCGAGCGCAAGACTGCCGAGCTGCAGGTGGCCAGCCAGCACAAGTCGGACTTTCTGGCCAGCATGTCGCACGAGCTGAGAACACCGCTGAACGCCGTCATCGGATTCTCCGAGGTGCTGCTCGAGCGGATGTTCGGTGATCTGAACGAGCGTCAGGAGGAATACCTGCGCGACATCCTCAACTCGGGGAAGCACCTGCTCGAGCTGCTGAACGAGATCCTCGACCTCTCCAAGGTGGAGGCCGGGCGGATGGAGCTGGAGCTGTCGGTGTTCTCGCTCCGCGGGACGATCGAGCACGCGATCGCCTTGGTGCGGGAACGGGCCGCGCTGCACGGCATCGCGGTCACGCTCGAGATGGACCCGAGCCTCGACCTCATCGAGTCCGACGAGCTCCGGTTCAAGCAGGTGATGCTGAACCTGCTCAGCAACGCGGTGAAGTTCACCCCCAACGGCGGCCGGGTCGCGGTGCGGGCCGTTCGCACCGGTCAGCGGCTGGCTCGTGACGGTGACCGACAACGGAATCGGAATCGCCCCGGAGGACCGGGAGCGGATCTTCGAGTCCTTCCAGCAAGGGCAACGGGGCCCGTCGCGAGAGGAAGGCACCGGCCTCGGCCTCACCTTGTGTCGTCGCATCGTCACCCTGATGGGCGGCACGATGTCCCTGCAGACCGAGGTCGGGGTCGGCAGCACGTTCGGCTTCACCGTCCCCTGCAGGGGGCTAGCGTGTCGGTCGGCCCCGGCCTCGACGACGACCGGGATCCCGTCGTCGTCGTGATCGACGACGACCGCGCGTCACTCGACCTGATGAGCGCCTATCTCGCCGGTCATGGCGTACGGGTCGTCCGGGCCCGCGACGGGAAGGAGGGCCTCGATGCCGTTCGTCGCCTCCGGCCCGTGGCCACGGTGCTGGACATCCTGCTACCCGGGATCGACGGCTGGGAGGTGCTGGAGACGCTGCGGGCTGACCCCGAAACCCAGGCACTGCCGGTGATCATCGCCTCCATCGTCGACGAGCGGGCCCGCGGGCTGGCCGCCGGGGCCAGCCGACTACCTGGTCAAGCCCGTCGGCCGGGACGAGCTGCTTGGCTGCGCTGCGCCGAATGCAGGTGCTGCCCATCCAGAGCATCGGGCGGTCGGCGTAATGGTTGCGCGCGTCCTCGTGGTCGAGGACAACCCGTTGAATCTCAAGCTGATCAAGGATGTGCTCGAATACCAGGGGTTCGAGGTGCTGACGGCCGCCTCCGGCGAGGAGGGCGTCGTCGCCGCATTGAGCGACTCTCCGGACCTGGTGCTGATGGACCTGCAGCTGCCCGGCATCGATGGGCACGAGGCGCTGTTGCGAATCAGAGCCGAGCCACGGTGTGGCGGCATACCGGTGGTCGCCGTGACCGCCTTCGCGCATGAAAGTGGACGCCGAACGGGCCGCGGCGGCGCGGCTTCGACGGCTACATCGCGAAGCCGATCGACATACATGCGCTGCCGGGGCAGATCGCCGGCTTCCTCGTCCGGGGCGAGCTCCGATAGCTGATCCGATCACCGTGCTCGCGATGGACGACCAGCCGCAGAACTCTCCGACTCGCTGGACGCCAGTGCCGAGTCCGCGCGGCTCCGGGTGACTCCCTGGGGGATCTCTTTGAGCGACATCGGCGACCAGACGAGCCTGTCAGGTGCGTAGCCGCACGACATCCGGGAATCCATTTCCCCCATCATCTCGGCAGTGGCTCGTGGGGCGTCATAACGTGGTTCGCACGGGGCAGGCCGAAGCCGCTCGATTCTGGTTCAGGCCAGCGGTTGCTCGGCTTGTCTGCGACACTCCGGTCCCCATCGGCCGTTCACACGACCGCGGAAGACGCACCTCGCTGCTGCATGAGGCCGATCCAGTGGTCGTCCGGGTCGCGGGTGAACGTCATCCAAAGCTCGCCACTGGCGTCGCGGTGGACCACGTGGGGCTTGCCGGTGAACGACAGCCCGTGCTGGTCCCGGAGCCGCTCGTACTCGGCATCGATGTCGGCCACGGTGAAGTAGAGCACGACCTTGCTGCGGAACTCGGGGCTTTCCGGCACGCCCAGGTATAGCCGCACGTCGCCGCTGGCGAAGAACGCCATCGGCATGTCAGGCACCTGGAACAGCAGCGGGATGCCGAGCACATCCCGATAGAACGCCACCGAGGTGTCGATGTCGGTCACGCTGATGTGGATCTGTCCGACTGGTCCAAGTGCCATGACCTGTCCTATCCTGATAGTTAACCTGAGTTAAAGGATAACTATGGTTAACGATTCTCGGTCAACGGCCTGCCGGAGTTGCCAGCTGGGCTGCCGAAAGACGGCCGGCACGAGACGGCGAACCTGGTGCATTCGGCGGCCGTACGGCTGCTGCGCACGGCGCGCGCGGCGGACGCCGACCTCGACCTGGACGGTCCCCGAGCCTCGCTGCTGTCGGTGTTGGTCTTCGCCGGCCCGCAGCCCGTGACCAGGCTGGCCGAGCTGGAGCAGGTGTCGGCGCCGGCGATCACCAAGATGGTCAGCGCGCTGGAGTCCAGCCGGACTGGCGCAGCGGGAACGCCTCAGAAACCGACCGGCGCGTGGTGCTTGTGTCGGCCACTCCGGCCGGAAAGCGTCTGCTGGAGCGGGGCCGGGCAGCCAGGGTGCGAGCGATCGCCGCCTTGCTTGCCGACGCCACCGAAGCGCAGCTGCAGACCTTGCGCGCGGCCTCGGACGTCATTGCGGACAGGCTCACGCTGGGCCGCTCGTAATTGCCCAGTTCCCCGAGCCGGCGCGGGACATAAGGAAGGTGCGGCGGAATCTAAGGCGATCGCCCTCGTCTTTGAGGCAGTTGGTCGATGTGCGGTGCAGCCCCGGCGCCGCAACCTGGCAGCTACCACCACATCTCCAGGAGGTAGCAGCCATGATCAACTTCCGTCCGCTGGCGCATCGCAGCGGCCGCCGCGATCCTGACCATGTTGGCCAGGCTGCCGGCGCGTCGCCGTCCCGCGGCGGCGCGCCCTCGATCCCGACCCGGCGCCGCCGGCAGCATGATCGCATCTCCCAGACTCACCGCTGAACTGTCCGTTACGCCGGATCGACCGTCAACTCGTACGGTGCGACAACCTGACCGGAGCCGGCGTACCGGCCCCGCTGTTCATTCCGGAACTCTGACTACCGAGAGACTCCGAGCCAGCAACCGAGACCGCCGGGCCCACAGGTCGATAATGACCCTGTGCCCAGGCGGCTGCGGCAGGCTCCCTTGGTCGGGCGGCTGGCGGAGACCAGCGCCCTCGACGAGGCCCTCCGCATCTCCGCGGAGAGCTCGGAGGGCGGCCCGGTCGCCGTGGTCATTGCCGGAGACGCTGGAATCGGGAAGAGTCGCCTAGCTGCCGAGATGTCTGGCCGGGCTGCCGCCGCTGGCTGGCTGTTGCTGAGTGCGGGATGCGTCGACCTCGCGGAGGGATCGGTGCCCTACCTGCCGCTCGTGGATGCCTTGCGGGCTTTCACTGCAGCCGAGCTCCCACCCGTCCTCGAGCACTGGCGCCGCGGAGAGACCGAGCCAGCCGGGCCAGAGCTGTCACCGGACATGGCTCGGGGTCGGGTCTACGCGGCCTACCTCGACCTGCTGCGTACCCGCAGCGACGAGGCCCCGCTAGCGCTCGTCGTCGAGGACGTGCACTGGGCCGACCGCGCCACGCGAGACCTGCTCAGCTACCTGATCCGCGGACTCGGTACGCCGCAGTTCCAGGCCAGAGTGTTCGTGCTGCTCACCTACCGATCCGACGAACTGACCCGGACCTCACCGGTACGCGCCTGGCTCACCGAGCTGCTCCGCCTCCCGGCGTGTCGCGATTGGACCTGGGTCCGCTGGACCAGGCTGAGGTGACGACGCAGCTCGCCAGCCTCGGCACCTTCGACCGACGCCAGGCCAGGGAGATCTACCGGCGGTCGGAGGGAAACCCTTTCTACGTCGAGGAACTGGCGGCCATGTGGTCAGCAGGGCGATCGACACGTGCCCGAGGCGGTGCGCAACCTCGCCGACGTCCGCGTAGGCCAGCTGGCACCCCGTGTGCGCGACATGGTCCGGCTGCTTGCCGCCCTGGGACGCCCGGCAAGCTTCGAGCTCCTGCAACTCCTCTCCAACGACCCGCCCGAGGAGCTGCTCGCCGCCCTGCACACGGCAGTCGACTCAGCCATCCTCACCGTGGACCGGGAGACGTCGACCTACCGGTTCCGGCACGCCCTGCTGGCAGAGGCGGTCCTCGACCAGTTCCTGCCCGGCGAGCGGGCCGCGGTGCACGCGATCATCGCAGCAGTGCTGGCTCATCGGTCGAGACCTGTCAACCGGCCCAGGCGAGCTCGGCTACCACCAGGCGGCGGCCGGAGATCTCCCGGCTGCCCTCGCGTCGTACCTGGCTGCCGCCGACGACGCCGAGCGGTGTACGCCTTCGGCAGAAGCCGGCGGGCTATCTGCAGCGGGCGCTCGAGGTCTGGGCCCGCGTGCCCGACGCCGCAGAGCAGGCCGGACGTTCCCGCGGAGACGTGTTGGCCGGCGCGGCGCAGAACCTGGGTGGTGCCGGAGACTTCGACCGCGCCGTTGCGTACGCCACCGCTGCCCTCGCCGAACCGGAGATCGCCGGCGACCCCGAGCGTGGAGCCGAGCTGTGGCAGCGAATCGCGCGGTACCACCTGCAGGACGGCAATGGCCCGCCGGCGTTCGCGGCCTACCAAACGGCCGCCACGCTGCTTGACTCGGCGTCTCAGGCGCGGGGTCGATCTCGACTCGCGGCCGACCACGCCCTGGCGCTCGCCATCTGGGGCAGGAGTGACGAAGCGGCCACCCAGGCCGAGCGGGCGTTGCGGCTCGCCGCCGATGACGGTGACCCAGCCGCCCGAGGTCTGGCGCTCAATGCCTCCGGCGTGGCGCGGGTTTCGGCTGGTCGGATTGAAGACGGCGAGCGGGACCTTCGGGAAGCGCTGGATCTGGCCCGCGCCCATGGTTCTCATCGAGGACATCGCCCGCGCCATGATGAACCTCGGACACGCGCTGCTGAGCGCCGGCCGCAACGAGGAATGCTCTCGAGGTATCCGAGACGGCGATCGCCGAGAACGAAGCCTCGGGACTCGACCTGCGGCGCGGTGCGATGAACCGGCTCAACGCCACCGAAGCGCTGTTTGCCCTCGGCCGATGGGACGAGGCCATCGCCCAGGCTGACACCGTCCGCAATCGCATCGAGTTCCGGTTCGCGGGCCGTAGGGCCCGCATCATCCGGGCTCGAGTGGCCGTCGCCGCAGGGCGAGGACGATCTGGCCGCGTCGCTGCTGTCCTCGGGTGGAACCCGATGCGCCAGGGCGAGTGAGCCGAACATCGTCGCGGACTGGTGGCTGGTTGTCGCGGAGCGCGCCGCATGGGCCGGGCACTACGACGAGGGCCGGGCTGCGATCGCCGCTGGCCTTGAGCTGGTGGCCGGCAACGGATGCCTGGTGCACCGCGCGGCTGTGCGCCGTCGGTCTCAGGCTCGAGGCCGACCGCTGCATATCCGCTCACGCGCGTCGCGCTCGCAGCGAGGAGGCAGCTGCCCGGCAGCGGGCGCGACGAGCTCGTTGCGGCGGTCGGCGGACGTTGTTGGGCCCGGCGACATCGAGGCCTGGGTGGCGCAGGCGCGCGCCGAGTACCTCCGGCTCGGTGGGAGCGACGCAGTCCGAGCTCGCCGGTTGACGAGTGGAACGGCGTACGCGACCGCTGGCGGGCCCTGCGACAGCCCTATCCCGAGGCGTACGCGAGCCTGCGCCTTGCCGAAGCCGAGCTCGCCGCCGGCGACCGGCGGGCCGCGTCGCGTGAGCTCGCTACCGCTGCGACGCTGGCTGAACGGCTCGGAGCCGCCCCTCTGGCGGCACTGATAGCCGATGTTGCCCATCGAGCCGGGATCGAGGCGGTCCCCGCGCCCGCTCTCGACGGCTTGACTACACGCGAACGGGAGATCTTGGCCAGGGTCGTCGCCGGCGAGTCGAATCGCGACATCGCGACGGCGCTGTTCATCAGCCCGAAGACAGTGTCGGTACACGTGTCCGCGCTGCTGCGCAAGTTTGGCGTCAGCGGACGCGGTGATCTGAGCGCGGCGGTGCAGGCTGGCGGGAGCCGGGGCGCCGCCGTACGGCTGATACCCGGTACTGCCATGCCTGCACGGACGAAGCGGTCAATCCGGTCACTGTCTCTCGACCAGTCGCACAGTCCCAGACCGACGAAGGTCTCGGAGTGGACACGACGCTTGCATAGAAACCTTTCGGGGCCATATGTTGCCCGCAAGTCCAGACCGCATGGTCAGAGGAGATTCGCCAATGGCGGCGACGACACCGGCAGCCGAGTCGGCCGTGGTGTTGTCGCGGCTCCGCAAGGAGTTCCCTGGTACGCCGCCGGTCGTTGCCGTCGACGACATCGACCTGGAGATCCGCGATGGTGAGTTCTTCTCAATGCTGGGCCCTCGGGCTCCGGCAAGACGACCGTCCTGCGGATGATCGCCGGCTTCGAGACCCCGACGTCGGGGCGCATCGAGCTCGGCGGGCGGGACGTGACCACGACCCAGCCCTACGACCGCGACGTCAACACGGTGTTCCAGGACTACGCGCTGTTCCCGCACATGAGCGTCCTCGAGAACGTCGAGTACGGCCTGCGCGTCAAGAAGATCGGCCGCCAGGAGCGCCGTGCCCGCGCCATGGAGTCGCTGGAGCAGGTGCGGCTGCCGGACTTCGGCGCCCGCCGGCCGGGGCAGCTCTCCGGTGGGCAGCGCCAGCGCGTCGCGCTGGCCCGCGCCCTCGTCAACCGGCCCCGCGTGCTCCTCCTCGACGAGCCCCTCGGCGCCCTCGACCTCAAGCTCCGCGAGCAGATGCAGGTGGAGCTCAAGGCGATCCAGCGGGATGTCGGCATCACCTTCCTGTTCGTCACGCACGACCAGGAGGAGGCGCTTACCCTCTCCGACCGCATCGCCGTCTTCAACGCCGGCCGCATCGAGCAGGTCGGCACGGCCCGCGAGATCTACGAGCAACCGGCGAGCGAGTTCGTGGCCGGGTTCGTCGGCACGTCCAACCTCCTGACCGGTGCCGCCGCCCAGACCGTCCTCGGCCGGACCGGCACCTTCGGCATCCGCCCGGAGAAGCTGTCCGTTGTTCCTCAGGGTGGCCCGGTCGAGGCAGGCGCCGAGCGCGCGCCGGGCAGCCTCACCGAGGTCGTGTATGCCGGTCCGGTCACCCGCTACGTCGTCGACCTGGACGCCGGCCCTCGCCTGATTGCCTTGCAGCAGAACGGATCCGGCGTCGCCACCCTGAACCGCGGTGCCCGGGTCGACCTCGTCTGGGACGCCCACCACGTCATCGCCGTTCCCGACTTGGCGTCCGGTCGCACTGGCGACCGTGACGCCGATCGCTCCCCGAGCCCCTCTCCACCCCACACCAGCCATGACACGCAAGGAGCAGCACCATGCGCCGCACAACCATCCTCCGCTCCGCCGCCCTGTGCGCGGTGGCCGTCCTGGCCCTCGCGGCCTGTGGCAGACTCCGGCTCGTCGAGTGGTTCCTCGACGAGCGAGGGCGGGTTCAAGGTCCCGAACCTCACGGCCCTCGACAAGCTCGGGACGCCCGAGGGCGAGGTGAGCGTCCTGGCCTGGCCGGGCTACGTCGAGGACGGCAGCAACGATCCCAAGGTCGACTGGGTCACCGACTTCGAGAAGGAGTCCGGCTGCAAGGTCACGGTCAAGACGTTCGGCACCTCGGACGAGGCCGTGCAGCTCATGCGCACCGGGCAGTACGACACGGTCTCGGCCTCCGGCGACGCCACCCTTCGGCTCATCGCGGCCGGCGACGTCGAGCCGGTCAACACCAGCCTCATCTCGAACTACCCGGACATCTTCGACAGCCTGAAGATGCAGCCGTGGAACTCGGTCCGGGGCGTGCCCTACGGCATCCCCACGGCCGTGGCGCGAACGTGCTCATGTGGCGCACCGACCAGGTGAAGCCGGCTCCCGACAGCTGGTCGGCCGTGTTCGACCAGGCGAGCAGCCAGAAGGGCAAGGTCACGGCATACGACTCGCCCATCTACATCGCCGACGCGGGGCTGTACCTCATGGCCACCAAGCCCGAGCTCGGGATCAAGGACCCCTACGCCCTCGACGCGAAGCAGCTGGCTGCGGCTGCCGACCTGCTCAAGGCGCAGAAGGCCAACGTCAGCGAGTACTGGTCGGACTACCTCAAGGAGATCCAGGCCTTCAAGAACGGCTCGTCGACGGTCGGCACCACGTGGCAGGTGATCGCGAACCTCGCGCAGGCGGAGAAGGCCCCCGTCCAGGTGGTGCTTCCCAAGGAAGGCGCGACCGGCTGGTCCGACACGTGGATGGTCGGCGCGAAGTCGGAGCACAAGACCTGTGCCTACAAGTTCATCGACCACATCGTCTCGCCCAAGACCAACGCCGCCGTCGCCGAGTACTTCGGTGAGGCACCCGCCAACCGGAAGGCCTGCGCCGAGACGGTCGACAAGAACCACTGCGCAACCTTCCACGCGGACGACGAGGAGTACTTCTCGAAGGTGCACTACTGGACCACCCCCATCTCGGCGTGCCTCGACGGCCGCACGGACGTCGCGTGCACCGACTACGCCGAGTGGACCAAGGCGTGGACCGAGATCCGGAACAGCTGATCCAGAACAGCTGAATCCGGAACGGGACGGAACGGCATACCGAGGAAGGCGACGATGGGCTCGAAGAAGGCACTCGTGGGGCTGCTGACCCCACCACTGCTCTGGCTCGTCGTCGCCTACCTCGGTGCCCTGGCGGCGATCTTCGCAACCGCGTTCTTCACCACCGACCCATTCACCAACGAGGTCGTGCCGACGTTCACGACCGAGAACTTCGAGGCCCTCCTCAGCCCCACGTACCTGCGCATCATCGGCCGGACGCTGTTCATCGCGGTCATGGTCACCGTGCTGTGCATCGTCATCGCGGTGCCCTTCGCGTACTTCATGGCGCGGGTGGCGCCCCGGCGGCTGAGGCACCTCCTCGTGGCGGCGGTGCTGGTGCCGCTGTGGGCCTCGTACCTCGTCAAGGCCTATGCCTGGCGGACGATGGTGCAGCCCGGCGGTGTCCTCGACAGCACCTTCGGAACGACTCCCGGGTACGGCTTCGCGGCGGTCGTCCTCACGCTGACCTACCTGTGGCTCCCGTACATGATCCTCCCGGTGTATGCCGGCTTCGAGCGACTCCCGGAGTCGCACCTGGAGGCCTCGGCGGACCTGGGTGCCAAGGGACTGCACACGTTCCGGCGGGTCGTCCTGCCGGCCCTCCTGCCGTCGATCGCGGCCGGGACCGTGTTCACGTTCTCGCTGAGCCTCGGCGACTACATCGCCGTGCAGATCGTCGGCGGCACGCTGCAGGTGCTCGGCACCACGGTCCTGCAGAACATCACGCTCGACCTGCCCTTCGCGGCGGCCCTGGGCACGACCTCGGTCGTGATCATGGTCTGTCTACCTGGTCGCCGTCGGGCGCACCGGCGCCCTGGACAACCTGTGAGGCACCGATGAGGAGCGGAGTGCGCACCCGGGCGTCCTTCTGGGTCTTCGCGCTGGTGGTGCTGGCGTTCATCTACGTCCCGCTGGGCGTGGTCGCGATCAACTCGTTCAACTCCGACCGGACGTTCGGCTGGCCGCCGCCCGGCCTGACCACGAGGTGGTGGTCCGTGGCGCTCAAGGCCCCTGGGCCCCGCGACGCCCTCCGGACGTCGGTCGAGGCGGGACTCGGAGCGACCGCGATCGCCCTCGTGCTGGCCAGCCTGCTCGCGCTGGCGCTCACGCGGTACCGGTTCTTCGGGCGGAACGCGATCTCGCTGCTGGTGATCCTGCCCATCGCGCTGCCCGGCATCGTCACCGGTATCGCGCTCCAGTCGGTCATCCAGAACCTGCTCAACCCGGTCTTCGGCATCAACGCCGGCCTCTTCACGATCATCGTGGGCCACGCGACCTTCTGCATCGTCGTCGTCTTCAACAACGTCACGGCCCGGCTGCGGCGCATGGGCGGGTCGCTGGAGTCCGCGTCGGCCGACCTCGGCGCCCGGCCACTCACAACGTTCCGGCTGGTGACCTTCCCGCTACTTCGCACGGCCGTCCTTGCGGGCGCCCTGCTGGCGTTCGCCCTCAGCTTCGACGAGATCGTGGTCACGACGTTCACCGCGGGACCGGGCACGCCCACCCTGCCGATCTGGATCTTCAACAACCTGTTCCGGCCGAACCAGGCGCCCGTCGTCAACGTCGTCGCCGTGATCCTGGTGGCGGTCTCGATCCTGCCGGTCTGGCTCGCCCTGCGGCTCAGCGGCGCGGA
>ERZ1370068.8690-contig-7524_pt1 | contig 13100 bp, 10 predicted proteins | sample MGYA00561227_ERZ1370068 | MGnify/ENA primary metagenome ERZ1370068 (study PRJEB38410, sample SAMEA6850437) | metagenome | study: Metagenomic assessment of the ecological functions of the soil: analysis of the soil microbiota associated with the...
TTACGTATTGCTGCCCTTCGTCTGCTCCGCAAGCAGCCCGCGTTCAGCTTACTCTCGTCTCGCCATGCTGACGCTGGCGCTGGGCATCGGCGCGCGTGATGCCGCCGAAAACCGTCGTTTCAGCGCTGATCTTGCCGGGAACGTCCTCGCCGACGCCGCCGCCGTATCGCGATCCGCAGCAGCGGTTCTCGATTCCCGGCCGCCGCGCGTGTGCGGCGGCCGCGTCGCCGCGCCGCGCGGCTGGCCGGCCGCGCACGTGGACGGAGTGGGCCACCGAAGCCAAGTCGCTCACGAATCGCACTGGCCGGCTTCTTGCTGTTTTGGACGTTCACGTTGCTGGTCGGCGATCGTCGCGCAGGCGCAGCGGGTCGCCTGCAGGGGATGGTCGTCAGCGGCGACTACTTCGCGTTGCTCGGCCTTCAGCCGCATGCTCGGCCGCACCTTGGCGTGCGAGAAGGAGACGCGGCTGCCCGGCTTCGAGCGTGGTCGTCCGCCGGCTACGACGCGTGGCGGCGCAAGTTCAACGGGGATCCGGCATCATCGGCGAACGCGCCTGCGCACGCTGCGCATGGGCCGTCACGGAGACGCTGCCGATCAATCGACGGCGTGATGCCGCCGGGCGTCCGCTTCCTGCCGTCGTACCGGTCGCATCGGCAGGAGCCAGAACTGCGTCGCCAGCAGCCCGGTCGATTTCTGGCAGCCCGGCGCGCCCAACCCGGCGGGGCTCAAAAGCGCCGTATCTGGGGAACTTCGATCAGCGCGGCTGCAGCCGTCCGGGCGTGACCGTCGAGCAGGCGCGCCGAGCGGCGGTGATCACGCTCGCCGCACGCGAGGGACAAGACCGACCGCGATTTCGACGACGACACGACGCCGCGTGCCGAGCCGCTGACGAAAGCCGAGTTCAATCCGCGACGGCGCAGCCGCCGCATCCTGCCGCCGCTGCCTCGGCGCCGCCGCGGCGCTCGTGCTGCTGATCGCGTGCGGCAACGTCGCGGCGCGCTGCTCCTGGGGCACGCGGGCTCCAGCGCCAGGACGAGTACCACGCGGTGCGCAAGCGCGCGCTCGCGGTCGGGCGCGTCGCGCTGTTCCGCCAGGTCGCGATCGAGAGCCTCGTGCCTCGCGCGTAGCCGGCGGCGTGCTGGGCAGTCGCCGCGCGGCGATTCGCGATCGTGCGCGTCGTTCAAGGCGATCGGCGGCCACGCGATTCGCGGATAGCTCGGCGCCGTCACGACCGGATGGCCGGTGCTGGCGTGGGGGCTTGTTGCCTCGGCGTGGATGGTCGCGCGGTCGCGGCGGCGACGCTTTGCCCGCGCTGCGCGCGCATCGCGCATGGCGCCGATCGAAGTGCTCAAGAGCGCGGGGAGGGCCGAAGAGCGGCGCCGGCCGCGGCGCGCGGCGCCCGCTGCGCGGCGTTTGACGATGGTCCAGACGGCGCTGACGCTCGCGCTGCTGGTCGGCGCCGGCCTGCTGGTTCGAACGATGATGCAAGCTGGCGGATGTCGCGTCGGGCTATCGCACTGGATCACATCGCTTGACGTGGCGACCAGTGCGACGGCGGTCCGCGGCGACTGGGCCGACTTCCCGCCATCGCGCGCGCTCGAGCGCGTCGCCGCGCTGGCCGGCGTGGATCGCGCGTCGCGTCTGGCAGTGGGGCGTCCCGCTCACCGGAGACAGCTGGCCGAGGCGGCTATCGACATCGAGGGACTCGCCGTGGAAGCGCTGCGCACCGCGGGCGAGGCGGGATCTCCAGCCTGGGCTTCGCGCGGTCACGACGGAGGTATTTCACGCTCATCGGCACGCCGCTCGTCGACGGTCGCGACGTAGCGTTCGACGCTGGCGACCGCTAAGGCGCACGCCTGCCGCTCGGCGCGTCGTCAACAAGGCGATGGTCGATCGCTACTTCCCGGGGGCGGCAGCCATACGGCGTGCGCGTCACATGGATGGGCGTGGGCGCAGCGGGCGGTCGTTCGCGGATCGTCGGCGTGGTCGCCAACGGCCGCAAACCGGCGACCTGGCCAGGCCGCCGGAGCCGAGTGTAAGCTACTCCTGCTCTGGCGGAACTCGGCGCAGCCTGGTGACCTGGTCGTCGGCGTCGCGCTACCGGCATGCCGATCCGCGCGCGGTGATGGCGGCCGTACGCCGGCGAGCTGCGCGCCGTCGATCCGACGGTCGCGGTCGAGAACATGCGCACGCTCGACGACATCCGCGGCGAGTCGCTGGCGTCGCGGACGTTCGCGATGCGGCTGCTCGTCGGCTTTGCCGGCGGTGGCGAGCGCGCTGACGCTGGTCGGCATCTTACGGCGTGCTGTCGCGTCGTCGGTCGCCGCGCGCCGGAAGGAGATCGCGATCCGCGCCGCCGTTGGCGCCGGCCGTCGCGATATCTGCGTGGCTCGTGCTCGGCGAGGCGTCGCGGCCTGATCGCCGGCGGCGGCGTGGCGTGCCGGCATCGTCGCCGCGGTCGCATTGTCGCGCGTGCTGCAGTCGTTTCTGTTCGAGGTGAGCCCAGCCGATCCGCTGACGCTCGCCGTCGCGGGTCTGCTGTTCGCCGCGGTCGCGCTGCTGGCGTGCTGGGTGCCCACCCGCGCGCGCCGCGAGGCGTGGATCCGCTCGGAAGCGCTGCGCTGCGAGTAGGCGTCCGCACTCAGAGTACGATCGCGGATGTGATCCGCCCGACCGTGGCGCGCGTGGATCTGGGCGCGCTCAAATCGAACTACCGGCACATCGTTCAGTATCTGCGCGCGACGGACGCGAGCGGGCGCCGGGCGTCGATCGCGCGTCGTCAAGGCGAACGCGTACGGCCACGGCGCGGGACAGGTGGCGCTCGGCGCTGGAAGCGGCGGGCGCCGATCTGCTGGCGTGCGCGGACATCGAGGAAGGCGTCGCGCTGCGCGCGCGCCGGCGTGCAGCGCCGACATCCTCGTGTTCGGCGCGCTGAGCGTCAGCGATCTCGACGGCCTGTTCGACTGCCAGGCTGACGCCGACGATCTCGACGCCGGCGCGGCGCGCGCCGTGCAGGCGGCCGCCGCGACGCTGCAAGCAGCGTCTGCGCTATCACCTGAAGATCGACACCGGCATGAACCGGCTCGGGTTCCGCTTCGACAACCTGCGACGCACGCTGCCCGAGCTGCTCGCGAGCCACGAACCTCGAGCTCGACGGCGGTCTACACGCACTTCGCGACCGCCGACGATCCGGAGTCGCCGCTGTTCAACGAGCAGCGCGCTGCGCTTCGAGCGCGCGCTGGCGACGATCGCCGATCAGCTGAGCGGCGCCGGTGCCGCGTCAGCGGCACGTCCACGCCGCCAACAGCGCGGCGCTGCTGCGCGACTCGCGCGTGTGGTACGACCGCGTGCGGCCCGGGCCTGCTGCTGTACGGCATCGTCCCGCCGCCGCTGGCGTCGACTCTGCCGCTGACGCCGATCATGACGCTCGACCAGCCGCGTCGTCGCGGTCAAGGGCGTGCGCGCGGGCGAAGGCGTCGGCTACGGCGTGCGCGTTCACCGCCGAGCAGCCGACGACGATCGCGATCGTGCCGGCGGGCTACGCGGACGGCCTCGATCTCGCGTCTCGCCGGCCGCGGATCGGTGCTGATCCGCGGCCGCCGCGCGCCGATCGTCGGCGTCGGTCAGCATGGACATGCTGATGGCCGACGTCACCGGGCTGGACGTCTCGCCGGGCGACGAGGTCGTGATCATCGGATCGCAGGGCGACGATCGCATCGACGTGCGCGAGATGGCGGCGCAGATCGGGACGATCCCGTACGAGATCCTGTGCCGGATCGGATCGAGGATCGAGCGGGTCTACACTAGACGATTGGGTAATCAGGTAATCTGGTAATCGGGTAATCGATTGCTCGATTCGCCAATCAATCACCCGATTACCCGATCACTCGATTACCCGATTGCGTGATCCAGCATGGCAAGCGTCCGACCACCGTCTTCGTCTGCCAGGAGTGCGGCGCGCAGTCGCCGAAGTGGCTCGGGCCGCTGCGCCGACTGCGGCGCGTGGAACTCGCTGGTCGAGGAGCGCGCGCAGCGCGGAAGCCGCCGGCGGCCGGCCGCCGGACCGCACCGCTACGCGATGGCCGGGACGGTCGGCGCCGCGCAGCTCTACGCCGACATCGAGATCGAGCAGCACGCGCGCCTGACGACCGGCATCGACGAATTCGATCGCGTGCTCGGCGGCGGCGTCGTGCCCGGATCGCTCGATGCTGCTCGGCGGCGAGCCGGGCATCGGCAAGTCGACGCTGCTGCTGCAGGCGGCGGCGAACATGGCGCGCACCGTCGGGCCCGGTGCTCTACAGCTCCGGCGAGGAGTCGGAGCACCAGATCAAGTCGCGCGGCGAGCGGCTCGGCGTCGGCAAGGCGCCGCTCTATCTGCTCGCCGAAACCTGCCTCGAGCGGATCCTCGAGGAGATCGCGCCGCATCAAGCCGGCGCTCGTCATCGTCGACTCGGTCCAGACGGTGTTCTCGCTCAAGTTCCAGTCGGCGCCCGGCAGCATCGGCCAGGTGCGCGAAGCGGCGACGCAGCTGCTGTTCACGGCGAAGGGCCAGAACATCCCGACGTTCCTCGTCGGCCACATCACCAAGGACGGCAGCCTCGCCGGCCCGAAGGCGCTCGAGCACGTCGTCGACACCGTGCTGTACTTTCGAAGGCGAGCGCCACCACTCGCATCGCGTCGTCCGCGCGGTGAAGAACCGCTTCGGCGCGGCGAGCGAGCTCGGCGTGTTCGAGATGACGTCGCACCGGCCTGCGCCCGGTGCCCAATCCGTCGAAGATGTTTCTCGCCGAGCGGCCCGTCGAACGCGCCGGGATCGGCGGTGCTGTGCTCGGTCGAAGGCTCGCGGCCGATTCTCGTCGAGGTGCAGGCGCTCGTCAGCTCCAGCACGCTACGGCAACGCGCGGCGCATGGCCAGCGGCATCGATCAGCAGCGCCTGTCGCTGCTGCTCGCCGTGCTCGAGAAGCGCGCCGGCCTGAACCTGATCGGCGACGACGTGTTCGTGAACATCGCCGGCGGGATGACGGTGGACGAGCCGGCGTCCGACCTCGGCGTGCTGGCGGCGATCGCCTCGAGCGTCCGCAACCGCGTCATTCCGCGCGACGACCGCGATGTTCGGCGAAGTCGGTCTCGCCGGCGAAGTCGCGCGGCATCTCGCAGGCGCCGCTGCGCGTGCGCGAAGCGGCGCAGATGGGCTTCCGCCGCTGCGTCATGCCCGAGGCCGAACATCGATCCCGCCGGACCGGCGCAGCTCGGCGGCGAGTGCGAGCTGGTCGGGGTCCGGACGGTCGGCGAAGCCCTCGACGCCGCTATTGAGTTAGCGCACGCCGTGACAATTGGTGATATCTTTTCCGCGGGCTCATTGCCGCGGCTCTTTTTCACGTTCTTTCATAGGCGGCGCTGTTCATGTGCTGGGGTTGCCCCATGGCCTGGTTTGCGCTCGCGCGTGCATGTTCGTCGTCGCGGTCGCTTACGCCGCCGCGTCTGCTGCAGCCGCTTCCGATCGGACTTGCCGCCGAACGTCGCTTTCGGCTCGGCGCTGGCGGCGCTCGTCGTCCTGCTTCGAAAGCCGCCTCCGCGAGACTGCGGTCACCCGCGTGCTCGGCGCGCTCATCGGCTGCGCCGTCGGCCTGGCGATCGCGCACGCGATCGGCACCGGCCTGTTCTGGGCCGACAACGGCGACCGCCGCGTCGAGTTTCTCCATAGCTTCGTGCTGATCGTGCTGCCGTATCTCGGCCTCGTGCTCGGCGGCAAGCAGGGCGAGTGGCTCGAGCCGGCGCGGCTCGTCAGCCTGTTCCGCGCGACCGGGCCGCAGCGCCGCTACAAGATTCTCGACACCAGCGTGATCATCGACGGCCGCATCGCCGACGTCTGCGAGACCGGCTTCGTCGACGGCACGCTCGTCATCCCGCAGTTCGTGCTGAAGGAGCTGCAGCTCGTCGCCGACTCGGCCGACTCGCTGAAGCGCAACCGCGGCCGCCGCGGCCTCGACATCCTGCAGAAGATCCAGAAGATGTCGGGCGTCGAGGTGATCGATCTCGGACGTCGACTTTCCCGAGGTCACGCGAAGTCGACCTCGAAGCTGATCGAGCTGGCGCGCGCGCTGCAGGGGAAGATCGTCACCAACGACTTCAACCTGAACAAGGTCGCGCAGCTGCGCGGCGTCGACGTGCTGAACGTCAACGAGCTCGCGAACTCGCTCAAGCCGGTCGTGCTGCCGGGCGAGATCATGAAGGTCTTCATCCTGAAGGAAGGCAAGGAATACAACCAGGGCGTCGCCTATCTCGACGACGGCACGATGGTCGTCGTGGACAACGCGCGCAAGATGATCAGCAAGACGATCGACATCGTCGTCACCAGCGTGCTGCAGACGACGGCGGGCAAGATGATCTTCGGCCGCTACATCGAAGCCGGGATGGCGCGAGCGCGCCGATGGCGCGCCGTCGCGCTGCGCGCCGGACGCGTCGAGCGCCCGGGCCGCCGCGCCGGCCGCGCCGGGTCTCCTGCAACAGACTTGAGCTGAATTCAGCAATTTACAATTCGTGAATTGTGAACGATTCCCCCGTATCACTGGTGGCGGACGGTCTTCTATCTCATTCCCGCCATCACCGTCTACACGATCGTCCTCGGCGCGGCGTCGATCGTGTCGAGCCTGTTCGATCGGCGCGGCTACTTCGCGCATCGGCTGCGCGCGCGCCTGGTCGTGGCTGATTCTCAAGACGACCGGCGTCCGCGTCGCGCGTCGAAGGGCCTCGAGCGCATCACGCCGGGCACGACCTACGTCTTCGTCTCCAACCACCAGAGCATCTACGACACGCCGGTGATCTTCGCGTCGCTGCCGTACCAGCTGCGGATCATCGCGAAGGAATCGCTCGCGCGGTTTCCGGTGCTCGGCTGGCACCTGCGGCGCGGCGGGCACCTGTTCGTCGATCGGCGGCATCCCGATCGCGCCGGCATCCTGCGGCGCTGGCGCGCGCTGGTGTCGGAGGGGCTCTCGCTGATCATCTACGCCGAGGGGACGCGCAGCCGTGATGGCCACGTCGCGCGGTTCAAGGGCGGCAGCTTCCTGCTCGCGATCGAAGCGGGTCTGCCGATCGTGCCGGTCGCGGTCATCGGCACGCGCGAGGTGATGCCGAAAGGACGGCTGCGCGACCGAGCCGGCCGACGTGACGCTGATCATCCACGATCCGATCCAGCCGCCGGCGCTCGACGCGCCGACGCCGCGCGACGCCAAGGCGCTCGCCGAGCGCGTCCACGCCATCGTCGCGGCCGCCGTCGAAGCAGCGCCAGTCCGGCGTCGCCTAGATCGTATCGTGCGACCCAGTTGCAGTTTGGCGGACCGCATCGCGCCTGCCGCGTGCGGCGAACGGTATAATCAGAGATTCTCCCATGCATGTCACGGCGATTATCGCGGCCGGCGGACGCGGACAGCGCTTCGGCGGCGCGCAGCCCAAGCAGCTGATCTCCGTTGGCGGACGGCTGATCCTCGAGCGGAGCGTGGACGCGTTCGCATCGCATCCATCGGTGCGACGCGCTCGTGGTCGCGCTGCCGCAGATGCTCGTCGGACGACCCGCCGGCATACCTCCGATCGGCAAGCGCCTCGGGCTGCGGGATCGGGAGAGCGTTACGCTGCGCGAAAACGCTGCGCCATCGTCGCCGGAGGAGCGGCGTCAGGGATCTCGTGTTGCGTGCATTCCGGGCGGCGGGCGACGCCGATGTCGATCGTGATTCACGACGCCGCCCGTCCGTTCGCGAGCGCCGATCTGATCGCGCGAACGATTGCCGCCGCCGCGTGAGTCGGGCGCCGCGCGTCGCGGCCGTGCCAGTCGCGCGACACGGTCGAAGCTGCGGCACGACCGGCGGAGTCTCATGATGCGCGTCTCATCGCCGTAGACGCTGCCGCGCGAGACCATTTACCTGGCGCAGACGCCGCAGGCATTCCAGCGCGACGTGTCCTGAGGCGAGCGCTGGAAGTCGGCGCGCGCGAGGGCGTCGTGGCGACCGACGAAGCGTCGCTCGTCGAGCTTGCGGGTCTGCCGGTCCGTCTCGTCGACGGCGAGGCGTCGAACATCAAGATCACGACGCCGGAGGATCTGCCGATGGCCGAGGCGATCGCCGCGCAATCGCATGCGCTCAACGCCGTCCACCGGCAGTCCGCCGGCTCGAACCGGCCGTGCCGGCACCGGCTACGACCTGCACCGTCTCGTCGCCGGCCGGCCGCTGATTCTCGGCGGCGTGACGATTCCGTCCGATCGCGGCGCGCTTGGCCACTCCGGACGCCGACGTCGTCTGCCACGCGGTGACCGACGCGATCCTCGGCGCCGCCGGCGCCGGCGACATCGGCCGGCACTTTCCCGACACCGATCCGCGGTGGAAGGACGCCATCGAGCCTCGATCTGCTGCGCGCGCGCCGTCGCGCTCGTCGCGCGAGCAGGGCTCGAGGTCGGCAACGTCGACGTCACCGTGATCCTCGAGCGGCCGAAGATCCGCGACCTACGTCGACGCGATGCGCGCCGACGCTCGCCGCGGCGCTCGGCGTCGACGCCGATCGCGTCAGCATCAAGGGCAAGACCAACGAAGGGCGTCGACGCGCATCGGCCGCGGCGAGGCGATCGCGGCTCACGCGATCGCGCTGTTGCGATCGCTAGCCGTCGAGCCTGCCGTGATCAGCCATGAAGTCCATTCAGTCATGCGAGTCCGTTTCGCTCCCAGTCCGACCGGCCAGCTGCACGTCGGCAACGCGCGCACGGCGCTGTTCAACTGGCTGCTCGCGCGCGGCTCGGGCGGCACGTTCATCCTCCGCATCGAGGACACCGACGCCGAGCGATCGACGCGCGAGTCGGAGGCGGCGATCCTGCGCGACCTGCGGTGGCTCGGGCTCGACTGGGACGAGGGCCCGACGTCGGCGGCCCGCGCGGTCCGTACCGCCAGTCCGAGCGGCCTGCATCTCTATCAGTCGTACGCGAAGGAGCTGCTCGCGCGCCGGATGCGGCGTACTACTGCTTCTGCTCGACCGGCGCAGCTCGACGCCGATCGCCAGGCAGCGCTCGCCGCGGGCCGCCCGGCGCGCTACGCCGGCACGTGCCGCCGCCTGTCGCGCGAGCAGGCGCGGCGCGCGCATCGCGCGCGGGCGAGCGTCCGGCGATCCGCTTCCGCGTCCCGGACGAGCCGCGACGTCGTCGTTCACCGACGTCGGTCCGCGGCGAGGTGCGCTTTCAGACCGACGTGATCGGCGATCCCGGTCATCGTCCGCGCCGACGGCCACCCGGCCTACAACTTCGCCGTCGTCGTCGACGATGCGCTGATGGAGGTGACGCATGTGATGCGGGGCGAGGATCACATCTCGAACACGCCGCGGCAGATCCTGCTCTACGAGGCGCTCGGCTTCGCGCCGCCGGCGTTCGCGCACCTGTCGCTGGTGATGGGGCCCGATCACAGCCCGCTGTCGAAGCGTCACGGCGCGACGTCGGTCGCCGAGTTCCGCGGCGAAGGGCTACCTGCCGGAAGCGCTCGTGAACTACCTCGCGCTGATCGGCTGGTCGCCGCGCTGGCGCGGCGAGCGACGAGCTGCTGCCGATCGACGAGCTCGCGCGGCGCTTCTCGCTCGAGGGCGTCGGCCACAGCGCCGGCGTGTTCGACGAGGAGAAGCTGGCGTGGGTGAACCGGCACTATCTGAAGATCGCCGATCCGGCGCGGCTCGCCGAGCTGTCGCTGCCGTATTTCAACGAGGCCGGCGTGCCGATGACGCCCGGACGCGCAGCGGCCTCGAGTTTCTCGCGTCGGCGATGGCGATGGCGACGCGCGTCGGTCGACCGGCTCAATCAGATTCCGGCGCGGCTGGCGTTGCTGTTCGACTACGACGCCGCGGCGCGCGCTGCGGCGACCCGGCGCTGCGTGAGGAGATGAGCGCGCGACGGCGCGCGCGCCGTCGTCGCGCGCGCTGGCCGAGGAGCTGGCCGCGGCGCCGCGGCTCGATCGCGAACGATTTCGCGCGGTCGCGAACCAGGTGAAGGCGCGGACGGGTCAGAAGGGCAAAGCGCTGTTCCATCCGATTCGCGTCGTGCTGACCGGGCGCGCCGAAGGGCCGGAGCTCGATCTCGCGGTGCCGGCGATCGATCGCGGCGCCGAGCTGCCGGCTCGACGCGGGCATTCCGACGATTCTCGGCTGCCGCGAGCGCGCGCGCCGCGTTCGTGCGCCGCGCTCGGAGCGCCGATCGCTAATGCGCTGAGACCTGATCCCTGAGTTTCGAGTCTCGTGAGTCCATGCTGATCTACGGCATCAACCCGGTCGCTCGAAGCGCTGCGCGCGAGGCGCGTCGACGCGCGATTCGCGTGTCGCCGCGCGCCGACGACGCGCCTGACCGAGATCGTGCGGCTGGCGGAGGAGCAGGGCGTTCCGGTGCGAGCGCGTCGACGGCGGACGAGCTCGATCGGCTGCGCCGGACGGCGGCAGCGCACCAGGGCGTGGTCGGCGACGTGCAGGACCCGGCGAGCTGCAGCGTCGAGGATCTGGTCGATCGGCGCGAAGGCGCGCCGCTCGATCGTCGTGCTCGACGGCATCGAGGATCCGCACAACGTCGGCGCGATCCTGCGGATCGGTGGATGCGGCCGGCGGCGACGGCGTCGTGCGGCAGTCGCGGCATGCGGCGCGGCTCGACGGCGCGGCGGCGAAGGCGTCGGCCGGCGCGGTGTCGCACGTGAAGATCGCCGAGGTCGTGAACATCGCGCGGGCGCTCGAGACGCTGAAGGACGGCCGGCGTCTGGACGGTCGGGCTGGCCGGCGACGCGCCCGAAGCGCTACGACGAGATCGATCTGCACGCTGCCGACGGCGATCGTGGTGGGGGCCGAGGGAACCGGGCTGCGGCGTCTGGTGCGGGAGCGGTGCGACTGGCTGGTGTCGATTCCGATGGCAGGGCACGTTCAGAGTCTGAACGTCTCGGTGGCGGCCGGGATCGCCCTGTTCGAGGCGCGTCCGGCAGCGGCGCCAGAAACTGAGCTACAATGGGCGGTTGTTGCCGGCCTGCAGGCGTCGTCTACCGTGTAGATGCGCAACCCCGTATGCGGCTTGCGCGGGTGGCACGGGACGTGCTAAAGTTCACCTTTTGTCTGGCTGGCGTAGCTCAGTCCGGTAGAGCAGCTGATTTGTAATCAGCAGGTCGGGGGTTCAAATCCCTTCGCCAGCTCCATCGACGGAACGTCACGGTCGCAGGTAACGCGAAACAGCGTTTCCAAAACAACAGCTAGTTGGCGAGGTAGCGAAGCGGTCAAACGCAGCAGACTGTAAATCTGTCGCCCTAGCGGCTTCGAAGGTTCGAGTCCTTCCCTCGCCACCATCTTTCGCTCGCGCGACAGCGAGCGGATTGCGGGCTGGCAAGCCGAGCACTCGGCGAGCTGGCGATAACAGGATACGCGGCGGGTCTGACCCGCCGGAGCGGCGAACGCGAGACGAGCACGTGAGACGCGTAGGCGGGAGTAACTCAGTGGTAGAGTCACAGCCTTCCAAGCTGTTGGTCGCGGGTTCGATCCCCGTCTCCCGCTCCAGCAGCTCGCGGATCGCGAGCGGCTTCGGCTGGCAAGCCAGCGAGGCTGTCGCACCGAGCGCGACTGGCGACGACGGCCGATGACTGCGAAGGCCGATGTAGCTCAGTTGGCAGAGCGCGTCCTTGGTAAGGACGAGGTCTCCAGTTCGATCCTGGACATCGGCTCCAGATCACACGAACGTAGCGCGAGGATCGCAGACATGGCCAAAGAAAAATTCGATCGCAGCAAACCGCACGTGAACGTCGGCACCATCGGCCACATCGACCACGGCAAGACGACCCTCACCGCCGCGCTGACCAAGGTGTCGGCCGACAAGGGCTGGGCGAAGTTCATCTCGTACGACGAAGTCGCCAAGGCGTCGGAGTCGCAGGGCCGCCGCGACGAGTCGAAGGTCATGACGATCGCGACGAGCCACGTCGAGTACTCGACGGCGAACCGGCACTACGCGCACGTCGACTGCCCGGGCCACGCCGACTACATCAAGAACATGATCACCGGCGCCGCGCAGATGGACGGCGCGCATCCTCGTGGTCAGCGCCGTCGACGGCCCGATGCCGCAGACGCGCGAGCACGTGCTGCTCGCCCAGCCAGGTCAACGTGCCGTACATCGTCGTCGCCCTCAACAAGGTCGACGCGATCGACGATCCCGAGCTGCTCGACCTCGTCGAGCTCGAGGTGCGCGAGCTGCTGACGTCATACGGCTTCCCGGGCAACGACATCCCGGTGGTCCGCCTGTCGGCGCTCAAGGCGCTGCAGGGCGACGCCGAAGGCGTCGCCGGCGTGACTCAAGCTGATGGAGGCGCTCGACAGCTACATTCCGCTGCCGCAGCGCGACGTCGACAAGCCGTTCATGATGCCGATCGAAGACGTGTTCTCGATCTCGGGCCGCGGCACCGTCGTCACCGGCCGCGTCGAGCGCGGCAGGGTCAAGGTCGGCGAGGAAATCGAGATCGTCGGGTTCAAGCCGACCGAGAAGAAGGTCGTCACCGGCGTCGAGATGTTCCGCAAGCTGCTCGACTCGGGCGAGGCGGGCGACAACATCGGCGTGCTGCTGCGCGGCGTGGAAAAGGACGACGTCGAGCGCGGCCAGGTGCTGGCCAAGCCGGGCACGCATCAAGCCGCACACGAAGTTCAAGGGCGACGGTCTACATCCTGTCGAAGGAAGAGGGCGGCCGTCACACGCCGTTCTTCAACGGCTACCGTCCGCAGTTCTACATCCGGACGACCGACGTGACCGGCACGCTCCACCTGCCGGAAGGCGTCGAGATGGTGATGCCGGGCGACAACACCGACGATCACCGGCGAGCTGATGGCGCCGGTCGCGCTCGAAGCGGGCGCGCGCTTCGCCATCCGTGAAGGCGGCCGCACGGTCGGCGCCGGCACGGTCACGGAGATCTTGAGTAGGGCTGAGGGCTTAGGAGCTGAGAGCTCAGCGATGCGCGACATCATTCGCGATGGCTTGCCTCGAGTGCAAGCGTCGCAACTACAGCACGACGAAGAACAAGAAGAGAACGACCGAGCGGCTCGAGATGAGCAAGTCTGCCGGTTCTGCCGGAAA
>ERZ1370068.6354-contig-5341_pt1 | contig 13097 bp, 13 predicted proteins | sample MGYA00561227_ERZ1370068 | MGnify/ENA primary metagenome ERZ1370068 (study PRJEB38410, sample SAMEA6850437) | metagenome | study: Metagenomic assessment of the ecological functions of the soil: analysis of the soil microbiota associated with the...
AGTTACGTATTGCTCCATAGAGATCGGCGTGCCACTTGCCCGGGCGCCATGTGGCGTGAAGCAGCGCCTGCGCCTCGGGATCGCCCGCGCAGAACCGATCGTGCACATCGGCGCCGACTTCGAAGCGAGCGCGGGACCGATCGCGGGGGCCAAGCCATGCGACGAGGTCGTCCGCGCATCGCGCCGAGATCGCGGAGGGCGTGCGATCGTCGCTTCGAGTACGCCTCGCGGCCAGTCCGCGCCAACCCGCGTGAGCGATGCCGACCGCATTGCCTCCACGGTCGGCAAAGAGCACCGGCAGGCAATCGGCGGTGAGGACCGCGCAGAACGACGCCCCGTTCGCGCGTGACCGCCGCATCGGCGGTGGGACCTCGGCGTTGTCTGGGACGCTGCCGTCGGCGTCACCGACCGCAGCGCCGTGCACCTGATCGAGCCACGTCGGCGCCGCAGGCAGGAGCGCTTGCAGGCGCGCGATTCTCGGCCAGCGCCTCCGGTGTCGTCGCGCACGTTGCGGCCGAGGTTCATCGTCGCGCGGGGTCCCGTGCTGACGCCGCCGCTTCTGCGTCGTCGCGAGCGCGCAGACGTGGCCGGGAACGGGCCAGTCGGGAACGATCCAGTCGAGGCCCGGCGGCCGCGAAGCTCGTCGCGCGAGCTCGCATGGGCGAAGTCGCGCCGCTTCATCGGCGCAACCCGCGACGCGCAGCGAGGCCAGAAGGCCGTCGAAACTCCGGCGGCAACGGCGACTCCCATGCGCAATCCCGGTCCGTGACCGGATGGACGAGCGCGGAGCCGCGCGGCATGCAGCGCCTGCCGCGCGAACGCGAATCGGCCCTCTGCGGCCGTACGCGGATCGCCGACGAGCGGATGACCGAGCGAGGCGAGATGGACGCGTATCTGGTGCGTGCGTCCGGTCTCGAGCCGGCAGCGCAGCAGCGTCGCCATGCCGAAGCGCTCGAGGACCGTCGAAGTGCGTGCGCGCGGCCTTTCCCGTGGCCACGACCGCCATCGTCGTGCGCCGGGTCGGATGCCGGCCGATCGGCGCGTCGACCGTGCTGCCGCGCGCGATGTCGCCCGCCGCGAGCGCAGATATCTCGCGGGTCACCGTTCGCGCCTGCAGCGCCGCGCACCAGCGCGGTATGCGCGGCCAGGGTTTTCGCGACGACGAGCAGGCCGCTCGTGTCCTTGTCGAGCCGATGGACGATGCCGGCGCGCGGCACGCGCGCGAGCTGCGGCGCGTGATGCAGCAGCGCGTTCAGCAAGCGTGCCGTCCCAGTTGCCGGCGCCCGGATGGACGACGAGCCCGGCCGGCTTGTCGACGACGAGCAGACGCCTCGTCCTCGGCGACGATGGCGAGCAGCGATCGCTTCGGGCAGAACGGCGTTTCGCGCGGCAGCGATTCCGGCATCGACCACCACGACGCTTTCGCCGCCGCGCACTCCGCGCGTCGGCGCGCAGGATGGCCGTCCTGCGTCACGCGTCCGGCGTCGATCCAGGCTCCGGAGCCGTGCGCGCGAAAACTGCGGCAAGCGCGCGCGAGAGCGCGACGTCGAAGCGCTGCCGCCGGCGGCGTCGGCCGGCAGCGTCAGCGCATGGGTTGCGCCGGCGAGAAGGCGGCCTCGGCGCGACGCCGCGGGCGGTCGGGAGGAGGGCAGGGTGCCGGGTAGTGCAGAGTCGGCGTCGGCTATAATCGACGTCTCTGTCAGCAGCGATCGTAGAACGCATGTTCCGTATGCCGCATCCGCACGTCGTCAGCCCGCTTCGGCCCCGGGCGCATACCTGGGCGCCATCGTTCGGCTGTTCGCGTGCGTCGCGTTCGCTCGCCGTCGTTCCGGTTGCGGCCTCCTGCCCGATGTCGTCGACGAGACCACGCAATCTCACACGCCGAGCAGATGTACAAGCTCGCGCACGACGCGTTGACGCGAGGAAATTATACGCGGGCGATCAGCTCTTCGAGACGCTCGAGGCGCGCTGTCCCCTACGGCCGCTATGCGCAGCAGGCGATCCTGGAGCTCGCTTATGCGAACTATCGCGCCGGCGAGACCGCCGCAGCCGTCGCCGCGTGCGACCGCTTCATCCGCACGTTTCCCAACAACCAGAATGTCGACTACGCCTACTATCTCAAAGGGCCTCGTCAACTTCCGCGAGGACCAGGGATTGCTCGGTTACGTGTACGAGCTCGACCTGGCGGAGCGCGAGCCCAAGGGCATGCGCGAATCGCTTTGCCGCGTTCAAGGAGCTCGTGGCGAAGTTTCCCGGACAGCCGCTACGCGCAGGACGCGACCGACCGGATGCTCTACCTCACGAATGCGCTCGGCGAAGTACGAAGTGAACGTCGCCCGCTATTACTACAACCGCGGCGCCTATATCGCGCGCGATCAACCGGGCCCAGGCGGCGATCGTCGGCTATCCGCGGACGGCGGCGAACGAGGCGCGCGCTCGACGTGCTCGTCAAGAGTTACGACAAGCTCGGGCTCACCCAACTGCGCGACGACTCGCTGCGCATCTTGCGCCAGACCTTTCCGGACAGCGTCTATCTCGCCGGACAAGTCGACAAGCCTTGGTGGAAGTTCTGGTAAGACCCTGAAGGACGTGAAGCTCGCGGCAGCGCTCTGCGTTGCCTGGTCAGATCGCCCGAGGAGCGCCCGCGGGCTTACACCCCGGCGCCGCGAGCGCTCCTGAGCCCAGTGAGGCCCGCGGGCTCAGCTCGGCGATTCGCAGGCGCTCTGACCTAGCGCGGCTAACTCTCGCCACGCGGAAGAACGCTCGCTCGACGTCCTCGAGCTCCGCGCGTCCGGCGCATCGGCGGCAGGCTCTGCCAGATCCGCTTGCCGTAGGGTTTGTCGGTGAGACGCGGGTCGCAGATCATCAGCACGCCGCGATCGGTCTCCGTGCGGATCAGGCGGCCGGCGCCCTGCTTCAGCGCGATCACCGCCTGCGGCAGCTGGTAGTCGAAGAACGGGTTGCCGCCCTCGGCGCGCAACTGCGTCGAGGCGCGCGGCGAGCAGCGGATCGTCCGGCGGCGCGAACGGCAGCTTGTCGATGATCACGACGGACAGCGCCGCGCCCGGCACATCGACGCCCTCCCAGAAGCTCGCGCTGCCCAGCAGGATCGGCGTTGCCGAGCTCGCGGAATCGCGTCAGGAGCTCGCTGCGCGAGCCTTCGCCCTGCACGAGCAGCGGCCAGTCGAGGCCCTCGCCGGCGAATGCGTCGGCGAGAGATCCGCGTGCGACCGTCGAGCGCGCGGAGCGTCGTGAACAGCAGGAAGGCGCGCCCGCCGCTCGCGCGCAGCACCGGCAGCGCCGCGGCGACGACCGCCTCGGTGTGCTCGCGCGAGTTGGGCGCGGGCAGCCGCTGCGGCACGTAGAGCAACGCCTGTGATGCGTAGTCGAACGGCGACTCCCAGCATCCGGTGGCCGCCTCGACGAGGCCCGAGCTCGCGCTGGTAGAGCGAGAAATCCTTGCCGACGGCGAGCGTCGCCGACGTGAAGATCCACGCGCGGCCCGACTCGGCGACCTCGCTTTCGAGAACACGTCGGCGACCGACAGCGGCGACGCGTTGCAGCTGCCAGCCCGACTTGCGTGACGTCGACCCAGCGGATCCATGCGGCTCAGGCGGTGTCCGCGCCGTCGTCTTTCGCCGCGCGGGCGACGAGCCCGGCGCGCCAGCGCGCGAGCCGCGTCGACCGCTCCGGTTGCGCGCTGCGCGCAGTTGGCGATATCTTCGCTGCGCTCGGCGAACAGCCCGAGCTCCGGTCGACGAGGCGGTCGAGCGCCGCGGTCAATTCGTCCGAGCGCGTCGGCGAAGCCCTCCTTCTCGGCGCGCGACGCGCTGCGCGAGTCTTGCCCGGCGTCTCGCCGAGCGCCAGGCGCAGCTTCCGGATCGCGGGCCCGACACCCGACTGACGGCATCGGCGAGGCTCGGCGACTTCGCGCGCGCCGGTGCGCGGCGGCAACTTCGGCGTCGCGCGCGAGCTCGGCGAGCTGCCCGGCGGTCAGCTGCTTCGCCAAAGAACAGCGTGGCGGTGTCCGGCAGCTGGTGCGCCTCGTCGAGGATCACGCGTATTGCACGCGGGCAGCAGCTCGGCGAGGCCTTCGTCGCGCAGCATGACGTCGGCGAAGAACAGATGGTGATTGACCACGACGACGTCCGCCTCGAGCGCGGCCTTGCGCGCCTTCAGCACGAAGCAGTCGGCGTGAAACGCGCATTCGGCGCCGAGGCAGTTGTCGCGCGTCGACGTGACGAGCGGCCAGATCGACGCGTTCTCGGGGACGTCCGCGAGCGCGCCGCGATCGCCCGGTTCCGACGCGCGCGAGAACGCGATGATCTTCGGCAGATGCCGCGCATCCTCGCGCGATGGCAGGCGCCCCTCGGCGGCGGTCGCGCTCGAGGTGATGGTGGCAGACATAGTTCGCGCGGCCCTTGAGCAGCGCGAGCGTCACCGGCAGCTTCAGCGCGTCGCGCACGAGCGGCAGGTCGCGCTGGAAGAGCTGGTCCTGCAGCGTCTTGGTGCCGGTGGACACGATCACCTTGCCGCCATAGAGCAGCGCCGGCACGAGATAGGCGAAGGTCTTGCCGGTGCCGGTGCCGGCTTCGGCGATCAGCGCGCCGCGCGCGGGCGATGGCATGCGGCGACGGCGTCGGCCATCGCGAGTTGCTGCGGGCGAAAGCGAAAGCCGGGCAGCGCGTCCGCCAGGACGCCGCCTTCGCCCAGGATGGCGGCGAGCTCCCGGTCCGGCGCTTGCGTCGCCGGTGTCGGGATCGGCGGTGAGCGCGGCGTGGCTCAGGTCGCGCTCTTGGGTCGGGCCGTGCGCCTTGCCGCGGGCGTGGCCGCCTTGCCTTTGTCGGCGGTGGCCGCCTTGCCCTTTGTCGGCGGCTGCGTGGCCGCTTTGCCCTTGCTCGGCCGACGAGCACGGCGCGGATCGCAGCGGCGCGCTCGCTGAAGACTTCATACGGCTTCGCGACCCGTGCCTTGTACTGCTCGTCGCTCTCGCCGGCGACCCACTTGAGCTCGGCCAGCGATTTGAGCCAGAGCTCCTGCAGCGCCGCGGAGGCCGTCGATGGCCGCGCGGTTGGGAGTGGCCTCCTTCAGAGCCGACTGGTAGGGTCGGGTGATCGATAAGCCGGTGCTTGTCGACGCAGTACTCGGACTTGGCGCCGTTGGTGCCTTCGGTCGATCGTTCGTAGCCGAACTCGATGATCTCGATGCTCTTGACATTGCGGCACATCGTGTAGAGGTGCGACACCGCCTGCAGGTAGCAATCGATGGCGCCGCCCGTCGAGTCCGGGCAGATATACGTGTCGGCCTTCGGGACGAAACCGGGACTGGGACGAACTCCGCCGCGAAGCGTCACGGAAGAGGCAATCGCAGCGCGTCACGCCGAGGGCGAGCATGGCGCAGAGGTGCCGGCAAGCGTGGATCATGGACGAGCGGAGACTCGGACCAGTGGACATCGCCAATGCTACCCCGCGAGGTCGCTGCCGCTCAAGCCGGCCGGACGGATGACGCGCGGCATGCGCGCGAACGAACCGGCAGCGCCGGTACGCAACCGGTCGCTACGCTAGATCAGAGCGTTGCGCCGCCGGAGAACTTCGATCACGGCGCCATTGATGTAGGACGCCTCGCTGGAGGCGAGCCACGCGTAGGTCGCGGCGATCTCGTCCGGCCTGCCGAGCCGGCCCATCGGCACGCGCTCCGCCATCATCTTCACGATCTTCGCCGGCATTTTCGCGAGGATCGGGGTTTCGATGAACCCCGGACAGATGGCATTGGCGCGGATGCCCTTGCGGCCCAATTCGCGCGCCCACGTCTTGACCATGCCGATGACGCCGAACTTGGTCGCGGCGTAGTTGGTCTGGCCGAAATTGCCATAGATCCCGACGATCGAGGACGCGTTGAGGATGCATCCGGAATTCTGCGTCAGCATGATGTCGACTACGGCCTTGGTGCAGTTGTAGACGCCCTTCAGGTTGACGTCGATGACGCGGTCGAACTGGTCCTCGCTCATCTTCTTGAATTGCGCGTCTTCGACGATGCCCGCGTTGTTGACCAGCGTGTCGATCCGCCCCCACTTGGCCATCACGCCTTCGACCATGGCAGCGATGCTCTTCTTGTCGGTGACGTCGACGACGAATCCGATGGCCTGGCCGCCGCTGGCGCGTGACGAGCGCGACCGTGCTCTCGACGGACGCCGCGTTGATATCGCAAGCCGCGACTTTCGCGCCTTCCTGGGCGAACTTGACCGCGGTCGCCTGGCCGATGCCTTGGCCGGCGCCGGTGATGATCGCGACGTTGTCTTGCAGGCGCATATTGCTCTCCACTGGGTACAACGACGCTCCCAAACTAGCGGAGCCGGAATGTTGGCGATTATATTCGAATTGATGCGGTGCACAACCCGATACAAGCATTCTTCATGCCGGATCTCGGATTGATTAAAATCAATATGTTGCCTACAAAAGTGGGCGAAACGCGGAAAAATCGGACATTCCGCGCTGATTCGGCCGACCAGGGATGTTGCGCGTGCGTCGCGGTAGAGCGCCGCCAGCGCGCCGGCAGGTGATCGCCCGGTTACGCCTGCTGCCAGTGCTCGATGACGAGCTGGGGCGACGCCTCGCCGCGCCATTCGTTGATGTCCGGGCGATAGGCCGCCCGGATCGAGGGCGGGAGCGGGTCCACATGCCGAAACAGGATCGCGTCGAAGCGTTCGGCGCCACGGGCGAGCGCCAGCTTGGAGTGGTTGCCACCCACGATGCGCTGGGCGAGCACCGAAAAGGTGTCGTCGAACAGGGGCGGGAAACCCTGGCCCCAGACTTCGCGCGCGCAGGGTGCTGGCGAGCTCGATGCCGAGCTCGCCCGGTTCGAGCGAGCCGTCCGAGTCGAGCGTGCGCGCGAGGTCGACGGATGTCAGCCGCTTCGCGTGCGATCGCCTCGAAGATTGCGGCGAACCGCGGCAATTCGGCTTCGCTGATGGTCAAGCCGGCGGCGTAGGCATGCCCGCCGAATTTGGCGAGCAGCCCCGGGGCGCGCTTTGGCTGCGAGGTCGAGGGCGTCGCGCAAATGGAAGCCGGAGATCGATCGCCCCGAACCCTTGAGCTCGCTCGCCGTTCCCTCTGGCGAAAACGATGGTCGGGCGGTGATACCGGTCCTTGAGCCGTCCCGCGACGATGCCGACGACGCCCTGATGCCAATCGGGGTGGAAGAGGCAGAGCGTGTACGCATCGGCGTCGGCGGCGTCCTGCGCCCGCGCTTCGAGCGGCGACGAGCGCCTCCTCCTGCATCGTCGATTCGACGTCGCGGCGCTCGCGATTGAGCCGGTCCAGCTCGCGGCGGCGAGCGGTGCCGCCGCCGACGCATCGGTGTCGGCGAGGAGGCAGCGAATGCCGAGCGCCATGTCGGAAAGCCGCCCCGCGGCATTGAGGCCGGGACCGACGACGAAGCCCAGGTCGTAACCCGTCGCCCGGCGCGGATCGCGACCCGCGACGGCCAGCAGCGCCCGGATGCCGGGTTGCGCGCGACCGGCGCGGATTCGCGCGAGTCCCCGTGCGACCAGCGTCCGGTTGATCCGGTCGAGGCACACGACGTCGGCCACGGTGCCGAGGGCGACGAGGTCGAGCAGCGTCCGAGATTGGGCTCCGCCCGACCGGTGAAATGGCCGCCGTTCGCGCAATGCGGCCCGGGTGGCGAGCGAGCACATAGAACATGACGCCGACGCCAGCGAGATGCTTGCCGGGAAAGGCGCATCCGGGCTGATTGGGATTGACGATCAGCGCGGGGGCCGGAAGCGTGGCGGCCGGCAGGTGATGATCGGTGATCAGCACCTCGATGCCCCGTTCGGCCGCCGCCGTGACGCCGTCGTGGCTCGCGATGCCGTTGTCGACCGTCACGATGAGACGCGGCGCGACGGCCGCGGCGGCGGCGACGATTTCCGGCGTGAGCCCGTAACCGTACTCGAAGCGATTCGGCACCAGGAAGTCGACGACGGCGCCCATCGCCGCGAGACCGCGCATCCCGACCGCGCACGCGGTGGCGCCATCGGCGTCGTAGTCGGCGATGATCACGATCTTCTCGCGGCGCGAGTATCGCGTCGGCGAGGCGCGTCGCGGCGCGCCGCGATGCCTTTCATCGTCGCGAACCCCGGCAACGTCGCAAGGTCGAGGTCGAGCTCGTCCGCGCTCGCTACGCCGCGCGACGCGAACACCCGCGCCAGCACCGGGTTCACGCCGGCGGCCGCCAGCGCTATCGAGGCCGGCGGGACAGTGCGGCGCACGATTTCCATCAACGAGTCCCGATCCGCGCGCATCGAGCAGCGCGGCGAAGATCGTGTCGCGCGAAAGCTGCCGGCGAGGCGTTGCCAGAGCCCGGGCCGTCCTGCGCGCCACACGATGGCATCTCCGGCGTCGTCGCAGAGCAATGTCACCTCCTGAGCGAGCCCGCGGCAAGCGCGCGCGCGCCGGCGCGGCCCATGCCCGCTCGATTGCAGGCACGTCGAGCGCGCGGTCGAGCGCGACGACGATCGAATCTGCGCTGCCCGCATCGCTCAGCGCGTCGCGCAGTTGGCTGGGCAGGGGCTGCAGCGGAGAGCCTGCGAACCTGGCGAGCGCGGCCGCGATGCCGGTCGCGGCATACGTGCGAATCGACGGCGCGGGCGATGGTCGCGGCGGAAGCATCCCGCCGCCGGAGAACCAGAGGCTGTTGGCGAGCGCGCGCCCGGCGCGTTCGCGCTCGACGTTGACCGGATGCTCGTGCAGCAGCATCTCGATTTCCGAGTGCCAGCGTCGCCACGCGCCGGCGTCCGGCCCGTGCGGGAGCAGCGCGCGCAGCGGCGGCGCAGCGCGGCCCCGGGAGGATGGGTCGAAAGCCGGATCGCCGTCGCGACGCGGACGAAGAATGCGTCGGGTCGCGGTGCGGCGAAAGCGAGTCCGTCGTCGGCGAAATGCGCGTTCAACGTCGCGACCAGCGCATCGGCATCGGCGCGCCCGAGATCATCGACGACGCCCGCGAGCTCGTACATCCGCGCGGCCAACCGAGAGCGTCACGGGGTCGGCCGCGAGCCAGTACGCGGCTTCCGGATCGACGCCGAGCGCCGCCAGTCGGATCGGCGCCAGGGGCCAGTCCGTTTGCCGGATCACGCCGTAGCGCGCGGCCAGTGCCGCGGCGGTGCCGCCGTCCTCGCGCGCCGGAGGTCCGGCGATTGCAAGCAGGTGGGCAAGCGCCGGGGCATGGGCAGGCCGGCGTCCTGTCAGTGCGCCGTTCGAAGAGTCCCGGCAGGACGAGGATGAGTTGCATGGAAAGCGGCGGAAGGCGCGGCCGATACGGCGCGGTGAACCGCCACGAGTCTAGCAGGCGGAGGCCGCGCCATGGCATGCGATAATCGGCGCGCGTCGCCGTCGCCCGTGCCGTTCTCCCTGCCGCGGCGCCAATCGATTCGGCTCGAGCGGACACCTCCTTGTCACCGTACGAACTTGCCGTCGGCCTTCGTTACACCCGCGCGCGCCGCGGCTCCGGCCGCAACACGCTTCATCTCGTTCATCGCGCTCACGTCGATGGCCGGAATCGCGCTCGGCGTCGCGGCGCTGATCGTCGTCCTGTCGGTGATGAACGGCTTCCAGGAGGAGCTGCGCAACCGGATCCTGTCCGTCGCGTCGCACATCGAGATCCGCGGCATGCCGACGCTCGCCGACGACGCCGCGGTCGCCCGGATGGCGCATGAGCAATCCGCACGTGAAGGCGGCGGCGCCGTACGTCATGGGCCAGGCGATGCTCTCGGTCGGCGAAGCGAACCGCGGCGCGCGTCATCCGCGGCGTCGACCCGGTGCGCGAAGCCGCCGTCGCCGACATCGGAACGCACATGCGCGCGGGCGCGCTCACGGACTTGAAGCCCGGCGAGTTCGGGATCGTGCTCGGCGCGGAGCTCGCGCGTGCGCTCGGCGTGCGAGCTGGGCGATCCGGTCGTCGTCATCACGCCGCAAGGCACGATGACGCCGGCCGGCACGCTGCCGCGCCTCAAGACCTTCCGCGTCGTCGGCGTGTTCGAGGTCGGGATGTACGAGTTCGACAGCGGACTGGCGCTGATCGACCTCGACGACGCGAAGAAGCTCTACCGGCTGGACGGCGTGTCGGGCGTGCGGCTGAAGCTCGACGACCTCTTCGCTCGCGCCGGCGGTGGCGCGCTCGCTCGCGCGGAACGCTCGCGATCAACGGCGAAGTCCGCGACTGGACGCGGAGCCACGCGAACTTCTTCCGCGCGGTGCAGATCGAGAAGCGCGTCATGTTCATCATCCTGACGCTGATCATCGCCGTCGCGGCGTTCAACATCGTGTCGGCGCAGGTGATGACGGTCACCGACAAGGTAGGCCGACATCGCGATCCTCCGCACGCTGGGCGCGGCGCCGTCGTCGATCACGGCGATCTTCATGATCCAGGGCGCGCTGATCGGCGTGATCGGCACGCTGATCGGCGTGGTCGGCGGCGTCCTGCTCGCGCTCAACGTCGGCACCGTGCTGCCCGCGATCGAGCGGCTCCTGAGCGTGCAGTTCCTCGACAAGACGATCTACTACATCAGCGAGCTGCCGTCCGACCTGCAGCGCGCCGACGTCGTCACGATCGCCGGTGATCGCGCTCGGGCTGGCGCTCGTGGCGACGATCTACCCCGCATGGCGCGCCGCGAAGGTCAACCCGGCGGAGGCGCTTGCGCTATGAGTGAGGCCGAGCGCCGGCGCCGCCGGTGCTCGAATGCCGCGGGCTCGGCAAGACCTACGTGAGCGGCCCGCTCGAAGTGCCGGTGCTGCTCGGCGTCGATCTCGCCGTCGCTCGCGGCGAGCGCGTCGCGATCGTCGGCGCGTCGGGCTCGGGGAAGAGCACGCTGCTTGCACCTTCTCGGCGGTCTCGACGCGCCGACCGCGGGCGCGGTGTGCGTGGACGGCGTCGATTTCACCCGCCTTTCGGAAAAGCAGCGCGGCGCGGTGCGCAACCGCGCGCTCGGCTTCATCTACCAGTTCCATCATCTGCTGCCCGAGTTCACCGCGCTCGAAAACGTGGCCATGCCGCTCGCGATCCGGCGCGTGGCGCCGGCGGGCGGCGCGCGCGCGGCGCAGCGGATGCTGGAGCGCGTGGGCCTCGAGCCATCGCGCGCGGCATCTGCCCGGCGAGCTGTCGGGCGGCGAGCGGCAGCGCGTGGCGCTCGCCCGCGCGCTCGTCACGGAGCCGCGGTGCGTGCTCGCCGACGAGCCCACCGGCAACCTCGATCGCGCGCACCGCGGGGCAGGTGTTCGACCTGATGCTCGGAACTCAATCGCGCCGTCGGAACGAGCCTCGTCATCGTCACGCACGATCCCGATCTCGCCGCGCGGACCGATCGGACGCTGCAACCTCGTCGACGGCGTGCTGACGGGATCGGGCTGACCGGTCGTGGGAGTGCGCCCGCGGTCCCACGCGCGCTTGAAGCGTGAAGGTCCGCGGGAAAGACCGCCCAGGTGCCGCAGGTACCAAGCCGTATCGCGCGACGACGGAAAGTCTTGGGAGGAAACCTGGGTCGATGGATCGGCTGCGCGAGCAGGCGCCCGTGATTTGTCGCGAGGGGGGTCGGCGGGTCGGCTCGCGCCCAAACAAACGCGGGGGCTTGACGTTCACGATTCGCCGAGTGGCAATGGAGGCTACACCCAGTGAGTTTGTGCTCATGCAGATCGCGAAGACTCCCGCCTCCGGCTCCCAGGCTCCCTCCAGCGCGAGGCGACCCGTCGCCAGCTGGTCCAGGCCGGCCTGCACGGGTGGTCGCGGCCCGCGGCGCTTTGCCGGGGCGACCACGGCAGCGATCGCCCAGGCTTCCGGCAAGGCCCACGGCACGGTCTTCGTTCATTTCCGGACCCCGCGACGTGCTGGTTGCCGAACTGGTCGAGGAAATCGGCCGCGTCATATCGCAACGTCTGGCCGACATCCCCAACGACATCCCCGGCGTAGGCGAGGTACTCGACGCGTCCTGGCGGCCCTGGCTCGCCACGAAGTGCTCTACGCCCGCCCGCTGTGCGAAGCCACGACCTTGCCGCCGGCCGCTCGCGCCCGCCTGTTCGCATTGCAATCCGGTATCGCCTGGCGGCTGCGGACCGCCTATGCCCGCGACGTCGTGCGCGGCGCGGCGCGCGACCTGGATCCGGCCGCGCTCGCCAATACCTGGATTGCGCTCACGCAATCACTACCTCATGAACCGCGATGTGTTCGCGCCCTGGACGCCAGCGTGACTGCGGCGCGAGGCGCGAGCTCAAGGCGCAATGGCTCGGAAATCATCCAATCCTGAAGGATCCCGATATGCCAACAAACCTTTGCCCGTCGTGCGGTTCCTGCGGATTTCCGGATGGCGCACCCGACGATTTCGCCGGTGGCAAGGTCGGGGCGGCGTACTGCAGCACCTGCGGCGACGAAGCGGGCAACTCAAACCGTACGACGAAGTGCTGCGCGCGAACGCCGACTACCTCGTGCGGCAGCAGGGCCTGACCCCGGCGCTGCGCGCGGTTTGGCGCGGGCGCTGCTCGCCAGCATGCCGGCCTGAAGCGACCAATACGTCTCGACCGCCGGCCCGAATCCGGACCATGAGGAAATTCAACATGCCTGTGCCTTCCGGTGATCGCACCATTGTTCGTATTCGCCGGCCTCGCCGGCGGCAGCCGCCGAGGCCGCGCCAGTTCCGCCGCCAGAGCTCGCCGAGGCGCAGCTGCGCGCCACCGTAATCCATCGCTTCGTCGAGTCGTTCGTCGCGTCGCCTACGGCGAGTTCATGGACGTGGTTGACCGGCGAGGACTTCCTGCTGACGGCGAGCGACGGCTCTCTGGCAGGGCCGTGCGGACTTCGTCGCAGCAGATGCGCAAGCCTGCGCCGCTCGACGGCGCGACGTGCGACGACGTGCGCGTGCGCCTGTTCGGGCCGGTGGCGCTTGCTGCACGCCGTGTTCGAAGGCTCTGCGGCAGCGCGATTTCGGCGAGGTGGCGAAGCGTCCGCTACACCGACGTGTACGTCTGGAACGGCGCGGCCTGGCGGCTGGTGAACGCCAGCAACACGCTCATCAAGGACACGGCGGCCGTGCAGGCAGCATGCGGAACGGCGCGCGC
>ERZ1370068.6825-contig-5783_pt1 | contig 13097 bp, 20 predicted proteins | sample MGYA00561227_ERZ1370068 | MGnify/ENA primary metagenome ERZ1370068 (study PRJEB38410, sample SAMEA6850437) | metagenome | study: Metagenomic assessment of the ecological functions of the soil: analysis of the soil microbiota associated with the...
CATCGAGACGTCCGGCCATCTCGTGACTCCTTTCCGCGTCGTGGGTGACAGCTCCGGACAGCAGATTGCGTCCGGTCCCCGCTCCGGGTCAAGCCGGTTCGGCGCGCGGCGCGTCGGCGGACGGCCTGCACCGACGGATGGGCCAGGAATGTCCGGTGCAGCTCGGCGATCGTCCGCGAGAGACGCAGCGAGCCGGTCGAGGACGGCGACGCCCCGGGCCCAGTAGGCCGGGGCCCGGCGGCCGTGGGCTTCCTCGCCGCGGTCGCACAGACTCTCCATCCGCCAGCGGCGCATCTCATGCTCGGCGGTGACGCCATCGGGCTCGGCGAACGCGCCTCGGCGGTAGCGCTGCCGATGCGCTCTCGGCTCATGAAGCGGCGGCGAGGAGTATCTGCGCTGGCCCGAGCCAGTGCCGCATCTCCATCCTCTCCAGCATCTCGACGGCCGTCGACAGCTCACGGCGCGCCTCCATGGCCTGTGCCACCCGATGATGCAAGGCGCCGAGGCTCAGGTGGCTGGCTCGGGACCGCACAGGTCCTTCTCGGCGCCGCCTCCTGACGCGCCTCCTGTAGCTCGTTTCTCACCGTAACCCGCCACAACAGCACGCGCTCCCCTCCCGCTGGCTTCGACGGCCAGCTCGGCAGCCAGGCAGTTCCCGCTGACCGCAGCCCTCGCCGATCACGCCCAACGAACAGTCCACCTCGGTCCACGGGCGGGGACTCCCTCCAACGCGAATTTTGACGCCCCCTATAACACGGCGCCAACGCCCACCCCAGTACAACTGGTCGTGAGGGGCCGGCCCGTGCCCCGCCAGGAGGGCGTGAAGGACCGGTGCCACGAGGAGTGGGCGCAGCGTTCCGCGGAGAGCGGAAAGGAGGGCGAGCACAGTCGCTCGACGCGAGGAACCTGCCGCCCCGGCAAACAATGTCACGCGCCGGGTGCCCGATTCGGGGCCCGGTGAGGAGAGATTGGTTGTGGAAAACGTCACGAATGGCAACCACAGGAGACACGCGGACAAGGCCGAACGGGCCACTGAGCTCCTGCCGGCACGGAGGACCACGTCATGAAGAGGTCTCGAGTCGTCGCCAAGTTGGTGGCGGTCGTGGCGCTCGTAGGCGCTATCGCGAGCGGCTGCCTCCATCTCAACGCGGACCGGTCCGTACCCACTCAGGGGATTCACCCGGTCACCTCCGATCGAGGCTCGGTCGCCGACCCGCAGGCTCTGGATGCGGCACGCGGGGCCGCGCTCAGGCGGCTCCTGGGCAAGCTGCCGCTCTACTTCATAGAGAACCGCGGCCAGGAAGATCCCCAGGTTGCCTACTACCTCCAGGGCGGGACACCGCCGTCTACTTCACCGGCACCGGCGTCACCTTCGCCCTCACAGGTTCGAGGTTGGATGGCGCGGTGAGCGACCGAGCCGATCTCCTCTCCCGTCCGTCCGTCGCGCCGCGCTCGCGCCTGAGCGCGCGCCGCGCGAGCGCTGGGCGGTCAGCTCGAGATTCGTTGGCGCCAAGGCCGTCACCCCGCGTGGCGAGGCTCCCACACCGGCGGTCGTCAGCTACTTCAAGGGCGCAGATGGCCGAGTCACAGAACGGCCTCAAGACGTACGGCAGCGTCATCTATCCCGAGCTCTGGCCGGGCATTGACCTCGTCTACGGCGGCGAGGCCGGCCATCTCAAGTACACGTTCCTCGTCAAACCGGGAGCGGATCCCGACCAGATCCAGCTCGCCTTCCAGGGCGCAACGGCGGTGACATTGACCGACACGGGCCAGCTTGCGGTCGCAACACCCGTGGGCGGCTTCACCGACGACCGGCCGTACGCCTATCAGGAGAACGACGGGCGTCGCGACGAGGTCTCCTCCGCGTTCGCCCTGGCCACGGCCAGCGCCGACGGCGCCCAGGCCTACGGCTTCAAAGGTGGGCCGCTACGACCGGCGCCGGCCGCTCGTGCTCGATCCCTCCGTCCTGGTCTATGCCGGCTATATCGGGGATCGCGGCGATGACGCCGCGAGCGGTATCGCCGTGGACGCCGCAGGCAACGCCTATGTCGTCGGCACGACCCGCTCCTCCGTCCCTTCCTTTCCCGCCAAGGTCGGGCCCGATCTGATCTTCAACGGGGCTTCGGCGACGTCTTCGTGGCCAAGGTCAAGGCCGATGGCACGGACCTCGTCTACCTCGGCTACATCGGCGGCGCGGGCCGGGATTCCGGCGCCGCCATCGCCGTGGACAAGGCGCGGCAACGCCTATGTCACCGGATTCACCGACTCGGACCAGAGCGACCTTCCCGGTGAAGGTGGGGCCGAGCTTGATCCACAGCGGCGCGAGCGACGCTTTCGTGGCCAAGGTCAAGGCCGACGGCACGGGGCTCGTCTACTGCGGTTATATCGGCGGCGCGGGTTTCGACGGCGGTTCCGGCATTGCCGTGGATGCGGCCGGCAATGCCTATGTCACCGGGGCCACCGACTCCGACGAGACCGGGTTTCCCGTGAAGGCGGGACCGGGGCTGTTCTTCAATGGCGGCGACGGCGATGCTTTCGTGGCCAAAGTCAAGGCGGACGGCACGGCATTGCTCTACGCCGGCTACATCGGCGGCACAGGTTCCGACGAAGGTCGCGCCATCGCCTTGGACGCCGCCGGCAATGCCTATGTCACCGGCGTCACCGACTCCGACCAGACCAGCTTTCCCGTGAAGGTAGGACCCGACCTGAACTACAACCTCGGACCCCAGGACGCCTTCGTGGCCAAGGTCAAGGCCGATGGGACAACGCTGGTTTACGCCGGCTACATCGGCGGCGCGGGCGCTGATGGCGGCATCGGCATCGCCGTGGACACGGCCGGCAATGCCTATGTCACCGGGTTCACCGATTCCGACCAGACCACCTTCCCGGTCAAGGTGGGGCCGGACCTCGTCTTCAACGGTTCGCATCGACGCCTTCGTGGCCAAGGTGAAGGCCGACGGCACCGGATTGCTCTACGCCGGCTACATTGGCGGAGCGGGCCTAGACATCGGCACTCGGCGTCGCCGTGGACGCGCTCGGCAATGCCTACGTCGCCGGCGCTCACTACCTCCGACCAGACCAGCTTCCCGGTCCACGTGGGGCCGGACCTGACCTTCAACGGTGAGACCGACGCCTTCGTGGCCAAGATCAAGCCCGACGGCACCGGCCTGCTCTACGCCGGCTACATCGGAGGCACGGGCCTCGATTTCGCCAGCGGCATCGCCGTGGACGCCGCCGGCAATGTCTATATCGCTGGCCAAGCGTCCTCCGACCAGACCACCTTCCCGGTGACGGTGGGGCCGGATCTGATCTTCGGCGGCGGCCGGGACGCGTTCGTGGCGAAGATATCCGGAAACCCGATCTGACCGAAGACCGGTCTGATCGCGCTGCCGCATCGTGGCGAAGCCCGGCGGCACGCTCACGATGTTCGACACCGCCAGCAACGGGGGTCTCGGGACCGCGAAGGCGTCCACGACGCGCTACTACCTCTCCACCGACACCGTCAGGAGCGCCAATGACATTCTCCTGATCGGGACCCGCGTGGTGTCCAGCCTGGAGCCCGGGGCATCTCGCTGGGGGCAGCGCGACGGTGACGCTTTCCGACCAACGTTCCACTCGGGTCCTACCGCGTCCTCGGATGCGTCGACGACACGAAGGTCATCGCGGAGCTCGACGAGACCAACAACTGCCTCCCGGGCAACACCGTCCAGGTGACGCTGCCCAACTTAGAGGTGACGGACATCTCGAAGCCTCCATTGAGCGTGCAGCGCGGCCACAGCTTCTCCGTGACGGACATCGTCCAGAACCTGGGCAGTGTGAGCGCGGCGGCCACGACCACCCGCTACTACCTCTCGCTCGATCGTTTCAAGGGCGCCGGCGACATTCTGCTGCTTGGCAGCCGCTCGGTGGGCATCCTGCAGGCGTCGGGCACCTCGACGCGGCACTGGTGACCGTGACGGTCCCCGCGGGCACGGCTCCCAAGACCTATCGCCTGCTCGCGTGCACCGACGATACCAATGTCGTGAAGGAGCCTCAACGAGAACGACAATTGCGCCACCTCGAACCGCGCTGGTGACGGTGACGCCGTGACACGGCCACGGGAGCTCTAGCAAGACGCCTCAGAGAACCGGAGACGTCGTCCGCGCGCGCAACGCTAGTCAGCGCGCGCGGACGGCGGATCCGCGCGTGGAGGCGCCACGGCGTACGCGCTCGACGTCGGAGCTCCTGCGCGCGCTGCGTCGGCCCTCTCAATTCTGGCTCGTCGAGCCGTCGGGACCGCGATTGCCCGCAGAGCAGCGGCTCCGCGATCCGGAGCCAGTAGCGCATCTGCATCCGCTGCAGCATCGCGACGGCCTGCGACCAGCTCAGTGCGCGCTTCCTCGGCTCGACCCGCCCGCTGATGTAGCTGTCGCCGCCGGCGGCTACCGCGCGTGCTCGCCTGCGCGGATGACACCAACGCCGTGAAGGAGAGCAGCGAGATCAACAACTGCATCGCCTCGTCCGCGACAATGCAGGTGACGCGCCAGATGAGTGGTCGGAGGGGGCCGTCGCGGCCCTCCGAATCCTCTCCGCCGCAGCCGCTCGCGACTTTGGGCGCGGGGTGGGCGCCAGAAGCGGCTACGCGGACCGAGGCCAGTGGCCAAATCGGACTTCAAGTCGTTCGGCGCGCGGCGCGTCGGCGGACGGCCTGCACCGACGGATGGCGACAGGAATGTTCGACGCAGCTCGGCATCGTCCCCGAGAGACGCGGCGAGCCCGTCGAGGACGGCGACGCTCCTGGCCCAGTAGGCCTGGGCCCGAGGCTGGCGGCCGTGGGCTTCCTCGCGCCGGGCCGCCGTCGCGCAGACTTTCCACTCCGCCAGCGGCGCCTCGTGCTCGGCAATCGCGTCGAGCGCGTGCGACAGCTCGCGATCGGCGGTGGCGCCGTCGCGCTCGGCGAGCGCGGCCTCGGCGAGCACCCGCCGGCCGAGCGCCAGGTAGGTGCGCTCGCCCGCCATCCCGCGCGAGCCGGCAGAGCTCTGCCGCCTGCTCGCGCGCGCGACCGAACGCCCGTCGCGCGAGCCAGTTCTCGGCGAGACCGAGGCGAAGCGGCATCTGGAGGATCCAGTCCATCAGGACGGGCCGGCCGTCCGTGCAGCTCGGTCACGTCCTCGAAGGCCGCTGCGCGGCCGCGTACCGCTTTGCGCCGAGCTGGGCGCACCCGAGGACGATCGAGCCCAGCCGCTCTCCGAGCTGGCCCTCGGGCACCGGCTTCAGCTCTTGCTGGCAGAGGCCCCGAGCGCGATCGAAATCGCAGGCGTGGACGAAGAGCCACGCCGTCTGGAAGCGAAACGCCCGGGCCCACAGGTGATGCCCGTTCTGCTCCGCCATGACGAGGCCATCGCTCAGGATACGGCGCATGACTCCCCACTCCCCGAGGTGCAGGAGCGCCCACGCGCGGTGGAACTGGCAGGTCATGTGGTGGTAGGCGTCGCCGACGTCGAGCGCAAGCCGCAGCCCGTCCTCGGCGGTGCGGGCGGCCGCCCGGTATTCGGATCGGTGGCTCTGCAGATGTGCGTAGTGGCCGACGTGCTGGCTCAGCCGGGCGCGGTCCCCGGCCCGGCGCGCGGCGTCGATCGCTCGGTGACACGCCTCGGCGTCCTCGTCCCGCCAGCCGCGGGACAGGATGCGTTGCACGCCGCAGTAGCCGCGGACATGTGCCAGCAGCGCGTCGTCGTGCAGGCGGCCGGCCAGCTCCGAGCGCCTGTTCTCCGGCCGCCAGGCTCTGGTCCCGGTCGATCCAGGAGAGCGCGCTGGCGAGATGCATGAGCGCGCGGATCTCCTCGGCGGCGCGGCCCTGCTCGCGCGCGTAGCCGGTCAGGGCCGTGAAGGCCTCGACGGCGGCGGGCACGTCACCCATCGTGCGGCGGGCGAGGCCGATCTGCTCGAGGAGTGCGAGCTGCGCGGTGACGCGCGCGGGCCCGGGAAGGCGGGTCGCGATGTCCCGCGCCCGCGCGAGATAGCCGATCGCCTCGCGGTTAGCATGCCGCCGCATGGCCGTCTCCGCCGCCTGCTCGAGGTAGCGGACCGCGCGCGCGTCGTCGCCGGCGGACTCGAAGTGCGCGGCGAGCTCCGCGGCGATGTCGCGCGCGCGATCGCCGTATCCCGTCTCCTCGCGCTCACCGATCGACTGGTGTAGCTCGCGCCGCCGCCCGGGCGAGGTCCGCTGGTACAGCGTGTTCCGGTGCAGCGCGTGAACGAACGCGTAGCGGGTCGCCAGCGTCCGGTCCGGCCACTCGCGCGCGCCGAGCGAGCGCAGGAAGAGCTGGCCCCGCACGAGCTCGTCGCAGCGCTCCTCCACGGCCGCCACCGTCCGGTCCATGGCCGCCGCCACCGAGGCCGCCGAGAACTCCATGCCCGCCACGCTGCCCGCCTCGAGCATGTGCTGCTCGTCCTTGCCGACGCGCCCGATCTGCCGATCGATCATCTGGCGAAGGCTCTCGGGCACGTCCAGATCGACCGCTTCGAGCGCGGCGCGAAGCTCCCATCCGTGCTCGCGCGGCGCGATGAGCCGCGCGCGAGCAAATCATCGACCAGGGTCACCATGAACAGCGGATTGCCCTCGGTGCGCACATGGATGACGTCGGCGAGCTCACCGGGGAACGAGCTTCCGGGAACCGCTCGCGGAGGTAGTCGGCGACCGCCGCCGCGCCGAGCAGCGCGAGTGACAGGCCCTGGGCCCGCCCCGCGTCTCGAGCTCGTGCATGAGCTCACGGACGGGGCTCTCGGTCAGGGTGGTCTCGACGGCGCGATAGGTCGCGATCAGGGAGCAGGCGAGCGGGCTCCCGCCGCCTGGCGATCAGCGAGAGCAGGTCGATGGTCGCCGCGTCGCTCCAGTGCAGGTCCTCGAGAGCCAGGACGAGGGGGCGTCGGCCGTCAGCGCCTCGACCAGCTCCGCCATCTCGCGCAGCATGCGCTCTCGCGTGGCCCCGATGAGCTCGCGCTGCAGCGTGTCGCGGTCGCCCGAGTCGAGGAGCCACGGCATCTGCACGAGCCAGGTGGGCGCGTGTCGACGCAAGAGCGGGACGAGCCGACCGGCCGCGCTCCCGCGGCAGAGCCGGGCGAGCGCGTCCAGCACCGGGAGATACGGCTCGCTCGTGCCGTACGTCTCGACGCATTGCCCCTGGGCAATCCACACGCGCGGATCGGCCGCCACGCGCTCGAGGAAGGCGTCGACGACGCGCCGTCTTGCCGATGCCTGCCTCGCCCGTCAGGAACGCGACCTGGCGTCTGCCACGCCAAGCCGCGTCGAGCCACGTCTGCAGGCGATCCAGGGCGCGCTCCCGGCCGACGAGATGCCCCGCGCCTTCGGATCGCACTCGGCGAGTGAGCTCGGGGTCGGCGGGCGAGAGCGCCGCGGGCTCATTGCCGGTACTTCGCCGGTCAGCGGTATCGGCGACGCCGGCGATGAACCGGTATCCGAGCCGATGCACGGTGGCGATGTACCGGGGCGCGCCGGCCGGATCACCGAGGGCCTTCCGGACCTCCCTCACACAGACCTTCAGCACGGCATCGCCGACCACCGTCGCCGGCCAGACGGCTTCGAGAAGGGCTTCCTTGGTGACCAGCTCACCGGGGTGCTCGACGAGGCACTGGAGCACCGCGAATGCCTTGGGGGTAAGGCGGATCGTTTTCGTGCCCCGCCACAGGCACGTGCTGACCGCGTCCAGCCTGAATGAGGCGAAGCGAAGCAGCCGGGCGGGTCTCGATTTCGTCGTCACGGTCTCACCGGGCTCTTACCGATGCCTTACCTTCTCGGTGCTGGGTGCCCCAGGCAACACTACACGAGTGCCGGAGCGGTAGATAGGAGGGCCCCCTTGCCCACATTTCGGGGCGTCGAGGGCGGACAAGCGGGTCTTTCAACCTCGATAGCCTGCGGTCGTCGCTTGATTCCCCTCATTCTTAGAACCGGGCGAGGCCGCCCGGGGATCTACGGGGTGAGCCATTACCGAAACCTTACCTCTTCGTCATGCCTCTGAGATGACGGAGCCTCATGCTGAGCGGGGTCGAGGCGGGTCCTCGGCGATGGCGAATCGATGCGGGACGCTCAACAGGATGCTGGACGCTCAACAGGAGGAAGGGCTATGCGAAGCGAGGCGGAAAAGCTGGGGGTGGGTGCTCGTGCTCGGCGCCGTGAGCATCGGCGGCTTGTGGAGCGCCGGCGATCCGTGGATCGGCAGTTGGCTTCGAGCGGCGACGGCCCAGGGCGCCGCGTCGCCGACCCACGCGAGCCCCATCGCCATCACCAGTGACAATCGCAGAGGTGTGGAGCGTGAATCCGGACAACAACTCGGTGTCGGTCTTCAACGTGGCCGTGCGACGCGAACGTGAAGGTTGCCGAGGTCGCGGTGGGCATCGAGCCGTGGTGCGTGGCCATCACGCCCAACAACGCCAAGGTCCACGTCGCCAACATGGCGAGCGGCGAAGTGAAGGTCATCAACCGCGCGACCAGGAGCGGTGGTCAAGACCATCAAGGTGGGGACGGAGCCCTTTGGCTGCGCGCGTGAGCCCGGACGGCACGAAGCTCTACGTGACCAATCAGTCGTCGGACGACGTGTCGCTCATCAACACCTCGACCGACACGGTGGATCAAGACCATCAGGCCGGTCGGGCCCAAGCCCCGCGGCATCGCGGTCAGCGCCGATGGCACGAAGGTGTACGTCACCCAGTTCCTGTCCCAGTCGCCGAAAGATCGGTGAGACGCGCCCGCTGACGCAAACCGAGGGCGCGGACGACGGCCGCGTGAGGCGGGTGACGGTCCTCGACGGCGTCGGCAACCGCCCGGATCAAGGTCATCACCCTGAGTCTCCTTCGACGTCTCCACGGCCTTCCAGTCCGACGGTGACACGCTGGGGCGCGAACCGATACTCACCGGCCGCGACGCCAACAACAACCCCATCCCCGTCTTCAACAACCCGACCAAGGCCTTCCCCAACCTCCTCGAGAGCATCGTGATCCGGGGCAAATCTCGCGTATGTCATCGGCACCTGCTCCTCCCCGAACGGGCCCTTCCGCTTCAACGTGCAACGTCCAGAGCTGCGTGTCCACGATCGATACGACCCGGGACGCGGAGATCAAGACCGTCAACCTGAACGACGGCGTCAACTTCGAGGTGGCCGGGGAGACCAAGCTGTTCAACACCAACCCGTTCGCCCTCGAGTTCAAGCACTTGGCGGCCCCTGCCGAGGGATTCGTGGCGATCGCCGCCACCAACCGCCTCCTGCGTGTGTCGCTCGACGCCCAGGGCTTGCCGACCATCAATGCGCCGACCGCGGCTCACCCGCGGGGGCGGCCAGCCCCATCATCCGGATCCAGTTGCGCGCTCTCGACCCTCCGACCGATGATCCTACCGACGTGGAAGACCCTCAGGACCTCTTCGGCGGAAAGAACTCCGCGCGGGCTCGTCATCAACTCCATCGACACGCGCGCCTACGTGATGGATTTCTCTCGCGCGACGTGGCCGTCGTCAACATCGAGGGCAACGATCCGACCAAGTACAAGACGGTGATCCGCATGTCCTCGGCCGCGCTTCCAGGCGCCGGAAGCCGGGACGAGATCGTCCAGCGCGGGAAGTATCTGTTCAACACGGCCATCGGGCCGGTGGGCGCGCAGCCCATCACCTCCAAGCGGCCGGCGGGGCTGATGTCGGATACCGGCTGGGGCTCGTGCTACGGTTGCCACCCCCAGGCCCTGGCCGACAGCGTGACGTGGATGTTCGCCGACGGCCCACGCCAGTCCATCTCGATGGAGAGCACGTTCCCCTTCGGTCAGGCTGTGATCGACAAGGGCGCGCCCAAGCTGCCCGAGTCCCACCAGCGGGCGCTCAACTGGTCGGCGATCCGAGATTCGGTTCAGGACTTCGAGCGCAATATCCGCGCGGTGTCCGGTGGCGGCGGCCTCATCAGGGAGGCGGGCCTCGCCGAGGGTGCCGCCGGCCTGGTCAATATCCCCGATTTCCCAGCGGCGCAGCCCCATCGCCGCCGTAAGACCCCGAACACGGGACGGGACCCCGATCTCGACGCCATCGCGACCTACCTGGCCCTCGGGCGTGCGGCGCCGATCTCCCCGGTGAGCAGCGGCGTCGTCAAGAAAGGGCGCGCGCTCTTCGAGACGGCGGGCTGCCATACCTGCCACGGGGGCCCAACTGGACCAACAGCATTCTCGATTTTCGCCCCACCTCCCGCGGCCGGCCAGATCGTCGATGCCCAGCTCAGCAAGTTCTCTCTGCCGGGTGGGCACCTTCGATGCGGGTCTGTTCACCGCCCCGGGCAACGAGATCCGGGCCAACAACGCCGCCAATGTCCAGGCGCGAGGGGTCCTGGGCTTCAACCCGCCATCGCTGATCGCGGTCTTCAACAGCGCGCCGTATCTGCACAGCGGCGCGGCGCCGACGCTGGACGCGGTCATCGATGATTCCTCCCGGGCGTGACGCACCGCAAGGCCGGTCGGGCGGACGGCGTGGACACTCTCACCGACCCGCGCGACCGGAAAGCGCTGGTCAAGTTCCTTCAGTCGATCGACCGTACCACGGCGCCCTTCTTGAACCCCCGCTCGCCGCCGTGCGGGCGCTTGCGGTCCATGAGGCGGGCGATGGATTGCGTCGCGGAACGGGAAGCGCGCAGCGTGATGGAGACTAGGCCGATGAGGGAGGACAGAGCGATGAGCATGAGATTCGTCCAGGGTCTGGCGGGCGCGGTGCTGGCGGCCCCGTCACCATGACTGGGTGAGCGGCGCCGCCGCCGCCGTACCGCTCTGCCGCCTGCGGCACACTCGACCAGCTTGAATCAAACCTATAACGTCACCGCCGACCTGCACGCGTCCGGCGGTGACTGCCTGGTGGTGGCCGCCAATCGCATTACGATAAACCTGCAGGGCCACTCGATCATCCAGGACAAGCCGTCGGCCTTCGGGGCCGGGATCACCGATGGCGGCATCCCCCGCGACGTCACCGTCGTGAAGAACGGCTCGATCACGGGCTTCGTGTTCGGCATCGAGCTGGACTCCAGCACGCGCAACGACGTGCGAAACGTGACGGTGTTCGAGAATGCTCTCGACGGCATTCTCGTCGGCGACAACAGCCTGGTGAAGGCCGTGGCGGCCAGCGACAACGGGCTCACCGGCATTCTCGGAGGAGACGGCATTCGCGGAAAGCGACCGGGCCCAGGTTCAGGACAGCGAGGCCAGCGGCAATGGCGCCAACGGCATCCGCGTCGGCAACCCTCTGTCTGCTCACCGGTAACACCGCCGAGGAGAACCTGGAGGACGGCATCGCCACCGGCGGCTCCTGCACGGTGAGCCGCAACACCGCCAGCAACAACGACGATGACGGGATCGACGTCGGCCACGAGGGCGAGTTCGACGGCAGCAAGAGCCTCGTCACCGCCAATCGGACCGACGACAACTTCGACGTCGGTAGACGAGTGAAGTGCCCCAGCACGGTGACGAACAACGTGTCGTCGGGCAACGGCCAGAACTTCCTCTTCGACGGGGCGGGCTGCTTCACGAGCAACAACAACCAGTAGTCGGTGCCCGGCGGATCTGGCACCGCCTGTGACAGGGCTCGGCCCCGCCACAGGCGGTGCGCAACACGAACCCGGCCGTCCCGCATACACGCGCGACGCTCGTCTGCAGCACGACGCTTCCCCGAGTCTCAAAACCACAGCCATGTAGGAGGGAGACCATGGCCTCGAATCGTTACGTCAGGGTATTGGTCGCTGTAGGGGTGGTGGTGGCTCTCACGTGCGAGTCGAGTGTTGCGGCTCCGGTGGTCATCAATTTCGATACTGATCCCATCGGCAACCCTGTCGACGACGGCACGGTCGTCGATCACCTCTACAGCGGGCTGGGCGTCAGCGTTCGCCCACGAGGGGGCCACGGCGTGCGGAACGAACGTCTACGCCAACAGCGATCAGCCAATCGGGTTCGGCTCGGCGCCGAACGTCGTCTCGACCCGTCAGCCGACCTCCGCGTCGAGCATCAATTCGGACTCCCTTGGCGTCATTCATGCCGTGCTCAGCCAGCCCGCGACCGAGGTGTGCATCGATGTTCGGCCCGGATAGCCCCGCGAGCTTTGCGAGGCTGCGGGTGTTCGACGCCGCCGGGGGCGAGATCGGTGCGGTCACGTCCGCGCCCGGGGTGACCCAAACACTGTGCACGTCCGCCACTGGCATCAGGGGTGCGCGCTTCTCCGGGGCTCGCACGATGCATTCGCGCGCTTCGACAACTTCTCCGTGACGTTCTCGGGTACCGTGTGCGCTCCCGAGGCCTCTCCCGCGCCGACGAGTCTGGTATCGTCGGTGTTGCCGAGCAGCCGCTCGGTGCAGGTGGGGAGCACGGCCACGGCATTTGCCAGCATCATCAATACGGGGTCGACGACCGCGTGCGGCGCGGGTATTTCGCTGCCCTCCGGCATCGTTGCGAGCTTCAAGTACAACGCGACGAACTGCGGCACCAACGTCGTCATCGGCGCGGACGACACCCCGGTCAACATTGCCCCTGGGGCGGTCGCGTGTTACGTGATCTCGATCAGCGCCGACGGGCCGTTCGACCCGACCGAGCTCGGCTTCAACTTCGGGAGACAATGCCGCTCCCGTGGATGGGCTGGATGGAATCAACTCGCTGCTGATGTCGGCCTCGAACGATCCGGTGCCCGACATGGTGGCGCTGGCTGCCACGATCCAGAACGACGGGATCGTGCACCTCCCGGGCCCGAACCGCGCGGGAGTGTTCGCCGTGGCGACGTCGAATCTCGGGGTGGCGGCAACGATCAAGGCCTCGGCGAATACGGGAGAGTTCTCGGTGCCGGTCAGCGTCGTGCTCTGCCAGATCGGACCCGGTGACGAGCGCGTGCATCTCCGGCGATCGGGCCCACCGTGACGACGCAGGTCGGCGCGGAGCGACGCCGACCTTCGGCATCTTCGTCACGGCGAGCGGCGTGATTCCACTCGATCCGGCGACCAACCGGATCTCTTCGTGGTTTTCAGCGACGTGACGGATGCGATCCGCGGGCGGACCAGCGTGGGCGGTCGCGACGCAGTAGGAGGTCCCGCCGTCGCCTA
>ERZ1370068.8052-contig-6933_pt1 | contig 13093 bp, 16 predicted proteins | sample MGYA00561227_ERZ1370068 | MGnify/ENA primary metagenome ERZ1370068 (study PRJEB38410, sample SAMEA6850437) | metagenome | study: Metagenomic assessment of the ecological functions of the soil: analysis of the soil microbiota associated with the...
GTGTACTTCGTTCAGTTACGTATTGCTAAGCTGCTGGCCGTCGAGCAGGCCACGGGACCACGCCGACGACCACCGACCGGCAGGGCGAGTCTGCGACCGCGAACCGCGTTCTGGGCGGCGTCGCGGTGATATCGTTTTGACGGGCAAGCCGATAGACCGTCGCCACGATGTCAGAATTACACGCCCAGGATCCCGTCGTTGTGCGCCGCAGGAGCTCGTTTAGTCGGGATCCCCTCGCTTCGCTCGGGATGACGGCCTTAAACACCCTGCACAATCTTTGTGCGGACGAACGCTCAAAAATTTTTTGGATTATATTCAAATCCTTGATTTTCGAACTGGGACGGAATCCTTGCGTTTTCATGAACTACTGAAGCTGGAAAGGAGTTGCGGTCTCGATCCACGTGTCCGCTCATGGCATTCGGATTGCTGAATCGCGAGTCGTGAATCCGGCTGGCAAGCGGGCTGCGTTCTTGCCGCGCTGGCGCTGGTCACACGCTGGCCACCGTCGGGCATCGCGCTTCGCCTCGTTTCGCGCGAAAGGTCGACTAGCTTCTCCGACGGCCGGGCTTCGCGTCCGAGCGCGAGGGCGGCCGCTCGTCACTCCGTTCGGTCGAGCCGGACGGCGCGTGCGCACGCGCGCGGGCTTGAAGCCAGGCGACCGGATCATCCTGGCGGACGGCCAGACCGCGGCCTCGGCTGCCCATCCCGAGAAAGGCGCTGGCCCGCAAGCCCTTCCCGCACCGCCTGGTCGTGATTACCGGCGGCGAGGTGCGCGGCGTCTCCGCGTCGGCGAGCCCTCGGTGCGCTCTCGACGTCAGCTACCTGTTCCTGGCCTTCGTCGGCTTCCTGTACCTGATCATCGGCCTGTTCTCATCGCCGCGCGTGAGCGTCCTCGCGCCGCCACGCTCGTCTTCTGGGCGCTCTGTCCTGTCCGTCGGCGTGTACGTCCTGACGCCGCGGGCCCGCGCGGACACGCTCTGGAAGCTCGCCTGGGTGGCCGAGGACGTCTTCCGGCGCGCTTCCTCCCGGCCCTGCTCCTCCACTTCTTCCTGATCTTCTCGCGCCGCGTGCGCGACGCGCGCGCGTTCATCCCAGCGCCTGTACCTGCCGGCGCTCGCGTACACGGCGCGCGAGCTGGCGGCCTCTCGGCGCCACGCCTTCGCTGGCCGCGGCGCAGCGTTGCTCGAAGGGGCGACGCGTTTCTGGTTCCTCTACTTCGGCGTATATCGCGCGGCGGTCCTGACGCGGCTCGTCGATCCCGCCTCGATGCGCCGGCATCGGGAGGACGCGGAGGCCGAGAAGCAGGTCCGCTGGATCGCGCCTCGGCGTCATCGTCGGCCTTGCGCCGCTTCCTGATCCTCTCGGCGCTCCTCGCGCCTTCGGCCTCGAGTCGCCGCTGCTCTCCGAGCGGTGGCCGTCGTTGCCGCTGGTGCTGATCCCGCTCGCGTTCGCCTACGCGATCCTGAAGTGGCGCCTCTGGGACGTCGAGATCTTCGTCCGCGAGGCCATCGCGCACGACCGCGCGCCGTGCTGCTCGGCGGCATGACGTTCGTGCTGCTGAACTCGCTGCTCGACCGCACGCTCGGCGGCATGGCGCGCGGCCGGCAAGAACGTCGTCGCGTTCGGCTCCGGCCTGGTCCTGGCCTCGCCTGCTCGTGCCCGGTCAAGAAGCGCATCACCGACGTGCTCGAGCGGATCCAGTACCACGACACCTACCGGCGCGCGCCGCGCGCTCGACATCGCCCGCGACTTCGCCGATGCCGCGGCCCGCGCGAGGAGGTCGTCGCAGGCGATCGTCAGCAGCGCGTCGAGGAGGCGCTGCGCGTCGTGCCCGTGCTCGCTCTTCCTGCTTCGAGGGTCCCGGGCCGCGATCCCGACGCCGCGGCTCTGGCGCGAGCTCTCGCGACGCGGCGGACCGGCTGCGCTGCGCGGGATCGGCGCTTCGGCAGCGGCTCCCGCCGGCGCTCCTGCGGCTCCACGCGCTCGGCTATCGCGTGCTTCTTCGCGCATGCGCTGCGGCGGCGAGCTCGTCGGCGCCCTCGGCGTCGGGTACGCAAGGACGGGCGCGTCCCGCTCTCGCCGAGGACGAGGCGCCGCTGACGGCCGGTCCTGGCGCAGGCCGAGCCTGGCCTACGAGAACGCCCGCCTCTACGGCGCGCTGGCCGAGCGGCTCGAGGAGATCCGGACGCTCCAGGAGTACCAGGAGAGCGTCATCCGCTCCTCCTCCTCCGGCATCGTCGTGCTCGATCGCCGAGGGAGCGCATCCACACGGCCAACCCGGCGCTTCGCCGCCGATCGCGGCGCGGTCCGAGCGAGGCGACGCTGCGCGGGCCTGCCGCTTCGTCCGACGATGCTGCCCGCGGTCGCGCCGACAGCCTCCGGACGGCGGCGCGGCGAGAGGCACTTGGCGAGCGGCGCTTCGAGCGCCAGACGCCGCACGGCGACGCGCGCGACCTCCGGCTCTCGCGTGTCGTCGTTCCGCGGCTGCGCCGGACCGGCGCGTCGTGGTCGTCGTCGAGGACATGACCGACCGCATCCGCGCCGAGCGCGCGCTGCGCGGAGCGCGAGCGCCTGGCTTCCTCTGGCGTCCTGGCGGCGGGCGTCGCGCACGAGGTCAACACGCCGATCGCCGGGCTCTCTCTCGTACGCCCAGATGCTGCTGTCCGAGACGTCGCCCGGGCGATCCCGCGCTACGCGATCCTGAAGAAGATGGAGCGCCAGACCTTCCGCGCGGCGCACCTCGTCAACAACCTCCTCGGAGTTCGCGCGTCCCCGCGTCGCGCACGCCGCAGCGGGACCGACCTGCGCGGCCGTCCTGGCAACGCCGGCCGAGTCCGTCAGAGACGGCCTTCGCGGGCCGGCGTGCTGAGTCTCGACGCCGACCGCGACGGCGCCGCCGGTCCTGCGTCATCGGCGACCCGCGGGAGCTCGAGCAGGTCTTCGTGAACCTGCTGACGAACGCCCGCGACGCTTCGCCCGAGGGCGGCGATCGTCGTACGTGCCGCCTCGAGCGCAACGGGCGAGATCCGTGCGCGTCATCGTCGCCGACCGCGGCGCGGGCGTCCCGGCACGGCCGCGCGACCGCAGTCTTCCAGCCCTTCTACACGACCAAGAAATCCGGGCGGCACCGGCCTCGGGCTCGCCATCTCGCGCGAGATCGTCGCGCCGCCACGGCGGCGACGATCGCCCTGACGGCTGCGCGATGGCGGCGGCGCCGGAGGCGCGGGTCGACCTGCCGCTCGTGCCGCGCGGGATCGCCTCATCATGAGAGTCCTCGTCGTCGACGACGAGGAGGTCATCCGCGACGTCCTCGCGCACGCTGCTGACGCCGCGAAGGCTACGAGGTCGCCGCCGCGCGACGGCCGGCGAGCGCCATCGCGCTTCTTCGAGACGCGAGCCCGTACGACGTCGTCCTGCTCGACCTCGATGCTCCCGACCGTCCGGGCTCGAGGTCCTGCGCGACGATCCGCGCGCGCGACCCCGACGCCGATCGTCGTGATCGTCACCGCCTACTCCTCGATCGAGGGCGCGATCGAGGCGATGCGCGAGGGCGCGTTCCACTACATCCCCAAGCCCTTCCAGAACGAGGAAGTGCCTGCTCACGCTCGCGCAAGGGCGCCGAGGCGCGCCGCCTGACCGAGGAGAACCGCCGCCTGCGCGAGGAGCTCTCGCAGCGCTACGGGCTCCGGCCGGCATCGTCGGCAAGTCGAACGGCATGCGGAAGGTCTTCGAGCTCGTGCGGCTGGCGGGGCCCTCGCGCTCGACGATCCTCGTCGAGGGCGAGAGCGGCACGGGCAAGGAGCTCGTCGCGCGCGCGCCATCCACACGCACTCGCCGCGCTCCGGCGCGCCGTTCGTGACCGTGAACTCCGGCTCGATGCCGACCGACCTGCTCGAGTCCAACCTCTTCGGCCACGTCAAGCGGCGCCTTCACCGGCGCCATCGCCAACAAGAAGGGCTCTTCGAGGTCGCCGACGGCGGCTCGATCTTCTTCGACGAGATCGGCACGATCTCGCTCGAGACCCAGGCGAAGCTGCTGCGCGTGATCCAGGAGAAGGAGTTCATGCGGGTCGGCGGCGTCGAGACGCAGAAGGTCGACGTCCGCATCATCGCCGCCACCAACGTGGACCTCGAAGAAGATGGTGCGCCGAGGGCCGCGTTCCGCGACGACCTCTACTACCGCCTCGTGCGTCATCACGATCGCGATCCCGCCGCTGCGCGAGCGCGCGAGGACATCCCGCTGCTGGCCGAGCACTTCATGCGGCCTGTACGCCGACCGAGAACTGCAAAGCCCATCGGCGGCGTCGATCCCGACGCGCTACCGGGCGCTGCCTCGACCACGACTGGCCGGGCAACGTGCGCGCGAGCTCGAGAACGCGCCTCGAGCGCGCCGTCGTGCTTCTGCTCGTCCGGCGGGAGGATCGGGCTGGGCCTGCTGCCCGGAGACCGGTGCTGTCCAGCCCGAGCGCGCGGCGAGCTGCCGATCCGCCTGCCGGAGAACGGCGCCACGTACAAGCAGACTGGTGGAGGAGGGCGAGCGGCGCCTGATCCGCACGGCACCTGCGGCGGACCGGGCGGCGCGTCAGAAGCGGGCGGCGGAGCTGCTGAGAGAATCAAGCCGCACGACGCTGCACGAGATCATCAAGCGGCTGGAAGATCCGCGAGCAACGGTCGCAAGGCCAGCGCGAGTCGGCGTTGAGCGTTCGAGGTGAGCATGCTGGCGGCGGTGATGAGGCGCGATCACGCTCAACACTCGACCCTTAACTCTCACGCCCTAGCAGCCGCCTCACCATCACCAGCGTGCGGTCGTCGGCGAAGCGGCTCGCCCTGCGGCGTGCTCCTCGAGCACGCGCGCGAGACCGGACTCGATCTCGGCGACCGTCCGGCCGGCCTGCGCGGCCAGGAACTCCTTCAGCCTGCGGCATACCGAACTCGCTCGCTGCCGGATCGTTCGCCTCGGTCACGCCGTCGGTGTAGAGGCAGAGCAGGCCTCCCGGCTGCGAGCGCGAGCTGCGCAGGACCCGTAGGGCTTGCCGGGGAAGAGGGCCAGCGGCAGTCCGTGCGATCGCGAGCTCCTCCGATCGAGCCGTCTGCGTACGCAGGAGAAGCCCGGGGTTGTGGCCGGCGTTGGTGTACTCGATCTCGCCGGTCGCGGGGTCGAGACATAGCAGGAAGAACGTGATGAACCGGTCCGGGCCCGGTGCGGCCGCGAGATCGCCTCGGAGAGGCGCGCCGGTCATCTCCGCGACCGGCACGCCCTCGTCGGCCCAGGCGTGGAAGGACGCCTGAAGCGACGCCATCAGCAGCGCCGGCCCGACTGTCCTTGCCGCGAGACGTCGGCGATCGTCGCGTAGATCTTGCCGTCGGCGCGGCACGCGAAAGTCGAAGTAGTCGCCGGAGACCTGGCGCGGAGCGGATGTTCGGAGTCAGCAGCTCGTAGCCCGGCATCTCGGCGGCGGATTCTCGGAGGCAGGCGCTGCTGGATCTCGCGCGCCAGCGCGAACTCCCGATCCATCTGCTGCTTCTCGGCGTTCTCGGCCATGAGGCGCGCGTTCTGGATCTTGGCCGCCGGCGACGTTGGCGAGCGACGTCAGCAGGCGCAGATCCGCTTCCTCGAAGGAGCGGTGGCCCACGCGGCAGTCGACGTAGATCAGCCCCACGACCTCGCCCTCGTTCTCGAGAGGCGCGGCCGAGGACCGACTTGATGCCCGGAGCCAGACGGATCAGGATCGGCCAGCGAGACTCCTGCGCCGCTGACGTGTCCATCAGGAGCAGGCCGTTTGCGCTTCTCGACGACCGCGGCGACGAGCGTGCGTCGAGAGCCGGATGTCCTCGGCCGAGATGCCCTCGGCGACGCGAACGATCGCCGGAATCAGGCTCGTCCCGTAGCCCGCTGTGCCGCAGGAGCACGACGCAGCGGTCCGGGCTTCAGGCGTCTCGAAGACCTTGTCCACTGAGGAAGCTTCAGCAGCTCGTCGACCGAGATGTCGCTGCAGCAGCTCGATCGTCAGCTCGTTGACGACCCGCAGCGACTCGACGAGCTTGCCGAGCTGCTCGGCCGGGAGCCGCGGGTCGGTCTCGGTGTGCTGCTGCGCAGGAGCTCGGCCGACGCCTTCAGGATCGTGTTGTCGAGCGGCTCCTCTGCCTGCCGCCTTCGATCCGCACGCGCGTCGTCGACTCGGACTCGACCTTGAGGGTCACGCCGCCGACGGTGATCCGGTCGCCGGGCTTCAGGGCTGGATCGTCGCGAGACGGTCGCCGTTCAGGAACGTCCCGTTGCGCGAGCCCGAGGTCCTCGACCGAAAGCCACTCCGTCGGTGTCGCCGGACGATGCCGGGCGTGCTGGCGCGAGAGCATCTTGTCGGCGATCGGCAGGTCGTTCATGGAGGAACGGCCGATGGTCGTCACGAGGCCGGTCAGCAGGACACCTTGCGGCGCGGCCATGCCCGGGAGCGGTGACGTAGCAGGTAAAACAGCGTCTTTCCAGGCTTGTGGATTCTACACGCCTCCCGGGTCGGCCCGAGTTTCCGGGACCGGGGGCTTGCGCGCCGGAGGAGCTCCGGATCGCGTAGAATGCGCCGTCCCATGAAACGCGAAACGTGCACCCCGAGCTATCACGAGGTCACTGGTCCACTGCGCCTGCGGCTGTGACCTGGACGACCCACTCCACCAAGAAAGAGCTGCGGATCGAGATCTGCAGCAAGCTGCCACCCGTTCTTCACCGGCAAGCAGAAGCTGGTCGACTCGGCCGGCCGCGTCGAGCGCTTCCGGAAGCGCTACGAGAAGAAGGCCGCCGGCGCCGCCGCTTAGCGGATCGCGTGCGCCCCGACTCCTCTCGGCTCCTCGCCGCCGCTCTAGCGGTCGCGCAGACGTTTCCGTCTGGCTGATCAGCTGAGAGCTGACAGCTGAGAGCTTCGCCATGTTCGAAAAGCTCGAAGACATCCGGCCGCAAGTACGAACGAGATCCGAGGCGCGCTCGCGGATCCGGCGTTCGTGCAGGACCACCGCGCCGTCCGCGGACGGCCGCAGAAGACGCTGACCGAGTTCGAGCCGATCATCGCGAAGACCGAGGAGCACCGGCAGGATCGCCAGGGAGCTCGACGGCGCGCGGAGATCGTCGAGTCGCTCTCGCCAGGCGACGAGCTCTACCAGATGGCCGCCGCCGAGCGCGCGTCGCTGACCGAGCGCCTCGCGACGGTCGAGCAGGAGCTCAAGGTCCTCCTGCCGCCAAGGACCCCAACGACTCGCGCAACGTCTTCCTCGAGATCCGCGCCGGGCACGGGCGGCGACGAGGCCGCGCTCTTCGCCGCCGAGCTCTTCCGCATGTACCAGCGCTACGCCGAGCGCCGCCGCTGGAAGGTCGAGATCGTGGACCGCGACGACACCGGGCATCGGCGGCATCAAGGACGATCACGGCCATCATCGAGGGCGACGGGCGTCTACTCGCGCCTCAAGTACGAGGGCGGCGTGCACCGGGTGCAGCGCGTGCCGGCGACCGAAGCCGCCGGGCCGCATCCACACCTCGGCGGCGACCGTGGCCGTGCTGCCCGAGGCCGAGGACGTGGACGTCAAGGTCGAGGACAAGGACATCCGCGTCGACCGCTTCTGCGCGTCCGGGCCCGGGCGGCCAGGGCGTCAACACGACCTACTCGGCGGTGCGCCTGACCCACCTGCCGACCGGGCCTCGTCGTGCAGTGCCAGGACGAGCGCAGCCAGATCAAGAACAAGGCCAAGGCGATGCGCGTCCTGAAGGCGCGGCTCCTCGAGGATCGAGCAGGAGAAGCAGGAGGGCGCGATCGCGGCCGAGCGCAAGAAGATGGTCGGCTCGGGCGACCGCTCCGAGAAGATCCGCACCTACAACTTCCCGCAGTCGCGCATCACCGACCACCGCATCGGCTTCACGACCCACCGCCTGGCCAGGACGTGCTCGACGGCAACCTCGACGAGCTCGTCGAGCCCCTGACCTCGCCACTTCCAGGCGGAGCGGCTGAAGGAAGAGCTGGCGAAGGCGTGAGATCGGAAGCAGGTCGGGCGGCATGCGGAGTCAGCCGGGCTCGACCACGCTCACGCGGCACTGCTCACCTGCCGACCTACGATGGCCACCGTCGAGATCCTCGAGGCGCCGCGAACAGGCGGCTCGCCGCCGACTCGCGACGCGACCGCCTGGGACGCGCGGCTCCTGCTCGCGCGCACGCGCTGGCGGGCGCTCTCGCCGCTGGCCTGGATCCGCGGCCTGACGCTCGATCCGTCGTGGCCGGCGCGCTTCGAGGCCTCTGGGAAAAGCGCCTCATCGGGCGTGCCCGGTCCAGCACCTGATCGGCAGAGTGGGACTTCTACGGGCGGCCGTTCCGCGTGGACGGCCGCGCCCTCGTGCCCGCGGCCGGAGACCGAGGTCCTGGTCGAGCAGGCCCTGCAGGAGGCGCCCGAGCGCGCGGCGCGTCCTCGACGCCGGCACCGGCAGCGGCATCATCGCGATCACGTACCTGCTCGGAGCGGCCTGAGGCCGTCGCCGTCGGCGCTCGACATCTCGCTCGACGCGCTCGCCCTCGCCCGCGAGAACGCCGCGCAGCCACGGCGTCCTCGGCCAGGCTGTCGGCTGCTCGTCCTCGGACTGGCTCGTCGGCCCTCGCCGCCGCGCCGTTTCGACGTCGTCCTCTCGAACCCGCCCTACCTTCGCGATCGGCGAGTCGCCGCACCTGCCGCCGACCGTCCGCGACCACGATCCGCGGCGGGCGCTCTTCGCCGGGGACGACGGCCTGCACGGCCGATCCGCCAGCTGCTGGCGACCGCTTCCCGCGCTACATCGAGCCGGGCGGCCTGCTGCGTCTTCGAGATCGGCTTCGGCCAGGCCGAAGCGGTGCGCTCGGAGATCCTGGCCCGCCCGGTCGTGGCGCTTCGTTCGCGATCGAGCCCGACCTGGAGGGCATTCCGCGCATCTGCCTGGCGCGGCTCGAGTCCGCCGGCGCGAGAGGGTCCAGTAGAATCGCGCAAGCCGTGGACAAGTTCCGTAATCGAAGGCCCCGTCCGGCTCGCCGGGCGAGGTCACCGTCGCCGGCGCGAAGAACGCCGGCGCTGCCCTGCCTGGCCGCGGCGCTGCTGACGGCGCGAGCCCGTCCGGCTGACCGAACCTGCCCGACGTCGCGCGGACATCCGGACGCTGCGGCGGCTCCTCGCAGCACATCGGCGCGCGAGATCGAAGCCGTCGGCGCACCGCCACGATCGCGGCGCCGCCAGATCGGCTCGGCCGACGCGCCGTACGATCTCGTCAAGACGATGCGCGCCGTCGGTGCTCGTCCTCGGCCGCTGCTGCGCGCGCGCCGGATCGCGTGCGCGTCTCGCTGCCCGGGCGGCTGCGCGATCGGCGTGCGCCCGATCGACCTGCACCTGGCGGCCTTCGAGAAGCTCGGCGCCGAGGTGCGCGCTCGACCACGGCTACGTCGAGGCCAAGGCGCGCGCGAGCTCGACGCGGCGCCGAGATCGTCTTCGACACCGTCACCGTCACCGGGACCGAGAACGTCATGCTCGCGGCGACGCTGGCCCGCGGACCGACGCGTGCTCGTCAACGCCGCGCGCGAGCCCGGAGGTCGTGGACACTCGCGCGCATGCTGACGCGCGATGGGCGCGAAGATCCGCGGCGCCGGGACCGAGACGATCGAGATCGAGGGCGTCGAAAGCCTGCACGGGCGTCGACGCATCCGATCATTCCCGACCGGATCGAGGCGGGCACCTACGTCCCTGGCGGCCGCCGCGACGCGCGGCGAACGTCGCGGTGCGCCGGTGCGCGCCTGAGCACCTGGCCGCGCTGACGACGCGGCTCGCCGTCACGGGCGTGCGCGCCGATCGACGATCGGCGACACGATCCGCGTGCGCGCCGACGGCGGCCTCGTCTCGCACGACGTCGCCACCGCCCTGCAGCTTCCCGACGGACCTACACGCTGGATGTAGGTCACGCCATCGAAATGCCAGACCCTTCACTCGAGACCTTCTGGAGCAGCAACCAGGGAATCGCGGTCGGATCAGGGCGCGAGCTTTTCCAAACGACTGGCGATCACTTTGCCGCCACCGTTGCTCTCCCAAGTGGGGCCGGCGTAGTGAATGCCGACTTCCCCGTGATACTCGGCGTCGGCGAACATCTCGCCGATGGCGCCACAAACACCCAACTGGCGCCGTCCCATCTGTAGATCTACGCCACGCGCATACATGGAAGGCCACTCTACCTCCCTGTACACAAACGGTCGCAGAGAGGAGATGGCAGATCCTGGCGCACGGTTGTCACTCGCTCGCCTGAGCAATCCAGAAATGGTCGCGAGCACAGAACAGCGCGACGCGACCGCCATCAGGATGGGACAGGCAGCAAAGGCTGGCCAGCACTGATTAGGTTTCTTGATCAGTAACTTAGTGTGTCTTTGTTAGGCTTCTGTCTTTGTTGGTACGCTTTTTCATTTTCTTGTCCTAGTTTGATGTTTTTGATTTACTGTTTTGTGGGTTTGGTTTGTCTCTGCGTCAGCCACGGTCTGGACCGAACTTGCGCGTGGTGGAAAATGCCGGGCTAGCCCTTATGAAAGTCTTTAGGCGCGCGCGCTGAATTTTCCTGAATTATTCTGAAAACTGCGATGCAGACTCCCCGGCTAACCTCTACGAATTCGGGGACTTCCAGCTCGATGCAGCCAAACGGCGCTTACGGCGATTGGACGGGACGCCGATTCCCCTGACGCCGAGAGTATTCAGATACGCTTCTCTATATGGTCGAGCATCACGACGGTGTGCTGGACAAGGAGAGCGGATAATGGAGGCAGTCTGGCCGGACTCGATCGTCGGGGAAAACAATCTGGCGCAAGCGATCTCGAAACTGCGCGGGTCTTCGGCGAAACGCCGGTTTCCCACAGCTCACATCATGACTGTACTCGGTCGCGGGCTACCGCTTTGTCGCTGGCGTTGCTCAACGAAGCGAGGGTGCAGCTCCCCGAGCACGCCGCAGGCAAAGAGCCGATTAAGAGCCAGAGCTCATCTCGGCTACAAGTGGCAAGGATCCAACGACCCGTCACGCCGTGGCCGCGGCCTCGCAATACTGCATGGGTCTGGGCGATTCGCCCTATCAGTGATTGTTATAGTTGATTTCTCATAGGATTATTTTCCGTCCGTCATCGCAGCTTGCCCGAGGCTGCGCGGGCGCCGACTTCGCCTGTCCCGATTGCGACAGCTTCATTTGCGCCAGCGGAATCCCCGAAAGAGCGTCGCGGTCTTGCCGTTCGACAATCTGTAGTGACGAGAAGAGAGAACGCCTATTTCGCGGCTGGCATGCAGGATGAAATTACCACGAACTCGCCCTGATCGCCGAGCTCAAAGGTAATCAGTCGCACGTCGGCGAATCTTTATAAGGCGAGAAATCCGCGCAACTCGCGTGAGATCCAGGGCAGCAACTCGGCGTCGCGCACCTCTTGGAAGGAAACGTCCAGCGAATCGGCAACCAGCTCCGAGTTAACGCCCAACTTATCAAGGCTGACACCGACACATGTGTGGGTAGCAAACCTACAATCGGGATGTAGCTGACCTTCGCAATTCAAAGTGAAATCGCGCAGGCGATCGCAGCGCAGTTGGCGGTTCAAATTTCACCGGCGGAAAAACGAGCTATCCAGCGACCACCGACGACCGATCTCACCGCGTTCGATCTCTACGCACGCGCCAGAAGTTCTTTCTTCGCCAGCATTCTTTAGCAATGCTGGGAAAAACGGATTTGCTGGAAGCTGATCGATCCTAGTTATTAAACAAGGCAGTCTCGCGGGATCCGACGTTTTTCCAGAGCGCTATTGTCAACTGGCTTGGGTCCATGATGTTCTTTACTTCCTTGGCTACGATCGAACGCTCTGCGCGCCTGGCTCTAGCGGGAGGCGGCAATTCAGGCAGCGTTTCGCCTCCGTCCCGACGCGGGCGAAGCGCACCGCACGCGTGCGGAAAATTTTTTATCGCGGGTACTCGATTACGATAATGCGTTGAGCCGAACTGGAAGTTGCTCGTCAGACCTTGCCTAACGATCCGCGGATATTCGAGCTGATGGGTTTGATCCAGAGACGATCGGGGCGCTGGGAAGAGTCGCACGCAACCTGGAGCATGCAGTTGACCTCGATCCACGGAATGTCTTCACACTGTTGGCGATCGCCGACAGTTACCGGGATCTTCGACGCTCATGCTGAAGCAGAATCGGCGTACGATCGCGTGCTGGCGTATCGCGCCCAACGCTGTTAAGACAAAGGCAGCGCGGGCGCTGAGTGGAGTTGGAATGGAAAGCAAACACGCGACCGCTGCGTCAACTGGTCGATTCAGTTCAGACAACCAGCCCCGCCGCGATAGCGGATATCGCCGATACTTGGTTGCTTTGCGCATTGGCCGGAGCGCGACGCTGCTGCCGCAAAAGACGCCTTAATCGCCTCAGGAGAAACACACGCCCTTAAACAACGACGTCTTTCGGTTTAATCGATCCTTTGTGGAAGGCATCATTGCACGAATGACAAAGGGATGACGACAAAGCGCGGTACGCTTTCACTGATGCCCGCTCGGAGCAGGAAAAACTCGTGCAAGCTCAGCCAAACTTCGGCCCGCCATTGGTCGTGCTCGGCTTGATCGACGCCGCCCTCGGGCGGAAAGAAGAAGCGCTGCGTGAAGCCCGGCGCGCGATCGAGCTTTTGCCCGTGGAAAGAGATTCAATCAAGGGCGCGCTCATAATCGGAGTACTCGGCGATCATCGCTGCATGGGTCGGCGATAAAGAGCTCTCGCCTGTGAAAGGCTCTGCTGCTGCTGTTCGTTATCCCAGCCCCTCAGCTATGGCGACTTGAAACTGATTGCCGTTTTGGGGACCACGCTGCGCGGCGAGCCATGCGGTTCGAACAAATCGTGGCTTCGCTCGCGCCGAAATCATAACAGAAGAAAGCAAGAGGCGGGTTCCGTTCGGAATGCCTTGGAGTCGCTAACAAGGGAACGGCAGGCTCGGGCGGCCGCCGAAATATATGAGCATGACGGCTGGGGAAGCCGACCGGTCCCATGAAAGGCTAGTCGCTCAATTCGACGTTCAAGTAGCCACTAGATCGACGCGAAGTGC
>ERZ1370068.6158-contig-516_pt1 | contig 13090 bp, 20 predicted proteins | sample MGYA00561227_ERZ1370068 | MGnify/ENA primary metagenome ERZ1370068 (study PRJEB38410, sample SAMEA6850437) | metagenome | study: Metagenomic assessment of the ecological functions of the soil: analysis of the soil microbiota associated with the...
CGAGCTGGGATTCCGGTCGGCGCCGGGCGAAGCGGCGCACGGGCCTGTCGCTGCGGCCATAGCCAACGCCGTGTCCGATAGCCTCGGCGTGCGCATCCGCGACCTGCCGATCACGCGTGACAGTATCATCACGGCCATGGAAGCCACCTTCATGAATACGTTGAACATCCTGAGCGGCGGCGCGGCCCAGGGACTGGTCAGAAGCCTCGCTTCTGCTTTCAGGACGCAAACCGGTCTCGATATCGCGGGCGAATTCGGCGCGGTCGGCGCGATGGCCGACAAATTGCGCGAGGGTATGCCGGCCGACATCATCATTCTGACGACGACGATCGTCGCGCGGCTTTCGGAGGAACGACTCGTCGTCCCCACCTCGATCCAGGATGTCGGGCTGGTGGACACCGCGCTCGCGGTTCGCGCCGGCGATCCATCCGATCATGCGCAAAGGACGCTGCCAGCCTTGCGCAGCTGCGCTGTTCTGGCATCGGATGCGATCTTCGTTCCGGACACGAAGTCATCGACCGCGGGCATTCACGTTGCGAAAGTCCTCGCGCAAATCGGTATCGACAATGAGGTCTCGCGGACCGACTGAGGATTTATCCGAACGGAGCGACCGCGATGCGTCATATGGCTGAAACGGATGCGCGGCGGCCGATCGGCTGCACCCAAGTCGACCGAAATCATCAGCTACCGAAGGCTGTTACAGCTGTCCGGCTCGCTGCCGCCGGGCCGTGAGCTCGCCACCATGTACACGGCTGCCGTCACGACGCGGAGCTGCAGCGGCGCAACAGGCGCAATCGCTGATTGACCTCCTTGACGGCGGCGGATGCTAACGGGCTGCGCAGCCGCGCGGGGTTTGTCAGCCGGTCAAACTAGATGTGAGCTTTCAGGAGTGTTGTCCATCCGGTCCTGAGCGAGGCAGCTGAGATGTCGAAGCTTGCCTGCTTGGCCCAGGCAACTCAATTAATCGGCCAGCCATTTAGCTGCTTTTCTGTTTGTCAGTCCAAATTCATATACTAATATATCAATTGGAACGCAAACAGGTCCGCCATGTCGGCTCGCGCGATGAAAGACCGAGCAACTCGTTCGTGCCGCCGGCCAACGCCGCGCTGGCCGGACCCGCACCGGCGACCGCGGCGTCGCGGATCTATTCGGGTCTGCGCGCAGAACTGGTGTCGCTGCAAAGGCGGCCCGGAGAAGCCGATCTTGGAGGCGGAAATCGCGCTTTCACGGCGTGAGCCGAACGCCGGTGCGCGAGGCCATCCTGAAATTATCAGGATGAAGGGCTGGTGGAGATCTTTCCGCAATCCGGCATCTTCGTCGCGCGCATTCCCGCTTGCCGCGCTGCCGGAAGCCATCATCATCCGCAAGGCGCTCGAAGAAACCACGGCACGATTGGCCGCCGAGCGCGCCACCTCGAGCCAGATCCTCGGCCTGCATTCGGTCCTCGGAGCGTCAGCGCGAGGCCAGCGCTGCCGAGATCGCGAGCGTTTCACCAGGCCGACGAAGCGTTTCACGCCACCATCGCCGATGTCGCGGACCTACGCATCTGGAAGTTGATTCAGCAGGTGAAGGTCCATGTCGATCGCTATCGGCTGCCTGACGCTACCGCAGCACGGGCGCATGGCCTCAGGTGATCGCACGAGCATGAATTCGTCATGGCGGCGATCGAGGACGCATGATCCGGGCGCCGCGGAAGTGCCATGGCGCAGCATCTCGACCGGCTTCTCGCCGATATCTCGGCCACGCAAGAGCGTCAATCCGGAGTACTTCGACGGACGAAATTGAGCTTGGAAGATCAAACGATAACAACATCGGGAGGATCGACATGAAACGCCGCGACTTCATCAAGCTGAGCGCCGGGTTTGGAGCGGCTTTGGCGACACAGCAGTCGCCCGCATGGGCCCAGACCAAAATGGTCCTGAAGGCGGCGGACGTTCATCCGCTGGGCTATCCGACGGTCGAAGCCGTCGTCCGGATGGGCAAGAAGCTGGAAGCCGCCACCAATGGCCGGCTGTCGATCCAGATGTTCCCGTCGATGCAGCTCTGGCGGCGAAAGGAAATGATCGAGCAGGCGCAGCTCGGCGCGCTGCAGATCGCCCGTATTTCGGTCGGCGCCGTCGGCCCGGTCGTGGACGACGTCAACGTCTTCAACATGCCGTTCGTATTCCGGAACTCCAAGCATATGGAGAAAGTGATCGACGGCGAGATCGGCGACGAGCTGCTTGCGACAGATTTCCGCGAACGAGAAGACCGGCCTGATCGCGCTGTGCTGGATGAACGCCGGCTCGCGCAACATCTACAACAACAAGCGGCCGATCCGGACGATGGCCGACCTCAAGGCGCCTCAAGGTCCGCATGATGGGCAATCCGCTGTTCGTCGACACCATGAACGCGCTTGGCGGCAACGGCGTCGCGCTCGGCTTCGATCAGGTCTTCAGCTCGATGCAGACCGGCGTGGTCGATGGCGCGGAAAACAATCCGCCTTCGTTCATGGCGCAGAACCACTATCAGGTCGCCAAATACTTCACGATGACCGAGCACCTGATCATTCCGGAACTGGTCGTGTTCTCGCGCCTTTCCTGGCAGAAGCTGTCGCCGGAAGGATCAGGCGCTGATCAAGAAGCTTTCAAGGAAATGCAGGCCGAGCAGCGCGTGCTCTGGTACGAAGCGGAAAACGCAGCCATCGAAAAGATGAAGGCCGGCAGGACCGAGATCATCACCGACATCGACAAGAAACCGTTCCAGGACGCCGTGAAGCCGGTCTGGGACAAATACGGCGCAAAGTACGCCGACAATGGTCAAGCGCATCGAAGCGGTCAATAGCACTGACTGCGATAGCGAGCAGTGGCCGTGCGTCCGCGCCGGCCGCTCGCCCGAATGCCGAGCGGTTCGAAGCGCCGCCACTGTTCCCGAGGTCAAAATGTCCGCAGATAGAGGCTAAGACATGGGGCCGGTGTGTTCCGGCGGTTTGTGAATGCCGTCTACTGGACCGGCGCGGGAGTTGCCTGCACGGCGCTCGTGCTCGTCTCCGCGGTCATTCCGTGGGCGGTCTATACCCGATATATCCTGAACAGCGCGTCGTCATGGCCCGAGCCGATGGCCGTGTTGCTGACCGTCGGCATCACCTTCATCGGTTCAGCGAACTGTTATCGCCAGCGCATCCACATGAACATGACGGTGGGTACCGATTTGCTGCCGCCGTCGTTGCGGCGCTGCCTCGCTCTGCTTGAGCGAATTGCTGATGGGGCGTGATTGCGATGTTCATGTTCGTCTGGGGATTGAAGCTCGTTCAGACCACCTGGGGCAATTCGGTCGACGAATTTCCTTGGATGTCAGTCGGCGGTTACCTACCTCCCGATCGTCGTCAGCGGCGCCATGATGCTTCTGTTCGTCGGTCGAACGCCTGACCATCGGTCCGCCGCCTGGCAAGACGGCAGCGACGCCCACGTCCCGGTCGAGTGAATCCCAGGCATGGATATCGCCGTTCTCCTTCTCAGCATGTGCTTCTTCTTCGCCATCGGCATGCCGATCGCATACGCGCTGGCTCTGTCGGTCGCTCGTCGGCGCGCTCTGGATCGACCTGCCGGTCGGCGCCGTCATGCAGCAATTTGCCAGCGGCGTCGGCAAGGTTTCGATGCTGACCATTCCGTTTTCGTGCTGGCGGGCGCCATCATGGCCGAAGGCGGCATGGCGCAGGCGGCTGGTCGACTTTGCGGCGGTGCTGGTCGGATCTCACGCGCATGCGAGGCGGGCTGTCGCAAGTCAACATCCTCGCGACCACGATCATGAAGCGGCATTTCAGGTTCGTCGGTGGCCGATACGTCGGCGATCGGTTCGGTGATGATTCCCCAGATGGCTGCCAAAGGCTATCCGCGAGTGTTCGCAACCAACGTCACCATCGGCGCATCGCTGCAGGCCATCATCGTCCACCGAGCCACAATTCCGTAATCTATTCGCTGGCGACCGGCGGCGTGGTTTCGATCACCAGCCTGTTTCTCGCCGGCGTGGTTCAGGGCTGCTGCTTGGCTTCTCGCTGATGCTGCTTTGCTTGTTTTACGCCTATCGCGACAAGCATCAAAGGGCGAGCCTGTGCCGATCCGCCAGGCCATCAAAATGCTCGGCGACGCCAGTGTGGGCATCGTGACGCTGGGGATCGTGCTCGGCGGCATCCTCACCGGCGTATTTACGCCGATCGAGGCTGGCGCGGTCGCCTGCGTCTGGGCGTTCTTCGTCACCATGTTCGTCTACCGAGACTAGCAAATGGTCGGAACTGCCTCTGCTGGTCTACCGGACACTTGCAGACCGTCGCGATGGTGCTGACGCTCGTCGCGACTGCGTCGTGCTTCGGCTATGTCGCCGCCCTGATGCAGATGCCGGCGAAAATGACGGAGTTCTTCGTCGCGATATCGAGCAACAAATACATGCTGCTGATGTGGTTGAACATCATGCTGCTGATTCTTGGAACGGCGCTCGACCTGGCGCCACTGCTGTTGATCTGCACGCCGATCCTGCTGCCGGTAGTGAAGAGCTTCGGCATCGATCCGGTGCATTTCGGCATCGTGATGTTGCTCAATCTCGGCATTGGCTTGCTGACGCCCCCAGTGGGGACCACGCTGTTCGTCGGCTGCGCCATCGGCAAGGTTTCGGTCGATGAAGTGATGCGCGGTATCTGGCCGTTTTATTACGTGATGTTTACGGTGCTGATGATCGTGACCTACGTTCCCTGGCTATCCCTGGCTTTGCCGAGGATGCTCGGCTTCTAGCGAAGGCATTGCGCTTCGCGACCGCCTCGCCGTGCAAATCAATTTTTCGGGTCCCCGGCTATTTCGCCTCGCGACTCGCTGATCTTCTCGCCCGCGGCGATCCGCCATCTGGCGGCGCAAGCTGTTGCCAGCCAAATCGTGCTGGGCAGCCCCCGGCAAAAGCTGCTCGATATCGCGCAAAATTCGAGCGTTTCGGTGGGACGGAATTTTATGAAATGTCGCCCATCCAGCCGGATCAGGCGGTGTCGCTGCAAAATTTGGCGTCGAATTCAAAATCGAATACGACCGCTAATTCTTGCGTGCTCAATTCGCTTTGACGGTCCTGATCTGGTTGGTCGGCCGGGCGAGTTGCGCCGGCGGCGCCAGGTTCGGCACGGGGTCCGTGCCGACGAACTGGGTGCCGACAACCTGCACTGCGTCGAAATCCACTTGGACGCCGACGGACGGCTGACCGCCATTCCGATCAGCGCAACAATGAAGAGTACGGGTAGAGCAACGAGCTTGATGCTGAAGCTCTGATAGGCGCTCCGGTCGCCTTGCGGTTGCTTGTCAAACGAGCCCTGCATGGACGCCTCCATGTTGCCGGAAGTGCTTCCCCTCGGAGTCACTTACCGCAGCGCACGCTAAGACCCCTGTGAACGGTTTCACATGTCCCTTCGGTTCACCCGTTTGTGAGAATAGGCCGCTGCGAAGCGCTCGCCAGTCGCGCTATTCGCCTTCGCCTCGGACCCTGCCTCGGCCAGCTGACGAAGCGGTTCGTCCTTCAGGACGACAATGGCGCCGATGCTCAAGGCGGACCCAACTGCGCGCCGCAGGCGCGCAATTGCTTTGTTGATGCTTTCCGGGTCATGCCGACCATCTCGCTGATTTCCTGCTGGGTAATCGCGATGGTTCGCCCCGCTGGCTCCAGCTTGTGTTTTTCGGACAAGCGAATGAGAGCGCTGGCAAGCCGGCCCGGCAGATTCTGAAGAATGATCTGTTCAACCTGGTCACTGGTCCAACGCAGCCGCCCACAGAGCAGCTCGATGAACTTCATCGCCAGCGCCGGCTGGCTGCGCACGAACGGAATGAATTCGCGACGGTCAATGACGAACAGCTCGCAATTGGTATTTGCGATCGCATCGGATGACCGTACCCCTCCGTCGAGCAACGCGATCTCTCCGAAAATCTCGCCGGGTCCGATGATGTTCAGAGATCGCGCTGCGGCCGTCGGCAGAGGAAATACTCATCTTCACCGAGCCTGATATAACCGCGTAAAGGCTGAGGCCGGGATCGCCCTTGGCAAAGAGCGCAGCCCCCGCTTCAGCGAGGTGTAGCTTGGCATAGCGGCAGAGCTGGTCGAAGGCCTCCGGCTCGAGATCCGCGAAAATCGGATGCTTGCGCAGAACCGACAGTTTGCTGTTCGCAAACAGCTGCGACCCAACTTGCTTGTCTCTGGCCTCCCCGGTCATCGTCATCCAAACTGACTGTGTTGCGCGTTGTCGGCGAACCGGCTCTACGGGTCCCGATAAGACTTTCGCAGATTATACCCGCGCGCTCGACAGCAATAAAGGCCCGATAACCCGGCGCCATGAAGTAGCCGCAAATACAATTTTAAATACGAGTATATTTGATTCAAAGCTCTTGATTGTGTAAGCTTGCCGACCGTTTTCGCGAGGATTGGCCCCCAACCTGTAAATCTGTTGATTCCGCCCTTCGATCGACGGCTTATTCGTTGGCGATGCCCATTTCCATGATCACACGCGCATATTTCGCGAGGCTGATCCCGTGTCATGACACGCAGCTCCTCCGCGGAGCTGCCGCGCACGGCAGACCCCAACTCTTCCAGCTTGCGGCGGACTTCCCCGTCGCCGGTCGCCTTCAGCACTTCGGCATTCAGCCGGGCGACAATTTCCTTCGGCGCCCCGACAGGCGCCAAAGCGCAAACCATGAGTTGAAAAAGAAGCCGGGCGAGCCCGATTCCGATACAGTCGGCACGTCGGAGAATTGCGGCAACCGCTTTTCGGTGGTCACCTCGATCAGGCTGAGTTGACCGCCGCGGACCAGCGCCGCAACCGTCCCAATCCTTGGAAGCCTGTCAGGATCTGCCCCGCCGCGATGTCTGTCGCGGCCTGTGTCGCGCCTTTGTAGGGCCTGTGTCCAGGCCGCCATAGCGCGTCAGAACCGCTGTGACTTCAACAAGTTGGGAACCCCGCCCCAGCGCGCGTGTCCCGCTTGTGTCCCGGGGAGGCCGGGATCATGCTGCCCGCCCATGCTCCGACGTATGGTCCGCTGGCTCCATGCCCCACCGCAAGCCCTACAATCCCGCAGCGTCAGGCCCGCAGGTGCAGGTTCGCGACCGGCGCGCAACTCAAGTCAATCGCGGACTCGCGGCGCACCTGGTCGCGACCGAGATCGAAGATCCCTTCGCGAAGGGAGAGCGGATCATCGCGATGCGATCGGTGAGAGGCGATCCGCTGGCCGATCATCTTGCGCGCGGCCATATCGATGCAGCGCAGTTCGAAGCCGGCCGGGCCTTCCAGCGGTACTTTGGTCACGCCGAGCGCGGTCCGCGATCGATGCAGCTGACCAGAGCGAGTCGACGGAGATCCGCCGCGTGAAGGCCTCACGGACAACCAGATCAAAGCCTGGCAGTGGCTGGCCAAATCCGACAGAGCATTGGGAATCGACGGCTCGGCGCTGGTTCATGACATGCTGATATCAGCGAGGACCGCGAAGCAGGTCAGCGGAATCGAGGGCTGACGGGCCAGGGAGTGGCAGCGGTATTTCGCGAAACGGTTTTGGGAATGTTTGAACACTCTGGCCGTGGTTTACGGATTTTCGAGCGGGAAAAGAAAATTCGCGCTTCTGGCGCCAAAACCCAAATCATTGGCGCGCAGTAACAAGGCGCCGGATGGGATGCTCAGGTAGTTAGCCGGAGGTAGCTTCGTCGGCCGATTCGTAGTCCACTTGCAGCGCACGCAAGCACGACGGCCCCGGATCCCCATTGCCCGCCGGGAGACTAACTGTCATCCAGAATGGATGCCGCTGGTAGAGCGGTCTATTCGATCCAACTAGCGTGTTCTCATGAAACCCTTCGCACCCCTAGCTGTAGCCGCGCTCGCTTTCGCCGTGTTGGCTTGGCATGTCGTGCCCGACTACGTGTCGAAGCCGCCGGCGTCCACATCGTCGTCGCCGAGGTCCGCAGCAACTGGCTCCGCATGTCGCTGCGAGGGGTGCGGCTGCAAAGGCGGGCCGGGCTGGCGCGGTCAATATGGTCAGTGCGTGTCACACGCTAATCTGACGAGAGACTGCGGCTCGCCGCCGAGCAACGCGCTGCACGCACGAGGGCACGCGGCAGGTATGTCCGTCGAAGCTAACAGTTCGTCTTCTAAGATCAGCCGCTCCCCATCATGGGCGTGGTGATCAGGTCGCCAAAGCGTTCAAGTTCCATATGCACACGCCACACCGCTTCTGCTCCGCGGCTCGCCGGCACGCGATCATTTCAAATCGGCGGCATGCCGCCGTTCTGCTGCAGCCTCTTTCTCCCGCCGCTCGCGCTCAACCGCCGCGCAAATGCCGGCGCATAGTCGATTCGGCGGGATCGTTGCCGACCCACGCCCTCGATCGCTTCTCTTGCTCTTCCCATGCAGCCCTGCGTTCAGCCATGCGGGCCGCGCTTCATGCGCAGGGATCGCTTCGCTTTTAGGTTGTTGGTATTGCCTGGCTGGCCGCCACGTTTACGTTTACGGGCGAGACCCGCGCGCTGGTACTCGTCATCGAAAGCCTCCGTCGCGGATGCGTTCGGCAATCTACCCGGCGTCCCGGGCGGTGCGATCTGGGGCCAAGTTTGTCTGTAAGGCCCGCGGCACGGGCGGTGCAGATGTGAGGCCGTTCTGGGGAACGGCCGCCCCAGAAACGGCCCCAGCGTGGGAGACCAGCTGAGGCCGTCGTCTCGGCAGTTAAAATGCCGGACGGGGTTCCGGCACGAGTGAAGTAACGTCCACTGACTGGCAATATAGGTCAGTGATTACAATGCTCGGTTTTTAGCGGAGCCAGAGCCAGCCAGTATGTAATCTACTGTACACCCTCACGATGTTTGTCCCTACCCCTACAATAGTCTGTCAGCACAGTTGTCCAAGCCTCGTGGCGCTCGATCGACAGGCGGATAGTTCGGGAGACGATCAGGTTGCGGCCGGTCAGCGAGGCCCTCCGGGGCCTCGTCAGAGGGGTTATTCGACCCTGCCCCCTTCTTTGATAACTCCGGCTGCTAAAATGAAAGCCCCCGAGGCCTCGATTGCGGTCTAGCACCCCTGCGCGTCGGATTTTCCGATCGCCCCCCAGTCTATTTCGATCTCCCCAAATCTGGGGAGGTTGCCGCCAAGGCGCATGAATACTACTCACGCCCTTTCTCGCCGTGATCTCCAATGGATCGCCAGCGATCCGACGATCCGCTGGGAAACTTCAAGAAATCGATGTCCTTTACTCGCTGGATAGTCCACCCGTCATCGCCGATGATCGATTGCACAGTGTCGGTCAATGGATCACCACCACGGGAGGCAGCACGATCGACGCCAGGCTGGCTTGTGCTGCCCGAAGGCTCCGGCCTTCGCTCACCAGTGCGCTGGCGTCACGCAGCAACTGCACCAGATCCTCGATGAGTGCCACGAGTTCTCCCGTTCGCCGCCGCTCCCGGATCGCCCGCGTCAGAGTCGGCCAGCATCATCCGGGCAACCGAATGCAAAGTCTTCTCCTCCCGTTCGCTGGGATCGCGCCTGTGGTGATCGTGGACGGCGGCGACAAACTTCGACGTAGAGGACGAGTTCGGCGGGAGTGATGCTCATGCTCATGCCCGCCTCCTGCCCATCCACGATCGGTCGCTGCTTCTTTCTTTCACCCGGCTGCGATCCTTGTCTCAAGGGCTGAGATCTTGCGGCCCTCGGCTTCGAGGGTCTTGCGCTGGTTTTCAAGCTGGCCTTCGATATTCTTGCCTTGGATCTCTGGATTCCACTGACTTTTAATCATGGGGTCGAGGGTTCGAGTCCCTCCGCGCTCACCAAGCAAATCAAATACCTACAGCTCAGAATTGGTTTGACGAAAATCGCGGGACAACATACGGGACAACAATCAGAGATCTCTGCTCTCGGCAGTGTTCCGCCGGTGCCGGCAGGGCGCGAAAAACAGAGCGCCGATCATGCGGGCTCGCGGACGGCCCCGATCATCAGAGACTATGATCGAGATTCTCAACGCATAAATGCGCGAACGGGTCGGCCCATGCGCTTGAGCCTCCTCGTCGATCGCCTGCAGCATGCCGGCATCGAGCGAAAATATTCGCCTTGGTGCCTTTGCCACTGTTGAAGACCAATGGAACAACGGCCAGCACCGCGCCATCTGCAAGTGCCGCTTTCACGTCTGGATCATCGCGCAATGCCTCCAGCAGGCGCGGCCGTGGCGCCGGTATGGCTTGCGCCCTTCGCTGGCCAAGGCCTCGTCGAGGGTGCGCCCCATCGCCGTGCAGCCCGGCAGATCGGGGAAACCACCGTAGCCACGCGGCGGCCATCCGCTGTGTAACCGCAACTCCTCCTTCGTCCTCGATGTGCCGAGGTCGAGTTCTACGCCTTCGACATCCTGGTGAGCGATGGCGAGGATCTCCGCGGCCTGCCGCTGTCGATGCGCAAGGCCAGCCTCTCACGGCTGCTGGCGCGGCGTGTGGACGGTATCTTCCTGAGCGACTTCGAGCAGGGCGAGATTGGCCCCTGACCTGTTCCGCCACGCTTGTCTGATGGGGCTGGAGGGCATGGTCTCGAAGCACCGCGAGGCCTATATCGCGGCGGCCGGTTCCGGCATTGGGTCAAGATCAAAACCGGGCGCATCCGGCGTTCAGCCGGGTGCAGGATCAGTTCTGAAACAGCGCCGGCACGGGCGCATGCGACGCGCTGCCTGCGCCGGCCTTCATGAGCGCGGAATACCCTTATGGGCGGTGAGGCCGAGGCCGATCAGGCCGATGGTAATCCACACCACAAGGGCGAGTTATCTTCGATTGCATCATGCGCTCCACCCGCCCTACTCCGTGCGTTCGAGCATGTTGGTTGGCAGCGCCTCGCCCGATCTCATGCGGGTCACGACAAAAGCCGTCACCGAGCGGGGCTGGTGGACGGTGACGGCTTCTCGATCAGCAGACCGTGTCCAAAGGGACAGACTGATGTTCCAGGGAAACTAACTAACGGACCGTTAATGGCACCTCGGCAGAGTCCTTCTAGAGGCGTAAGGAAAGAAGCAGGCTGCGAGGGATGGCAAAGCACTTGATGAACAGAAGAGGGCGTGCAGCCGGGCCGTGGGGACTTTTGGGGACCCAGGGCCTGGATGCGGTCTGCCATCGCGGAAGCGAGAACCAAAAAAGCCGCCTGGCGACCCACAATAGTAAAAATCAGCCCCGTCAAGCTGTGCTCTGCTCGTGCATTCGACGGAGCCGAAAACCACGATTAACGCGGCATGGACCTAGAACATTTGCCTGCGCGTCACCTTCTAATTGACGAAGTCGTTCGATTTGCATTCTGAAGGTCACGGGTAGCTCTCGATCTTCTTTCAATGACGACTGTAGTCTTTCGCCAATCTCTCGAACGATCGCGCGGCTATGCGAGGGTCAATGTCGACACGGTTTCGCATGATGTATTCTCCACTCTCGCGAAACCCCAATAAACCACGACACCAAAGTCGATGGCATTCCCACAGTTCGCAACCCAAACTGAAACGGAGACCGCCGCCTTTGGCTATCGTGCGCGAACGCTTGTGTTTGAACAGCGGGTCCGAAGAAACCTTTGGCTATCCGCGACATGCGCCGTTCCTTGACGGCGGGCGACGGTCTCGCACACCAAATCATCGGGGAGAATTTTCGTTCCCGATTTGATTAATGGATGTTCAGCTTTTTGGGGAACCGGAGACTAGGAACTTTCATGCCGGGTTGATTCCAAGCCGCCGGGCCTCACGCATCGATGCGGCGCCCGTCGCCCCGACTGCAGCGGTGCTGACCAACAGCTGCTACCTGATTGGCATGCGCTTGTGAGAAACTTCAACGGACGTCGCCAAGGTCCTGAAATGATTCCTGTTTCAGGCCAGTAGCCAGTAGCCCGCGACAGCCGATCGTGACGGTGCCGCTCGGCTCGCAGCCTGTGCGCCAAGGCGTTTGCCCGCGTGGGAAGCGCGACAAGGGCAGCTGGACTCGCTTAACTGCGGCGACTATCTAGGCCGGCATGTCTGATGGGGCTGGAGGGCCTGGTGATTGTCATGCCGGACCAGCGGGATCTGCACCGTTACGCCGGATGAGATCCGCAACGACGCTAGCCTGCAGCGGGAATATCCGCCGCAGAGGCGCGGGAAGCGTGACCAAGGCCGGTTCGACCATTGCAGTTGCGCTGCTGCTGATCAGCTCGGGCGCAAGCGCCACCGAATGCCAGTCGTCGCCCGGCCACGATGGCAATGTGGTGGTCCTATCGCATCGTCGATCAGGCGGAAGTGCTGGTATCAGGGCAGGCCTGGCCGCTCCAGGGACCTGTTGCAGTGGGCCAGGCAATCGCCGCCGCCAGTCGTGACCCGCCCGGACCCCGGCGACAGCCCGCCCCTGCACCGCCAGTCCCGCCGCCCACCGAGACCGTCGACATAACACCGAAGGTGGTCTCGACCGTGTCGATCCCGGCGCTGACGAGCAAGCCGCCGCAGATGGCCGCGCCCCTGCCGTCTTTGCCCGAGCCGCCGCCATTGCCAGCCAAGCCGACGAAGCCGTCGAAGTGGTGGATGCTGCTCTTGATCATTCCAGCCATCGCGACCGGGCTGGCGGTCGTCGCATCACAGTTTCAACCAGCGCGATGGACCTTGTTCAAGAACTTCAGAAGACGGTGGACGAACTGGCAGGCGCGCCTGGCAGGGCATCTCGATCTAATGGGGGACAACATCACGCGGTGGTCACGCCGCGCGTCGAGACCAGTCCAGATCGATCCGACTTCGCCAAGCTCGGAGAGACCATCGCCGCGTCCTTGGTACAGGCGGCGCAGGAACACGCCAAGCAGTTCGCTGACGACATTCGATCCCAAGTCGCTGAGAAAGTCGTGAACTAGCCGAGATGAACGAGCGGCTGATGGCCTTCGGCGATTCGCTGCTGGCCGCGCATCGCAAGTTTCTCGGGAGCGATAGTGCAGAAGTGCAGCAGCATCAGAATGGAGGCAAGCAGCCGGCGATGGGGATCAAAACTCCGCCGCTGCTCCCATTGCGAGCCGGCGCGGATCATAGCCCGGCTGGAATGTCCCGGGCTTGGCTGAACGTCCATATGGCTCTCGGTTTCCGCCAATCTGGAT
>ERZ1370068.3479-contig-259_pt1 | contig 13089 bp, 21 predicted proteins | sample MGYA00561227_ERZ1370068 | MGnify/ENA primary metagenome ERZ1370068 (study PRJEB38410, sample SAMEA6850437) | metagenome | study: Metagenomic assessment of the ecological functions of the soil: analysis of the soil microbiota associated with the...
ACGCGGAGATGCTGCCGCTACGGCCGAGATAGCGGACACGCAGAGCCTCGAGCGATTGCTCGTCGGGCGCGGAATCGATTTCGCGCAGCGCGCTGTCGCGCAACTCTTCGAGCGGATGAGGCATTGGGATACGTGAATCGTTAAACCGTTACATCGTTACATCGGAAAATCGATTCACGATTCAACGATTTAACGAATTACGATTCAACAAATCACGCCGCCTTCTTCGAAGTCGATTTGTCGGCCAGCGCGCTTTTCGCTTGATCGACAATCGATTTGAAAGCGGCTTCGTCTGTAATGGCGAGATCGGAAAGAATCTTGCGATCGAGGCCGATGTTCGCGGCTTTCAAACCTTCAGCGAAGCGACTGTAGGTGAGGCCTTGCGCGCGAACCGCGGCGTTCAGACGCTGAATCCAGAGATAACGGAAAGTGCGCTTGCGCGTCTTCCGATCGCGATAGGCCCAATACTTGCCTTTCATGGTCGCGTCTTTTCGCGTAGCGGAAAGTTTGGAACGACGTCCGCGATAACCTTTGGCGGAATCGACGACGCGTTTGCGGCGCTCCCGGCTGGCGGGGCGTTGGTGGCTCTTGGCATGTGGTTTTACTCCGAATCGCTTCGGAGCTCCTACAGCGAATTGTTATTTACGTTTGATCTCTCCGACCTCACTCGCTGTTGTGGCCGCATCTCTCGACGCATCGCCAGGTGGACAGACCTTCCGCCCAATGCTTCCGCATCGGGGCGGCAAAATTAAGTGGCGCATGGAAAATGACAACCTGTTTTTCGCCGAAACGAATTTCGAATTGGACGTCGTGCACCGGAATTTATAGCATCCTGCGTGCATTGGCTGAGCCGACATCGTCTTTTGATGCTCGCGTTGATCTGCGCGGTTTGCACCGGCGCAATCATCTTCGGTAGCAATGTTTCGAAACGTCATCTTCGCCGATAGCATCTGGGCGAACAGAGACAACCTTTCACGATGCCTTGGAACGCAAAGCGCGGCGAACGAAAGTGCATGATAATTTCGTTTTTCTCGGCATCGACGAAGCTTCGAAACAGCTGGATCAGGTAAGCCCGGAAGAAGTTCGTAATTCACCGGTGTTGCAAAAGATGGGCCAGGCTTTCCCTGGTCGCGGGCCGTCTACGCACAGCTCGTCGACCAGCTGTGCAACGCCGGCGCCCAGTTGATCATCTTTGACATGATGTTTGATCCGGAGCGTGACGGGGATGATGAATTTGCGGCTGCCCTCGAACGCCATCGCGATCGTGTGGTCATCGGAGCGGATATCGAGAAGGGCGCAAATGCCGCGACCGGGAATACGGACATTATCTTCATCCCACCGAACAAGCATTTGATTCCCGACCAGTTCATGGATGATCGCGTTGGATACGTGAGCTTCTGGCCGGCGCCGACAATCGAATTCGCGAGATTAACTACGCCGTCACGGATTCGCAGATTTTGAGGCTGCAACAGGGTCTCGATCCTGGGCCGGCGCAGCCTTGGGAAACGATTTACGAATCTCTTGATGCACGGGCATTGCGGAAGCTTGGGTTCAGTAATCGCATTCCTCCAGTCTGGCCGCTCGAGCATGATCCGTTTCGGACCGGACGACGCCTATCGCCCCGTTCATTTTTTCAGATTTTTGTTCCCGCGATGTGGGAACATAACTTTGGCGGCGGCAGTTTTTCAAGGACAAGGTCGTATCATCGGTGCAGCCTCGGCCATCGCTCACGATGTGCATCCGACACCGATCAGCGACGCAACATCAGGGGCGCTCTTGCATTTTCATGCGCTAGCGGCGGCACTCGATGGCGAGGTTCCTCAGGGAGACGTCGCCGCTGATAAACTGCATCCTTTGATCGGAGCGGGTTGCGCGGCGTGGCTTGTCGTTGCCTTTGTTCGTCAATCGTTGCTCGCGCTTTTGCTGCTTATCGCGATCAGCGCCGGCTATTTAGGCGCGACGGTTTTCTTGCTACAACACGCGCAATCTTTTCATTCTCGCACTGCCGGTTCTGGGCGCCTTCAATCTGAGTGGTCTGTTTTCGCTGGGTTACGATTTTACCCTCGAGCGGATCGAGAAAGTGCGGACGCGGCGCACCCTCGAGCGGTACGTCTCAAAAAATCTTGTTAAAGAAATCCTCGAAAATCCGGACAGCTATTACGGGACGCTGCGCGGAGTGCGAATACCGGTAACCATTTTATTTTCTGACATCGTAGGGTTTACGGGCATGACCGAAGGCGCGGATCCCGAAGCGGTCGTGAAACAACTCAATGAATATCTGAGCCACATGACCGCCGCTGTTTTCGAGGGCGGAGGGGACGCTCGACAAATTCATCGGCGACGCGGTCATGGCCGTTTGGGGAAATGTTCGGAGCCGCGGCCTGAAAGAAGATGCCAAAGCGGCGGCGGGCGCGGCACTCGCGATGCGGCGCGAGTTGCGCAAACTCAATCGAAAATGGGCCAGGGAAGGAACCAAGCCGTTTGCCATCGGGATTGGGATCAACCAAGGCGAAGTGGTCGGTGGGAATATCGGCTCGCAGGAAAAGATGGATCCGACAGTGATAGGCGATGCCGTCAATCTCGCGTCCCGTTTAGAAGGACTAACGCGCACTTATGGCGTTGATATTCTCGTAGGATCAACAGCAGCCGAGTTGATTCGCGACGAGTTTCGCCTGCGCTCCGTTGCGCGGGTGCAGGTGAAAGGAAAAACCGAGCCGGTGGAAATTTCGACCCTTGTCGGCGCGCGCGGCGATTCGCTCGATCCTGAGTTATCGCGCTGGCTGGAAACCTACGAGGCGGGCATCCAAAAATTTCGAGAGCGCAATTTCACCCAGGCGAAAATTCTCTTTCGCAGTTTCTGGAATTTTATCCGGACGATTTCCTGGCCAAGATGTATCTCGAACGCGCGCTGGAGTACGAGCAACGACCGCCGGATGAGGCGTGGAACGCAGTCGAGGTGTTCAAGAAGAGTTGACCGCGCCGCAAACTCGTTCCTTTCATTAGCCAAATCCTCACCGTCAGCGTAAAGAAATCCGCGTGATCGGCGAACCGCGCCATTTCCATTTCCTCGGCATCTGCGGCACGGCGATGGGGTCAGTCGCTGCCGCTTTGCGCGATCGTGGCTTTACCGTCAGCGGATCAGACGAAAATATTTTCCCGCCAATGTCCGATTTTCTCCAGCGGAAAGGCATCCCGTTTTCGGACCCTTACCGCGCAGAAAATATTCCGGAGAATGCCGAAGTCGTCGTGATCGGGAACGCGATCAAGCGCGGCAATCCGGAGGTGGAAGCGGTGCTCGCCCGTAAACTTTATTACCTCTCGCTGCCGGAAGTGTTGAAACATTTCTTCCTGCGTGGCCGCCACAATTTGGTCGTGACCGGAACGCACGGAAAGACGACGACGACCGCGTTGCTCGCCTGGATTTTTACGGTCGCGGATTTGGACCCCGGATATGTCATTGGCGGCATTCCGAAAAATCTCGGGCAAGGCGCCTTCTTTAACGACTCGCAATTTTTTGTAATCGAGGGTGACGAATATGACACGGCCTTTTTCGACAAGCGTTCGAAGTTCATTCATTACCTGCCGGAACTGTTGATCGTAAATAATATCGAGTTCGATCACGCGGATATTTTTCACGATCTCGACGAGATCAAATTGAGCTTTCGACGATTGCTGAACATTGTGCCGCAAAATGGGATGGTCCTGCTGAACGGCGACGATCCGAACTGCGTCGAGGTTGCGCAAAACTGCCTTGCACCCATCGTGCAGGTCGGTTTTTCGCCCAATTGCGCTCAGCAAATTCACAGCCTCGCATATTCAGCGGAAGGATCGCGCTTCACGCTCGGCGATGTTCCTTTCGAGGTGCCGTTGATCGGCGAGTTCAACGTGCGCAACACCGCGATGGCGGCGGCGGCGGCCCGATTTTACAGAGTCGAGCCGGAAGTCATTCAGCAGGCCCTAACGAGTTTCGAAGGAATTAAGCGACGGCAGGAAGTTCGCGGCGAAGCACGCGGGATAAAAGTGATCGACGACTTCGCTCATCATCCGACCGCGATCCGCGAGACACTCACGGCGTTGCGCCATCGCTATCCGGGCCATCGTCTTTGGGCGATCTTCGAGCCGCGCTCAAACACCACGCGGTCGCGCAGTTTTCCAACAACAACTGCCGGACGCGTTGCAACTGGCCGACGGCGTTTTTATCTCCCAGGTTGCCGCCCTCGAACAGATTCCTGAAGGCGAACGGCTCAATCCGGAAGCGGTTGTGGAAGCGATTAAGGCATCAGGTCGTGCGGCGTTTTACGAATCGGACGCGGACTCGATCGTGAAACGGTTGTTGCCGTTATTGGAACCCAAGGACGTGGTGACGGTTTTCAGCAACGGTGGATTCGATCGCATTCACGAAAAGCTGCTCGCGCGGCTGAGAATGTAGCACAAGCGTCCCGCTTGTGATCGCACAGGTCGCAAGCCGGAGGCATGCGCTACTTTTCCGCCGCCGACGTGTGGTCGAGCACGATGCGCCAACCTTCCGAAGTCCGTCGGAATAGCAGCGTAAATCGTCCGTGCGGGTTGTCGGCTCGGCGTTTTAGCGACCAGCGACCCAAACCAACGCTGCCTCTCCACTCATTGGCGTGACTTCGAGTTCGGAGAGCGTGAGGGCGCCCATTTTTTCTCGGGTGTTGTATTTTTCTTGTAACGATCGCGAACCGTTTGCCAGCCACGCGTCACCTTGTCGCCGGAAACGAAGATGGTTTTTCCGGAGTGCGCATAGCCGTTCATGTAACCGTCGATATCGCCGCGGTTCCACGCCGCTTCCTGCGCCTTGATCACAGCGCGCGCACGCTCACCCGATATCTGTCGCAGAGGTTGAGATTGGGGCTTCTCGGTCAGTTATCGAGCCGAGTGCAATGAAAGCCGCGCTCGTGGCCGCGACAATCATGAAACTTTTAATCAAATTCATACGTGTCGTATCGAGTTTGAGATGTCTCGATTTCCTCGCGAACATTATCGAATCGCCGTGGCACCCGTCCAGCATTCCGCGAGCTGGCGCTGCCTGAACGGAGTTGACCCCAGCAGAGGCAACCCATTACATAACTGGGTGCTTTGTGCTCGGTTCGCTGTTTTGGTTCTGGCGCTGATTTTTGCAGCTGTGGCCTCCGCGCAACGGGGAACAATCGCTCCCGTTGCGGTTCCGACTCCCTTTGTCACTCCCTCTGCGGCCGATCCTCCTAAATCGACCGCACCGCCAGCGGCCGCGGACATGGTGACATTGCAGTACCCGAATAGCGACGTGGCCGACGTCCTTCACCTTTACGAAACTCTGACCGGGAAAAAGCTCATCGTGGACAATTTCGTCCAGGGCAAAGTCAACATTTTCATCAGCAAACCAATGCCGCGCGACGAAGCCATCAAGATCATCGAGATGAATTTGCTCCTGAATGGATTTTCACTCGTGCCGGCCGAGCACGACATCGTGAAAGTGATCGGCACCAACCGCAACCCACGCGCGGCCGGAGTACCGATCATTTCCGACGAAGCGGACATCCCGCCGGGGAACATGTCATCACTTACGTTGTCAAGCTGAGCTACACCGACCCAATGGATATGCAGCAAGTCGTCGGACAATATCTGACGCCCGCGCAACCGCACTCTTCAATTCTCGCCTTGCCGAAGTCATCGAGCCTGCTTGTCACTGAGAGTTCCGACGTCATCCGGAAGCTGATCAAGATTATCAACCAGGTCGATGTGGAGCCGGCGGAAGTTAAAAGCGAGTTCATCAAGCTGGAACGCGCCGACGCAAGCAAGGTGGTTGATTTGCTGAAAGATATTTTCGAAAAAGGGAATCAGCCGAGCGGACAAAATTATCCGCCGGGGGTGCGCAATATTCGCCGGGTCGTGCCCCAACCTCAGGGTGAGGTGGAAGCGCAGTGGTGGCGCGGCCGTTCTCTCGGAAGAATCGCTCGTCGTGGGTACGATTAAGCTCGAGGCCGACGTGCGCACCAACCGCATCCACGTCATCACTCGAGAGATCAACATGCCGTTCGTGCGCAAATTGATCGCGGAGTTTGATGCGAACGTAGAATTTGGAAACCGGTCACACGGCCGCTCAAATATATCGCAGCCGGCGACGTTTTGGACGTCCTCGTCCAGGCATTAACCGAACCGGGCGCGACCGCGCAACAAGGTGCGGAAGGTGCCGCTGGCAATCTACCGCAACAACGCCAGCAGCAGCGACCCCAGGCTTCGCCGACCAATACCGCCTCGGCCGCGGGTTATAGCGGCACAGCCAGCGACAGCACGCTCAACATTTCTGAAGAACTTTCCACGCAACCGACCGATACGACGCCGAAAGCGGTCACGGTCGGAAACACCAAGCTGATCGCGGACGCCCGCGCCAATACCATCATTATTCTGGGAAATCGTGATGTGGTCGTGAAGGTGGAAAAAATTCTCGATGAGATGGATGTGAAAGCGCCGCAGGTCGCGCTGAGCACGGTCATCGGGGAATTGACCCTCAACAACAGTGAAGAATTCGGCATCGATTACTTCGCCAAGTATAAGAACAAGGTCGTTGCCATCTCGCGCAACACCGGCGTGCCGCTTCCACTACCCAGTGCTTCCGGTTCCCCGACGACAACTACAGTAACCGTAATAGATCCAGTTACGGGCCAACCCGTCACTACCACTACCACCAATCCAATAGCTGCTGGCGGCGTTGTCGATCCTGCCAATCTGATCAACTTCAGCCAGATCCTAACGAACGTGGCCAGCGGCACGAACGTGTATGTCGCCGCCGGAAATTATCTTGCGGCCATCGTGCATCTGCTCGAGTCGACCGGAAATTTCAAGGTGATTTCGCGACCGATGGTTTTCACGAGCAATAACAAAAAGGCGATCATCGCCTCGGGAACCGAGATTCCCGTGCCGGTGAACACCATTTCAGCGGCGACGGGGAGCGGTAGTATTATCAATACCGGTCTCTCGCAACAAACGAACATTCAGTTTAAGAAAGTCGCGCTCCAATTGGAGGTCGTGCCGTTGATCAACTCGGACAGGGAAGTATCGCTCGACATTCTGCAAAAGATCGACAGCCTCGCTGGATCGACAATCATCGATGGAAATTCGATTCCGAATATCGCCACGCGTTACATCCGGACGAATGTCTCCGCGGCGAATGGATCGACAATCGTTCTCGGCGGTCTGATCACCGACAACAAGACGACGACCTTTAACGGCATTAGATTTCTCGATCGCATTCCGCTGCTCGGTTATCTGTTTCGCAGCACGAGCAGAACCAAAGATCGCACTGAGTTGATTATCTTGATGCGGCCGGAAGTGACGTTGACGAAGCTCGATCTCTATCGGCTGCGCCAGAAAACGGAGGACAAAACGCACTTTGGACCCGAGCTCGATCAGGACGATTGCCCGGATTGCCCGCGACCAACCGGCGACAAACAATTGCCGCCGCCTGATCTCGCCCGCGGCCAAAGAGTTTGCGATGAACTGGGCTCTTACGAAACGGACAGTTCTCGCGTTAGCGCTCGGACTCGGCGCAATTACGGCGCAGGCGTCGGACTGTGCGTTTTTTCATCGCACCGATCCGTTGGCCCAACGAGACGAATATGGTCTGCTGCATCAGGGACGTGTGGTAAACTCCACCGACTTCGCGCCACGATATCATTGCCGTTTTAATTATTATTTTAAGACTCCGGAGGAATTGATTGTGCAGCCGGGTTATGTAGGCGCAATGCAGACCGCGTTGCGCCGGCTCGGTTACTACTGCGGCCCGATCGACGGCGTATTTTCTCCGGAAGTAGCCAATGCGATCGCGCGTCTTCAAAAGAATTATTCATTGCGCGTCACGGGCACGTTTACTGATCCCGTGCGATGGGCGCTTGCATTTGCCTTGAACTGCCTCGAATGAGCTCGGCCGCCAGTCAATCGCTGATTAATTTGCTGCTCGAAAGCGGTGTGCCATCGCGCGAGGAAGCTGCACAACTCGCATCGAATCTAAACGGCGGCTCGTGGACGAGCCACGTGCTTGATTCCGGGAAAGTGGACGAGCAACGCTTTCTCGGCGCGATCGGAAATTTCTTCCGTGTGCCGGTTGTCTCGATCGACGCCAAGAAGATCGATCGCGACGACATTGTCGATCTTGCCGAGCCGTTTCGTTTTTCAACATCACATTCTGCCGATCGAGGTGAAGGAAAACGTCGGTCGTGCTCGCGACTTACGATCTGTTCAACTCCGTCGGACGGCAGCTCGCGTCGCAGCTTCTGAAGAAGCCGGCCGAATGGGTGCTCGTGCCGCGCGGACAAATCCTGCGCGCGATGAAAACGCTCTACGGCGTCGGCGCGGAAACGTTCGACGAAATCCTGAAGACCAACCGCTCGTTCGAAGCGCTCCAGGACGTCGAGAGCGAGCACCGATCTCAATGCCGGACGATCCCGAAGCATCGGTGGTCAAATTCGTGAACCAGATCATTCGCGAAGCGATCATCGAGCGCGCCACCGATATTCACGTCGAGCCGCTCGAGAACGATCTGCGCATTCGTTATCGGATCGACGGCATCCTGCACGAAGTGGCCGTGCCGCCGCAACTGCGCCTGCTGCAATCGGCCATCATCTCGCGCTTGAAAGTGATGGCGCACATGGACATCGCCGAGCGTCGTTTGCCGCAGGACGGCCGCATCAACTTGCAGGCGCAGCGATCAAAACATCGACGTGCGCGTCTCGACCATTCCGACCGTGAACGGCGAGTCGATCAGCTTGCGTTTGCTCAGCCGCACCGAGCAACATTTCGGTTTCGATCGGCTCGATCTTGAGCGAGAAGCAGAGCGCGGATCATTCGTCATCTGCTCGCTCAGCCCAACGGAATCATCTTGCTGACCGGCCCGACCGGCTGCGGAAAATCGACTTCGCTCTATTGTTTTCTCAGCAGCATCAATTCCGTCCAGCGCCGGATTATCACGATCGAAGAGCCGGTGGAGTATCGGCTGCCGGGCGTCTCGCAGATCGATGTGAAACCGGAGATCGATCTCACGTTCGCCAAAGGCCTGCGTCATATTCTGCGCCAGGACCCGAACGTCGTCATGGTCGGAGAAATTCGCGATGTCGAAACGGCGGACATTTCGATCCGTGCGGCGATGACCGGCCACCTTGTCTTCAGCACGCTGCACACGAACGACGCGGTCGGCGGGATCACGCGCTTGCTCGATATGGATGTCGAGCCGTTCCTGCTCGCGTCGGTTGTGAAATCCTTCATCGCGCAACGCCTCGTGCGCACGATTTGCCCGGATTGCGTGGAACCGGTCGATTATCCGCGCAGAATACCTGGCGGAGATCGGTTTTCCGCGCGAGCTGGGCACGTGACTTTCAAGCGCGGCGCGGGTTGCGATAATTGCCGGCAGACCGGTTATCAGGGACGGCTCGCCGATCTACGAAATCTGCGTCGTGACCGAGCCGTTGAAGAAAGTTGATCATGCAAAAGCGCGACGGCGGCGAACTGAAGCAATGCGCGATTGCACAAGGGATGGAGACCTTGCGTCAGGATGGCTGGCGTCGCGTCGGCGCAAGGCAAAACGACGATCGAAGAAGTGGTCCGGGTCACTCAGACCGACGAAGTGATGGCCGAGACGGAACTGGAAAGCGGTAGCCCGCGATGGTCGGCGGAAGCGCCAGTGGTGCTGAATTGATATACTGCCCGAGCGGCTCGTTTTCTCGAGTTAGCGCAGATGTTGCGATGCGATCGCCCGCGAAGATCAAGGATGGCGACGCGAAAGAAAATGATTTAGCGTGAACGCTGAATCAGATACGAAGATTTGGGCGGAACTTGTTCTGCGATGATAGGCGAGGTCCCTCGCTGCGGCTCGAGATGACAAGCACGGGTGACGTCGCCCGGCAAATGATTCGCCGCGCAGCTCTTTGATCGCGTGCGCGATAATCTTTCGCGCCGAAAATCGATGTGCCGGCGACGAGAACGTTCGCGCCATTCTCAATCGATGATCTTGGCGGTATCTGCATTGATTCCGCCATCCACCTCGATATCGGAGCGACTTTGCATTCGTGCAGTGTTCCATTCGCTGCGCGCGCGTTTCACTTTTTCCATCATCTCCGGTCGAAACGACTGACCGCCAAAACCTGGATGCACTGTCATCACCAGTAAGAGATCGATGTTGCGCGAGATGCGGTTCGACTGGTTCAAACGGCGTCGCCGGATTCAGCGACAAGCCGGCGCCGACAACCCGCGGCGCGGATTCTGCGCAACGTTTTCGCGACATCGTGTTTCGCTTCCGGCTCGACATGAACCGTGATCGAGTTCGCGCCCGCTTCGACGAAACGCGGCACGTAATGATCGGGATGCTCGATCATCGAGATGGACATCGAGCGGAAGCTTCGTGCGTTTGCGCACGGTCGCGACCACAGCGGGCCCGAAGGAAATGTTATCGACGAAGTGGCCATCCATGATGTCGAGATGCAAGCCAGTCGGCGCCGGCTTCCTCGGCGCGTCTGGATCTCGGCTTCGAGATCGGGAGAAGTCCGCGGCCAGGATGGAAGGAGCGACGAGGATTGTTGGCGAGGGCATGGATCGACATAGCGTTGAACGTATGAACGTCAACGTCCAACGCTGAATCAACGCTCCTAATTCACTCGATCTGTAATCTGCTCGAGCGCTCTAGTTCCTGATCTTTCCCTTGACGGCGCGAGAGTCCGTTTCTAGATACTACCCGGTTTCAGCCGGTCGTTAATCGCGCGTCGCACGCTATGGTGCTATGAGGAAGCGAAATCAGGACGCGCTTCCGACAGACTGGATAATGCGTTCAGCGATTAATCTAAAGGCTAAATTTCATGTTCGAACGGACTTTTCGGCTGGTTATCCAGCGACATCGGTATCGATCTCGGCACGGCGAACACGCTCGTCTACGTGAAGGATCAGGGCATCGTCTTGCGCGAGCCCTCGGTGGTCGCAGTGCAGGCGGGCACGAACAAAGTGCTGGCGGTGGGCGACGAGGCGAAACGGATGCTCGGCCGCACGCCGTCGAATATCGTCGCGGTCCGCCCGCTGAAAGATGGCGTGATCGCCGACTTCGAAGTCACCGAAGCGATGCTGCGGCATTTCATCACGAAGGTGCACAACCGCCGGATGCGCGCGCGCCCGCGCGTCGTCATCGCGGTTCCGTCGCGGCATTACCGAAGTGGAAAAGCGCGCGGTGCGCGAATCGGCCACGCATGCCGGCGCGCGCGAAGTTTATCTGATCGAAGAGCCGATGGCGGCGGCGATCGGCGTCGGTCTTCCGGTGCAGGATCCGGCCGGCAACATGATCATCGACATCGGCGGCGGCACGACGGAAGTCGCGCTGATTTCGCTTTCCGGAATCGTCTTCAGCCGCAGCGTGCGCGTGGCGGGTGACGAGCTGGACGAAGCGATCGTGCAATACATGAAGCGCGCCTACAATCTGATGATCGGCGAGCGCACCGCGGAAGACATCAAGATCAAGATCGGCTCCGCCTATCCGAGCGAGAAGGAGACGAGCGTGGAAGTGAAAGGACGCGATCTCGTCGCCGGGCTTGCCGAAGACGCTCACGATCACTTCGCAGGAAGTGCGCGAAGCGTTGCTCGAACCGATCTCGACGATCGTCGATTCGGTGCGCATCACGCTCGAGCGTTGTCCGCCGGAACTTGTCCGCCGATCTGGTGGATCGCGGCCTGGTGCTCGCAGGCGGCGGCGCGCTCTTGCGCGGGTTCGACAAGCTTCTGAGCGAAGAAACCGGCTTGCCCGTCCATGTGGCCGAAGATCCGCTGAGCGCGGTCGCGGAAGGAACAGGCAAGTGCCTCAATGAACTCAAGTTTTTGCGGCAGGTCGCTACCGCCGATCGACCGTGGAGGCAGCAATGATTTGCGGATTGAAAATCTGCCGCGCTTCGATCTCACGCGGATTTGGATTCGAACGAGCATTTCGCCGAAGTCTGAACTCTTACAATCTGAAATCTGCGATCCGCAATCCGAAAGAGCGATGATCGCAGCAGCATCGTCGCGTTGGTCATCTTCGGCGCCGATCCTGGCTTACGTCCTCAGCTTCGGGCGCGGAAGCGACCCGGAAAATTCAGGCCGGATTCTATCAATTGATCGCGCCATTTCTGGTGACGGGTCCGGGTCTCGAAAAATCAGATCACCTCGGTCCGAACGGGCTCAAATCGCTGGAGGAAGTAGAACGAGATAATGCTTCATTGCAAGCGTAGAGAATCGATCGCTCAAAGCGACGAACCCGCGCTCCGCGATGTGGAGCACGAAGTGAATCGACTTCGGCGCGCGCTGGCTTATCGCGAGCGTTCGGCTCTTTCCGGCTCGTCCCGCCGAAATCGTCACGCGCGCGATTCTTCGACGCTGGTGGCGAACGGTGACGATCAATCGTGGGAAAGAACGACGGCATCGAACACGTGACATGACCGGTCGTGACCGACGAAGGTCTGGTCGGCAAAACGACGACGGTCGAGCGATAACGATTTCGATCGTGCTTTAATCTCAGATGAAAATTGCAGAGTCGCGGCTCGACTGTGGAAGGCACGCCGGGAGCAAGGAATCGTCTCGGGCGAACGGGTGAACGGTTCGGTCACGTCCTCTACTCGATCTGAATTTTCTCTCCAAGCAAGCCGACCTGAAGCCGGGTCAGAAAGTTTACACGTCCGGAGTGGGCGGAGTATTTCCTTCGGGCCTGCTTGATCGGGACGGTGCAGAGCTTTCGCGGTGCGCGAGCTGGATAGCCAGGCGCAAGTTGGCGCCAGCGGTGGATTTGTCGCATCTCGAAGACGTGTTTGTGGTGACGGGAAGACAAATGATCTTCTTTATCTTTTCCTGCTCGGGTGGTTTTCGTCGCGCAGATTGCGGAAATTTTTATTCCGTCGTTGGAATGGATGTACAACGCGCATCATCTATATCGTGCCGGTGATTGTTTTTTACGGCGCAACGGCATTGCCTTTTCCTCTTATGCTGCTGCTCGCGTTTTTGCCGGTTTCCTTTCGGACGCGCTGACCGTGCAAGTGATCGGAGCGCGAGTTGAAATCTCTTAGCAATACGTAACTGAACGAAGTACAA
>ERZ1370068.3776-contig-2878_pt1 | contig 13085 bp, 16 predicted proteins | sample MGYA00561227_ERZ1370068 | MGnify/ENA primary metagenome ERZ1370068 (study PRJEB38410, sample SAMEA6850437) | metagenome | study: Metagenomic assessment of the ecological functions of the soil: analysis of the soil microbiota associated with the...
AACGACCGAGGCGGCGGTGGCGATCCTCGAATCCGGCGGCGTGCGCGCGAGCTTCGTCGCCGCGGTGCTGGCGGCGCGCGAGAAGGCCGAGGCGCTCGGCAAGCCGGCGCTCGCGCCGCGATCGACGATCTTTCCGCAGGGGCTGACGGCAGGGTCGCGCGCACGCCCGGCGCGCATCGTCGCGCGGCGGGACGGGGTGGCAAAGGCGTCGGTCGATGCGCCTACAGTCCGCGTTGGCACCGGTCACGAGGCGGTGCCGCAACCCCATCACGACGAACGACGAGACGTCCCATGAGCTACCTCTCCTACCTGTCGCCCACCGCCACCAGCCCGTGGCACACCTACCTCGCCCAGGTCGACCGCGTCCTGCCCTACCTCGGGCCGCTGGCGCGCTGGTCGGAGACGCTCAAGCGGCCGAAGCGCGCCCTGATCGTCGACGTGCCGATCGAGATGGACAACGGCACGCGTCGCCCACTTCGAGGGCTTTCGCGTCGCAGCACAACCTGTCGCGCGGCCCGGGCAAGGGCGGCGTTCGCTATCACCCCGACGTGACGCTCGAGGAGGTGATGGCGCTCTCGGCCTGGATGACGGTCAAGTGCGCGGCGGTGAACCTGCCCTACGGCGGCGCCAAGGGCGGCATCCGCTGTCGACCCGAAGCATGCTCTCGCTGAAGGAGCTCGAGCGCATGACGCGGCGCTACACGAGCGAGATCGGCATCATCATCGGCCCGCAGCGCGACATCCCGGCGCCCGACGTGAACACCAACGGCCAGATCATGGCCTGGATGATGGACACGTACTCGATGAACACCGGCACGCACCGCGACCGGCGTCGTCACCGGCAAGCCGTTGCACCTCGGCGGCTCGCTCGGCCGCGTCAAGGCAACCGGGCGCGGCGTCTTCGTCACCGGCCGCGAGGCGGCGCGGCGCATCGGCCTGCCGCTCGACGGCGCGCGCGGTCGCGGTGCAGGGCATGGGCAACGTCGGCGGCTCGGCGGCCGAGCTGTTCGTGCAGGCCGGCGCGAAGCTCGTCGCCGATGCAGGATCACACCGGCACGCTCGTCAGCCCGGGCGGCTTCGACATGGCGACGACGATGGCCGCGATCAGCGCACGACGGCGGCATCGCCAACGTCAAGGGCGCGCGAGCGGATCGACAACGAGTCGTTCTGGGACGTCGACTGCGACATCCTCATCCCGGCCGCGCTCGAGGGCCAGATCACGCGCCGAGCGCGCGCTGCGGATCAAGGCCAAGCTGGTTCTCGAAGGCGCGAACGGCCCGACGCTGCCGGAAGCCGACGACGTCCTCGGCTCGAGCGCGGCGTCCTGGTCGTTCCCGACGTCATCTGCAACGCCGGCGGCGTGACCGTCAGCTACTTCGAGTGGGTGCAGGACTTCTCGAGCTTCTTCTGGAGCGAGGACGAGATCAACGTCCGCCTCGACAAGATCATGGTCGACGCGCTGAAGAAGATCTGGGACACCGCCGACCGCCACAAGATCAGCCTGCGCACCGCGACGTTCGCGGTCGCCTGCGAGCGGATCCTGATCGCGCGCGAGGAACGGGGTCTGTACCCGTAGCCGGGTACGAACCCCGCGAGCGGGACAGGGCTCCTCCTCCCTTGCTCCGCAAGGGGCTTCAAGACATGCTCCTTCTCCGCTTCGCTCCCCTCCCTCCGAGAGGAGCGGCCGGCCCCGATGCGGCCGCTTTAGCGCTTGGCGGCGCGGTCGCGGATCACTCGTTCCATGCGGCGGTCGGGAACGAGACCAGATGATCGCGGCGACGACGAAGAAGGCCATGACCGGTCCACGCCGGCAGGAACCACGACGCAGGCGATGCCGGCGATGTAGATACGCGGCGAGATCTTGCTCCTTGAAGTCGCCTCGCGACGGCCTGCGCGAGCAGGCCTGTGCGGCCGTCGCGGCGGATGATCGACTGTCTGCAGGATCGTAGAACGCGATCGCGCGACGCAGCTGGAGTTGGCGCCGTAGAGACACGGTCGGCCAGCGCTCGAAGTGGTTCTCGCCCATCCAGCCGGTCGAGAACGGCAGCAGCGACAGCCAGAACAGCAGGTGCAGGTTGGCCCACAGCACGGCGCCGTCGACGTGACTCGGCGAGCTGGAACATGTGGTGGTGGTTGTTCCAGTAGATGCCGACGTAGACGAAGCTCAGCACGTAGCTGAGGAACACCGGCAGGACCGGCGCGAGCGCCGCCAGTTCGGGCCGTGCGGCACTTTCATCTCGAGCACCATGCATCGTGATGATGACGGCGATGACGCCGTCGCTGAACGCCTCGAGGCGGGTTGTTTCCATGCGCGTCCTTGGTTGTTGGCTACACCGGCAGCGGCGCTGCGAGCTTGATCTCCTCGAGGCAGATCATCGAGCGGACGTCGTCGATGCCCGGCACCTGCATCAGCTGGTCGGTGAGGAAGGTGCTGAGCGACTTGAGGTCCTGGGCGACGACCTTGAGCAGGTGATCGTCTTCGCCCGAGACGCTGTAGCACTCGAGGATCTGCGGGAAGGCGCGGATCTCGGCCTCGATCTCGCGCACGCGGCCGAAGTCGTCGCCGCCGATGCTGACGCTCACGTACGCGGTGACGTCGAAGCCGATCGCCTCGGCGCGACGTCGGCGCGGTAGCCGCGGATCACGCCGCGCTCCTCGAGCGAGCGGACGCGGCGGAAGCACTGCGGCGCCGAGAGGTGGATGCGCACGGCGAGGTCGACGTTGGAGATCCGGCCTTCAGCGCTGGACGATCATCCGAGGATCTTGCGGTCGATGGCGTCGAGGCGGGCGATCATGGACGGGATTAGAGCATCTGAACGCACGGTTATTGCGCATACTGGCGTCTATGCGCAAGAATCGAAAGCACATTTCGCCCTTCTCGCGTCACACTGTCGCTGTTCGACTGGAGCGACCACGATGGCCAGCACCCTGCTCGAAGCCCGCCGCGCCGAGCGCCACGCCCGCGACGCCGTCGCCGCGCCGACCTCGAGCGCCGCTACGGCGCCGCCAACTACCATCCGCTCGCCGTGACGCTGCAGCGCGGCGCCGGCGTCTGGCTGTTCGACAGCGACGGCCGCCGCTACCTCGACATGATGTCGGCGTACTCGGCGGTCGAGCTTCGGCCACAGCCATCCGACCCTGGTCCGCGTCCTCGCCGAGCAGGCCGAGCAGCCTGGCGGTGACGAGCCGCGCCTTTCACACCGACCAGCCTCGGCCCGTTCCTCGCGCGCCGTCTGCGAGACGACCGGCATGGCCAAGCGCGCTGCCGATGAACACCGGCGCCGAGGCGGTCGAGACGGCGGTCAAGGCGGCGCGCAAGTGGGGCCTATAAGGTCAAGGGCGTCGCCCGACGGACGCGCCGAGATCATCGTCGCCGCCGGCAACTTCGCCGGCCGGACGACGACCATCGTCGGCTTCTCGAGCGAAGCGCAGTACCGCGACGGCTTCGGTCCGTTCGCGCCGGGCTTCGTCAGCGTGCCGTTCGGCGATGCCGCCGCGCTCGAGGCGGCGATCACGCCGAACACCGCCGCGCTTCCTGGTCGAGCCGATTCAGGGCGAGGCCGGCATCATCGTGCCGCCCGCCGGCTACCTGGCGCGGGCGCGCGAGATCTGCACGCGCCGCGGCATCCTGCTGATCTGCGACGAGGTCCAGACCGGCCTCGGCCGCACCGGTGCGCTGCTCGCCTGCGACCACGAGGGCGATCCGTCCCGATGGCCTCGTTGCTCGGCAAGGCGCTCGGCGGCGGCCTGCTGCCGGTGAGCGCGTTCCTGCGCGACCGAGGAGGTGATGGCGTAGTTCACGCCCGGCGACCACGGCAGCACCTTCGGCGGCAATCGCGCTCGCGGCCGCGGTCGGCACGGCGGCGCTCGATCTGCTGCGAAGCGAGCGCCTGGCCGAACGCGCGCGCGTGCCGCGGCGACGAGCTGCTCGCCAAGCTGCGCGCGCTCGACCATCCGGCGATCGCCGAAGTGCGCGGCAAGGGCCTCCTCGATCGGCGTCGAGATCGATCCGGCGTTCGCCGAGCGCGCGCGCGGTCTGCGACGGCCTGCTCGCGCGCGGCGTGCTGAGCAAGGACACGCACGGCACCGTGGTCCGACTTCGCGCCGCCGCTGATCGTCGAGCGAGACACATCGACCTGGCAGTCGCCGCGCTGGCCGCGACACTGCGCCGCGCTCGAACGCGCCGCTGACCCTCGCGCCGACGTCAGCGCAGCGCGAGCTGCGCGACGACTCCGGTGAAGACGACGAAGCCGAGCCAGTGGTTGAGGCGAAAGGCGCGAAAGCAGCCCTTCGCGCGTGCGCGTCGCGGATCAGCGTGAAGTGCCAGGCACGCGATCGGCGCGCGACGACCAGCGATCCGCGCAGAAGTACGGCCAGCGCCAGGCCGAGCGTCGACTGCCGATCGCGGCCCAGATGTGACGAGGTAGGCGGCGTAGAACACCATCACGGCGGCGACGTCGAAGCGGCCGAGCGTGATCGCCGAGGTGCTGATGCCGATGCGCAGGTCGTCGTCGCGATCGACCATCGCGTACTCGGTGTCGTAGGCGAGCACCCAGAACAGGTTGCCGCAGAGCAGCCACCACGCCAGGCCGGCACCGCGCCGGCGAGCGCGTCGACGACCAGGATCGCCGCCGCGCACCGCGGCGAACGCCATCGGGATGCCGAAGCTGAAGGCGATGCCGAGGACCGCCTGCGGCATCGCGAAGAAGCGCTTGGCTGAACGGATAGACGAGCGTCACCGCGAGCGCGACGACGCTCCACGGCGACGGCGGCGAGGTTGGTCGTGAGCGACGAGCGCGAACGCGACGCAGCGCGAGCACCGCGCCCAGCGTCAGCGCCTCGGCGACGCTCGACCGCGCCGCTCGTCACCGGCCGCTTCGCGGTGCGCTTGACGTGCCGGTCGAAGTCGCGGTCGGCGACGTCGTTGACGGCGCAGCCGGCGCTGCGCATCAGGAAGGTGCCGAGCGACGAAGACGACCAGCAGGTGCCAGCCGGGAAAGCCGCCGGCGGCGATCCACAGCGCCGACAGCGTCGGCCAGAGCAGCAGCAGCGTGTCCGGCCGGCGCGGTCCCAGCGGATCAGGTCGAGATAGAGCGGCAGACGGCCACGCCTGGAAGGTGCTGTCCATGCGCGTTTACCGCTCGGTGGCACGACGTTCTGACGGTCACTGTCGTGTGAAGGTGGGCAAAGTCCGGCTCCTGTGGCGTCGCGCGCGTCTGCGCCGCGAGCCGGCGGGACGTTAACTTCTCATCCCCGTACCAGGAGCGATCCATGAAGACCATTCTCGCGCTCGTCCTCGCCGCCGGCACCTTAGGCACCAGCGCGACCACGCTCAGACCAGCGTCTCGATCGGCATCAACCAGCCGGGCGTGTACGGCCGCATCAACATCGGCGACGTGCCGCGTCCTGCGCTCTATCACCCGGAGCCGGTCATCGTCACGCCGCCGCCCGTCGTCGTCGAGCGCCGGCCGATCTATCTGTACGTTCCGCCGGCGCATCAGCAGAACTGGCGCCGCTACTGCGGCCAGTACCAGCGCCTGCGGCCAGCCGGTCTACTTCGTCCGCGACGAGTGGGTGCGCGAGCGCTACGAGCACGAGCATCCGGGCTGGAACAACGGCCGCCATCGCGGCTGGGACAAGCACGACGGCCACGGCGATCACGACGACCACGGCCAACGGCCAACGGCAAGAAGGACAAGCACTGAGCTTCGCTCCCGCGCGCCGGGGCATCCGCCCGGCGGCTTCAGCCGCTCGCTAAGCTGCTTCTGGAACACCAGCCCGGCGTGCTCGCGCAGCGCGTGGAAGCGTGATCTTCGGCCAGTTGCTCTCGATCGCGCGCAGCTCGCGGCGCGTACTCGACGCAGCACGGTCGGGCGCGTCGACGGCGTCGTAGGCGACGCGGTGCTGCGTTGCCGTCGATGAAGCGCTGCAGCTCCTTGTCGCCGCCGTCGCCGGCTCGCAGGTCACCCAGCGCGCGACCTGGAAGCGGCTCGGCATGATCCGCGCCTTGACAGCCGTACTCGTGCTCGAGCCGGTGCGCGACGACCTCGAACTGCAGCTGGCCGACCGCGCCGAGCAGCAGCACCGACGCCGGCGACCGGCCGGAACACCTGGATCGCGCCTTCCTCGCCGAGCTGGGTCAGGCCGGCGCGCAGCTGCTTGGTGCGCAGCGGGTCGGCGACCTCGACGCGTGCGGAACATCTCCGGGCGCGAAGAACGGCAGGCCGGTGAACTGCAGCGCCTCGCCTTCGGTCGAGCGTGTCGCCGAGCTGCAGCACGCCGTGGTTCGGGATGCCGATGATGTCGCCGGCGAAGGCCTCGTCGAGCAGCTCGCGGCGCTGGCGACAGAAAGCTGACGACCGTGTTCGGCCGCAGCTCCTTGCCCGAGCGCGCGACCTTCAGCCGCATGCCGCGCTCGAAGTGGCCCGAGGCGACGCGCACGAAGGCGATCCGGTCGCGGTGCGCCGGGTCCATGTTGGCCTGGATCTTGAAGACGACGCCGCTGAACTTCGGCTCGTCGGGCTGCGACCACGCGCTGGATCGCGGACGCGATCGCCCGGCGGCGGCGCGAGGTCGACCAGCGCGTCGAGCACCTCGCGCACGCCGAAGTTGTTGATCGCCGAGCCGAAGAACATCGGCGTCTGCCGGCCGGCGAGGAACGCGCCTGCGTCGAACGCCGGCGCGGCGTCGCGCAGCAGGTCGATGTCGTCCTTGCGCGCTGCGCGTACTGCGTCGCCGAAGCGCTCGGCGTAGGCCGGGTTGTCGAGGCCGGCGAGGATCTCGTCGTCGCCGCTCGCCTTGACGCGGTCCTCGCCCGGCGCGAACACGCGCATCTGCGTCGCGCGCAGGTCCATCACGCCGTGGAAGCGCTTGCCCATGCCGACCGGCCAGGTGAACGGCACGACGTCCATGCCGAGCTCGCGCTCGATCTCGTCCATCAGCGCCAGCGGCTCCTGCACCTCGCGGTCCATCTTGTTGACGAAGGTCAGGATCGGCGTGTTGCGGGCGCGGCAGACCTGCAGCAGGCGCCGCGTCTGCGGCTCGACGCCGTTGGCCGCGTCGATCACCATCAGCGCCGCGTCGACCGCGGTCAGCACGCGGTAGGTGTCCTCGCGAGAAGTCCTGGTGGCCGGGCGTGTCGAGCAGGTTGATGACGCAGTCGCGGTACTCCATCTGCATCACCGAGCGACGCCACCGAGATGCCGCGCTGCTTCTCGATCTCCATCCAGTCGGAGGTCGCGTGGCGCGCTGGCCTTGCGCGCCTTCACGCGTGCCGGCGATCTGGATCGCGCCGGAGAACAGCAGCAGCTTCTCGGTCAGCGTGGTCTTGCCGGCGTCGGGGTGGCGAAATGATGGCGAAGGTGCGGCGGCGTCGCACCTCGGGGCTGAGTTCGGTCGTGGGGCGGCAGTATCGCCGGGCGTCGCGCTGCCTCGACCGGCGATCGCGTCGCGGGCCGGCGGCGCGCAGGCCGGGCACATTTCGTGCAGTACTACGCATCGGTATACCAGGGCGCACCAGACCGTTGCATGGCCGATCCGACGCTGCTCACGATTGACGACTGGATCGCCGCATTGGGGCGGCGATCGTCGCCGCGCGAGCCGCTCCCGGCCCCTGCAGCGGCGCCTCGAGACGGAAAGCCCGCCCGGCGTGTGGATCGCGCTCGGTCGACCGGGCCGGCATCGAGAGCCAGGTCGCGTCGCTCGAAGCGCGCCGCGCGCTGCAGCGACGCGGCCGCGGTGCGCCGGACGATGCCGCCTCGGCGTTCCGTTCGCGGTCAAGGACAACATCGACGTCGCCGGCGTGCCCGACCACGGCCGCGCTGCCCGGCGTTCGCATGTCGCCGCCGCCCACGCGCAGCGCTGGTCGCAGCGGCTGCATCGCGGCCGGCGCGATGCTGCGTCGGCAAGACCAACCTCGACCAGTTCGCCACCGGCCTGGTCGGCACGCGCTCGCCGTACGGCGCGTGCCGCAGCACGCGTTCGACCGCCGATCGTCATCAGCGGCGGCTCGAGCTCGGGCTCGGCGCGTCGTGGTCGCGCGCGGCGACGTGCCGTTCGCGCTCGGCACCGACACCGCCGGCTCGGGCCGCGTGCCGGCCGGCGTTCAACAACATCGTCGGCCTCAAGCCGACGCGCGGCGCGGTCAGCACGCGCGGGCGTGGTGCCGGCCGTGCCGCAGCATCGACTGCGTCTCGATCCTCGCGCTGCACGCGTGGCCGCCGACGCGGCGCGTGCTCGCCCTCGTCGAAGGCAGCGACGACGCGCGACGCGTACAGCGATTTCGCGCCTGGACTGGCGCACGGCCGCCGCCGCGCGCTGCGCGTCGGCATGCCCGACGCAGCCGATCTTCCACGGCGACGCCGGCTACGGCCGCCGGCTTACGCAGCATGCCGTCGCGGCAGCTGCGCGAGCTCGGCCACGATGTCGTGCCGATCGACTTCGCGCCGCTCCATGCCGTCGCCGACCAGCTCTACTGAAGGCCCTGGGTCGGCCGAGCGACACGCCGTCGTCGAGACCCTGCTCGATGCGCCATCCCGAGGCGATCGAGCCGACCGTGCGCAGCATCATCGCGCGCCGCGCGCGCATGACGCGGCGACCGATGCCTTCGCGCGCCTTTACGCATGCGTGCGCGCGCAGCGCGACAGCGCGCGATCTGGGACGCGACGTCGATCTGCTGATGGTGCCGACCGCGCCCGGCCATCCGCGCCACGACGAGGTCGACGCCGAGCCGGTCGCGCTCAACGCGCAGCTCGGCTCGTACACCAATTTCGTCAACCTGCTCGGCTGGTGCGCGCTCGGCGACTGCCGGCGAGCTTCGCCGGTAGCGGCGCTGCCGTTCGGCGTCGACGCTTCATCGCGCCGCGCGGCCGCGATGCGGCGCTCGCCCGCTTCGGCGCGCGCTGGCAGGCGCACGTCGACCTGCCACTGGGGCGACGACCGGCAAGGCTCGCCCCCGGCGTGCCGCAGCCGAATCTGACGCCAGCGGCATGGCCGAGCGAGGACGACGATGCCGATCGCTCGTCGTCGGCGCACCCTGCGCGGCTTGCCGCTCAATCCGCCAGCTCGTCGCGCTCGGCGCCACTTCTGTTCGGCGAGCGCACAACGGCGCCGCGCTATCGGCTGTTCGCGCTGCCCGGCACGACGCCGCCCAAGCCGGGCCTGCTGCGCGTCGCCGAGCGGCGGCGCCTCGATCGCGGTCGAGGTCTGGGCGCTGCCGATGGCGCAGGCTCGGCGCTTTCTGCGTCCGATCGCCGCGCCGCTCGGCATCGGCATCGATCGAGCTGCGCCGACGGACGCCGGGTGCACGGCTTCCTGTGCGAAGCGCATGCGCTCACGGGCGCCAGCGACATCACTGCGCACGGCGGCTGGCGCGCCTACCTGGCCAGCCTCGCTGCCTCTGCCTGAGGCCGCGCACGGCGCGTGCATCGGAGCCGAACGTCTTCGCGAAAGGAACCGTCATGACATCGCCCCTCGCCTCGCGTCGCACGAAACCGCACCGCTCGCCGATCGGCGCCGGCGCGCGATCGTCACGGCGCGCGCGCCGGCAGCGCTTCGCGCGCTCGCCCTGCGCCATCGTGCCGCGCGCAGTGGCGCCCAAGATCCGGATCGGCTCTGGCCGGTCGCTGCCGGCCTGCCGCTTCTTCGCCGCGGTCGAGAAGGGCTACTTCAAGGAAGCCGGCCTCGACGTCGAGGCGCTGAAGTTCGCCGGCGCGCAGCAGGTGATGGAAGCGATGCTCTCGGGCCGCTCCGACGGCAGCTCCAACGGCACCGGCTCGGCCAACCTCGCGATCGGCGAGATCGCGCAGCCGGGCCTCTTCAAGATCTTCGCACCAACCCGAGCAACGCGAAGTACGTGCTCGACGAGTTCCTCGTCGCCGAAGGACAGCCCGGTCAAGACGATGGCCGAGCTCAAGGGCAAGACGGTCGCCTCCGGCCCCGGCATCCAGAACGTGACGCTCTGCCAAGACCATGCTCGAGCGCGCCGGGCGCCGGCGGACGAGCGGTGACCGAGCTGCCGATCGGCCAGCACGTCGCCGCGCTCGCCGCCGGGCCAGGTCGACGCCGTGCTACACGCTCGAGCCGACCGGCACCGTCGGCCGCCTGAACGGCACGCACGCGCGTGCTCGAGGCCGGCGTCGTCGCCAACTACATCCTCGGCGATCCGCATGGCGCCGTGGCACGGCGGCTCGGCCAGCCTGACCACCGAGTTCATCAAGAAGTACCCGGCCGAGGCGAAGAAGTTCATCGCCGCCTACGCGCGCGGCATCGAGCTTGTGCGCACCAAGCCCGACGAGGCGCGCCAGTTCATGAAGGGCTACACCGCGATCGAGGGCCGCTCACCGCCGAGGTGCCGCTGGCGTCGTACATGCTCTACAACGAGTTCAAGCCGAGCGACGTCGCGTACTTCCAGAAGTTCTACGACCTGTTCTCCGACAAGGGCATCTTCGAGAAGCAGGTCGTCGTCGAGCCGATGCTCTACAAGGGCTGACGCATGGCCGACGCCACCGCATCCGCCGCTCGCCGCGCCGTGGAGCGCCGCCGCAGCCGACGCCGCCCGGCGCCGCGCCGAAGCGCGCTCGCACTGGAGCAAGCCTGCTGCCGCGTCGTCGGGCCGCTGATCGCTGTTCATCGCCTGGGACCTCGTGGTCCGCCTCGGCTTCATCAAGCCGATCCTGCTGCCGACGCCGGTCGACACGCTCGGCGCGCTCGTCACCGGCCTGGCCGGCGGGCCGCTGCTGCATCGACTTCGCGGTCACGGTGCGGCGCACGCTGCGAGGCGTTCCTGATCGCCGCGGTGATCGGCGTGCCGCTCGGCGTCGCTGCTCGGCAGCAACGAGAAGGCGTACCGCAGCGTCGAGTTCCTGATCGACTTCTTCCGCTCGACGCCGTCGTCGGCGCTGATCCCGCTGTTCCTGCTGATCTTCGGCGTGTCCGACATCAACAAGGTCGCGATCGCCGCGTTCGGCGCGCTCCTGATCGTCGTCTTCAACAGCGCCTACGGCGTCATCAACGCGCGCAAGCAGCGCGTGATGGCGGCGCAAGGTGATGGGCGCGTCGCGCTGGCAGATCTTCAAGGACGTGCTGATCTGGGAGAGCCTGCAGCCGACGCTTCGTCGGGCCTGCGCTCGGCGGTGTCGATGGCGCTCGTGATCGTCATCGTCGCCGAGATGTTCATCGGCTCCGACAGCGGCCTCGGCCACCGCATCATCGACGCGCAGCAGGTGCTCAACGTGAAGAGCATGTACGCGGCGATCCTCGCCGCCGGCGCGCTCGGCTATGCGCTCAACGTCCTGTTCCTCGTCGCCGAGCGGCGAGATCGTCCACTGGAGCGGAAGATAGACGCCATGACAGTCGCTCAACGCCGCCGGTGGTCGCCGACGTTCCGGTGCGGCCGTTCGCGCCCGGCCCGGCCGGCACGCACATCACCATCCGCGGCCTGACCAAGTACTTCGCCGGCTGGCCGCTCTACGAGAACTTCGACCTCGACATTCCGAAGCACAGGATCGTCTCGGTGTTCGGGCCGAACGGCTGCGGCAAGTCGACGCTGATCAACATGATCGCCGGCCTCGATTCCGATCGACGCCGGCCAGATCCTGTTCGACGGCAAGTCGCTCGCACGACACCAAGATCGGCTACGTCTTCCAGAACTACCGCGAGGCGATGTTCCCGTGGATGCGCACGATCGACAACATCGCCTATCCGCTGAAGCTCGAAGGCCGCCGCAAGGCCGAGGTCGACCGCCGCATGGCCGAGCTGGTCGCCTCGTTCGACGTCAAGTTCGACCTCAAGCGCTATCCGTACGAGCTGTCCGGCGGCCAGCAGCAGACCGCGTCGATCATGCGCGCGCTGGCGCCCGAACCCCGAGGTGCTGTTCCTCGACGAGCCGTTCTCGGCGCTCGACTTCGAGATGACGCTCTTCATCCGCGAGAAGCTGCAGGAGGTCTTCATGCAGACCGGCACCACGATGCTGCTGGTCTCGCACGACCTCGAGGAGGCGGTCTACCTCGCCGACCAGGTGCTGCTGCTGACCAAGCGGCCGACGCAGCGTCGCCGAGATCCTGCCGTACGACGATGCGCGCCCGCGCACCGTGGCGACGCTGTCGGAGCCGAGCTTCATCGCCACCAAGAAGCGCAGCCTGGAGATCTTCCAGCGCGAAGTGCGGCGCTGAGCGCGCGACCTCGGGCGCAGGGACGGATGGATCGCGAACGCATCGAGGCCTACGTCGACGCCGCCGCGGCCGCGCTCGACCTGCCGCTCGGCGCCGGCGCATCGGCCCGGCGTCCTCGCACTACTTCGCGCCTCGCCGCGGCTGGCCGACGCTGGTGATGGCGCATGCCGCTCGGCGCAGGCGAGACGAGCCGGCTGCCGGTGTTCGCGCCGATCGGGCCCGACGATCTGCCGGCTTCCGCCGCCGGCGCCGCGCCGCGATGAGGCGCCGGCGAGCTCTGCGCGGCATGCGCCGCCGCGATCGCCGCGGCGTGCGCGAATGCGCACGCCGTGAGCGCGTCGGCGATGGTCGAGGCGAGCCTGGCGCGCATCGCCGCCATCGACCCGGCGCGTCAACGCCTTCACCGACGTCGTCGCGGACCGCGCGCGCGGGCGTGCCGCGGCGCTCGACGCGACGCCTCGCCGCACGGCGACGGCGCGCGAGCGACGCGCCGCTGCCCTGCCGGCGTGCCGTTCGCGGTCAAGAACCTGTTCGACGTCGCCGGCCTGACGACGCGCGCCGGCTCGAAGATCGAGCGCGAGCGGCCGCCCGCGACGCCGACGACGCCGCTCGTCGCCGCGCCTGGAGCGCGCGCGGGCGCCGTCCTCGTCGGCGCGCCTCAACATGGACGAGTACGCCTACGGCTTCACCACCGAGAACTCGCACGACGGCCCGACCCGCAACCCGCACGACCTCGCTCGCGTGGCCGGCGGCTCCGGCGGTTGCCGCCGCGGTCGCTGCCGGCGAGGTGCCGGTCACCTCGGCTCGACACCAACGGCTCGATCCGCGTGCCGGCGTCGCCTGCGGCGCGTTCGGCTGAAGCCCACCCATGGCTTGCGCTGCGTTGAGGAGCAATACGTAACCGGAACGAAGTACA
>ERZ1370068.4275-contig-3357_pt1 | contig 13082 bp, 24 predicted proteins | sample MGYA00561227_ERZ1370068 | MGnify/ENA primary metagenome ERZ1370068 (study PRJEB38410, sample SAMEA6850437) | metagenome | study: Metagenomic assessment of the ecological functions of the soil: analysis of the soil microbiota associated with the...
GAGCGCGGACGTATCTCGCCGAGGTGAGGGAGCGCGGCATTTCTGTCCTGCCGCCGGACATCAACGAGGCCAGCTGAATTTCTCCGTCGAGCGCGGCAAGGGCGTCCGCTTCGGGCTGACCGCCATCAAGGGACTCGGCGAGGGTGCGATCAATTCCATCCTCGGGCGCGCACGCAGCTGCGGCGGGAGCATCCCGTCGCTGCACGCGCTGTGTGAGATTGCTCGATCTGCGCCTGCGCGAACAAGCGCGTGTTCGAGGCGCTCGTCAAGTCCGGGCGTGCGATTCGCTGGTCGCCGGAAAGGCAGGCGGTCTGAAGCCCGGCCCGACCGTCCATTGCGAGAGACTCGCGCGCGCCTGTTCGCGTCCATCGACGCGGCGTGCGAGCACGGCGCGAGCGCACGCAGCGCGACAAGGATCTGGGACAAGACGCGATCTGTTCGGCGGCGGCGATGACCCGGCGGCGCGCCCGGCCACGCGCAGCTGCCGCGACGTGCCCGGCCTGGACGGAGATCGAGCAGCTCAATTACGAGAAGGAAGCGCTCGGTCTCTACTGGAGCGGGCATCCGATCGATCGCTACGCGGACGACCTGCGCGAATACGGCGCGAAGACGACGGCGGATCTGAATATCAAAGAAGAAGGAAGACGACTTCGACGAGAGCGGGGCAGGGTTCCGGGCCCGCCGGGCGCATCCGAAGGCCGTGCCGCACGCGCAATGGGGACGCCAACGGAAATGGCCCGCAATGGCCGCGGCGAGGACATTTCGATTGGCGGCATCGTCTCCGGCCTGCGTCCGCTGAAGACACGCAAGGGCGACCGGATGTGCGTGTTCATGCTCGAGGATGCAGCCGGCAGCATCGAGGTGGTCGTGTTTCCCGAAGCGTTCAAGCAGCACGGCCATCTGGCGGAGAATGGCGCAGACGGTGCTGGTGAAAGGGAAGGTTCGAGCGCGACGACGAGTCGGCCACGCATCCTGGCGTCGGAGATCGTGCCGATCGAGCTCGGTGCGCGAGCGGCTCGCGAGATCGGTGGCCATCCGCCTCTCGACACCGCCGCGCGGATCGCGCGACGTTCGAGCGCCTCTGGGATCTGTTCGCGCAGCACAAGGGCGACCGCCGCGTCGCCATCGTGCTGCACGAACGCGACCGCCACATGCGCGTCACCGTTGACGTCAACGGCATCCGCGTCCGGCCGTCCGAGACGTTGGTGTCGGAAGTCGAGAAGATCTGTGGCACCGGGTCGGTGAGTCGTCGCGATGATCCGGCCGCGCAAGATCCGCGTGACCTCCTCTGTCAATGCCTGCCTGACACGCTCGAATTCGAGGAACCGATCGCGGTTCTCCTGAAGGAAATCGAGGCGCTGTCGATGCTGCCGCAGACGCCGCAGCGCCAGGTCGGATCGACGGCCTGCAACCGGCGGATCGAGTCGATCCGCGCGGACATCTACCCACGCTGACGCCGTGGCAGCGGGTGCTGGTCGCGCGGCATCCGAGCCGGCCGACGGTGCTGCGACTACGTGAACCGGCTGTTCACCGAGTTCACCGAGATCAGCGGCGACCGGCGGTTTGCCGACGATCGCGCGATCGTGGCCGGGCTTCGCGCGCTACAAGGGCGAGCCGGTGATGATCGTCGGGCATCACAAGGGCGGCGGTGGCGACACGAAGCAGAAGATCTTCCGGAACTTCGGCTACGCGCGTCCCGAAGGGTATCGCAAGGCGATGCGGGCGATGAAGATGGCCGAGAAGTTCGGCCGGCCCGTGATTGCGTTCATCGACACGCCGGCGGCCTATCCCGGCGTCGAGTCGGAGGAGCGCGGCATCGCCGAGGCGATCGCCTCAACCTTCGCGAGATGGCGGCGCTCGACGTTGCCGATCGTCGTCCTGCGTGCATGGTGAAGGCGGAAGCGGCGGAGCGCTGGGCATTGCCGATTGGCGACCGGATCCTGATGCACGAGTTCTGCGATCTACAGCGTCATTCCGCCCGAAGGCTGCGCGGCGATCCTGTGGCGCGACTCCGGACGGAAGGTCGAAGCGGCGGAAGCGCTGCGGCTCGACGGCGCCGGACCTGCTGAGTCTCGGTGTCATCGACGAGATCGTGCCGGAACCGACCGGCGGCGCGCACACGAACCACGAGCTGGCGACGTCGCTCCTCGACGCGGCGCTCGAGCGCGCGCTCGCCGACGTGTCGGGCGATGGATTCGGCCGCGCGGCTCGGACGCGAGTACGACAGAAGTTCCGCGCAGATGGGCAAGCTGATCGGCGATCAATGAAGGCTGATCGAATCTGGGAGACGGTCGCGGTGTGACGACGGTCCCGTCGAGACTGCTCGCGCGCGAGCTTGGCGTGTCGCCGGTCGACCGCGCGGTCTGCTCTGCATCCGCGGCATGCGGTGCGACCTGATGATCGCGCGCGCGGTTCCTGGCGCCGCGGCTCGAGGATCTGCACGATCCGTTTGCGCTGGCCGATATGGCGACCGGCCGTCGACCGTATCCTCGCGGCCATCGCGGCGAAGGAGCGCATCGCCATCCACGGCGACTACGACGTCGACGGCGTGACGTCGACGGTCATTCTGCGCCGCGCGCTCGAGCTGCTTGGCGCCGACGTCGTGCACTTCATCCCGGAGCGGCTTCGCGACGGCTACGGTCTGCAGCCGGCGACGATCGATCGGCTTGCACGGACGGTGCGCGTCCGCTGATCATCTCGGTGGATTGCGGCATCCGCGCGGACGGAAGCGGCCACGCGCGCGCGCGAGCCTGGGGATCGATCTCATCATCACCGACCATCACGAGCCCGACGCCGAGCTGCCGCGCGCGCTCGCGGTCATCAATCCGAAGCGGCACGACTGCAGCTATCCGGACAAGAACCTGGCGGGCGTCGGCGTGGCGCTGAAGCTCGTGCAGGCGCTCTGTGCGGCCGCACGGGCCACGCGAACTGGCTGCCGGCGTTTCGTGAAGAGTCGCCGCGATCGGCACGCTTGCCGACGTCGTGCCGCTCGACGGGCGAGAACCGCGTCATCGCGAAGCTCGGTCTCGGCATGCTGTCGAAGGGACCGCACAAGGTCAGGCCTGCGCGCGCTGCTCGACGCCTGCGGGCCTGTCGGGCGAGAGATCGACAGCTATCACATCGGCTTCGTCGCTCGCGCCGCGCGTCAACGCGGCGGGACGCATGAGCACGCCCGACATCGCCGCCCGCCTGCTGCTCGCCTCCGACGAGAGCGATGGGGGAGGAGGCGCGGCGCTGGCCGAGCAGCTCAACGCGCGAGAATCTGCGGCGGCAGCAGGAAGAAGCCGAGATCGTCGCGCAGGCGAAGAAGATCGTCGAGACCGACCTCGACGTCGGCTCGCGCACCGTCCTCGTCGTCGCCGGCGACGGGCTGGCATCGCGGCGTCATCGGCATCGTCGCGTCAAAGCTGGTGGACGCCTTTCATCGTCCGGCGATCGTGCATCTCGATCGACGGCGACGTGGCGCACGGCTCGTGCCGCAGCATCCCGTCATTCAACATGCTGGGCGCGCTCGAATCGTGCGGCGAGCGTGATGATCGAAGTTCGGCGGCCACAAGCAGGCCGCGGGCCTGACGATCGAGACCGGCGAAGATTCGCGAGCTGCGCGCCCGCGTCAACGACTTCGCCGACGGCCGTCTCGGGCCCGGACGACCTCCGTCCGCGGCTCTGGATCGACGGCTCGCTGGCGTTCCGCTCGATCAACGAGCAGGTCGTCTCCGAGCTCGCGACGCTGGCGCCGTTCGGGGCCGGCAATCCGTGCCCGATCTTCCGCACGAGCCGCGTCGAGATCGTCGACGGCCCGCGGCGGCTGAAGGAGCGCCACCTGAAGATGGCGTTCAAGCAGGACGGCCGCGTCTTCCGCGGGATCGCCTGGCGCGCGTCCGAGCGCGAGAGCTTCGTCACCGAACACCGCGCCGCCATCGACCTGGCGTTTTCGCTCGAGAAGCGACATTTAGAACGGCGAGCGATATCTGCAGCTCTCGGTCGCCGATTTTCGAGCCCCCGAGTTGAATCTCCGTCCGCCTGAAGGCGGACGCTACGTGACGATCTCCGCCGGACGCCGCCAGGCGATCGACTGATCGGAACTGGATACCGGTCAGCTTCCGTCCAGAATCACCACGTAGCGTCCGGCTTTAGCCGGACGACCCGCTATCCTGAAGAGTCCATGAAATGGCAGAAGTGGGGCGCTTCCTGGCCGCGATCATCGGCATCGCGGCGGCCGTCGTCGTCACGCGACGATGGGGAGCGCGTGAAGCTGATTCCCGCCACCGCGCCCGTGCGCATCGATCCGAAAGCGGTGATCGAAAGCTCCGGCAACATCGTCCAGCGAGTACGCGGCACGCGGCAGGACTACCTGATCGAAGTCCGAGCGGCAGCTGACGTACGAAGGCGGTTTCGACCAAGCTGGTTGGCGTGAAGATCACCGTGCGCAACCGCGGCGGCCGCGACTACGTCGTCACGGGTCGCGAAGCGCAGGCCGGTGAAAACCAGAATGGAGCTGCAGCTCACCTGGCGGGGTGCAGCTGACGTCAGACGACGGGTTCATCGTCAGGCAGACACCGCCAGCTTCAGCCAGTGAAGCGGCTTGATGACCGCGCCCGGAGCGGTCACGTTCTGAACGCAACCGGCATGACCGGCTCCGGCACCGGCATGTCGCACGACAAGAACAGCGGACGTTCTCTTCCTCGCCGACCAGTCGCACGTGCTGCTGCGCGACGAGCACGGCAACCCGCAGATGGAATTCACCTCCGGCAAATCGACCTTCGATCGGATGGCGCACACCCTTGCGCTCGACGGGAACGTGCACGCGCTGCGCGGCGAGCAGGTGATCGACGCGAAACAGGGAATGGCGCACCTCACGGAGGACGAGCAGCACATCACGGATATCGAGCTGCTGCGGCGATTCACGCGTGGTCGGCGGCGGCTCGGGCGTCGATGCGATGAGCGCGCGCGACATGAACCTGCATTACTCGGCCGGCGGCGAGTCGCTCGTGAGCACGCATGAACTGCTCGGCGGCGGCGCGGTGGCGATGACGGGACAGAACGGCGCTGCGGGCCGGCAGTTCCTCGGCGACACCGCTCGACATCGTGCCTCGCGCCGGATGGCTCGCTGACGAAGGTGACGGACGCGACAACGTGCGGCTGGATCTTCCCGGCGCGCCCGACTCGCCCGCGCAGTATCAAGGCGCGAACGCTCGACGGTATGGCGCGCCAGGCAAAGGGGCTGACCGCGGCGACGTTCGCGGACAACGTCGAGTACCGCGAGGAAAGCGGCAAGACCTCGCCCGCGCGCGTGGCGCGCTCGCGGACACCGACTGTGGCGCTGGCCGACGAGACGATCAGCAGCGCCGTCCTTGCCGGGGCGGTGAAGCTTCGGAAGAGCAGGGCCTGCAGGCCGCGATCCGGTGAGGCGCGCTACGACCCGATGAAGGCCTCGCTGCGGCCGACCTGGTGTCTGAAGGCGCGTGGCGAGCCGCGCGTGAGCGACGACCGGTCACGATCGACGCGAGCTGCCATCGACGTCGCGCTCGAAGTGACGGCTGATGAAGGCCAGCGGCGCCAGTGAAGACCGCGTTGCGCGGCGGCACGTCGAAGGGGAAGAGACGACACGAAGCTGCCTCGTCGCTCAAACAGGATCAGCCGGCCAACGTCAGTGCCGACGCGCTCGATTACCACGGGTGCGTCCGGCGAGGCGATTTGACACCGGCAACGCGACTGATGGCAAGGCGAGACCGCCGTGCGCGCGGATTCCATCGCGATCGATCCAAGGCAAGTGGAGATTTCGTCGCCTCGGGGAACGCGCGCTCGACGATTCTCCTCGACACCGGTGTCTCCATCGCGCACGCGTCGGAGATCCGCCACGCGTGGATCGCCGCGCACACGATTCGCCATGGCTCGATGAAGAACGCGCCTCGGCGTCGTTGCCGCCCAGGCGCAGTTGAGCGGGCCGCAGTGGCGACCTGCGGGCCGATCGCATCGACGTCCTCCTGCCGAGAAGGGCGGGCACATCGATCGCCCGAGGCCTGATACGAACGCAGCATGAAGCTTCGACACGCGCACCGCGGTCGGCGAGCGCCTGACGCTACTTCGCGAGCGAAGAGCGCTACGTGATGTCCGGCGCCGGCACGAAGTCGGTGAAGGTGATCGAATCGTGCGCGGAAACGACCGGACGCACGTTGATCCTTCTTCAAGTCGACCGATAGGATCATCGTCGACGGCAACGAGGAAATCCGCACGCAGACGCGAAACGGCGCCAGCTCCGCGTGCACCGCGACGCCGCGCGCGCGCTGATGTCCACGCTTCGCACTGAGTCCCTCACAAAAACGGCAGCGGCCGGATCGGTAGTCAAGAGCGTCAGCCTGACGTCGATCCTGGCGAAGTTGTCGGATTGCTCGGCCCCAACGGCGCCGGAAAGACGACGACCTTTCTACATGACCTGTCGGGCTTACCGTGCCTCGACTCCGGGGCGCCGTCTTCCTCGACGGGAAGACGTGACCGGACGATCCGATGACATCCGCGCGCGGAAGGCATTGGCTACCCGCCGCAGGAACCCTCAATCTTTCGTGGCCTGTCGGTTGAGAAGAACATCCTGCGCCATCCTGAAATCGCTCGGCCTGAGCGCCTCCGGAGCGGCGGGAGCGCCTGCGCAGCCTGCTGGCGGAATTGAACCTGACGCCGCTGGCGAAAGCGCCGGCCCACACGCTCTCCGGGAGGCGAGCGCCGGCGCGCAGAAATCACGCGCGCGCTGGTGATTTCCCGCGATTCATCCTGCTCGGACGAACCTTTCGCCGGTATCGACCCCATCGCCGTGACCGATATTCAGAACATCATCTTCCACTTGAAAGAACGCGGCATCGGCGTGCTGATTACGGATCACAACGTGCGCGAGACGCTGCGCATCACCGACCGGGCATACATCGTGCACGACGGCGTGATCTTTCGCAGCGGGACGCCGGATTTCCTTGCGGCGGACGAGGATGTGAAGCGCATTTATTTGGGGCATGGAATTTCGATTGGACTAATGGCATAAGATGGATCTCTAGTGGCGATCTCGCAGAAGCTCCACACCAAGCTCGTCCAGAAGCTGATTCTGACGCCATCGCTGCAGCAGGCTATCAAGCTGCTGCCGATGTCGACGCTCGAGTTGTCGGAACTCCTCAACCAGGAAATGGTGGAGAACCCGATGCTCGAGGAGGTGCCGACCGAAGAGCTCCAGCCCGTCGAGGCCGCGCAGGAAAAGCAGGAAGAAAAACCGAAACAGGAAAAAGATACCTGGGACGATCAGGACTACGAATATTTCTTCGGCGACTACCTGGATGACGGCTACCGGCCCCGCACGCCGACCGAGGTCAAGGAACTGCCGCCGATCGAGAACACGCTCTCGACGTCGGCCTCGCTGTCCGACCATCTGCTCTGGCAGCTCTCGATGCAGACCGACGAGCCGCTGACGCGCGAAATCGGCGAAGCCATCATCGGCAACCTCGATGACGACGGGATGCTCGTCGCGACGCGTCGAAGAGCTCGCGGCGATGGGGCCGTGGCCGCTCGAGGAGGTCGAGAGGGCGCTGAAGCTGATTCAGGGATTCGACCCAATTGGCGTGGCCGCGCGCGACCTGCAGGAGTGCCTGCTGTTGCAGCTGCGGCATCTGGGCATGTCGGGCACGCCGGCCGAGCGGATCGTGACCGAGCACATGCGGCTCCTGCAGAACCACCAGGTGCCGGAGCTGGCGCGCAAGCTCGGGCTCTCCATCGACGACCTCAAGCAGCACATCGAGCTGATTCGGCACCTCGACCCCAAGCCCGGCAGCCGCCTGCAATCCCGTCGCAATCGCAATACGTCATCCCCGACGTCTACGTCGTCAAGGTCGAGGAGCAGTACGTCGCGGTGCTCAACGAGGAAGGGCCTGCCGCAGCTGCGCATCAGCCCTGTCTACCGCCGGCTGCTCGACAAGAGTCGATCCGAGAACACGCGACGAGACGCGCGCCTACGTCAAGGACAAGTTCCGCTCGGCGCTCTGGCTGATCAAGTCGGTCGAGCAGCGGCAGAAGACCATCCACAAGGTCGCCGACGAGCATCATCAACTTCCAGCGCGATTTCCTCGATCACGGCATCGAGCACCTCCGCCCGCTCGTGCTGCGCGACGTGGCCAACGACATCGGCATGCACGAATCCACCGTCAGCCGCGTCGTCACGAACAAGTACATGCACACGCCGCAGGGCGTGTTCGAGATGAGTATAGCTTCTTCCACAGCGGCATCAGCAGCTCGTACGGCGAAGCGGTGTCGTCGGTGACCATCAAGCAGCGGATCCGGAAGATCATCGAGCAGGAAGATCCGCGCAAGCCGCTGAGCGACTCGAAGATCGTCAGCATCCTGCAGCGCGAGGGCCTCGAGCTGGCGCGCCGCACGATCGCGAAGTATCGCGAGGAGCTCAAGATTCCGACGTCGAATCAGCGGAAGGTCCTCTATTGACCCTGGGCCCGGGCCCCGTGCCCTGGCCCTTCTGAATCCGACATGCGTCTTGAACTCACGGCCCGACATTTCACCATCACCCCGCTCCGTGCGCAAGCTTGCCGAAGAGCGCCTCGCCCGCGTGCTGCGGCCGCTCAACGACAGCGCGGTCTCGGCGCAGGTCGTCGTCACCAGAGAGAAGACACGCTTTCACGCGGAGGTGACGCTGCACGCGCGAGGCGAGCATTTCCTCCACGGCGAGGCGACCGGACGCGACGCACAGACGGCGCTCAGCGCGTCGATCGACAAGGTCGAACGCCAGGTCCAGAAGCTGAAGAGCAAGTGGACCGAGCGGAAGCGTCAGGGCATTTCGCCGGCGAAGGCCGCGGCTGCGACACCGCAGACGGTGCGCAGCGCCGCCGCGTTCGGCGACCGAGGCTCGAACAGCGCGACAACGGCGCGGGCCCGATGCGGATCATCCGCGCCAGGCGGTACGCAGGTAAAGCCGATGTCGGTTGACGAGGCCGCGCATGGAGGTTGCCGACGGCCGCGACGCCTTCCTCGTGTTCCGCAACTCATCGACCGAACGAGATCAACGTGCTGTTCCGCCGCGCCGACGTGCAACCTGGAGGCTTGATCGAACCGGAGGCCTAGGGGCTTTGAGTCCGCCGTTCCATCACGGTTGCGAGCCTGCTGAAGAGCCGGGCCGAGGCTATTGGCCTGCCGTTCGAGCTGCTGGGCGGAGGCTCCGGTCTCGACCGCACCATCTCGAGCCCCCACATTCAGAAGACGGGCCTCGCGCTCGCCGGCTTCGACGCCTACCTGCAGCCGGCACGCATTCTCGTCTTCGGCGAGAGCGAAATCCGCTATCTCGAGAGCCTCGATGCCGCCAGCCGCACCAACGTCCTTGCGGCGGCGTTCAGCCACGACATCCCGTGCGTGCTGATTACCGGCGGATGGACGCCGCCCGTGGAGCTGCTGGCGGCGTCTGATCGGTATCACGTCCCGCTGCTGCAAACGCCCGTCACGACGCCGGTCATCGATCGCCAAGATCGAATACGCTTCTCGACGACGAGCTGGCCGAGCGGCAGGTGATTCATGGCGTGCTGATGGACATGCTCGGGCTCGGCGTGCTCATCATCGGGGAGAGCGGCATCGGGAAGAGCGAGTGCGGGCTCGACCTCGTCGTCCGCGGGCACCGGCTCGTCGCCGACGACACGGTGGAAGTCCGGCGCAGGGGCGAAACGGACGCTGATCGGCACGTGCCCGGAGCTGACGCGGCATCACATGGAGATTCGCGGCCTCGGCCTCATCAACATCCGCGATCTGTTCGGCGTCGCCGCCATTCGCAACGCGAAGCGCGTCGAACTGGTCGTGCAGCTCGAACGGTGGGATCCCGAACGTGATTACGAACGGCTCGGCATCGACGAGCTGCGCTACGACATCCTCGGCATCCGGGTGCCGCTCGTTCGCATGCCGGTGGCCCCGGGCGCAGCCTCGGTGTCCTCGTCGAAGTCGCCGCGCGCAACCAGCTGCTCCGCAGCCGCGGGCTGAACGCGGCGCGCGACCTCGCGACGCGGCTCGACGCAGACGCGCTGCGCGGAAAGGACGTGCAGGCCGACGCCGAGTCCGAAGACGACGTGCGAGCATGGGGGACATGTGCGAACGGCCGTGCTCGGCCGCGGGACGACGACGATTCGTCATCCTCGACAGGGCTTTCCGGATCGGGTAAGACGCACGCGATCCGCGCGCTCGAGGATCTGGGCTACTTCTGCATCGACAACCTGCCCACGCAGCTGATCCCGACGATGTGCGGAGCTCGTCGTCGCGCGGAGGCGACGCGCGCTCGAGAAGGTCGCCATCGTGGTGGACGTTCGCGAGGGGGTTCCTCGCGCAGTTTCCCGCGCGTCTTCAGGCAAGCTGCAGCACGACGCGCCGAAGCTGAAGCCGACGCTGATCTTTCTCGAGGCGAGCCACTCGGCGCTCGTGCGCCGCTTCAGCGAGACGCGGCGGCCGCATCCGCTGGCGCGCGACCGGTCGGTCAGCGAAGGGCATCACGGAAGAGCGCGACGAAGCTGAACGCAGATCCGGTCGATGGCGGACCTGATTCATCGACACCTCCAACCTGACCGTGCACGAGCTGCGCGACATCTTCATGCAGATGTCGCGCGACGGCCGCCAGCGCGCCGACATGATGGTCAACCTCGTGAGCTTCGGTTACAAGAATGGCGTGCCGCTGGACGCCGACCTGGTGTTCGACGTGCGGTGCCTGCCCAACCCGCACTTCGTGGACGGCCTGCGCAAGCTGACCGGGCGCGATCACGGCGGTCGTCCGCTACATGCGGCAGCACGACGCCACGCACGAGTTTCATCGACCGGCTGACGTCGTTCCTGAAGTTCGCGCTGCCGCAGCTACGTGCAGGAAGGGCAAGAGCTACCTGACCGTGGCGATCGGCTGCACGGGCGGCCGGCATCGGTCGGTCGATGATCGCGGAGGCGCTGAAGAAGTCGCTGGCACGGCGTCGAAGGGCGTACGCTTGCGCGTCAAGCATCGGGACTCATGATTGGCGTCGTCGTCGTCACGCACGGTCAGCTCGCGACCGAGCTGCTGAACGCGGCCGAAACGATCGTCGGCGACCTGCCGCGGTTCGCGGCGGTCGTCGATCGGCTGGCACGAGGACACGGACGACGCGCGGCGAAGATCGCGCAGGCGATCGCCCGCGTCGCGCAGGGCCGCGGCGTGCTGATCCTCACGGACATGTTCGGCGGCACGCCGTCGAACCTGGCGATGACGCTTCCTCGGCGAGGCACGGTCGAGGTCATTACCGGCGTCAACCTGCCGATGCTGATCAAGCTCGCGGATCTCGGCGGAGCGCGCGGATCTGCTGACCGCGGCGCGCGAGATGCGGGAGCAGGGCCGGAACGGCTATCTGGGTGGCGTCGGACCTGCTGCGCGGCGAGAAAGACGGGCGAGCAAGCGTGATGACGACGCGGTCAGTGATGGTCGATCAATGCCCTCGGCCTGCATGCACGGGCCGCAGCGCGGTTCGTGCACCTGGCCACGAAGTTCTCTTCGCAAATACGGGTTGGACGGGATTCCAAAGTGATGGACGGCAAGAGCATCATGGGCATCCTGCTCCTCGCGGCGGCGCGAGGGACGACGCTGACGATCAGCGCCGAGGGTCCGGACGAGACAGGACTGCGGTGACGGCGCTGATCGAGCTGGTCGAGATCGGGATTCGGAGAAGAGTCGTGGAACGCCTGAAAGGGATCGGCGTCTCGTCGGGCATGGCCGTCGGCCCGGCGCTGGTCGCCATCCAGCGCACGCAGGTCATCCGGTTTCCGATCGCGCCCGACCGCGTCGCGCGCGAGCTGTCGGCGCTCGAGCGCGCGCGGCAGCGCTCGGACGAGCAGCTGCGAGCAGATCCGCCGAGCGCATCTCGGAGCTGCAAGGGCGCGGACCTCGCGTCAATCTTCGACGCCCAGCTCCTGATGCTCGACGATCCGATCCTCGTCGGCCGCGCCGGCGCGATCTGATTTCCGACGAGCGCGTGAACGCCGAGTGGGCGGTCCAGCAGGCGCCTGCGACGAAGATCGCCGCCGTGTTCGACGACGTCGAGGATCCGTATCTGCACGAGCGGAAGGGCGACCTGCACGACGTCGGCCGGCCGCCTGCGCATGAACCTGCGCGGGCGAAAGGGCGGCGCCCGCGATCTGCTGCAGGATCTCGACGCGCCGTGCGTGCTCGATCGCCGACGAGCTGACGCCGTCGGTGGTCGGCGCAGCTCGATTGGACGCGCATCCTGGGGTTTGCCACCGACGCCGGGAGCCGCACGTATCACACGGCGATCCTGGCGCGGCTCGCTCGGCGTGCCGGCGGTCGTCGGCCTGCACGACGTCAGCAGCGCGGATGCCGCCCGGCGCCTCGGTGATCATCGACGGCGAGACCGGCGACGTCGTCGATCGACCCGCGCCAACCGATGCGGCACGACGGCGCGAGGCGCGCGCCGCGCCTGCGCGCAGCAGCGCCGCGGCCCGCTGTGCACGACTGGCGGGACCCGCTCGACGACGACCGACGGCGTGCCGCATCACCCTGCAGGCCAACATCGAGCGCAGTCGACGACTGTGGCGGCGGCGCTGGCGCGCCGGCGCCGAGGGCATCGGGCTGTACCGGTCGGAGTTCCATGCTCGTGGGTGGTCCGCCCGATCATGGCGGGCGAGGAGAGAGCAGTATCACGTATACCGGCAGCGTCGTCGAGCGGATGGCGCCGCGGCCGGTCACGATCCGCACCTTCGACATCGACGAGCGCCAGCTCGCGCGCCCGCTCGTGGACGCGGCGCTCGACGCGCGCTGGTTCCCGGATCGACGAGCGCTCGGGTCACGGCGGGACTGCGGGGCATCCGGTTCGGCCTGGCGCAGCCGGCCGATCTTCAAGACGCAGCTGCGCGCGCTGCTGCGGGCGGCGCGGCACGGTCGACTGCGCATCATGTTTCCGTTCGTGTCGTCGGTGCAGGAAGTCGGCGGCCCGTGTGCTGCTCGCGGAAGCGCGCGAAGCTGCGTCTTGAAGATCGACGAACCTGATGCCGCGAAGGCCCGCGTGGCCGGGACGCTCGGCGTCGAGGGTTCCAGC
>ERZ1370068.2727-contig-186_pt1 | contig 13068 bp, 16 predicted proteins | sample MGYA00561227_ERZ1370068 | MGnify/ENA primary metagenome ERZ1370068 (study PRJEB38410, sample SAMEA6850437) | metagenome | study: Metagenomic assessment of the ecological functions of the soil: analysis of the soil microbiota associated with the...
CAAAATAATCAATAACTTGAGCTGCAATCACCTGCGGCCGCAAGGGCGGGCCTGACGAGTCGCCGGATCAGAGGCGAGCGCGATGGGTTAGCCATCACGCTACGCCAACACGTCGAACAGATGCGCGGGCCTCGCGAAGAAGCCGCCGCGTAACCTTCAACCGGTCGTCAGCGCCTAGGACGCCCTGGCGCTGATCCCAACCGACAGGGCGGCTTTCTCATACCAACCGAAAGACCTGAAATCTGTCTGGCGCGGGGTGCGAGGCCCGCTTCCTCTTGGCTGAATTCTTGGCGCGGGGAACCGGACCGATTTGCCTTGGACTTTTCTCGATGCGTTGCGGCTCACATTCGTCTCCCTTGGGCGAAAAACGCTCTTTCTGTGGCGCGATTGAGGCATCAAATCATATGCAGACGTGTCGCGTCAAGTGATTGGTTGTCCGGCCATGACCGAAACCGCCTTTCGTCCCATCGGCGGGCGAAAGGCACCCACGACGGGCGCGTCGGAACGGAAATCATCGGCTAAAATCGCGCAAAGCATGCGGCATCAGGAGACCACCATGCTGCGACGACCTCGGATCGCGGCCGCGCTGTGCTTTTGTGGCCGTCCTGACCTCATCGTGCCTCGGTTGCCACGGAGTTCTGGATGCCGCGTAGAGTACAGGTCCGGCCAAACACAGGTCGGTCACGACTGAAACCGCGGCCCGCCGCCCCGGCAGCGAAAAGAGAAGCCAAAACCCGCCGTCGCAACCGATCAGACCCCCGACCAACAAGAATGATTGTCTCACCGTCTCGCAGACCCTCACGAGCGGGCGGAAGCGCTCTCAAGCGAGCCAAGCAGTCGGTCCCGCGAGAATTTACCCGCGTTGCATCGAACCTCGACGAGTCCTGTGGTGAGGAGGATTTCGACAAGGCGCGGATCAGCATCGACTGGCTGAACACATGCCTGGCGAACTACACAAAGATTACAGCTTGGGGTTCTGCACCAGAGACAAAAGCTATTTTTGCGCAATCAATCCCCGGTCAGACGCTTGTCTGCAGAACCAACGAGGGGCATGTCCACCCCGTGAGACTGAGGTTTGCGGTGGCCAGCCTTAAGACTAGCCAAGCCGCCGGAGCATCTTCCCTCGCGAACATTTTTAGCAGCCGCTAACAGCCTTGATCGATTCGATCAGATTGGACCCGCTGACTTGGGTGGTCCGAACGATTGATTCTCCGTCACAACGTCGCGGACCAGATGCTACGTATCGGTAGCGTACGCGGTACTCGCCTGAGCCAGTGGCAACCACATCGACGAGCGTCAGCGGCTCGGGAAGATTGCCATAGAACTTGCTGATGATGGCGGTCGCGGACAGCGGTCCGGACGATCGCCTTCTTCGAATCACGAATTTGGCGGCTTCCTCGCCGTTGCCCGCACTCAGCGCGGCGTAAACGCCTGCACCGTGGTCATCGCCGTGCCGTACGATTGGTGGGGACGGACGCGAGCGCAATTCGGGTTATGGGCAGCATCAGGGAGCGTGGTGATGTCCGGTATGGGCGCCGAAGGGGAAGCCCCTTCCACGACAACTCGCTTTCCGATCCATCGTCGAAGGTCTCTCGACAACGCCGGGGCGGCTTTGTCCGGAGGACTCGGGAAAAATCTGAACTTGATCCGAACTTGTCGCGCGGATCGACAAATTCATCGCCCGTTGGCACAAATCGGCTCGGCCAGCGTGAGAATGTACCGTGGGCTCGGGTGTATCGCCTTTGCGGACATCCTCGTAGTTCGGCGGACCTGCAAACATGCGGTAGTTCAATGTGCCCTCGAACGAGAGGACATTCGTCTGCTTCAGATCGAGGCAGGCGGCGTTGGCAGCCGATGCGAGGCCGAGCGTTAAACCGATCAGCGAAAGAACTGGGGTGAAAGGCAGATCAGACATAGCGCAACGTCGTGAACATCCCGGCTTCGAGATGGTAGAGCAGGTGGCAGTGGAGCGCCCAAAGCCCTGGATTGTTGGCGTCGAACGCCACCACGACCCGCCGGCCGGGCGGCACCAGCACGGTGTCGCGCACCGCGCCGGCAAAGCGTTTGCCGTCGATCTCGACGACCTGAAATTCGTGCCCATGCAGGTGCATCGGGGTGCGGCATCGGTGTCCGGTTGACGAAGATCAGTTCGACCCGCTCGCCCTTCGCGAGCGGTAGCGGCGGGACATCCTTGTTCCAGACCACGTTGTTGATCGACCAGACGTAACCGCTCATCTCGCCGGTCAGATCCAGCGTGTGGACGCGGTCGGTCTTGCGCGGCTGGAGTGGTGCCGCAGCGCGCAGGCGGCTTTCGAGGTCGAGGGTGAGCGCGGGCGAAGCGCGTGCTGGCCAGTATCCGCGATGCGCGCGACCGGTGCGCGCCCCGCCTGCAAGACGATGCCGGTCTGCTTGTTCTCGCCCTCGAGCAGCGCCAGCACGGGATGCGCCGCGGAGTGCGCGGAAGCGCGAGCCGGATGTCCAGCCGCTGCGCCACCGCGATCGGAAAACGGCGAGCCTTCACCGGCGCGACCCGGAAGCCGTCCACAGCGATCAACTCGCCGTCGAGCTGGCCGAGATCGACGTGATAGGCGCTCATCGAGGAGCTGTTGATGACGCGCAGCAGCACGCGTCCGCCCGGCTCGACCTTGACCACCTCGGGATCGCCGAGCGTGCGGTCGTTGGCCAGGAACGCGTCGTATGTGACGTCGTTCAGATCAGGCTTGGCGGCCGCGCCCATTGCCATGCCCGCGCGCGGCGCGCTGTCGGCCGGCCCATTCCCTTCATGGTCGGGCCGCAGCGGCAGGGACGCCGCGCCATGGGCACAGCCGTCGGGCCGTTCACGGACGACATCTTGCCGCCCTTTCTTGAGCTCCGCGAATATCTGCTCGGGCGGTGTGAAGCTGAAGTCGGCCAGCATCAGGATGACTTCCTGCTGGTCCGGCGCGGTCGCGCTGATCGCGGATGATCAGCGGCGCCGACATCAGCAGCTGCTCCTGCAGTCCCTGGTGCGAATGCATCCAGAACGTTCCGCCGAAGCGCAGCGGGAAGTCGTAGTCGGCGCTGCCGCCCGGCGGGTATCGGCGGTCCGGAGACGCCGGGGACGCCGTCCTGCTGCCAGGGCGGCGGTGAGCCCGTGCCAGTGGATCAGGCTCGGCTCGTCGATCCTGTTTTCCACGCGGACGCGGAACCGCTTGCCGACTCCGGTCCTGAGGCCGAAGGTGCCGTCGGGCTGCTGGATTCCGTAAACCGACGCAGGCTTTCCGTTGACCTCGATGCGTGCGGCGCAGCGAGCCGCAGCGCCGTCTGCGGTTCGCTAGCTCCGCCGGGACCCGCCGACGGTGCAGTCTGCGCCCGCGCGAGCGCGGGCACGAGGCGTCGAGGTCGCGGCGTGGACAGCAGCAAGGCGCGGCGTGAAAGCATGCTCTGACCTCCCGAAGCAAAGCTACGTGCGCACGGGCGCAGGGGCGGCGTCGATTCGAGATTATGCGGCGAGAGGTCAGCGCGTGAAGCCCGCGCAACGCGCCGCCGCTTACATCGGTCTCAACAGCAGGCCAATCGCGATCGCCGGCCGCCAGCGCCAGAAACGACAGCAGCGCCATCACCGGCACCGGAGGCCACGGCTTCTCGCCGCCATCCATGCGCATGGCAGGCGCGGGTTGCGGCTCCATGTCCATGCGCGGCGTGCGCGTCGCCGACGCATCGCAGCCGCGCTCGGCGACGCACCGTCATCATGCCGTGCTTGAGATGGTGGGCCACCAGCCACCAGTTCATCGGATAGGCGACGATAAAGCCGACCAGAAGCCCCATCGACATCACGAACCAGAAGCTCGGCGTCGTCGGATCGACGGCGGACGGCGATACGCGCCTTCAGCGCCATCACCGTGGGCACCATTCCCGCCATCAGAAGATTCATCGACAGCAGTTCCGACATGAACGTGCCGGTCAGCGCGCGCAGGTATGAGCCTCCGGCCATGTCGCGCATGAACAGCGCCTGGAAAATCGTCCAGCCGAAGGCGAAGCCGAGAATGTATTCGAGCACGACCTCGGCCAAGCCCGTAAGACCGAATACGCTGGCAGAGCACCGCGCCCGCGAGGATGCCGACACCGTCGCCGGCGCACGCAATGCATCGTCGATCCCAGCGCTTGGCGCCAGCGCGCAGCGACGTAGCGCTCGTGCAGACCGGGCAGTGGCTCGCGGCAGCCGAGCACGTAGAGAAACGCACCGACCACGCCGGTATACGCGGTCAGCAGCACGAACCCCATTTGAGCACCGGAGATTCCGGCGTGCTGCGGATGTCGACCGCGACGAACAGCAGAGCGACGCCGCCGTCAGCAGGAACCACAGCAGCATCACGCCGTCCAACATCGGGACCTCCGTGATCACAAAGGACTGCCGCGATCGTTCCGCTCCGGAGCATATCCTAACCGCAATGCGCCTCCCATCCGATCGCGGGACCGCCAATCGCACTGATCGCAGCGGAGCCCAATGCGATATATTGGCGAGAACAGCGCAAACGCTTCAGGATGCCGGAGAGCAGCAGTGAACTCCGTCGGTGCGGCCAACAGACCTCTCATCGCCCTCACCGGAGCGACCGGCTTCATCGGGCAATGCCTGCTGCGGGAATTGCCCAAGCGCGGCTACCGGCTGCGCGTGCTGCTGCGGCGCCCGAGCGTGGTGCCGATGGATCGCCGCGAGCGCGGTCGTCGGCGACCTCGCGCGGCCGCAGAACATGGCGGCGGCGCTCGCCGACGTCGATGCGGTCATCCATTCCGGCCGGCCTCGCCCACGCCATGTCGGGCCTGCCGGAAGACGACTATCGCATGCTCAACACCGAGGCCACGATCGGCTTGGCGCGCGCCGCGCAGCGCGCCGGCGCCAAGCGCTTCGTCTTCCTGTCCTCGATCCGCGCCCAGGCGGGCCGACCGCGGACCACGTCCTGACCGAGGATCTCGCGCCGCAGCCGACCGACGCCTATGGCCGCTCGAAGCTCGCGGCGGAGCAGGGCCTGGCCGGAGCTCGACCTCGACTGGGTCGCGCTGCGGCTCGTGCTGGTCTACGGCACCGGCGTGAAAGGCAACATGGCGGAGCTCGTCCGCTTCGCGCGCTCGCCCTATCCGCTACCGCTCGGCGCTGCTCGCAGGCGCGGCGGTCGCTGCTCGCGCTCGACAATCTGGTGGCGGCGATCGATGCGGTGCTCAGCCGCGCCGGAGCCGCTGCGGCGGCCGCTGATCGTCGCCGATCCCGAGGCCGCTGACGATTCCGGACATGATCGCGGCGCTGCGCGGCGGGCTCGGCCGCCGGCCCGGCCTCATCCCGGTGCCGCCGTCGCTGCATCGAAACCGCGCTGCGGGCGACCGGACGGAGCGAGATCTACCAGCGGCTCGCCGGCTCGCTGGTGGCGGACCCATCGGCGCTGCACGCGGCTGGGCTGGTCGCCGCCGGTCTCGACGCCGGAAGGGCTCGCGGCGCTGGCGCGATCTGAGCCCAGACCACATCTCTGGCCGTTCGACCTGCCAAATTCCGAGGCTCCACAAACAATCATGCCCGGCCACGTGGCCGGGCATGACGTCAGCTTTGGTTTTCGCGTTGGGGATCAGCGCGTCAGCACGATGAAGTCGGTGCCTTTGCCGGTCTCACCGCCGATGCCCTGGTCAGAGATGATCAGCGAGGCGCCCGGCGACATCAGCTCGGGAAATCCGGTCGAGCGCGTCCTGCGGGATGGTGACGCGGTCGAGCGCGTCGGTCGCGTTCGACGGTCGGCATCGTCGGCACGGCGACCTCAACCTTCTTGCCCTTCTCCGCCTTCTTGACCGGCGCCGATCCGCCACCCGGCATCGACATCACGTTCCAGCGCAGCGTGGTGTTGTCGTCGTTGAAGGCGAGCGCGGTGAAGACATGGGTGCCGAGCGGCTGGTCGGGTCGCTCGAACGTGACCGGCACGTCGAACACCGGCTCGAAGCCCTTGCGCACGAACAGCTTGCCTTCCTTGCGGCTGATGAACACCGAGATCGGGCCGGGCTTGAGCGGGCGCAGCTCGTCGACGGTGGTATTGGTGGCCGTGCTGGCACGCGCGACTTGCCGGCGTCCGACAGCGGCTTCGATCCGTCGCGGTCGCCGCCGATTGCGCGGCGCGCCGATCGCGTAGGCCATGGCGTCAAGCGCACGATCGCCGGCTTGCGGTATCCCACGGCGACTTGGAGGCGTCAGACGCTGGTATTGCCCCTGCCAGATTGAGCTGGGCGGTTTCCAGGACGCCGTAAGTGGCCCTGATCTGTCCGCCGACGAGCTTCCGTTTCGGCGTGGACTCGGGCTTCGACCTCGGGCGTGTCGCGCTTGAGCGCGAACAGCGCGGTCGTGTGGACACCGCGACCGGTGTGACGTCGCCATAGGTGACGATGACACGCGACGCCGAGCTTGGTGATGCCCCACATCTGGCGTGCGAACGCCTCGGGCAGCCGGATGCAGCCGTGCGAAGCCGGGTAGTTCGGAACGACGCCCTGGTGCATGCGCCACGCCCGACCAGGTGATCCGCTGCATGTAGATACATCGGGGCGTTGTCGTAGAGGTTGGAGCGGTGCCAGCGATCCTTCTGGATGACGCTGAACACGCCGGTCGGCGTCGCATGGCCCGGCTGTGCCGGTCGAGACGCGCGAATGCGCGATCGGCTGACCGTCCGAATAGAGCGTGAGCTGCTGCTTGCTCGATCGAGACGACGACCGATGAGCAGCGCCCTTCGCCTTGGCGGCCACATCCTCGCTTTCCTTCGGGCTTGGTCGCGGCCTTGTCGCGTGACGCGCCAGAACCGTACTTTTTCGGCTTGGCGGAACGCGCGGCTTCAGGCCGCGGTGCCGGTTCGGGCGCTGCATGATGAGCGGAACGGCATTGGCGGAGACTGGCCAGCCCAGTCAGCCCGGGGGCGGCACTCGCCGTCATGGCCAGCAGAGCTGTGCGGTTGCGGGGTAGAAATGACCCGCCCCCTGGGCCGTTGGGAGTCTTCTGCACGAAGGCCCCCGGGGTGCAAGTTGCCACGGACCTCCCATGATGAGGTCCGAACTGGGCTCTGAGGATTAGTCGCGCGCCAACATCCAAAAGGTTCGAGGGCGGGAATCCGCGAAATTTGCATAAATTCAGGCGGGTGCCGGCAGGAACGGGCGTGGGGTGTCCAGGAGTTCATGAGTTCCGGGCGAACTGCGCGGCCGGCATTCGGGGATCAGGGCACCGCGTCCGGGAGCGCATCGAGCGCCCAGCGGCCGGCGCCGTGCGGCGAACAGCACCTGAGGAGCCCGCCCGCGATCGCCAGGTCCTTCTCGAAATGCAGGAGCTCGATTGCGATCGCCGAGCTTGCGCGTGGAACAATGCACGGCGGTGGCAACGCAGAAGCCCGCGAGCAGCAGCGCGGCGGCGCGGGTGTAGTAGCCGACACGATCAGAATGCCGCAGCCCAAGCTCGACGGCGATGGCGAGCGGCAACAGCATCCCGGGCACGCCGAACGCCTCGCATATAGGCGACAGCCGCCGAATAGGCCGTGAGCTTGGCCCAGGCCTCGTGCAGGAAGATCGCCGCCAGCAGGAGGCGGCCGAGCGAGCGCCGCCGCCTCCTAGATCGGTAGCGACATCGCGCGCCCTCAATTGTTGGTGTGCGAGTGCGTGGCGGGCGCCGCAGGCGACCGCCTTTTCGAGATCGGCCAGCTCCTCGCAGCCGCCGGGGCACAGCTTCTTCAGCAGCACGACGTTCTCGCGCGCCTTGTCGACCTGCCCGGTCTCGACATAGAGCTCGCCCAGATATTCGAGCGCGCCCTTTGTGCTCGGGATCGAAGTCGAGCGCCTTGCGGTAGAACGTGTAGGCCTGCTTGTAATCGCCCGTCTTGCGCAGGCTGAAGCCCATCAGGTTGTAGACGTCGGCGTGCTGGTAGGTGCGTCAGCATCGGCGTGAGCTCCGCGAGCGCGGCCTTGAAGTCCTTGGCCTTGATCTTGGCGCGCACCGAGGTCGAGGTCCGGCGCGTCCGTCGAGCGTGACGTTGTCGACGGCGAGCGCGGCACGGCGCGACGAAAGCAGCGCCGCGAGCAGCAACGCAGAAAGCCGAAGCGCTGACGTTTTCATCGGATTGATCTCCGTGTCGATCCGGTGTCTGCGAGATGCGGCATCGCCTTCACGACCTTCATGACGCTCGAGCGCGTAGCCGGCGCCGTCCTTGGCGATGGTGCCGGCGCCCGGGAACGGGAAGTGGTAGCCGCAGATCATGGATCTTGTCGGCGATCACGCGGTCGAGCAGCTTGCGGCGCGAGGCCTCGGCCGTCGCTGCCGTCCTGGTCGTACTGCGCCGTGCCAGCCCGGATTGGCGACCACGAGCGCCGGCACATAGGCGGTGTCGTTCGAGATCATGAGCTGGCTCGCGCCCGACGACAGATGGAACGCGCGGTGGCCGGGCGTGTGGCCGGGCGCGCTGACGAAGCGGATGCCGGGCGCGACCTCGGGCTCGCCGGTCACCTGGCGGATGTTCTTCCAGGTCGGGAACACGGCCTGGATGCGGCCGCGCCAGGCCCTTGCGCGCTTCCGGCAGCCGGTCGATCACCGCCGGGTCGGTCCAGAACTTGTATTCCACGTCCGACGACGATGATCTCGGCATTCGGGATAGACCGGCTTGTTGGTGTCCTTCTCCATCAGCCCGAAGATGTGGTCGGGATGGAAATGCGAGATCAGGATGGTGTCGATCTTGGCGGGATCGATGCCGGCCGCCTTCATGTTGGCCATCGAGCTTGCCGGCGGTGGGCTGCACCTGTCCGCCGGTGCCGCTGTCGCACAGGATGGTCTTGCCGCCGTTCTTGACCACGCGCGACGGTGAACGGGATCGAGACGAAATCGGGCGGCAGGCCCGGCCTTCACCATCGCCGCCTTGACGTCGTCGACCGAGGCATTGGCGATGAAGGCCGGATCGTGCGGCTTCTCCCAGATGCCGTCATAGATCGCGGTGACCTCGGCCGCGCCGACCTTGTAGGTCACGAACGGTTTTGCGGGATCGGCGCGTCTTCTGCGCGAAGGCCGGCGATACCGCGAGCCGGCGCGTTGAGGCCAAGCGCGACCGCAAGGCCGGTGGAAACGACGAAATCGCGTCGCGACAGGTTGAGCATGGTCCATCTCCCTCGGAGATATCCAAACACGGACGCCGGCGCGCCCTGCGCCGACGGGACCAGGACTCGGCATCCCTGACGTTTATTCCCGCGCCGCAGCCGCTGATTTGCGACGAACGTATGACAACGCGTTGCGGTGCGGCAAAGCGGTGCGTGTGGGCGGGCTCCCCACGCTGATGTGATGCCCCGCGCGCCTGTTCGGTCGCATGATCTCGTCCGATTTTCGGACCATGCTCGAGGAGACGCGATGACGGCACTGACCCTGACCCTCATAGGAGGGCCGACCATGCTGATCGAGGCGGACGGATCCCCGCCTGGTCACCGATCCCACCTTCGACGCTCCCGGCGAGTACCAGCTGAGCTACGTCACCTGACCAAGACCTCCGGCCCGGCGTTGTCCGCCGACAGGATCGGGCCGGTCGACGCGGTGCTGATCAGCCATGACCAGCATTCCGACAATCTCGACCATTCCGGCCGCGCGTTCGCGGCGAAGGCCCCGCGCGTGTTCACCACGGTGGCCGGCGCCGCCGCGCCTGGGCGGACCTGCCGAAGAGACTAAGGCCCTGGGACACGAAACAGTTGGTCAATGCGGGAGGCGCAAGGCTGACGATCACCGCGACCCCGCGCGCCATGGCCCCGCCGGCATCGAGCCGATGAGCGGCGATGTGATCGGATCTCGTGCTGGCCTTCGACGATGCCCGATACCGCCGATCTACCATCACCGGCGACACCGTCTGGTACGACGGGGTGGCGGAAGTCGCACGCCGCTTTCCCGTGGGCGTCGTCGTTGCTGTTCGCCGGTGCCGCGCGCAGACGCGCGGCCGTTCCATCTGACCATGGATACCAATGATGCGATCGAAACGGCGCACGCATTCCCCACCGCCCTGATCGTTCCGATTCACCGTGACGGATGGGCGCATCTCACTCAGGACGGCGCCGACCTCGAGCAAGCATTCACGCGCGACTCACGCTGCTGTCGCCTGCAAATGCGCGAAGCCCGGCGTTGCGGCGCCGATCGATTTGGCGAGATGATCGAACGCTGGCGCCCCTGTCGGTGCCCGGATTCGCGTCACATCGGCTTGAACGCGCGATCGAGCTCGACGTCGATCAGCAGCGGGCCGCCGTCCTTGATCGCCTGCGGCGACGAGATCGGTCGCCTCGTGCACGGTCTTTGCCCGCTCCGCCTTGATGCCGAGCGAGCGCGCAAGCCCGACGAAATCGATCCTCGGGATCGATTGAGCTCCATGCCGACATAGCTGTCGGCCTGCTCGGCGAGCCCGCGCATGTTGTGCAGGCGCTGCTTGAGGATGCGATAGGACGCTGTTGTTGAGGATCACGAACACCGCAGTCGATGCGATAGCGCGCCGCGGTCCACAGCGCCTGACACGGTGTACATCGCGCTGCCGTCGCCGATCAGGCCGACCACCGGGGCGATCCGGCAGCGCGAGCTTCACGCCGATCGTCGCCGGCAGACCCCAGCCGATGCCGCCGCCGCGCAGGCCGAAATAGCTCTGCGGATCATCGCTGCGGATGAGCTGGCGGATGCCCGGCGCGGACGACAGCGCCTCCTCGATGACCACGGCATCCTTCGGCAGCATCTCGCCGATCGCATGCAAGAGCGCCAGCGGCTGCACCGGCGTCGCGTCCGCGAGCGCGCGCGGCTTTGGCTTTCGAGCGTCTCGCGCTCGGCGGCGATCGCAGCGGCTGGCGCTCGTGAGCCGCTCGCGCGCGGCGCCGCGGGCGCCGCTCGTCATGCGCTCGCGCACGGCGGCGGTGATTTCGGGCAAGGTTGCCTTCGGATCGCCGAGGATGGCGACCGCAGGCGGATAGTTCTTGCCGAGCTCCCATGGATCGATGTCGAGATGAATGAGCTTGATGCCGGGCGGCATCGGATCGACGTCGGACGGAAGCGACAGCGTGAACAGATCGCCGCCGACCGAGAACAGCACGTCGTACTGGTCGAGCACCTTGCGGACATCCGGCGCCAGCCGAATCATCGAGCCGCGGAACAGTGGATGCGAGGCCGGAAACGACGCCGTGCTCGGCACGAACTCGGTGTAGACCGGCGCGCCGAGAAGCTCCGCGAGCTCGACCAGCTCGGCATGCGCCGCGGCTCTGCGCCACCGCATCGCCGGCCATGATCACCGGACGCTTGGCGCTCGCGAGCAAGGCCGCGGCCGCTTCGACCGCCGCGCGATCGCCGCGCAGACGCGGCGCCACGCGCGTGGGCGCCGAGCAGGTCGATGTCGCCGTCGGCGCGCAGGATGTCGCCGGGCAGCGACAGGAATACCGGCCCGGTCGGCGGCGCCAGCGCGGTCTTGGCGGCGCGGTGCACCAGCCGCGGCAGGTCGGCGAGGCGATGCACCTCCGACGACCATTTGACCAGCGGCCGCGCGATGGTCGGCAGGTCGGCCCACAGGATCGGCTCGGTGGCGGTGAAGCTCTGCTCGTGCTGGCCGGCGGTGACGCAGAATGGGCGAGCCCGCCTTCTGCGCGTCGTAGAGCATGCCCATGGCGTTGCCGAGGCCGGGCGCGACGTGGAGATTGACCACCGCGAGCTTGCCCGACGCCTGCGCGTAGCCGTCGGCCATCGCCATGACGGCCGCTTCCTGCAGGCCGAGCAGGTAGCGCAGCTCGTTCTCGGTCGCGAACGCGTCCATCAGCGGCAATTCGGTGGTGCCGGGATTGCCGAACATGATCTCGACGCCTTCCTGCTTGAGCAGATCGAGGAAGGCGCGCTTTCCGGACATGACGGGCGAGGAGTCCTCCAAATGCTGGGAGCCGGGGAAAGAGGCGTGGCGGGGCGGCACTTAGGGATCGACATCGGCGGCGGTGATGACGCATCGCATGCTCCGATCTCCCGCTGCCGATCAGGAAGATCTGAACGCACGGGCATCATAAGTTCGCAGGGGCGGTGTGCAGGCGATAGCTCACGCGGTGGATTCAGGGTGGCAAGAATGATGTTCAGCGCGACCCAGCGGGCTTACGCGCGCGCGCATCATTCCGGATGTCGTCATTCCGGATGCTGTCGTCGCCACTCCCGCGGCAGCACAGGAATGTTCCGGACCAGATGCGCGCTTGGCCGCTTCGGCTGCGTGCTGCTCCGAGCGGTAATGGCCGGCATCGCCGGATGCGACCGCCAACCCTGCCTTATGACCCAGGCGTTGACCGTCGGAGCCGTCAGGCACTGGAGCGGAGGTGGCGAGGATGGCGGTTTGCAGCACCTGTCGAGGCGCCCGTGGCGAGCGCATGTCAGTTCCGGCCACCGATGCAGCTTCGCAGGTCCTGCGCCGCCCGTCTGTCCGCAAGACCACGCTCTGCCCCTTCAGGGTCAGGCGCATGTCTGCGCTTCCATTCAGAGGGCATCGGATCCCCTCCAAGCGACCCACGCGCGCCGGAGATTTCGAGGCTCGTCGCCGCCCAGGACCCGCGCGCGGCCGGGCGATCAGCGGTGAAGCGGAGGCGTGGCACGCTCCAACTGCTGGTAGGCACCAGAAGCCGAGCAGGCCAAAGCCATTAGCGGGGCGAAGAGAGCGACGAACGGCCGCGGATCGACGCGACGGGATTACGACCCGCCACCTGGTCACCTCGTCGGCCCGCCCAATAAGCCATCGGTCGCGCTGCCGGTCCAATCAGGGAAGTCAGCCGAGATCCGGAAAACAGCTTCGAGCGTACCGCAGGGTTTGGCATCGACGCCTTCGGTCTCGCGCTCGCGGCGGCGCGGTAGCGATGAGGCGGAAAAGACGCGTTGCCCGGGCCGCGATGGGCGCTCCAGGCGCACCTCCGCCGGGCACCATTTTTTGCCCCTATTCTTGAAGTTTGAACCTCAGGTTTCCACCTGCCTCGGGGCGCGGGTCGTGCGGGCATCGGTCCTTCCAGGCGTCTCGGTGGCGTGGACCACGTGCTCGTGGAGCAATACGTAAACTGAACGAAGTACAA
>ERZ1370068.10149-contig-8871_pt1 | contig 13052 bp, 12 predicted proteins | sample MGYA00561227_ERZ1370068 | MGnify/ENA primary metagenome ERZ1370068 (study PRJEB38410, sample SAMEA6850437) | metagenome | study: Metagenomic assessment of the ecological functions of the soil: analysis of the soil microbiota associated with the...
GGCAGCCGTTTTCTTGTCGGCCAGCTCTTGTCAGGGGCCTTTTGTGCCCCTTGTCCGGGTCGGCCCCGGGTTGCCCTTGTCGACGTCCTTCCTCGTCGGGGCCCTTGCCTGACCTCGCGCGATGGTGGCGCTCACGCGGTGACTGCCCCCGTCTGAGTGGCACGCGTAATGTGAGTCCCGGCCGACCGGAGGACTGAGAGTTCTAGTGCGCTACTCTTCCCGGGGGAGGTCACCAGGCTTCACTGAGTCGCTCCGCCGCCAGCGGGCACCACCCCAGGTCTTGCGCTTCACAACCGGCTGGATCGCCGGCTCGGCCCGGCCCGTTGGTGGCTTCCATCGTCGCTCTCTCACCTGTCGCCCGCCATGCGGGTGATACCATTCCGTCGCCATAGAGCGATGAACGGAATCGGGAGCCGGGTAAGGGACGTTCTGATCTGTCTCGTCGCCGTGCTGCTCTCCGGCATCTTTCGCGTACGTGACCGCGGGCGTCCGGCTGACCTGCGCGCGCACCGACGACGTCTCGTGCGATGCGCAGCGCACGCTGCTCGGGTTCGCGGTCTTCCCGAGGCAGCGCGTGGACAAGGTCCGCGGCGCGACGATGGATTGGGTCTCCACCCGCACGGACGTCAGGCTACATCCACAATGCGCGGCTATTCCTGCTCACGGACCAGGCGCCGGCGCTGATCATCACGCGGAGCGACGTCCCCACCTCCCTGAAAGACACTCGTTCAGGCGTTCGTCGCCAATCCTCCTCGCGCACGGCCATGGCCGCGATGCCGGGATACAAGCTCGCCTCACCCATTCATGGGAACGCTCTTCGTGGCCACCCTCTGGGCCCTCGCCCGCAGCCTCTTCCTGCTGGTGTTCCCGGAGCAGCACTAGTAGGACGAGGTGGCGCTGTTCGGGACGTGGCGACCGAGATCGACCTGACGTCTTCGTGGGCGAGTAGTCCGTAACGCTTCATCCGCGTCCGCAGCTGCTCGCGGCTGATCTTGAGCGAGGGCCGCCGCGCGGGTCTGGTTCTGGCCGACAGCGCTCGAGGGCCTCGACCAGTAGCCGCCGTTCCTGCTCGGGCAGGGAGAGGCTCGCGGGCGAGGCGGGAGAGGCTCGGCGTCGCGGGCACTCCAGCGGTGCAGCGGCATGGACGACGCTGCCGAAGGCGAGATGCCGACCGAGGACGCAGTCGGCAGGAGCTCGGCGACCTCTCCGACTGAGATCGGCCCGTCGTCGCCGAGGACGAGCAGTCGCTCCATCAGGTTCTCGAGCTCGCGGACGTTGCCGGGCCAGTGGTGAGCGCGGAGGCGGTCGAGCGCCGGCGGAAGAGATGTCCCGCGGCGAGCGACTGAGGTCGCGCGGACAGGCGATCGAGGAACAGCCGCGCCATCGGCTCGACGTCCTCCGCGACGTTCGCGCAAGGGCGGCAGATGGATCGGCACGACGTGGATCGCGGAAGTAGAGATCGTCGCGGAAGCGGCCCGCGCGGACGTCGGCCGCGAGATCGCGATGCGTCGCGACGATCAATCGCACGTCCACGCGAATCGTCTCGGAACCACCGACCCGCGTGATCTCGTGCTCCTGCAGGACGCGCAGCAGCTTCACCTGCGCGGCCGGCGGCAGCTCGCCGATCTCGTCCAGGAACAGCGTCCCGCCGTCGGCCAGCTCGAAGCGACCGATGCGACGCCGATCCGCGCCCGTGAACGCGCCCTTCTCGTGGCCGAAGAGCCTCGCTCTCGAGCAGACCCTCGGGCAAGGCACCGCAGTTCAGCGCCACGAACGGCAGACGGGCACGCGGGAAGACGCATGGATCCGCCGCGCCACCTGCTCCTTGCCCGTCCCCGTCTCGCCCACGAGCAGCACGGTCGATCGGCCGGCAGCCGCACGCCCCGCCTGGTCCAACACGCGACGCATGGCAGGACTCTCCGCGATCAGCGGCCGCGAAGAATCCTCGACCGAGCGCTTGAGGACCTCCGACTCCTTGTCGAGCCGGCGATAGAGGCTCGCGTTCTCGACCGCCACCGCGATCAGGCTGCACGACCCGACGAAGCGGTCGAGGTCGCTGGCCAGGAACTCGCCGCCGCCGACGCGGTTGACGGCCTCGACGACGCCGAGAATACGCGGGCCCACGCGCAGCGGCGCCGCCATCAACGACCGCACCTCCTGCCCGTCGCGAGCGATCTCGCGCAAGAGATGCGCGGTCTCACCGACGTCGCCGACGATGCGGGGATTGCCGGACTTCAGGACGGATCCGGCGATGCCGTCGGTGTCGGGGAAGCGGCGACCGCGCACAGAAGAAGCAGCGGACCCACCCGCCGCGGCCACGACCAGCTCGTGCGCTTCGGGATCGTGGAGGATCACCGCGCTCCACTCCGCGTTCGCCGATTCCGCCGCGTAGGGGAGGACCTGGCGCAACACGTCGTCGAGGTCCATGTACGCGGTGAAGGCGGCGCCCGCCTCCATCAGCCGACGCCACTTTCGCGGGGATCGGTGGCCATCAGCCGAGATTCTAGACCTGTTGAAGTGGTCTCTAGGCCGGCAACCCGAAGGGCATCCCTTCGGAGTGCCGGCCCCAGAGACCCCGGGCGAAGGGTCACTGGATGGCGACTTCGACCCGGTCGAAGCTGGCGGAAGCCGTGGCCGCGCCACTGCGTCCGCTGGCCAGCTCACGCTCGCGGCTCGTCTGGGGGAGCTCGTAACCGGACATGCCCATCCAGACTTCGCGAAGGATGTACTCGTCGCCGTAGCGGTGGAAGACGAGCTTGGGCGAGGACGTCGAGGACTCCTTGTGCTGGCCGAGCGTCACCGCGCCCCGTTGAAGCCGCGGATGACCAGCGCGCTGTTGTTGTTGCTCACGTTGTAGGTGCCGGCCGGCAGCACCTTCCCCTTGACGGTGAAGCTGAACGGCACGTTGGCGCGGATGTCGGCCGCGGCGACGGGCGCCGGAGCGGACAGCGTCAGCACGCCGAGGGCCACCGCAAGAGCCGCACCCTTCAGGATCTGGGTTCTCATGTCATCCTCCTTTGCCTCCGCCAGGTTGGCGTCGGCGGGAGCGTCTGGCACCTCGGGGATCGGGATGCCCTTCGCTCTGTAGTGAGGAACGGAAAGGGCGGGGATGAAGTTATTCGCAAGTCATTCGATTCTGTTGATGGCTTTTGGGCGGGCTCACGGAAAGCGTCACAGGAACCGTCACAAGCCTTTGACATTCCTCGACATTTCTCGCTGTGAATCCGCGCTGGCGATCGAGACCGCTCCGATCCGTCTGGTTCGGCTATCAACTCGACTCGATCGCCGGGTCCCCTGCGTACCTGATGCGACCCCGGCCTGCTCTTCCTGAAAGGAAGGGAGAGAGGCCGGGGCGTGGTTGCCGTTTCGAGAGAGCCAGCCGCGGTTCACTGCCCCCAACGTGTGAGCACGATGAGGAGCTGACTCATGCCCGAGTGGGTCGTCTGTCCGACCTGCAACCTCAACCACCAGGCGCGCGCGGACCGCTTGTGCCCGCGCTGTCGCGAGGCGATCGACCGATCGTCGGATCCGCCCCGCCGCCGCCCGCGCCGTCGACGGGCCCGAGCGCGGCCGACGCACGGCCACGCACGGCGGTACCGCCCCGATTCCCACGGCCGCGTCACCCGCGCCGGCCGGAGCCGCCTGCTGCGAATCGTGCGGCGCGCCGTTTCGAATCTTGCCGACGATCGAGCTCCACCAGAACATCGGGGCGCTGATCGTTCGTTTCACAGTTCGTGAAAGGCAACGTCTAAGTTCGGCCTGCGCGCGGAAGCACTTCCAGGTGAGCTTCTCACCGATCACGCTCTTCGGCGGGTGGTGGGGAGTCATCTCCTCTTCATGACGCCGTTCATCCTGGTCAACAACGTGCTCCAGTACCTGTCCTACAAGCCGGGAGGCCCGATCGGCATGCCGGTGCCTCCCCAGCGGCGCCGGGTTTCGCGCCGTCCACGGCGGGCCCGGTGGCGACGGGCCAGCGCAAGGGTCTCGCCATCGCCTCGTCCTGGGCCTGATCGGCCTGCTGACCTCGGTCTGTTCGGAGTGGGAACGATGATCGGCCTCGTCCTGGGCGGCATCGCGATCTGCAGCGCGACGAAGCAGCCCGCCGAATACGGCGGACGCGGCATCGCCATAGGAGGCGTGATCGTCAACGCGGCCAACGGCGCTACGGCGGTTGTCCTGGTCGTGATGATCGTGGCCGGCCAGCCCACGCCTCATCCGCCCCGGTGCTGGCGAGACCGCTCCAGGTCGCCAGCTCTCGCATCTTCATGTTCCACGGCGAGACTGCCCGGGGAACACTCCCGACGCGAAGGCTCCTTGCCGAGCGGCACAGCCGCATCATGGCGAGCCTTTCCGGGAGGTCATGTTCACGGGGGCCGTCTGTGGAAGGCCGTCCTCGGACGACAAGTTCCTCGTACTGCGAGCGCCGGCCGGGCCGGGATCTGCTCGTTCACGCCCGCCCTGCGCAGCTACTAGGCGAAGCGCGCAGCGCGCTGAAGATCGCCTGGACGGCGGCCCGCGAGGTCACCATGAGGCCAGACTCCCGCGGACCCCAAGCTCGCGGTAGGGCTGCGGGGGCACGTCACGGCGCGACGGCGATGGGGATGGAGAGGGCACGCCCGTGAACGCGATCGCCGGTCCTGGACGAGAAGGCCGCTGTACGAGTTCTTCCTCGACGCGGGTGGGGCGGCCACGGACGCCGGTGGCCGTCGGAGGCGCTTAGCGGGGAACGCGCCGTCCGCGATGAGACAATCGGACGCATGACCGCTCATCGCAGCCTGTCGCGGACCATCCGGAACAAGTTCATCGCCGGCCTCGTCATCGTCATCCCGATCGTCATCACCGTGAAGGCCCTGTGGTGGCTCTTCACCTACGTGGACAGCCTGGCCGCGCCCCTGGCCCTGCGCATCCTGGGCCGGCCGGTGCCCGGCATCGGCTTCATCATCACCATCGCGGTCGTGCTGCTGGCGGGCATCCTCTTCTCCTCCGGACCCCTGAAGCGGATCCTGCACTGGATCGAGGAGCTGGTGGACTCGATCCCAGTCGTGGGCAGCCTCTACGGCACCACCAAGAAGGTCCTCACCGGCTTCGGGAAGCCGGAGTCCGCATTCAAGCGGTTCGTGTTCGCGCGCCTGCCCGGGCGCACCACGCCCGGGTTCGTGACCAGCACTTTCCGCCTCACGCGCGCGGACAACACGTCCTACGACCTGTGCGCGGTCTACATCCCGACCAACCACCTCTACGTCGGCGACGTGGTCGTGCTGCCGGAGGACGACGTCATCGACACCGACCTCAGCGTGGAAGACGGCGTCAGCATCATCCTCTCCACGGGAGCGTCGATGCCGCGGTCCGTAGTGGAGAAGTAGCGCGCGCTCGAGCCGGAGCCCACTCCCACTGACAATCTACAGGAGCAGGCCTACGTTTCGGCGGCGCTCGCGCGGGGGCACGGGCGTGGTGAAGCCATGTTCCATGATCTTGAGCGCCCTGCTCCTCGCCGCATCCGCGGCCGGGATCGCCAGCGAAGGACGCCTCTCCGGGAGCGCGACACGCCAGGAGCGGATCGACCTGCAAGCGGGCGATCTCCTGAGCGGCACGGTGGAGCAGGACGGGATCGACCTCGTCGTGCGCGTGAAGGGTCCGGGCGGCGCCACCCTGCTCGAGGTGGACAGCCCGAACGGAGCCCAGGGCCCGGAGCCGGTCCTCCTCGTCGCGCCCATCGCGGGTAGCTACATCGTGGAGATGCAGGCGCTCGATCCCACGGCGGCGGAGGGCGCGTATCGCGTGCGCCTGGAAGCGCCGCGGCCCGCGACCCCGCGCGACCGCGACCTCGCGCGGGCGCGCGCGCTCTGGGCCACGGCCTGGCAGGAGCGCACGATCGGGCTCTGCGGGCGCGCCCGGGGCCCGCGCCCACTACGACAAGGCGCCGCGCGGCGGGGAGAGCGCGCTCGTGGGCTGGCGCGAGGCTGCTGGGCCCGCGGGATCCCTCCGTCGCGGAGGCGCTCGACCTGCTCGGCTACGTCTACGACGAGATCGGCGAATACGGACGGGGACGCGACGCCTTCGCGGACGCGCTGGCCATCCGCGAGGCGGCCGAGCCCGGGGCGCCGCGGACGCTCGGCACGCGCAGCGACCTCGGCTATCTCTACCTGGCCGCCGGCGATCCGGGCAAGGCGCAGGAGATGTTCGAGTCGGTCCTGGCCACGGACAAGACGCGGGCCGCGGCGCGGCAGGGACTGGCGCGCGCGCTCCAGGACCGCGGCGACCTCGCGAAGGCGCGCGAGGTCGCGTCCGCACTCGTGGCCGAACACCGCGCGGGGCCGGGCGCGCCGCCCTCGACGCGCCGAGGTCGTGCGGCTGGCCGAGATCGACCTCGCCCTGGGTCGCGCGCAGGACGCGCGCGCCGAGCTGCGCGAGGTCGAAGGGCGGCTCGCCCGTTCCGCCCGCTCGCGTTCACCAACGGCCACGCGAGCCTGCTGGAAGCGCTCGCCGACGCCGACCTCGCTCTGGGCAACGTCGAGTCCGCCACCCGCCGCATCGGCGCCGCCCGCGCCGCCCGCGAGGCCGCGATGGGCGAGGACCATCCCGCACTCGCGCGCACGCTCACCATCGAGGCACGCGTGCGCATGGCCCAGGGCGACGACGCGGGCGCGGCGCAGCTCTTCGCGCGCGCGCGTCGATCAAGGCGCGCACGAACGCGCGAGCGGCCGGCGACGCGATCGCGGTCGCGCCCGGGATCGATCTGCTCCGCGGCCGCTTCGTTCTCACCGAGCAGCCCGACGGGAACACCACGATCCTGCGCGCGCCGCAGGGGCTGGTGGTCGTGGACACCGGACGTCATGCCGCGCACACGCAGCGCATCGTGGACTTCGCCGCCGCGGCCGGGCAGCCGGTGGCGGCCGTGGTCAACACGCACTGGCACCTCGACCACGTCGGTGGCGACGTGATGTTGCGCCGCCTGTTCCCCGGCCTGCACGTGTACGCCAGCACCGCGATCGAAGGCGCGCGGACGGGATTCCTGGCCAGTACCGTGAGTACCTCGTGGGCGCGCTGGCCAAGGCGGCCGGTGACGCCGAGAAGGAGAAGCCGCTGCGGGCGGAGCTGGCCCTGATCGACGCCGGCACCGCGCTCGGGCCCGACCAGCCCGTCACGAAGACGGGCCCCGTCACGATCGCGGGCCGCAAGCTCGAGCTCGGTCTCCAGCCCGCGGCGGTGACGGCGGCGGACGTGTGGGTGTTCGACCCCGCGACGCGCGTGCTGATGTCGGGAGACCTCGTCACGCTGCCCGCCCCGCTGTTCGACACCGCCTGTCCCACGGGATGGAAGGCCGCGCTCGACGCGCTGGCGGGCGTGCCATTCGAAGGCTCGTGCCCGGCCACGGACCCGTGCTCACGCGCGATCAGTTCGAGTCGTATCGCCGCGCGTTCGGCAACCTCCTCGCCTGCGCGGCCTCGCCGAAGGCCAAGGGGGAGTGCACCGTCTGGCTGGCTGGCCGACGCGGGCGCGCTCGTCCCCGCGGAGGAGCAGAAGATGGCGCGCGCCCTCCTCGACTACTACCTCGACGACACGAGCTTGCGGCCGCCGGATCCCACGAAGGCGGCCGACCTGTGCCGCGTCCCGGACCCATCCGCGCCTTAAAAGTAGAGCTGGCAAGCAATACGAAGAAAAGGCGAAACCAGCCAAAGGGACTCGGTGTCGTTGCGTCGTCGAGCTCAACGCCGCCTCCGCCTTCTCGTTCCTGCGCGCCTCCTCGCTGCCGGAGGATCTCGTGGAGCGGGCCGGCGGAGCTCGGGATCGAGGCGCTGGCCCTCGTCGACCGCGACGGGCTCAGCGGCGCTCCCCGGTTCTTCCAGGCCGCGCGCGCAGCCGGGGTCCGCCCGATCGTGGGGCCGAGCTCACGATCGCCGGCGGCGGATCCGCTGCCCCTGCTCGTCGAGAGCCGCGTCGGCTATCGGAACCTCAGCCGGCTGATCTCGGCGACCAAGCGCGGCGTGCCCAAGGGCGAGGGACGCTCGCGCTGGCCATGCTGACCCCGGAGAAGGTCGAGGGGCTCGTCGCTCTCGCCGGCGTGGATGCGCTGGGCACGCGGCCCGACACCGCGACGGCTGGCGCGATTGCTCGAAGCCTTCGGGCCCGGCCAGGTCGTCATCGACGTGCAGCGCCATCGCCGCCGGCCGCAGGAGGCCGCGAACCAGGCCCTGCTCGATCTCGCCGACGCGAGCGGTCTCGACGCGATCGCGACGAATGGCGTGCGCCACGCGCGCGCCCCGCGCCGCGCGCTGCTCGACGTCCTCACCTGCATCCGCGAGAAGCGCACGCTGGCCGACGCCGGGCCGGCTGCTGGCCGAGAACGCGGAGCGCCACCTGAAATCGCCGAAGCAGATGGCGGCCCTCTTCGCGACCGGCCCGTCCTCCTCCGCAACGCGGAAGCGCTGGCCGACCGGCTGCGCTTCACCCTGGACGACCTGCCCTACGAGTTCCCCGACTACCCGCTGCCTCCGGGCGAGACCGACACCTCGTTCCTGCGCGCGATGACGGACCTGGGCGCGCGCGACCGCTACCGGCCGTATCACGAGCGCGCGCGGCGCCAGGTGGAGCGCGAGCTGGCCCTCATCGAGAAGCTCAAGCTCGAGGGCTACTTCCTGATCGTCTGGGACATCGTCGACTTCTGCCGCGCGCAGGGGATCCTCGTCCAGGGCCGCGGCTCCGCCGCCAACAGCGCGGTCTGCTACAGCGCTCGGCATCACCGCCGTCGACCCGGTGGGCATGGACCTGCTCTTCGAGCGCTTCCTCTCCGAGGAGCGCGGCGAGTGGCCGGACATCGACCTCGACCTGCCCAGCGGCGACCGCCGCGAGCGAAGTCATCCAGCACGTCTACCGACAAGTACGGCGCAGCGCGGCGCGGGCATGACCGCGAACGTCATCACCTACCGCGAGCAGAGCGCGGCCCGCGAGATCGGCAAGGTCCTGGGCATCCCCGCCGGAGGTCGATCGCCTGGCCAAGACCCTGCGTCCGCTTCGAGTACATCGACCCCGACGACAGCGTGCAGAAGAAGCCTCGCCGAGAGCGGGTTCGACCGGGACGACCGCCGCGTGCAGCTCTTCGCGCGCCTCATCGGCGAGATCCAGGACCTGCCGCGCCACCTCGGCCAGCACTCGGGCGGGATGGTCGATCGCGAAGGGCCACCTCGACGACGTGGTGCCTCTGGAGCCCGCGTCCATGCCCGGGCGCGTGGTCATCCAGTGGGACAAGGACGACGTGCGCGGAGATGCACCTCATCAAGATCGACCTGCTGGGCCTGGGCATGATGGCGGCGCTCGCAGGACACGCTGTCCCTCCTCGCGAGGACGGGCGTGGAGCGTGGACCTGGCCCACCTGCCCGCGGACGACCCCAGGTCTACGCGATGCTGCCAGAAGGCGGACACCGTCGGCGTCTTCCAGGTGGAGAGCCGCGCCCAGATGGCGACCCTGCCGCGCCTCAAGCCCGACGCACTTCTACGACCTCGTGGTCGAGGTCGCGATCATCCGCCCGGGCCCGATCGTGGGGAACATGGTCCATCCCTACCTGCGGCGGCGGGCGGGCGCGGGAGCCCGTCGTCTACGCGCACCCGAACCTGGAGCCCATCCTCCGCCGCACCCTCGGCGTGCCGCTCTTCCAGGAGCAGCTCCTGCGCATGGCCATGGCCGCCGCGAACTTCACGGGCGGCGAGGCCGAGGACCTGCGCCGGGCCATGGGCATGAAGCGCTCGCAGAAGACGCATGGCGGTGCTGGAGGTGAAGCTGCGCGCGGGGCATGGCCGCGAACGGCATCGTGGGCGCGACCCAGGACGCAGATCGTGCAGTCGATCACCTCGTTCGCGCTCTACGGCTTCCCGGAGTCGCACGCGGCCAGCTTCGCGCTCCTGGCCTACGCGAGCGCGTACCTGCGCGCCCATCACCCGGCGGCGTTCGTGTGCGCGCTCCTCAACAACCAGCCCATGGGGTTCTACTCGCCCGTTCACGCTGGTCAAGGACGCGCAGCGGCACGGCGCGCGCTTCCGGCCCGTGGACGTGACGCGCAGCGAGTGGCTGTGCACGCTCGAAGAGGGCGAGGTGCGCCTGGGGCTGCGCTACGTGCGCGGCCTGCGCCAGGCGGCGGGGAGTCCATCGTGGCCGCGCGCGCGGGCGTGGCCCTTCGTCGTCCGTGCAGGACCTGGTGGACCGCGCGGACGTCCATCGCGACGAGCTGCCGCGGCTGGCGGAGACGGGCGCCTCGAACGCCTTCGGCCTCACGCGGCGGAGCGCGCTCTGGCAGGTCGAGAAGGCGGGGCGGCCGCGGGGCGAGCTGTTCCGCCAGGCGGATAGAGCAACGGAAACAGAGCAGCACGACCCATCGGATGGCGACGTGTCCCCTCTGGCTGAGATGTCGCTATCGGAACGCCTGTACACGGACATCACGACCACGGGTCTCACCATGGGGCCGCACCCGATCGCGCTGCATCGCGACGGTCTCGACGCGGCGCGGGGCGTGAAGCGCGTGGGACCTCTCCCGGCTGCGCGAAGGCACGCCCGTGCGCGTGGCCGGGGCCGTGATCTGCCGCCAGCGCCCGGGCACCGCGAAGGGCTTCGTGTTCCTGACCCTGGAAGACGAGACCGGGCTCGTGAACATCACCGTGCGGCCCGACCTGTCTCGAGACGCACGGCCAGGTGGTCGTGACCAGCGAAGTGCTCGAGGTGGACGGCATCCTGCAGACGCAGGGCGGCGTGTCCGTGCGCGCGACCGACGTCCGCCGTCCCACCCTGCCGCGGCTGGGCACCGCTTCCCGCGATTTCCACTAGCGACGCGGGGCGTATACTTCCCGGCCCTGAGCCTCCCTCGACGACACGCGTACGCGGCCAGGCCAGTGGACGCACCTCCTCCACTGGATCCCTCCCGTCGTGCCCGCCTGCGCGCCTCGCCGTCGTGGTCGCCGGCCTGCTCGTCGTGACGGGGTCACGACCTTCCGCCGCGCCAGAGGGCGCTGGCCCTGCTCGTGCTGGTGGTGGCCGCGGGCAGCCTCGTGGCCGTCGGCGTCCAATGGGCGCGCCATGGAGGCGGCAGCCCAGGACTGGCTCCACGGCGGCGTCGCCTACATCGACCGCGACGATTCCAACCAGCTCGGCTGGGTGGACTGGGCCGTCGTCGTCACGCGGCGCGGGCTCCCTGCACACGGGCGCCGGCCGCCTGCGCGCCTCGAGACGCGCCTCTTCCTCGGGCTCGTGCCCATCGCCTCCCACGAGATCAAGCTCGTCCCCAGAGCGACCGTGCCCACGCCGCGCACGGCGACTGGACGGCGGGTCCCCAGCTCGGTGCAATCCCGCGGCTGGGACGCTCATCGACGTCGACACGGGCTCTCTTCACGCGCGCGCGATCCGGACCGACCACGCCGTCGAGCTCCAGTCCGAGAGCGACGGCACCGTGCGCCTGCTCGACATCTCCACGCGCGGCAAGGGCGAGGCGACGGCGGACTTCGTGGAGACGGCTGGCCCGGCAGCATCAACCAGCGGCCCGCCGCGATCGTCACCGGGAGGCCCGCGCGCGCCGCGCAGGGGACGAAGCCGCCAGCCCCAGGCCCGGGCCCGCGCCACCATCCGCGCGCGCTCATCCCGGAGGCGCGTCGCCAGCGCTCCGTCACGCGCGAGCGGAGCCGGCTCCAACGACCTTGCCGTCCTCGAAGTACTTCCCGGTCACTCCCCTCGAGCTCCGGGCTGGCCGCGAGCTGGACGATCCGCTGCGCGCCCTGCTCCGGCACTGATGAAGAACGGCCGGAACACGAGCTGGATGATGAGGCTTCGCCCGACAGGGGGCGCGCCCGACCAGATGTTGGTGTCCACCGAGCCCGGATGCAGGCTGTTCGAAGTGACCCCGGTGCCAGCCAGCCGGCGCGCGCGAGCTCGGCCGCGAACAGCACGTTGGCGAGCTGGAGCGGCCGTACGCGCGCATGATCGAGTAGCCGCCGCGCTCGAACCCGAGGTCCTCGGAAGTCGAGGGTACCGCGCCGGTGGCCCACCGAGGACCACGACGCGCGCGGGCGCGCTCTTCACGACGAGGTCGAGGAGGAGGTTCGTGAGGAGGAAGTAGCCGAGGTGGTTCACGGCGGACGTGGCCTCGATCCCGTCCACCGTCACCTGCCGCGCCTTGTGGACGCCGCCGGCGTTGTTGACGAGGACGTCGAGACGATCGACGCGGGAGCGCACGGCGTCCGCGAGCGGCGCACGGACGCCTGCGACGCGAAATCGCCCAGAAGGTACGAAACCTCCTTCGAGCCGCTCCGGGTGGCGACGTCGGCCCGGGCGGCCTCGGTCCTGGCCTGGTTCCGTCCGGACCATGACCACGCGTGCGCCCTGACGGGCGAGGGCGACGGACGCCTGAGGCCCGATACCGCTGGTCGCGCCCGTGAGAACCAATCGTCTTGCCGCGAATGTCCCAGGCCACGCGCCTCCTCTCGATGTCGGCATTCTACGGGCATAGAATCACGCCACATCCCCGGGCCGGTTTCGAAGGAGGGAATGGATGAAGCGCTTTCCGAACGCCGCCGTCGTGTCCCCTGGGCGCCGCCATGGGCGTTCTGCCGCCACCGCGGGCGGCACGCAGACGCCCGCCCTGCAGTACTTCGTGCTCACCAGGAGAGGGCGAAGCCTCGATGGTCAAGGAGTACGAGTCGACGACCAAGGAGTTCGTGGCCCTGGTGAAGGCGAACAAGGCGAAGATGCCGCACTTCAGCTTCCAACGCGTTCGTGAGCCCCGACTTGTACAGCTACGTCTCGCCGATTCCCGACCTGGCCGGCCTGGACGCCATCAACGCCGACTTCGGCGCGCTCGCGCAGGCCGCGGAGTCGGCGCTCTCCGACCTCAACAAGCGCGGCGGGTGGCTATGGAGCGCGTGGACGAGTCCATCATCCAGCGGCTGCCGAGCAGAGCCATACGTGCCGTGGAGCCGCGGCTGGAGTCGGGCCGCGTGCACGCTACTACCACTACGGCTTCTGGCCACGTGATCCCGGGACGGGAGCCGGAGGGTGGAATGCAGCAATACGTAAC
>ERZ1370068.10794-contig-9460_pt1 | contig 13052 bp, 9 predicted proteins | sample MGYA00561227_ERZ1370068 | MGnify/ENA primary metagenome ERZ1370068 (study PRJEB38410, sample SAMEA6850437) | metagenome | study: Metagenomic assessment of the ecological functions of the soil: analysis of the soil microbiota associated with the...
AGCCCGCAACCGAGACGCCGCGATGATCGACCGGCGACGGCGTTCCGGCGGAGGACGCGCCGAATCCGGACGACGCGAAACCATCCGACGGCGCGAAGGAGGCGACGGGGTGAAGAAGGCCGGCGTGCAAAAACCGTGACGGCGGCTCCCCACCCGAAGGCATGTCGATCCCCGCCGGCCGCATGATGCCGCGCGAGGAGCGCCTGCGTCCGCCGCCGTGGGCGGACGGGCGCACGGCGCCGCCCAACCGGCGACGTTCAACGTCGATCGGCAAGCGCAACCGCAAGGTCGAGGGCGCTCGCCAAGGTCACGGGCCGCGCGGTCTACGCCGACGACATCGTGCTGCCGCGCATGCTCCACGCCAAGCTGCTGCGCAGCATCCACGCGCACGCCGCGCATCCGCTCGATCGACGCCTCCGCGGCGCTCGCGATGCCCGGGCGTTCACGCGGTGATCACCGGCAAGGACCTGCCCGAGTACTTCGGCATCATCCCGTGGACCCAGGACGAGCAGGCGCTGTGCCGAGCACAAGGCGCGCTACGTCGGCGACGCGATCGCGGCGGTCGCGGCCGACACGCGAGCTGATCGCCGAGGAGGCGCTGCAGCGCGATCAAGCGTCGACTACGAGGTGCTGCCGGCGGTGATCGACGATCGACGACGCGCTCGCGCATCCCGAGTGGCAGGTGAACGAGCAGCGCGCGCGAGGGCAACATCTCGAAGCACGTCCACCTCGAGTTCGGCGACGTCGACGGCGCGCTCGCGAACGAGCGACGCGGTGGTCGAGGCCGAGTACTGGTACGAGGGCTCGACCCACGCGCCGATCGAGCCGCACTGCGCGGTCGCCGACTTCGACGCCACCGGCTTCCTGACGCTCTACTCGAGCACGCAGGTCGCGCACTACCTGCACCGCGACCTCGCGCAAGGTGCTCGGGCTGCCGACCCAGCGCGTCCGCGTCATCCAGCCGGTCGTGGGCGGAGCGTTCGGCGGCAAGAGCGAGCCGTTCTCGCTCGAGTTCTGCGCCGCCAAGCTGCAGCATGATGCACGGGCCGGCCGGTGAAGATCCTCTACACGCGCGAGGAGGTGTTCTACGCGCACCGCGGCCGCCACCCGATGCGGCTGCGCTACCGCACCGGCGTGACGCGCGACGGCACGCTCACCGGCGTCGACGCGCAAGATCCACATCGACGGCGGCGCCTACTCGTCGTTCGGTCTCGTCACCACCTACTACTCGGGCCAGCTGCTGACCGCGCCGTATCGCGATGCGGCGCCTACCGCTTCGACTCGACGCGCGTGTTCACGAACAAGCCGTGCTGCGGCCCCAAGCGCGGACACGGCTCGGTGCAGCCGCGGTTCGCGTTCGAGTGCCAGCTCGACAAGCTCGCCGAGGCGGTCGGCCTCGACCCGATCGAGCTGCGGCGCCGCAACTGCATCGGCGAGAACACGCGCACCGTGAACGGCATGCGCGTGACGTCGAACGGCTTCCTCGAGTGCCTCGAGGGCGTCGAGCGCGCGTCCGGCTGGCGCGACGAAGTTCCGCCGCCTGCCGTACGGCCGCGGCGTCGGCGTCGCCGGCAGCATGTACATCAGCGGCACCAACTACTGCATCTACCCGAACGAGATGCCGCAGTCGGCGGTGCAGCTCAAGCTCGACCGCAGCGGGCGCGCGACGGTGTTCTGCGGCGCCTCCGGACATCGGCCAGGGCGTCGGACTCGGTGCTCGCGTACATCGTCGCCGAGGAGCTGGGGCCTCGACGCTGGCGACATCCGCGTCGTCGCCGCCGACACCGATCTCACGCCCGTCGACCTCGGCTCCTACTCGAGCCGCGAGACGTTCATGGTCGGCAACGCCTGCCTCGACGCGGCGCGCACGCTGCGCGAGCAAGGTGCGCCGAGGCGCTCGCCGAGCGTCTGGCGGCTGCTCGCCGCGACGAGATCACGCTCGCGGGCGGCGTCGCGTGCTGCGATCCGCGACCCGCGCGCAGACGCGATGAGCGTGAAGGAGGCGTTCCAGCGCGCCGAGGCGCGCCTCGGCACGCTCGGCTCGGTGGGCTGGTACCAGAGCCCCAAGCTCGGCGGCGACTATCGCGGCGGCACGATCGGCGCCTCGCCCGCGTACTCGTTCACCGCGCACGTCGCCGAGGTGCGAGCGCGACGTCGAGACCGGACGCGTCGACGGTCGAGAAGATCTGGATCGCGCACGACTGCGGCCGCGCGCTGAACCCGGTGCGCGGTCGAGGGACAGATGGAGGGCAGCGCCTACATGGGCTACGCCGAGGCGCTGCATGGAGGAGCAGGTCGTTCAAGCCTGCGGCGTCCGGCCACGGCGCCGGCCTCCATCACGGACCGTCGCTGCTCGACTACCGCATCCCGACCTCGCTCGACACGCCGGAGCTGGAATCGATCATCGTCGAGTCGATCGACCCCGAGGGTCCGTACGGCGCGAAGGAGGCGGGCGAGGGGCCGCTCCACCCCAGCGTGCCTGCGATCGCGAACGCGATCTACGACGCGCTCGGCATTCGCTGCGACCGGCTGCCGTTCCACCCGCCGCGCGTGCTCGGGCTCCTGCGCTCCGACCGATGCGCGCGGGAACTGGGAGCGCGCCGCGCGCAGATCCGGGCGCGGCGCCGGCGTCCGCCCCGTCGCAGCCGCGAAGGCCAAGCGATGAGGCGCTCGCGATGCTGACGCTGCCCCGCTTCGAGTGGTGTCAGCCGACGTCGACCGACGCAGCCTGCTCGCACAGCTCGCCGATCACGCGCGCCGAGAGCCTGATGGTCGCGGGCGGAACCGACGCCGTGCCCAACCTCAAGCATCGCCTGCACGAGCCGCGCTACGTCGTGCTCATTGGAGGCGTTCGCGAGCTGAGCTTCGTGCGCGAGACGAGCCGAGGGCCTCGCACTTGGGCCGCTCGTCACGCTCGACCGAGGTCGCGAGCCACCCGATCGTGCGCGCGCGACTTCCCGTCGCTCGCCAAGGCGGCCGGGCCTGGTCGCCGGGCCGCAGCTCCGCAACATGGGCGACGCTCGGCGGCAACCTCTGCCTCGACACCCGCTGCACGTACTACAACCAGACCTACTTCTGGCGCGAGGCGCTCGGCTTCTGCCTCAAGAAGGACTGGCGACCGTCTGCCACGTGGTGCCGACCGGCAAGCGCTGCGTCGCCGCGCACTCGTCGGACGTGGCGCCGGTGCTGATCGCGCTCGGCGCCGAGGTCGAGATCGCGTAGCAGGGCGAGCGTCGTACGATCGGCGTCGAGGAGTTCTTCGTCGCCGACGGCATCCACAACAACGTGCTCGCGCCGCGGCGAGATGGTGACGCGCATCCACGTGCCCGCGCGCTCGCGCGGCCTCACGACCGGCTACCAGAAGCTGCGCCCGCGCGGCGCGATCGACTTCCCGATGCTGTCGGTGGCGTTCGCCGCGCGCGGCAACGGGTCGTGCGAGACCGCGCGCCTCGTGGTCAGCGCGATCGCGGCCAAGCCACGCGTGATCGGCGGTGTCGAGGCCGTCGTGCGCGGCCGACCACTCGATCAGGACGTGGCCGAGGACTCGGCGCAGGCCGCGTACAAGCAGTGTCATCCGCTCATCAATGTGCCGTACGATCAGGACTACCGACGTGAGATGGTCCCGGTGTTCGTGCGCCGGGCCGTGAAGGAAGCCGGAGGGATCGCCTGATGTCCGAAACGCACTTCCGTTCGACACGCTCGAGCGCGGCCCTCGACGCCGAGCTGTGGGAAACGCCTCGCGCGCTGGCGCGCCGAGGGCCGGCGCTTCGTGCTGCTCACCGTCGCTCGAGCACGCGCGGCTTCACGCCGCGCAAGGCCGGGGGCGCACATGCTGATCGCCGCGGACGGCGCCACGTTCGGGAGCGATCGGCGGCGGCGCGATCGAGCAGTGAGGCGACGCGCGCCGCGCGCACGCTGCTCGAGCGCGGCGAGGGCGCGCATCGAGTCGATCCAGCGCCACCCTCACGCAGGAGCTGGGCATGTGCTGCGGCGGCGAGATGAACGTCCTGCTCGGAGACCATCACGCCGGCGCCGAGCGCTCGTGATCCTCGGCGGCGGCAACATCGGCAGGGCACTCCGTGCCGATCGCCAACGGCTGCGGGCTTCCGGGTGACGCTGTCGACGAGCGCCCCGAATGGGCCGATCCCGAGCGCGTACCAGGCGCCGCGTGTCGAGTGCCGATCGCCGGAGGCGTTCGTGCGCGAGGAGCGCATCGTGCCGAGCGACTACGTCGTGCGTCGTCACCCACGACCACGCCCTCGACCAGCGTCGTGATCGAGCTGCTGCTCAGGCGTCCGCTCAGGTTCCTCGGGCTCGTGGGCAGCGTGCCCAAGCAGCGCAAGTTCGCGCTGCGCCTCCAGGCCCGCGGGTTCAGCGACCAGGACATCGCCCGCGTGCGCTCACCGCTCGGCGTCGCGATCGGCGCCGATGACGCCGGAGGAGATCGCCGTGAGCATCGCCGGCGAGCTGATCGCCGCCCGCCGCGGCGTGGCGGTGGGCAGCCCCGGCGACGTGCCGAGCCGACACGTGTCGTCGACGGTGCGGTCGCTCGCGCGGGACACGGAGCCCGCGGCACCCCAGGCAAAATCGGAGCAGCGTTCGTGATCGCCGGCGTGCCCCTAGCCGCCGGCGCGTCATCACGAATGGGCGTATGACAAGGCGCTCGTGCGCCAGAAGGGCGTCAGCTATCTCGCGCACGGCGTCCGTCACCTGTGGCAGGCTTGCCACGAGCGTCGTCGTCGTGCTCGGCGCCAACGCTGCGCGCGTGCGCCGGGCCGTCGAGGCGGAGTTCGAGATCCTGCTCGCGAGCGGCTGGCTCCAGCGCGAGGCTCGCCCCCGGCGCAGGACGAGGAGCGCCGACGGCGCTCGAGATGCATCTCGTCGACAACCCGCGCTGGCGCGACGGCATGCTGTCGTCGGCCCAGGTCGGCCTGCGCGCCGCGCTCGCGCTCAAGCCCGAGGGCGTGCTCGTGCTGCCGGTCGATCACCCCAGCGTCCGCCCGGAGACCATCGCCGACGTGGCGGCGCTCATGCGTATCGCGCAGCAGGCGTGCGCCGACGACGCCGAGCGCGCCAAGTTCGCGTACGCGCTGGTGCCGAGGCCTCGCGGGCCGCCGCGGTCACCCGCTGGCTCTGACCGCGCCGCTCGCACGCGCCGTGTCGCGCGATCGCGAGGCCACCGACCTGAGCGACGCTGTCGCGCCGTCACGCGAGGATCATGGGTTTCCTCGACGTGAAGGACCCGGGGATCGTGCGGAACGTGAACCGGCCGGGGAGTAGGTCGCTACCGATAGCGGAGCTTCAACGCCCCCCACGTGCTCGCGCGCGTCGGCGTCGTCGAGCGCCTGATGCAGTACACCCCCTGGTTCTCGTTGTTGTGCGCCCATAGGTTCCCGTCGGGCGCGAAGGCGTTGTCGTCCCATCCATTGAATCCGGTGTAGGGAATCGCGAACGATCCGAGCAGCGCTGCATGTCCTGCGCGGAGACGTAGTAGCAGCGGGCGTCCAGGACGCGATCGTTGTAATAGATGGCATCGAGTGCGGCGTCGTACGCGGCGCCGGAGACAACGCGTGCCGGCGGGCAGAGCAAATCGGTGGACGGAGGCGCCCGTGACGGGATCGACGGCGTAGAGCGAATCGGTCTCGAAATCGGTGGATCCAGTAGACGTCGCGGGTCGAGTCGTACGCGGCGCCAATCGAGCCAGTGCCGGGCGCGGGGAAGGTCTTGAGCACTGCGCCGTCGGGCGCGACCTCCCGCACTTCCTCGCTGAACGCATCCGTGACGACGAACTGGTCGAATGCTCGAGTCGTAGCCGAGCCCCGTCGCGAATCCTGCGGAAGCCTTGATGTTGTGAACGTCGATCGTCTGACACGACGACAGGTGGGTGAGGGTTCCGTCGATGGTGACGATCCACAGGTCGCCGTGCCGGAATTCCACGCCGAAGACGCGCTGGACGGGGTCCGGACAGTTGCCGCAGTAGTCTCCGGGCGCGAGAACGCGGCGCGCGGATCGGGGCGCCGCCGATGTACGCGCCTGGGATCGAGGTATCCGGACGGCGCGGTCGCGCCATGGGACGCCGACGTTGTGAAACGCGGAAAGCAGGGTCACGAGAACAAGCGCTGCGAGCAAGGGCGCGAGGTGGATGAGGGAGATAGAATTGCGACCCCGAACACGCATGAGGCGCCTCGATTGCGCGCGTTGAGCTCACGGGCATGGCGAGCGCATTTCGTCGCGCGCGCGATAGCCCACACACCACAGCGCGCCGTCCTGTTCCTCGAGTGCCAGTGCCGTGAGCGCGCCGCCGTCGCATCGGCCCTCGATCGGCACGCGCCGGTCTCGGGGTCGTAGCGCGCGCCGTGGTGGTGGCACACACGAGCGCGTCGTAATCGTCGTCGAAGAAGTGGTCGCGTCGCCGAAGTCGAGCGGCTGATGCTGGTGATGGCACGAGTTCACGTACGCGTACAGGCGTCCGCGATAACGCACGACGAACGCGCGTCGCGCTCGATCCTGTAGAGCGACACTCGAAACCTGACGGCGCCCTTCGCCAGACCCGGTGGGGCTCGGGGATGACGCGAACGGGGGCGAATGACACGGGTCCGAGCAGGCAATCCTCCAGAGGCGGCGCGAGCAGCGAGGGAGCGAAGAGTATAGAAGGTGGCCCGTACGGCGTCATCCGGTGGCACAATGGGGCTGGCGCGTCCGCGCCCCCACGCACGACCCTCGTGAACTCCACGGAGCCTCGCCTGACCAGCTCACGACCCTGATCGCGGTCTTCGGCAGCAGTACCGCCCGCCCGGGGCGACGCCGCACCGGACGCTCGCCCACGACCTGGGGCGCGAGCTGGCGCTCGGCCGGCGCCGACGTCAGCTGACCGGCGGCTACAACGGCGATCATGGAGGCGTGCTCGCAAGGCGCGCACGAGGCGGGCGGGCACGCGGATCGGCGTCACGGTCGAGCTGTTCGAGAAGCGCGGGCCCGTGAATCGATGGGTCAAGCAACGGGTGCATACCGCCAGCACCTCTACGAGCGCCTCCAGCACCTGGTCGAGCGCGCCGCCGGATTCGTCGTCGCTGCCGGGGAGCATCGGCACGCTCACCGAGCTGTTCCTCGGCTGGACGCTGGTGAGCGTGAACGGCCGCGCGCGCGCGCCGATCGTCTTGCTCGGCGAGCACTGGCCAGCGCGTTCATCGACGCGTTGCACGACATCCCGACATGGTGACGCCGTCGCTGTTCCAGTACGTCGAGATGACGGCGCGTCCCGCGCGGACGCCGCACGGCGCGCGCTCGCGGGCGTCGGCCGCGAGCCCGCGGCCCGCGGCATCGACGGGAGAGAGACGATGGCCGAGGCTCGCCTCGACCGTCCGTGACGACTTGATCGTCTGGCGGCGCGGAGTTCCCGATCGCTCGAGCGCAACGCTCCACTTCATCTCGCACTCGCTCGGCGCAATGCCGCGCGGTGCGAGCGACGAGCTCTGACGATGCGCTACGCGCGGACGTGGAAGCGGCGCGGCATCCCGCGCCTGGGAAGAAGATCTGGTTCGCGCTGCCGACGCGAGGTCGGCAACCGGCATCGGCGAGATCCTCGAACGCCGCAGCCCGGCACGATCGCGATGTACGAGAACGTCACCATCGCGCAGGCGGTGGCGCTCTCGGCGATCGACTTCACGCCGCCGCGCAACCCGGCTCGTGTGCACCGCCGAGGACTTCCCGCTCGATGCTCTACCTCTACGAGGGCCTCGCGCGCCGCGGCGTCGAGGTCGTGCGGGTGCCGGCGCGCGACGGGCACCGCATCGACGAGGCCGACATCGTGCGCCGCGATCGACGAGCGCACCGCGGTGGTCGCGATCTCGCACGTGCTGTTCCGCACCTCGCAGATCCTGGACCTCGCGCCCGATCGTGCGGCGCGCGCGCGAGGTCGGGCGCGCTCACGCTGATCGACGCGTACCAGTCGGTGGGCACGGTGCCGGTCGACGTGCGCGCGCTCGGGCATCGGACCTGCTCGCCGGCGGCTCGGTGAAGTGGCTGTGCGGCGGCCCGGGCGCGAGCTACCTCTACGTGAGCCCGCGCGTCGCGCCGGCGCTCGAGCCGGCGATCACCGGATGGATGGCGCACGAGCATCCGTTCGACTTCGACACCGGCCCGATGCGCGTGGCGACGCGGGCGCGCGCCGGTTCTGGACCGGCACGCCTGGTATTCCTTCGGCCTCGCGGCGGCACTCACCGGGTACGACATCATCGCGCGCATCGGCGTGCCCGCGATCCGCGCACAAGTCGCTGCGGCAGACCGAGCGCATGCTCGCGTGGGCCGACGAGACTCGGCTTCCGCGTCGGCTCAGCCGCGCGAGCGCCGCGCGTCGCGGCGGCACCGGTGGTGCTCGACGTGCCGCAACGCCGAGCAGGTCTGCCGCGCGCATGCTCGCCGACGGACGTGCTGCTCGACTTCCGACCCGGCGTGGGCCTGCGGCTGGCGCCGCACTTCTACACCCGCGACGACGAGATCGACACCGTGATGCGGCAAGGTGCGCGATCACGTTCGGCGGCTCGGGGTGCGACGTGTTCTTCCTGCTTCGCACGCTCCGGGACCTCGCTCGCGACCAGGAACGGTGGTGCGGTTCTTTCAGCCAGCCGATCCGCCAGATCCTCGAGCGCGTCGTCGGCCCGACGCTCGCCAGCGGATGGCAACGCCGCCCTCGCGTTCTCGCTGTTCGTCGTCGGCGTGTCGTCGGGCGTTCAGATGTGGAAGCTCGAGCAATACCTGCAGCCGCAGATGCGCGCCCCCAACGAGCTGGCCAAGGTGTTGCCGCTGGATGTCGCGTCACTCGCGCTCGAGGTCTATCGCGCGGTGCCATTCAGGGCCATGCAGGGCATGGCGTGGGCGTTGCTCGACTCTTCGTGATGGCGCTGCGCGCCGTCGCCGTGATTCGATGGGCCGAGCTGAGAAGCGGCACGACGGCCTCAAGCCTCGAGAGAACCGAGATACCCATGGATGCGGTCGAGACAGCAATGGAGACGCGAGAACTCGACATCGTCCGCGAGCCGTCCGTCTACCTGGTGGGCCGACAGGTCGTGAACCGCGAAGAAGTCGACGCGCTTCCTCGCGGACCACGGCGCGACCTGGCAGCACCGACACCGAGGTCGGCGGCGAGGCGCTGCGCCGAGATGGCGGGCCGCGTCTGCTACATGTCCTACGGCAAGGGCCGCAAGACCAACCGCGAGTTCCTCGGCCACATCGTCGACGTCGGGCACGGCTCGGTGCTCGAGCACGCGGTGTGGAGCTTCGTCATCACCGGCGTGTCGCGCTCGTTCACGCACGAGCTGATCCGCCATCGGCACTTCTCGTACTCGCAGCTCTCGCAGCGCTACGTCGACGAGTCCGAACTCCGAGTTCATCGAGCCCGACGTGATCGCCGAACGATCCCGAGCTGCACGCGATGTGGCCGAGGCCGTGAACGCGACGCGTGCGCGCGTACGACCGGCTGGTCGCCGGCCTGCAGAAGCATTTCACCGCGGTGCCCGAGAAGACGCTGCGCCGCAAGCTCGCGCGCCAGGCGGCGCGCTCGGTGCTGCCGAACGCCACCGAGACCAAGATCTTCGTGACCGGCAACGCGCGCGCGCTGCGCCACTTCATCGAGCTGCGCGGCAGCGAGCACGCCGACGTCGAGATCCGCAAGGTCGCGGTCGCGATGCTCAAGCTCATGCAGCGACGAAGTCGCCGAGCGCTGTTCGCGGACTACACGGCTCGAGCCGCTCGCGGACGGCAGCGTCGGCGATCGCGCACCGACCACCCCAAGGTCTAGCGACGTCGCGCCGGCGCGGCCATGTCCGACCCGCAGGTCACCGCGGCGCGTCCGATCGCGCGCGTCGCGAGCGGCGAGCGTCGCGAGCGCGTCGACGACGCGGTCGCGGTCGAGCGCGCGCTCGAGATCCGGATCGACGGCCGCACGCTGGCGGTCACGCTGCGCACGCCCGGGCACGACCGACGAGCTGGCGCTCGGGCTTCCTCGCCGGCGAGGGCTGATCGCGCGCGCGCGCCGATGTCGCGCGCGGTACGCGAGCGCGCCGCCGCGTGCGCCGGACGAGCCCGACGCGGTCGACCGTCGACGCTGGCGCCCGGCGTGCGCGCTCGACTGGACCGCGCCTCGAGCGCCACTTCGCCGCGACCGCGGCGTGCGGGCCTGTGCGGTCGCGCGCATCTCGATGTCGCTGCGCGCCGGCCTCACGCCGATTGCCGGTCGGCAGCGCCGCTCGATCCGACGGCGCTCGTCGGCGCTGCCCGAGCGGCTGCGCGATGCGCAGGCGGCGTTCTCGGCGACCGGCGGCTCCACGCCGCCGCGCTCTGCGACGACGACGCTCGAGCCGCAGGCGCTGCGCGAGGACGTCGGCCGCCACAACGCGGTCGACAAGATCGCGGGCTGGCTGCTCGAGCGCAGGCCGCTATCCGGCGACGGGCGGCGTGCCTGTGGGTGAGCGGCCGCGCCGGCGCCGAGATCGTGCTCAAGGCGGCGCGCGCGCGCATCCCGGTGCTCGCCGGCGGTCGGCGCGCCGTCGTCGCTCGCGATCGAGCTGGCCGAGGCGGCGCGGATGACGCTCATCGGGTTCCCAGGCGCTGAGGGCCGGATGAATGTGTACGCGGCGCTGAGGAGCGCGTAGGCGGCTGATCATTCCGGCAACTTGCCGCGGGGCAAGTTGAGCGACGCGTGGAGTCCGTGTCCGAGATCCCTGTTCATTGCTGCAGTCGGCATCGCTCAGGTCTCAGTGCGCGGTCGGCCCCGGGCCGCGGCCGCGCGTCTCCACAGCACGCAGCATGAGCACGCGCGCCGATCGCGGAGAAGCCGATCATGCTCGGGCGCCCACGCGCCCCAGCCGTAGCGGTCGAGCAGCAGCCCCATGCCGAAGCCCGACGAACGAGCCGCCCGACGTACTGCATGCCGTCGAACATGCCCGGCGGCGGTGGCGGCGGCGCGCTTGCCGCCGAAGTCCATCGAGGCGGTGCCCGACAGCATCGAGTGCACCATCGAGATCGCGAGCGAGTTCACGGTGAACGCCGCGATGATCACGGCCTGAGGCTCGGCGGCCTGCCAGATCACCCACGAGGCAGCGCGATCTGGAGCGCGTAGCCGATGAACGCCACCGGCGGGCGGCGCGACCGAACACCCAGTCGGACAGCGTAGCCGGCGACGAACGCGCCGGCGATGCCGGCGCAGCGACGATCGGCGAGCGCGTTCCTCTGGAAGATCGGGTTGTCGAGCGTCCAGGTGCTGCGCCTCCTGCATGTAGCGCGGGAACCACTGCTCGAAGCCCTTGCGCACCAGCGCCGGTGCAGAACTCCGGCGACCGCGATGGTGATCGCGATCGGGTTGGTGAACACCTTCGCGCCACGTAGCCGAGCGTGATCTTCTCGGTGTCGCCGCTGGTCGCGTCCTGCGGGTCGAACGGCGGCGAGCCCGGCGTCGGCCGGCGTGTCGCGCACCACCAGGAAGCGTGAGCACCGCCATCAGCGCCGACGATCACCGCGGGCAGGAAGAACTTCCACTGCCACGGCAGCGCGACCACGACCGGCGGTCGTCGAGCAGCAGGAACACCAGGAACGCGGCCGCTCTGGATCATCGAGCCGAAGATCGCCGAGAACACGCCGCGCTCGCTGACGTGGAACCAGCCCGAGTTCACCTTGATGAGCGCGAGCGCGCTGTACGACTGGAAGTACATGTTGAGCGTCCACACCGTCGCGAGGTAGCCGAGCAGCAGCGGCGCCGGTGCCGAGGACGCTCGAGGTAGGCGCCGAGACCGAACAGCGAGGTTGAAGACGCGAACGCGCCGCAGGCGCCGATCGAGCATCGCGCGGCGGCCGCCGAAGCGGTCGGCGATCGGGCCGTTGAACAGGGCGGAGATGCCGTAGACCAGCGTGGCCGAGCGTGATGATCGCGCGCCGACCTGCGCCTTGTCTCCATCCGTAGGCGTCGGAGCAGCGACTTGTTGGCGAAGCGGAAAGTTGTAGCGGGCCATGTACATCGCCGCGTAGGTCAAGCCTGGCAGAAGCCAGCCAATTCTGCGCACCGTCGCGTGCGCAAATTCGGGGGCGCGATGATCCGGGCGAGTGAGCGTCATGCGATTCCTCGGGCGTGCGGGTGGAGTCGTGGGCCGACGCGAGGCGCGTGATCTCGAGACCGCACGGCTTGTACCCTTGTCGTGCGGCGCGGTCAAGGCTCCGCACGCATGAGCGTGACATCACGATTGATCGTCGAAGAGCGCCACATCTTCGGCGAACACCACGAAGCCGACGGGGTCGCTCAGGAGTCCCGGCCGGGGCCACCTCGAGTGGGAGCGAGGACGGGTTCCTGTCGCGCACTGTCGACGCTGCGCGACGGCGAGCAGGTGGTCGCGCGTCTGACGCGCGGCCGACACCGCCGGGCCCCGGCCACGCTCGAGACGCGGGCCGGCCGTTGGCGGCTCACAACCGCGTCACCTGGCGGCGGCGTGACATCCACGTCGACCCCGAGCGCGAAGCCCGGCGCCTTCGCGCGATTCCACGGCACCCGGTCTCGGCCGCGGCGCGGCGGCATCGAGCTGTCGTCCGGACCGGGATGCCGAGTGGCGGCCCGTCGGGGGGCATTCCGCGTTGCGTGGAGCTTCTTCCGCCGCGACGACGTGCTGATGCGCTGCCGATCGTCGCGTTCTCGCCGCTCTGCGCCCGCGCGAGGCGACTCGTGATCGCGCGAGGCGTGCAGCGGGGCCGAGGTCGATCCTCTCGTCGTGGCCTCGGCTGGTACTTCTTGTTGCTGCAGGCGGCGTGGCGCCCACTGTGCCAGGAGCCTCGCGTCACCGTCGGACGCGCGGGATTTAACCAGCGTCATCGACCGCCGGCGCGCCCGCCGACCTGCGCCGCCGCCGATCACCTTCGCCGGCCGATCCCGCGTCGCGTGGTGCGGCATCCTCGCCGTGCTCGTCGCGGCGATGCGGGTGCCGTCGATCTCATGTCCGCGCTGGGCTGTCGCATCCGCCCGAGCGCCTGGTCGCGCCCAGCGCCTCGTCCCAGCAATACGTAACTGAACAAAG
>ERZ1370068.974-contig-10890_pt1 | contig 13049 bp, 16 predicted proteins | sample MGYA00561227_ERZ1370068 | MGnify/ENA primary metagenome ERZ1370068 (study PRJEB38410, sample SAMEA6850437) | metagenome | study: Metagenomic assessment of the ecological functions of the soil: analysis of the soil microbiota associated with the...
AGGTTACGGCATTGCTACCAACAACCCGCAGAACATCTACGCGGTCTACCTGCTGTTCATCATCGCCAACATCATCATGATTCCGCTGGGCTGGTGGTGCATCAAGGTGTCGAAGCAGATCCTCAAGGTGCCGCGCACGGTGCTGATGCCGGTCATCATGCTGTTCTGCGTGGTCGGGTCATTTGCCATCAACAACACGGCGTTCGACGTCACGGTGATGCTGGTCGCCGGCGTGATCGCGTTCGTGCTCGAGGAAAACGGCTTCCCATCGCGCCGGCGATCCTGGGCGTCGTCCTGGGCGGCATGCTGGAGGAGAATTTCATCACGTCCGATGATCAAGTCCGACGGCGAATTGTCCGCGTTCTTCGCCTGACCGGTCGCGGCGACGCTCGCGGTGCTCACGCCTGGCGGTCTGGTTCCTGCCGCTGCTGATTCGCCGGTTGCGCAGCCTGGCCGGCGTCTGACCCAGTCCGCCGCCGGGCAATATGTGCGTGCCAGGTGCCGCGCGTTGACCCGCCGTGGTGCAGTGCGGTAAAATCATCACGGTTTTGGTGCTGGAAAGATCGGCCAGCAATGCGCGGGAAACTCATCGTCGGCAACTGGAAGATGAACGGTGGGTTGGCCGCGAATTCGGCGCTTCTGGTCGCATTGCTGGCCGGGTGGCGCCGCAAGCGCGGGCGGACGATGGCCGTCTGCGTGCCGTTTCCGTACCTGGGACAAGCGCGCGACGTGCTTTCGGGGTCGACGATCGCCTGGGGCGCGCAGGACGTCAGCGCGCACGCTTCCGGTGCATATACGGGCGAAGTCTCGGCGGCATGCTCGCCGAGTTCGATTGCCGGTATGTCCTGGTCGGTCATTCCGAGCGGCGCCAGCTGCACGGTGAAACGGACTGGCGAGGTGGCGGCGAAGGCCGCGGCGGCGTTGGACGGCGGATTGACGCCCATTGTCTGTGTCGGCGAAACGCTTGCCGAACGCGAGGCGGGTCAAACGCACGCGATGGCCGGCCGGCAGCTTGACGCGGTGGCGGCGGTGTTGGGTGAGCGGATGGCGCTGATCGTGCTGGCCTACGAGCCGGTGTGGGCGATCGGCACCGGAAAGACGGCATCTCCCGGCGAAGCGCAGGTGGTTCATGCGCTTCCTGCGGCAACGGCTGGCGGCAGGCGGGCGCCGCAGAGTGTGCGTGTTGTACGGAGGCAGCGTGAAGGCGCGCCAATGCGGCAGAGCTGTTCGCGATGCCGGACATTGACGGTGGGCTCGTTGGCGGGGCGTCGCTGGACGCGAATGAATTTTTGGCGATTGCCGCTGCCTGAACAGGGTTGGCGGCAGAGCCTGGGGTGAAGACAATGGCACTGATTGAAACAATACTGTTCGTGGTGCAGATTCTGGTGGCGATCGCGCTGTGCGGTCTCATCCTGTTGCAGCATGGCAAAGGGGCGGACATGGGCGCGGCGTTCGGGAGCGGATCCTCGGCAGCCTCTTCGGCGCGGCCGGCTCGGCGAACTTCCTGTCGCGGACCACGGCGATTCTCGCCGCGGTGTTCTTCCTGACGAGCCTCGGCCTGACCGTACCTCGGAACGACACACACGAAGACGGGCGGTCATGCAGCAGGGCAGTGCGATGCAGGATGTCACCGGCGACCAACGGCCGCCGAAGCGCTGCCGCGCCCGGCGCCCGCCGCGCCGCAGCGCCGGCCGCCGACCTCGAGATCGCCTCCGGCGTCGACGTCGAATGCGCGGTGAGGTACCGAAATAGGCAGGACCAGTTATCTGGGGATCCAGGAATCAGCTGATCCGAATGCACGCCGCCCACGTGGTGGAATTGGTAGACACGCTGTCTTGAGGGGCAGTGGCGAAAGCCGTGGAGTTCGAGTCTCCCCGTCGGCACCATGGCAATGCGCCGGGCGGTAGAATGCAACAAGTGGGCAGCTTTGCGCGCGCCCGGCGACCACGATGCTGGAACAGTACTTTCCCGATTCTGCTCTTCATCATCGTCGGCCTGGGCAGTCGGTGCTGTTCTCCTCTCCGTCGGCACGATCCTGTGCGCCCAACCGCCCCGACGCGCGAAGCTGTCGCCCGTACGAATGCGGCTTCGAGGCATTCGAGGACGCGCGGATGAAGTTCGACGTCCGCTACTACCTGATCGCCATCCTGTTCATCCTGTTCGACCTCGAGATCGCGTTCCTCTTTCCCGTGGGCGGTCGTGCTGCCGGACATCGGCATCTTCGGCTTCGTGGTCGATGATGGTCTTCCTCGCCATCCTGGTGGTCGGCTTCGTCTACGAGTGGAAGAAGGGCGCGCTGGAGTGGGAATAGTTACCGCGATTGAGGGCTTCCATGCCGATTGAAGGCATCCTCGGAGAAGGGCTTCGTCACGACGTCGCTCGACAGCGCTCATCAACTGGGCGCGCAACGGCTCGATGTGGCCGATGACCTTCGGGCTCGCCTGCTGCGCCGTGGAGATGATGCACGCCGGCGCCGCGCGCTACGACCTCGACCGCTTCGGCGTCGTGTTCCGGCCGAGCCCGCGCCAGTCGGACGTGATGATCGTCGCCGGCACGCTGTGCAACAAGATGGCGCCGGCGCTGCGCAAGGTCTACGACCAGATGGCCGAGCCGCGCTGGGTGATCTCGATGGGTTCGTGCGCCAACGGCGGCGGCTACTACCACTATTCGTACTCGGTCGTGCGCGGTTGCGACCGCATCGTGCCGGTCGACATCTACGTGCCCGGGCTGCCCACCGACGGCCGAGGCGCTCGCTCTACGGGATCCTCGCAGCTGCAGAACAAGATCTGGCGCACCAACACGATCGCGCGCTGATGAACAACGCAGATGGCCTGTCGAAGCGCTGCGGAGCCGGTATTCGCGGACAAGCTTCGACGTCGAGACGGCCTTCGGCGCAGGTCACCGCGGTCGTCGACGGCCGAGCGGCTGACGCGAAGCGATGCGCTCGCTGCGCGACCTGCCCGGAGTTTGCGCTTCGAGACGCTGATCGACGTTTGCGGCGTCGACTATTCGGCGTACGGCGACCGCGCCCGGGATCGCCTACGAGCCCGACGCGACGCCGGCGGACCGCCCAAGCGACTGCATGGCGGGCGGTCGCGCGGTCTATCACCTGCTGTCGATTACGCAACAATCACCGCCTGCGCGTGCGCGCGTTTCGCGCCGGACGACGACTTTCCCGGTGTTGCCGTCGGTCGTGGTCGACGTCTGGCCATCGGCGCAACTGGTACGGAGCGCGAGGCATTCGACCTCTACGGCGTCATGTTCACCGGTCATCCCGGATCTGCGGCGGCATCCTGACCGACTACGGTTTCGTCGGTCATCCGTTCCGCAAGGACTTTCCGCTTTCCGGCAATGTCGAGATGCGCTACGACCCGGAGCAGGGCCGCGTCATCTACCAGCCGGTGACGATCGAGCCGCGCGAGATCATGCCGCGGATCATCCGCGAGGACAGCTACGCGGAAGCGAAGGATTCGCAAGGGCTAGGACGTGGCGGAGATTCGCAGCTACACGATGAACTTTGGCCCGCAGCACCCGGCGGCGCACGGCGTGCTGCGGCTGAGTGCTCGGACTCGGACGGCGAAGTCATCCAGCGCGCGGATCCGCACATCGGCCTGCTGCACCGCGCGACCGAGAAGCTCGCCGAGCACAAGACCTACATCCAGTCGCTGCCGTACATGGACCGGCTCGATTACGTGTCGATGATGTGCAACGAGCACGCCTACGTGCCTGGCGATCGAGAAGCTGCTCGGCATCGAGGTGCCGATTCGCGCGCCCAGTACATCCGCGTGATGTTCGACGAGATCACGCGCATCCTCAATCACCTGCTGTGGCTCGGCGCGCATGCGCTCGACGTCGGCGCAATGACGACGTTCCTCTACTGCTTCCGCGAGCGCGAGGACCTGATGGACTGCTACGAAGCGGTGTCCGGCGCGCGCATGCACGCGGCGTACTACCGGCCGGGCGGCGTTTACCGCGACCTGCCCGACACGCATGCCGCAATACCAGCCGTCGCGACTCCATAGCAACGCCGGGCGATCGCGCGAGATGAACGCGAACCGCGCAGGGCTCGCTGCTCGATTTCATCGAGGATTTCACCCGCCGCTTTCCGAAGCTACGTCGACGAGTACGAAACCCTGCTGACCGAGAACCGCATCTGGAAGCAGCGCACGGTCGGCATCGGCGTGGTGACGCCGGAGCGCGCCAAGGCGCTGGGCTTCACCGGCCCGATGCTGCGCGGCTCGGGTGTCGCATGGGACTCTGCGCAAGAAGCAGCCGTACGCGGTCTACGACCGGATGCAGTTCGACATCCCGGTGGGCGTCACCGGCGACTGCTACGACCGCTACCTGGTGCGCATCGAGGAGATGCGCGCAGTCGAACCGGATCGTCAAGCAGTGCATCGACTGGCTGCGCGACAATCCCGGCCCGGTGATCACCGACAATCACAAGGTCGCGCCGCCGTCGCGCGAGGCGATGAAGCCGAACATGGAAGAGCTGATCCATCACTTCAAGCTCTTCACCGAAGGCATGCACGTGCCGCCGGGCGAGAGCGTATGCCGCGGTCGAGCATCCGAAGGGCGAGTTCGGCATCTACCTCATCTCCGACGGCGCCAACAAGCCGTACCGGATGAAGATCCGCGCCGCCGGCTTCCGCACACCTGGCGGCGCTGCGACGAGATGTCGCGCGGGCACATGCTCGCCGACGTGGTCGCCATCATCGGCACGCAGGATATCGTGTTCGGAGAGATCGACCGATGAGCGTGATCGATTCCAGGGTGGTGAACATCGACGAGCTGAAGCTCGAGCATTTCGCCAAGGGCGACAAATCTCGAGTGCAGGTCGGCGCGCATCGGGCCGCCGCTCGGGCGCGAAGGATCTCGGTTACTCGTACGATGTCGTCCCGCCTCGGGAAGCGCTCCGTGCCCGTTCCACAGCCATCGCGGCGAGGAGGAGATGTTCTTCATCGTCAAGGGCACCGGGACGCTGCGCTACGGCAGCGAGACGCGAAAGATTCGCGCCGGCGACGTCATTTGCTGCCCCGTCGGCGGTCCGGAGACTGCCCACCAGATCGTCAACGACTCGGACTCCGGACCTCTGCTACCTGTCGATCCAGCACGATGATGCCGGCGGAAGTTTGCGAATACCCGGATTCGAGGAAGATCGGCGCGCTTACGGCGGCGGGCTGCGCCATATGACGCAAATCGGCGACCACATCGATTACTGGACCGACGAAACGTGAGCGAATCGCAAGCGAAGCCGGTGATGGTGCGCAGTGCCCAGGCGCTGACACAGGATCGATCACGAGATCGCCAAGTACCCGTCCGATCAGAAGCAGCTCGGCGGTGATGGCCGCGCTGGCGATCGCGCAGGACGAAAAGGGCTGGCTGTCGACCGAGACGATGGACTTCGTCGCCGGCTATCTCGGCATGCCGCCGATCGCCGTCTACGAGGTCGCGACGTTCTACGAGATGTACAACACCGAAGCCGATCGGCAGGTTCAAGCTGACAATCTGCACCAACCTGCCGCTGCGCGCTGCAAAGCGCGAGCGAGGCGGCCGAGCACCTGAAGCGGCAAGCTCGGCATCGGATTCGGCGAAACGACGCCGGACGGATGTTCACGCTGAAGCAGGGCGAGTGCTTCGGCGCCTGCGGCGACGCGCCGGTGGTGCTGGTCAACAACAAGCGCATGTGCAGCTGGATGCGTCCGGCGAGCTCGATCGCGCTGCTGGCCGAGCTGGCGGCGGAGCGGCTGCGCCATGAACGCCCCGGCCGAATTCCTCGACTACGGCCCCGACGCCATCATCATGGCCGGTCTCAACGGCCGCAACTGGCGCGCTGGACGACTACGTCGCGCGCGGCGGCTACGACGCGCTGAAGAAGATCCTGGCCGAGAAGATTCCGCCGGCCACGGTGATCGCCGAAGTCAAGAAGTCCGCGCTGCGCGGTCGCGGCGGCGCGGGCTTCCCGACTGGCCTCAAGTGGAGCTTCATGCCGCAGCCAGTATGCCCGGCGAGAAGTACCTGGTGTGCAATTCCGACGAGGGCGAGCCCGGCACCTTCAAGGACCGCGACATCATGCGCTACAACCCGCACGTCGCTGATCGAGGGCATGGCGATCGCCGCGCTACGCGATGGGCTGCAAGCGCGGCTACAACTACATCCACGGCGAGATCTGGGATGCCTACGAGCGCTGCGAGGAGGCGCTCGCGCGAGGCGCACGCCGCGGGCTTTCATCGGCGAGGACATCCTCGGCAGCGGCTTTTCGCTTCCACCTGTACAACCACCACGGCTACGGCGCGTACATCTGCGGCGAGGAAACCGCGCTGCTCGAGTCGCTCGAGGGCAAGAAGGGGCTGCCGCGCTTCAAGCCGCCGTTCCCGGCGAGCTACGGCCTGTACGGCAAGCCGACCGACGATCAACAACACCGAGACCTTCGCCGCCGTGCCGTGGATCATCAACAACGGCGGCGACGCGCTTCCTCGCGCTCGGCCGGCCGAACAACGGCGGCACCAAGATCTTCTCGGTCACCGGCGACGTCGCGCGCCCGGGCAACTACGAGGTCAGGCTCGGCACGCCGTTCGCGAAGCTGCTCGAGATGGCGGGCGGCATGCGGGCGCGGGCGCAAGCTCAAGGCGGTGCATCCCCGGCGGCTCGTCGATGCCGGTGCTGCCCGGCGAGGATCATGATGACGACCGACATGGACTACGACTCGATCGCCAAGGCGGGCTCGATGCTCGGCTCCGGCGCGCGTGATCGTCATGGACGAGACCACGCTGCATGGTGCAAGTCGCTGCTGCGCGCTTGTCGTACTTCTACTTCGAGGAGTCCTGCGGCCAGTGCACGCCGTGCCGCGAGGGCACCGGCTGGCTCTGCCGCATGGTCGACCGCATCGAGCACGGCAAGGGAAGAACGAGGATCTCGACCTGCTGCTGTCAGTGTCGCCGACAACATCGCCGGGACGCACGATCTGCGCGCTGGGCGACGCCGCCGCGCTGCCGGTGAAGAGCTTCATCCAGCATTTCCGCGACGAATTCCAGTACCACATCGACCACAAGCAGCTGCCTGGTGCACCGAGCCCGGCTATTCGACCTTGCCGACCCTCGCCAGATGCCAGGCCGCGCTGACGATGCCGAAGCTCGACAATCGACGGCAGGAACGTCCGAGGTCCGCAACGGCAGCGACGGTGATGGAGGCCGCGCAACGGCTCGACATCTACGTCCCGCACTTCTGCTATCACAAGAAGCTCTCGATCGCCGCCAACTGCCGCATGTGCCTGGTGCAGGTCGAGAAGGCGCCGAAGCCGCAGCCGGCCTGCGCGACGCCGGCCACCGAAGGCATGAAGGTGTGGACGCACTCGAGACTGCGCGAGGCAGGCGCAGAACGGCGTGATGGAATTCCTGCTCGATCAACCATCCGCTCGACTGCCCGATCTGCGACCAGGGCGGCGAGTGCCAGCTGCAGGATCTCGCGGTCGGCTACGGCAGCATCGCGCTCGCGCTTCACCGAGGAGCCCAAGCGCGTGGTGCTCAACAAGAATCTCGGGCCGCTGATCTCGACCGACATGACGCGCTGCATCCATTGCACGCGCTGCGTGCGCTTCGGCCAGGAGATCGCCGGCGTCATGGAGCTCGGCATGATCGGCCGCGGCGAGCACGCCGAGATCATCGCCTTCGTCGGCAAGCACCGTCGACTCCGAGCTGTCCGGCAACATGATCGACCTGTGCCCGGTCGGCGCGCTGACCTCGAAGCCGTTCCGCTACACGGCGCGCACCTGGGAGCTCGCGCGGCGCAAGTCGGTCAGTCGCCGCACGACAGCGCTCGGGCAGCAACCTCATCGTGCAGGTGAAGAACGACCGCGTGCATGCGCGTCGTGCCGCTCGAGAACGACGGCGGTCAACGAGTGCTGGCTCTCCGACAAGGACCGGTTTTCCGTACGAGGGGCTCAGCTCGCGAGGACCGGCTCACCGCGCCGATGATCAGGCGCGACGGCGCAGCTGGATGCGAAGTCGACTGGCAGACGGCGCTCGAGTTCGTCGCGCGCGAGCTCGCGCGCGTCGCGCGACAAGCACGGCGGCAGCGCGCATCGGCGCGCTCGTGTCGCCGCATGCGACGCTCGAGGAGATGGCGCTGCGCGCGAAGCTCATTCGCGGCGCTCGGCAGCGACAACGTCGATTTCCGGCTGCGGCAGTCGGATTTCCGCGGCGACGGCCAGGGCGCGGGCGTTCCCTGGCTCGGCGATGTCGATCGCCGAGCTCGACACGCTCGACCGCGCGCTGGTCGATCGGCAGCTTCCTGCGCAAGGACCATCCGCTTGCCGCGCAGCGGCTGCGCCACGCGGCGAGGAAGGGCGCCGACGTCTCGCTGCTGCACTCGAGTCGCACGACGATCTCGCAGATCAGGCGTCGCGCATTCGTTCGTCGCGCGCCGTCGCCGATGCCGCTCGCGCTGCGCGGAAATCGTCGTCGCGGCGGCGCGCGGCGGCAGGCAAGCCGGCCCGAGCGCTCGGCGGCATCGAGCCGGTCGCCGCCGCGCAGGCGATCGCCGGCGAGCCTCGCTCGGCGAGCGCAAGGGCAATCCTGCTCGGCAACTTCGCGCGAGCAGCATCCGAAGGCGTCGCAGCTGCTTCGCGCTCGCGCAGGCGCTCGCGGGCATCGTCGGCGCGACGATCGGGCTGCCTGACCGAAGCCGCGAATCGGCGTCGGCGGCCATGTGCGCCGACGCGCTGCCGCACACGGGCGGCGGCATGAACGCGCGGACGATGCTCGCCGCGATCCGCGCAAGGCGTATCTGTCGCTCGGCGTCGGAGCCGGAGTTCGACTGCGCGAGCCCGGTCGTCGCGCGCGCAGCGCGCTCGAGAAGGCCGGAATTCGTCGTCGTGATGTCGCCGTTTCAGCTACGGCGTGACCGTACGCCGATGCGCTGCTGCCGATCAGCCCGTTCACGCGAGACCGCCGGCACGTTCGTCAACTGCGAGGGCCGCGCTGCAGACTCTTCAACGGCGTCGTGCCAGCCGCTGGGCGAGACCCGTCCCGCGTGGAAAGTGCTGCGCGTGCTGGGCTCGCTGCTCGGAGGTGCCGGGTTCGACTTCGAGACGATCGACGACGTGCGCGACGTCACTGCCGGCGCGGCACCGACATCGCGGCGCGTGCTCGTCGCAATGCGACTCGACGTCGCCATCGCGAAGCCCGGCGCCCGCGCATCGGGTCTCGAGCGCGTGGCCGACATGCCGATCCATTTCGCCGATCCGCTCGTGCGCCGCGCGCCGTCGCTGCAGCAAGACCGCGCGACGCGGAAGCCGCCACGGGCGCGGATGAACGCGCTGACGCTGGCGCGAGATCGGCGTCGCCGAAGGTGCGCTGGTGAAGGTGCGCGCAGGCGCGCGGCGAGGCGGTGCTGACGGCGCCGTCGACGCCGCGGTGCCTGCCGGCGTGGTCCGGATCGCGGCGGCGCATCCGTCGACGTGCGGCCTCGACGGCCTGTCCGGTCCGATCACGGTGGAGCGCGTCTAGCGTGGATACGATGCGATCGCTGACTCGCGCCCGTTGCAGGCGCTGCTCGGGCCCGCGTGGCCCGTCGTCTGGACGCTCGTCAAGATCGTCGTCATCGCCGTGCCGCTGATCCTGGGCGTCGCGTACCTGACGCTCGCCAGAGCGCAAGGTGATCGGCTGGATGCAGGTGCGCATCGGTCCGAACCGCGTCGGGCCGCTCGGGTCTGCTGCAGCCGTTCGCCGACGTCTTCAAGCTGATCTTCAAGGAGATCATCGTTCCGACCGGGGCGAGCCGCAGCACTCTTCTATCATCGCGCCGATGCTGGCGCTCGCGCCCGCGCTCGCCGCGTGGGCGGTCATTCCGTTCGCCGACGGCGTCGTGCTCGTCCGACATCAACGCGGGACTCCTCTACCTCATCGCGATGACCTCGATCGGCGTCTACGGGATCATCCTCGCCGGCTGGGCGTCGAACTCGAAATACGCGTTCCTGGGCTGCCTGCGCTCGGCGGCGCAGATCGTGTCCTACGAGATCGCGATGGGCTTCTGCGCTGGTCGGCGTGCTGATGGCGGCCTCGAGCCTCAACCTGTCGGACATCGTGCGCGGCCAGGGCGGCGGGCTGCGCGCACTGGTACATCTGGCCGCTGTTCCCGCTGTTCGTCGTCTACCTGGTGTCGGGCATCGCCGAGACCAACCGCCATCCGTTCGACGTGGCGGAAGGCGAGTCGAGATCGTCGCCGGCTTCCACGTCGAGTACTCGGGCGTGACGTTCGCGCTCTTCTTCCTCGCCGAGTACATGAACATGATCCTGATCGCGACGCTGTGCATCGATCATGTTCCTCGGCGGCTGGCTGTCGCCGTGGCCGGCGCTGAACGACGTCGCGATCGCCGGGCCTGCATCCGTTCGGCGACGGACTGCCGTGGCTGCTCGGCAAGATCTGCGCGGTGCTGTTCATCTTCCTCTGGATCCGGGCCACCTGGCCGCGCTACCGCTACGACCAGATCATGCGGCTCGGCTGGAAGGTGTTCATCCCGGTGACGCTCGTCTGGATCGTGTTCCTCGGCGCGATGATGCAGACGCGCTGTGGCGCACGCTCTTCCACTGAGAGAGGACGACGATGCTCGCGCGCGTGCAAGGACTTCTTCAGCACCTGGCTGCTGCTCGAGCTCGTGCAGGGCCTGATGCTGACCGGGCGGCACATGTTCGCGCGCAAGATCACCGTGCAGTTCCCCGAGGAGAAGACGCCGATGAGCCCGCGCTTTCGCGGGCTGCATGCGCTGCGCCGGTATCCGAACGGCGAGGAGCGGTGCATCGCCTGCAAGCTGTGCGAGGCCGTCTGCCCGGCGCTCGCGATCACGATCGAGTCCGAGCAGCGCGCGGACGGCACGCGGCGCACGACGCGCTACGACATCGACCTCGCGAAGTGCATCTTCTGCGGCTTCTGCGAGGAGAGCTGCCCGGTCGACTCGATCGTCGAGACGCGCGTGCTCGAATACCACGGCGAAAAGCGCGGCGATCTCATCTACACGAAGGAAATGCTGCTGGCGGTCGGCGACCGCTACGAAGGCGCAGATCGCCGCGGACAGGGAGCAGACGCGGCGTATAGATGAACACGTCGTGAGCGCTGGCAGGCTGCGCCGCCGGGCGGACGCCGAACACAAATAACAATGACATTTCAGACCGCACTTTTCTACATCTTCTCCGCGATCCTCGTGTTCGCGGCGCTGCGCGTGGTCACGTCGCGCAATCCCGTGCACGCCGTGCTGTGGCTCGTGCTGGCGTTCTTCACGGCCGCCGCGCACTGGCTGATGCTGCGGGCGGAATTCCTGGCGATCGTGCTCGTGCTGCGTGTACGTCGGCGCGGTGATGGTGCTCTTCCTGTTCGTCGTGATGATGCTCGACATCAATTTCGACAACCTGCGGAAGCAGATCAGGAGCTACATCCCCGTCGGCGCGACGGTCGGCGCGCTGGTGCTGGTCGAGATGGCGCTGACGCTGGTCGGCGGCCGGGCGGGAACGCCGCTCCAGCGGACGCCGCGGACGCGGCGCCGGCACGGCAGGCAACACCGCGGCGCTGGGCGCCCTCGTCTACACCGGAGTACGTCTATCCGTTCGAGATCGCGGCCGTGATCCTGCTCGTCGCGATCATCGCGGCGATCGCGCTCACGCATCGGACGCGGCGGGACAGCGAAGTACCAGAAGCCCGGCGAGCAGGTGAAGGTCAAGGCGCGCGATCGGCTGCGCGTGCTCTCGATGCCTTCCGAGAAGCGGGAGCCCTAGGCGATGCTTTCGGTACCGACGCTGTCGCACTACCTCGTGCTGGGCGCGATCCTGTTCGCGATCAGCATGGCCGGCATCTTCCTCAATCGCAAGAACGTCATCATCCTGCTGATGGCGATCGAGCTGATGCTGCTCGCGGTGCAACATGAACTTCATCGCGTTCTCGAGCTTCCTGGGCGACATGGCCGGACAGGTCTTCGTGTTCTTCATCCTCACCGTCGCCGCCGCCGAGTCGGCGATCGGCCTCGCCATCCTCGGTGCTGCTGTTCCGCAACGTCGGCTCGATCGACGTCGAGGACATGGAGCAAGCTCAAGGGCTAGCGGATGGACATGCAGGCACCTCTATCTCGCTCGTGCCGCTGGCGCCGCTCGTCGGCGCCGATCGTCGTCGGCCTGTTCGGCCCGAAGCTCGGCCGCGCGGCGTCGCATTGGCTGTGCATCCTCGGCGTCGCGATCGCGATGCGTCGCGTCGTACTTCATCTGGGGCGACGTGCGCGCCGGTCACGTGTTCAACGGCGACATCTACACGTGGCTGCAGTCCGGGAGCCTCAAGCTGTCGATCGGCTTCCTGATCGACCCGCTGACCGCGACGATGATGCTGGTGGTGACGTTCGTGTCGCTGATGGTGCACATCTACACGATCGGCTACATGGCCGACGACGACGGCTACACGCGCTTCTTCTCGTACATCTCGCTCTTCACGTTCGCGATGCTGATGCTCGTCATGAGCAACAACTTCGTGCAGCTCTTCTTCGGCTGGGAGGCGGTCGGCCTCGTGTCGTACCTGCTGATCGGCTTCTGGTACACGCGGCCGACGGCGATCTACGCGAACCTCAAGGCGTTCCTCGCCAATCGCGTCGGCGACTTCGGCTTCGTCCTGGGCATCGGCCTTGTGCTGCGCGCACTTCGGCACGCTCCGACTACGCGCCGGTCTTCGCGCAGGCGCCGACGCTCTGCCGGGACGACGATCAACCTCTGGGGCGCGGAGGCATGGTCGGTGCTCAGCGTCATCTGCATCTGCCTCTTCATCGGCGCGATGGGCAAGAGCGCGCAGGTGCCGCTCCACGTCTGGCTGCCCGATTCGATGGAAGGCCCGACGCCCGATCTCCGCGCTGATCCACGCCGCGACGATGGTGACGGCCGGCATCTTCATGGTGGCGCGGATGAGCCCGCTGTTCGAGCTGTCGGACACCGCGCTGTCGTTCGTCACGATCATCGGCGACGGGCGCGCTCTTCCCGGGATCCTGGGCATCGCGCAAGCAATACGTAACTGAACGAAGTACC